>Ga0181528_10000104_pt1 | contig 79025 bp, 59 predicted proteins | sample PEATcosm2014_Bin_47_FD_119742 | JGI IMG/M metagenome (GOLD analysis project Ga0181528, IMG submission 119742) | Peatland microbial communities from MTU Mesocosm Facility, Houghton, MI, USA - PEATcosm2014_Bin10_10_metaG | ecosystem: Environmental > Terrestrial > Soil > Wetlands > Peat | place...
CCTCCAGCATCATCAATCCGCCGATGGTGCAACCGGCCGGAGTGGTCACGTCGTCACGCAGCTCCGCCGGATGCCGGCCCGTCGTCTGGACCATTTTGGCCGAACCGAGAACAGTCTGAGCCACTAACTTCAGCGCCAGTTGCCGGGGCAGCCCGACGCGCACGCCCGCGTCCGCGAGCGCTTCCATAATCAGGTATTGATAGGCCGGGCCGCTGCCGCTGAGCGCCGTGATCGCGTTGAAGTGCGACTCGTCGACCGCCACACATTGCCCGACCGCTTCAAACACGCGCTGGGCGCGCTCCAGATGAGCGGCGGAGGCGTGCTTGCCGGCGCAGACAACGCTCATGCCCTCGCGCACGATGCAGGGCGTGTTGGGCATGGCGCGCACCAGAGGATTGTCCGTGCCGAGCATTGCCTCCAGCGCGTCGGTCGTGGCGCCCGCCATGATCGAGATCAGCAATGTGGCAGGCTTCAATCCGGCTTCCCGCAGACTCGTGAGCACACCCGCGGCCTGTCGCGGCTTGACGCACAGCAGGATCAGACCAGATGCAGCGACGTGACGGCTGAAATCCTGCTCGACCGGGACGCCGAGATTCTGGGCGGCCCGCTCGCAAGACGCGGCGGTTTTGGCCGAGGCCCAGATGCGTTCGCGCTCGATGGCGCCGCTGTCGATCAGACCGCGAATCAGCGTGCAGCCCATGACGCCGGCGCCGATGACGCCCAAGGTCTGGCCCTCGGCCACGAGCGCGGGCGGAGTTGTGGACGTGTGTTTTGCGTGTACTGCCATTTTCGATAATTATCTCTTGTTTGCATGGGCTGTTTGGATGGGCCCTTTGGATGGGCGCCATCCGGCGGGTGCGCGCAGCGAGGAGTCTATGAAACCCATGGCGTCTCCTCAACATCGAGAATAAGTAGGGGAGCGTAACTAACTTGGACTCCAACTTCGTCATGCCCGCCTGGTTCGTTGGCCACGGTTCGCCGATGAACGCCATTGAGGAGAACGATTTCACCCGCGCGCTGAGCAGGCAGGCCGCGCTGCTGAGCGCGAAGCCGAAAGCGATCCTCTGCATTTCAGCGCACTGGGAGACGCACGGAACTCGCGTAACCACGGCGGCGGCTCCCCGCACCATCCACGACTTTCGCGGCTTTCCGCCCGAACTGTTTGCCGTGGAATACCCCGCGCCGGGCTCACCGGAACTGGCGGAACGCGTCCGGCTCCTGTTTGACGACGGGCAGGTCGAGGGCGACGCACGATGGGGACTCGACCATGGGAGCTGGTCGTTGTTGCGGCACATGTATCCCGCAGCCGATGTGCCAGTCGTGCAACTCAGCCTGGACCGCGACCTCAACCCGGAACAACACTATGCGCTCGCCCGCAGGTTGCGGCCGTTGCGGGAGGAAGGCGTCCTGATTTTGGGGAGCGGCAACATCGTCCACTCGCTGCCGCTCATTCAATGGAGCGAGGACGCACCGCCCTACGACTGGGCTGTTGAGTTCGATGCGGCGATCCGGGACTTCTTGCTGGCTCGAGATCACGAAGGGCTGATGCACTATCGCGAGTTGCTGGGACGCAGCGCCGAGCTGTCGGTGCCAACCGAGGAGCATTATCTGCCCCTGCTCTACGCGGCTGGCGTGCAGCGGGACGATGAGCCGCTCTCGTTTTTCTATGAAGGAATGCAGAATGCGTCGATCTCAATGCGCAGCCTGCAATTCGGGTAAGTGGGGCGGACCTCCAGGTCCGCTCGGGCTCTCCAGAGCCCGCTCCGGTTAGTGGTGGGGCCTGGAGGCGCCACGCGGCTCTGGAGAGCCGCCCCACTCCGGATTAGCGGACGCTGGCTTTGCCGTGGATCAGGTAGTCTTCGTACGGTCCCTGGAAGTCTTCGATCTCGCCGTGATCGAAATGCCAGATCCGCGTCGCGACTTCATCGATGACATCGTGATCGTGCGTCACGAGTAGCACCGTGCCCTCGTATTTCTGCAACGCGATGTTGAGTGCATTGATCGATTCGAGGTCGAGGTGGTTGGTCGGTTCGTCGAGCACCAGGAAGTTCGGCTTCTGCAGCATCAGCCGGCAGAAGATGATCCTGGCCGCCTCGCCGCCCGAGAGCGTGGTGGTCGACTTCAACCCGTCGTCTCCGCTGAACAGCATCTGGCCCATCAGCCCGCGGATGTCTTCCTGGGCGACCGAGGGATCGAACTGGTAGAGCCATTCGAACGCGGTCATACCCGGCGTGATGGATTCCCGGTGATCCTGCGCGAAGTAGCCGACCGAGACCTCGTGGCCCCATTTGACCTCGCCGGAGTCGATGGTGAACTGCTCGTCGGCGGGTTCGATGAAGCCCCCGGAGTTGGCGATAAGCGAACGCAGCAGCGTAGTTTTTCCAGCGCCGTTGCGGCCCATCAGCGCGATTCTTTCGCCGCGGCTGATGTTGGCCGAGAAGTTGTCGATCACCTTCAAATCGCCATACGACTTGCAGAGATTCTTGAACTCCAGCGGGTGACGGCCGGAGGGACGCTTGGTCAGGAACCGGATATAGGGCCGTGCAATGTTGGACCGCGCCAGTTCGGCGCTTTGCAGGCGTTCGACTTCCTTCTTGCGCGAAGTCACCTGGGATGAACGAGTGCCAGCGGAGAAGCGCGCGATGAACTCGTTCAACTGCTCGATCTTCTTCTCGCGCTGCGCGTTCTGCGACTCGATGCGCGACCGGATCTGGGTTTTGGCCAGCACCATGTCGTCGTAGCCGCCGGTGTAGGTGATGATCGTCTCGTAGTCGATGTCGGCGATGTGCGTGCAAACGCTGTTCAGAAAGTGCCGGTCATGCGAAATGACGATCAGCGCGCCCTCGTAGCGGCCGAGATATTCCTGGAGCCAGTGGACCGAATCGAGGTCGAGATGGTTTGTGGGCTCGTCGAGCAGCAACGCCGCTGGATCGCCGAACAAGGCCTGAGCCAGGAGGACTCGCACCTTCTGGCCGCCCTGGAGTTCGCCCATCTTCCGCTCTTGCAACTCATCGGGCACGTCCAGGCCGGCAAGCAGAATGGAGGCGTCGCTTTCGGCCGTGTAGCCGCCCTCTTCGCCGACGATCCCTTCGAGTTCGCCCAGCCGCATACCGTCCGCGTCGGTCAGTTCCTCGTGCGGTTTGTCGTAGAGCGCGTCGCGTTCCTGCAGAGCTTTCCAGAGCGCTTTGTTGCCCATGATGACCGTGTCGATCACGCGGTAGGCGTCGAAGGCGAACTGGTCCTGGTGCAGGATGCCTAGCTTCTTGGGACGGATGAAGGTGCCCTTGGTGGGCTCGATCTCGCCGGTGAGCACCTTCATGAAGGTTGACTTGCCAGAACCGTTCGGCCCGGTGAGACCGTAGCGGCGGCCGGGGTAGAAGGTGCAGGTCACATCTTCAAACAAGATGCGGGCGCCGAAGCGCATTGTTAAATTGTTGACGGAAATCAAGGGGAACTTCCAGTTTATCGCGCGCGGGCCCGGTTGTGCGAGTTTTCGCGTCACCGGGCCCTAAGTGCTTGACGATATGCGTGTCGCGGCGCGCTCTACTCGGCGTGCAAGGTGCGGGCAGGATCGACGCGGGAGGCCCGCAGAGCGGGTATGGCCGCGGCCAGCAAAGTCGCCAGGACCAGGACGAGTACGCCGCAAAGCCAGGCCACCCAGTCCGTCTCAGTCACTCCGTACAACAGCGAACGCGCATAGCGGGCGAGGACCAGCGCGCCGTAGGCTCCGGCAGCCAGCCCCGCCAGCGCGACTTCGGCCGGGCCGCGCAGAACCACGCCAACGATGCGCGCGGGTGTCGAACCGAGCGCCATTCGCACGCCGATCTCGGGAATACGGCGGGAGACCGAGAAGGAGGTGGCGCCGTACAGTCCCACGCCTGCTAGCAACACGGCCAACGCGGCGAGCGCGCCCAGGCACCATGCCGCCAGGCGCTCTTGGGCGAGCACCGTATTGGCATACTCGCCGAGCGTCAACGGCTGGTGCAGCATCGTTTCCGGATCGAGATTGGCCACGGCCTTCCGGATGCCCGGCAGGACCAGCATCGGGTTGCCGTCGGTTTGCACAACCAGGTTCAGATCATCGAGGTTACTCTGCGCCACGGGCCGATACAGACAGGGCGCGACCGCTTTACGATAACTGCGCCTGGCCTCGTCCCGGACGACACCTATGATCGTCAAAGTCGTTCCATTCCGTTGAAGTTGCCGGCCGATGGCATCGCCATTCCAGAAGCGCTGCGCCAGTTCCTCGTTTACGATGGCTACCGGAGAAGCGGACGCGTGATCGGTGGTCTCGAAGTCCCGGCCTTTGAGAAGCAGCGCACCGGCCATGTGCAGGAATCCAGGCGAGACGACGTTGTAGTCGACGTTGCGTTTCACGGCTCCGCCCGGCTGAGGCACCAGGATGTCCACTGCGGAATGCACGCCGCTCATTGGGAGGTCGAAGACCAAGCCAGCGGAGCGAACTCCCGGGAGGGTGCGCGTGCGCTCAACTAATTCGGAGAAGAAGGACGGCGGCGCTTCGGTCGGTGCTTCTATTTCGATCAGGAGCAAGTCACCCGCATGGAGAAACGCGCCCGCGGAGAAGGCGTTCTGGAAAGTGCGCAAGAACAGTCCCGCGCCTACCAGTAGAATCAGCGCCAGGCCAAACTCGCTTACGAGCAACGCGCGGCGCAGCGTGATGCCCCTTTCAGGACGGCCCGCGCCGGACACTCTCGAGCGGAGAGCGTTGGCGAGATCCGTTCGCAGAACGTAGCGCAGAGGAGCCAAACCGAAAGCCACACAGCATGCCGCGGTCAGTGTAATGGTAAACATGAGCACACGCGGCTCCAGCGTCAGGTCGAGCGACAGCGGGATGGTGAACAGCCGGGGAAAGCGGGCGAGCACACGCATACATGCAACCGCCACGGCCAACCCGCCAGCGCCGCCGGCGACTGCGATTGCCAGACTCTCTGTCAGCAGTAACCGCACCATGCTCCCCGCACCCGCGCCGAGCGCCAGCCGGGCGGCCATCTCGCGCTCACGTTCAGCGGCGCGCGTCAGCAGGAGCGAGGCGATGTTGGCGCACGCGATGAGCAGCACCCCCGCCACAACGGCGAACAGGACGACGATGATACGAAGAATCTGCTCGCGCTGACCGGGCCAGAAGCGGGCCTGGCTGAGAGGCAGCGTGCGCAGAGTCCAGGCGAGCCCGTTCTTGCTCCAGATCGCAGCCCGCGCCGGGTTGTCCGCGTCGGCGCGCGCGCCCCACGATCGCATTTCCTGAGCTGCCTGCTCCAGGCTGACGCCGTCACGCAGCCGGCCGACCGTCAGGAATGACTGCATGCCCCAGGCGTGCAGCACGTCGATGCTGGCGAGGTGCTGCTCCGCCTGGCGATAGAAAGCGGCGGGAATCCACAACTCGGGCGTGCGGCCCCAGTCGAGCGTGACTCCTCGAAAGTCTTCCGCAGCGACGCCGATCACGGTAAATGCATTGCCCCCGACGAAGAGCGTCTTGCCGATCGCGGCGGGGCTCGCGCCGAAACGCTCGCGCCACAGGCGGCCGCTGATCACCACCACCGGTTCCGTGTCCTGACTGGCGGGCGAAAGGAGCCTGCCTGCGCGCGCTTTTACGCCGAGCGTCTCAAAGTAGTTGGGACTGACTAACTCCCCGGAAATGCTATCGGTCCTGCTGCCGATGCGGACGCGGAAAGGCAGGCGCAGGTACGCCATGAGGCCGGACAAGGCATGCGCGTGATCGCGGTAATACTCATAGTCCGGCCAGGACAGCGGGCTGAAAGAATCCGGCTTGCGCGCGTCCGCATTATAAAGGGATACAAGCCGTGATTGCCCCGCGATGGCTGGCAGCGGGCGCAGCAGGACGGCGTCGATCACGCCGAAGATGGCCGTCGTTGCCCCCGTCGCGAGCGCCAGAGACAGAATGGCGACGGCAGCGAAGCCGCGCGCGTTTCCCAGCGTGCGCAGCGTAAATCGGACGTTCTGAATGAAGCTGTCCAACATCCTATCCTCCGGTGGTGTTCACCTCTATGACCGCCTACGGGACCTTTTCAGGGATCTCCATTCCAAGCGCCAACTGCTTATCACTCGTGATGCAGCGCTACCAGCGGGTCCACCTGCGTTGCCCTTCGCGCCGGGAACAGGCTCGCCAGCAGTGCGATGGCGGCCAGGAACGCCGAGGCGCCCAGGAAGATCAACGGGTCGGTCGCGCTCACGTTCAGCAACATACTGGCGACGACTTGCGAGATCGAGAGCGCCGCGACGAGTCCCGCCGCGAGCCCGATCAGCGTCAGCGCCAGCCCCTTCTGCAATATCAGGCTCATCACGCGCGAACGCTGTCCGCCGAGCGCCATGCGAATCCCAATCTCATGCGTGCGCTGGGTCACCGAATACGCCATCACGCTGTAGAGGCCCACCGCGGCCAGCAGTAGCGCGATCGCGCCCAGGACCGTCAGCAGGCTGGCCGCGATGCGCTGCGGAAACACGGACGCGCCGATGTAATCGACGAACGGCATGGCGTTGTAGACGCCCACCGCCGGGTCGAGACTTGATACGGCGCGGCGCAGAATGGGCAGCGCCTGCCCCGGATCGCCGGTCGTCCGAACATAGAGACCGACACCGCGGTCGTAGTCGTGAATCGGGGCGTAGCGCTGCGCGAACGGCACCCAGATCATCCAGTGCGGGGCCTGGACAAAGCTGTAGTACTTGACGTCCGGGACCAGCCCGACGATGGTCACTTCGGCGCCGCAGCCCTGGATCCGCATCCCGACCGGATCCCGGTTGCCGAGAAAGTGCTGGGCGAAGGCTTCGTTCACAATCGCCACCGGAGCGCTCTTCAAATCGTCCTGAAGACCGAAATCCCGGCCTCTCAGGATGGGAATTTTCAGCATGTGGAAGAAGCCCGGCGACACGAGGTCGCGGTCGATGTTCTCGCCCTCGCCGCGCGGGCGGACGTAGCCGGGTACTTCCACGCCACAGCCCGGCGTGCCCGCGAATCCCAGCGGAATACTCTCCGAATAGCCAGCCTGAACGATGCCCGGATTGGACTCCAGCCGCTCACGCAAGCGAAACAGAAAATCCGCCCGCTGTTCCGGCTCCGTGTAACCGCTCGGCGACAGGTAGAACTTCGAGACCAGCACGTTCTTCGGCTCGAAGCCTGGATTGATGGCGCTCGCGGCGCGGAAGCTCTTCGCAAACAGACCCGCGCCCACCAGGGCCACCAGCGCCAGCGCCACTTCGCCGACTACCAACGAGTCGCGCATGCGGTGCGTGCCCGCGCTGGACGTTCCGCTGCGCCCGCCCTCGTTCAGCCCGCCGACCAGGTCGGAGCGGACCGCGTGCAGCGACGGGACCACGCCCGAGACCACGGCGGCCACTACGCAGATCAGTACGGTGAAGCCCAGGATGCTCGCATTGAAGGGGACGTTCAGCATCAGCGGGTATTCGGTGGCGGGCATCAGCAACAGCAGCGAGTGCCGTGCCCAATAGGCCAGCGGGATGCCGGCGACCGCGCCGAGACCGGCCAGCAGCAGGGCTTCGGTCAGCAGTTGCCGCGAGAGCCGGGCGCGGTTGGCGCCGAGCGCCAGGCGCAGGCTCAGCTCTCTTTGACGCGCCGTCGCCCGGGCCAGCAGCAGGTTAGCCACGTTGGCGCAGGCAATCAGCAGCACCACGCCGCACATCGCGAGCAGGATGCGCAGCGGCCCGGCGAGCAGGAATTTGACGTTGTTATGCGCCTCCTCTTCCGTGTGGAGCGTCGCATCGATCTTTTCGTTGGTTTCCGGATACCGGCGCGCCAGCAGAGCCGCCATGCCATGCACTTCTGCCCGCGCCTGCTCGAGGGTCGCACCGGATTTCAGCCGCGTCACGGTCATCAGCCCGCGCGCTCCGCGGTAGTCGAGAATCCCCGCGCTGGTCTGGTTGAGTTGCGTGCCGAGCGTGAGTGGTACCCAAATGTCGAACGCCAGGCCGCGCCACGCGCCGCCAAAGCCGGGCGCGGCGACGCCGATGATGGTCAGATCGTGCTTGTTCGCGCGGAGCGTCTTACCGGCGATCGCCGGATCACCATGAAAGTAGTCCTGCCAGAACCGGTAGCTGATCACCGCGACCAGGTCCTTCTCGGCGCGTTCCTCGGGATTGAAGGTCCGTCCGGCGACGGGCCGCACGCCCAGCACGGTCAGGTAATTGTTCGAGACCAATTCGCCCCAGATCCGTCTGGGCGTGCCGCCCTCGCCGATATCGAACGCGATCGGCTCCTGCGAGACGGCGATGCCGTCAATTAGCTTTAGATTGGCCCGGAAATCGAGGTAGTCGGGGTAGGAGATGTTGTCGCCGTTCGGCCGGAGATTCTCCAGGCTGAGCGTCTGCCTGCCATCGGTGACGCCCGCCACGGGCTTCAGCATGACCGCGTCCACCCAACTGAAGACCGTCGTGTTGGCCGCGATCGCCACGGCCAGGGTGAGTACGGCGACGAAGGCGAAGCCCGGAGAGTGCGCCAGACTCCTCATGGTGTACTGAATGTCTTTCCAAATCTGTTCCAACATGGCTGTTTCTCTCTTTCTCCGCTTGGCGACAGCCCACAGGCTCGCTCCCGCGCCCCGCAACTCGAATCGTCGAGGGGTGCGCGGTCATCCCGGCTGTAGCTATTTGTCAGGCGATCCGCAGGTCTCTTCCCGCGCACCCCGCCATTGCAGTTAAATACATTGTTCTCGCGCCGCGCCTGGCGTTGAATCTTCTTCGCTATCGGACTCGTGAATCAGTATCGTCACCGACCACGAAGCGGATCCGTGCGAGGAGTCCCGCTCGATGTGCAGCTCGAACAAGTTGAGCCGGGCTACCCACATGCGGCGCTGCGTTCCGTCACTTCGTGTCGCCGTCTGAAGGCTTCCGAAGCTGAGCGTTCGCGGCGCACTGGATTGTGCGACGACCGCCTGGGCGTGGTTCGTGAAGCCGGTGGCGGGAGGCACGAGCGAAAGCAGCGCCAGGGCCGCGACGCAGACCGCCTGCGTGACAGCGCTGAACGGCCACCAGAGATTTTCGAACAAGCCGTCAAACATGGCGCGCCTCCTTAATTTCCAATTCGTGCCGCACTCGCCTTCCCGAATGGGACCGCCGCCAGGTCAGGACAGGGCAAGCCCTGCGGACTTCTCAACCCCGTCGTCCACAACCCGCCCGTCAAACAGATGCACCTGGCGCGAGGCCCAATTCGCGTAGCGCGGATCGTGCGTCACCATGCACAGCGTTGCGCCGCCCGCGTGCAGGTCGCGCAGCAGTTCCATCACGGCTTCGGAGTTCTTGCTGTCCAGGTTGCCGGTCGGCTCGTCGGCGAGCAGCACCGACGGGTTGCCGGCCAGCGCGCGCGCCACGGCTACGCGTTGCTGCTGACCGCCGGAAAGCTGTGACGGGTAGTGCTTCAAGCGGTGCGACATGCCGACCCGCTCCAGAGCCTCCTGCACGCGCCGGTTGCGCTCGCTTCTGTCCATCGAGCGGTAGGTGAGCGGCAGTTCGACATTCTCGTAGACCGTCAGGTCGCCGATCAGATTGAAAGACTGGAAGATGAAGCCGATCTCCAGGTTGCGGATGCGCGCCCGCTCGGCGAACGACAGTCGCTCGGCTGGCTGGCCTTTGAACAGGTACTTGCCCGAGGTCGGCGTATCGAGGAAGCCGATGATCGAAAGCAGCGTCGATTTGCCGCAGCCCGAAGGCCCTTCGATGGAGAGAAATTCTCCCCGGCTGATCTCCAAATGAACGCCGTCAAGGGCGTGCGTCTCAACCTCGTCGGCATAGAAAACTTTGCCGAGGTCCTCAAGATGAATCAGAACGTCATTGTTGTTCATAGTTGCTTCCCGTGTTGGCTCCTGGCGATTTCAGTCTCAATTTGAAATTCACTTAATACGAATCTGCAGTCTGTCGTGCCATGTCGAGGTGTCGGAGAGAACGATCTGGTCGCCCTCCTTGAGGCCCGAAACGATTTCCACTTCGTTCACCGAGATGCGTCCCAGCTTCACCGGCACGCGGTCCGCAGTGACGCCGTCCGGTTCCAACCGGAACAGGCTGATGGTTGCGTCCGGCTGCGCGTCGGCCACGCGGCCGGTGTAGAGGACGTTGGTTACGGTTTCCTGCTGGACGACGCCGTCCACGCTGAGGTCGGGTCGAGCGCCCGGCGGGAGCGGCGCGTCGAGCGCCACATCCACCGTCACCGCGCCATCTTTGACGCCCGGGTCGATCCGGATCACGTGGCCCGGGATCAATCCATTGCGCGTGTCGATGATCGCCTTCTGATCGAAGAGAATATCCTTGGCCTGCGTCTCGGCGATGCGAATCTGCGCCTTCAACGTTTTCGGATCGGAGACGCGCGCCAGCACCGCGCCGGCGGTCACATAGGTTCCGATTTCGACGTCCACGCTCTGCAGCACGCCTTGAATACTTGACCGAACCTGCAACTCGGAGAGCTGCTGCTTGCGCAGGCGGACCAGACCGTTCAGGTTTTCGATGCGCGCCTGCTGGGCTGCGATCTGCGCCTTGGCAGTCAGCTTGTTGCTGTCGATCCGTTTCGTTTCCAGATCCAGGCGGCTATGCAACTGGTCGGCCGCCACGGTGGATTTCCTCACGCTGATGGCGTCGATCAGTCCCTTGTCCGAGAGTTGCTGATTGGCTTGATTCTGCACCACGGCCTGTTCGTAGTCCGAGCGAACCTGCGCCGTCGCCGACTGCTGCTGGAACAGCAGTCCGTCGCACTGTGCCCTCAGGTTGGCCAGATCCGCTTCGGCGCCTTTGAGCTGAGACTCCGCTTCGAACAGGTCCTGCGCGAGCTTGGGGTTTGCGAGATCGAACATCACCGTCCCCGGCTCCATCGGCGCGCCCGGCAGGACGTAGCGGTTGACCACGCGCCCTTCGACGTTCGCGGCCACCACCAGGATCTTCACTGGCACCAGCGTGCCTACGCCGCGGATCTCGCGCTGAAAACTGCCTCGCTTCACGGTGTCGAGCAGGACGGATCCCCGGTCCACCGTGACGGCGGCGGGTTTCAACCGGGACAATCCATAGACCAATCCGGCGCAGACGACCAGGACGACGCTTGAAACTATGATCGTACGAGTGCGTTTGCGGCGGGCAATGTCGGGACGTGCAATATCCATGATTCTGTTTCTCGTCCTCTACTAATGCACGAGCCGTGCCAATGTTATAGCGATGCGAAGTAATTGAAACTGCAGGACTTTACTATGCAGTCAGGGTTCGTGAGTTTTCCGGAAGTGAGATCGCCGTCCCAATTTTGGGACGAGAGGCGAAAACGCAATCGAGGGAGACAGAGACTGGAAGTTCGTCTATGGTGGCAGTGGAATTGCCGCCTAGCGCGCCGGTCGTCTCGACGTGACCTCAGAGACCCGGTGGCGGGTCGTAGACGAACTTTACCGCACCGTCACGGTAGTCGATCGTTAAATCGAACAGGATCAGAACCGGCAAGCCGAGGATGCCCGCAACTTCCGTTCCTGCGTCCCTGCTGATTCCCGAAAAGTCCACACTGAGCAGGTCGCGGATCATCTGCCGATATCCGGCGAAGGCGAGTGTGACCTCGTTTGCCGATTGCAGGTTCTGGACCTTGCCGGAAACGCCCTTCATCACGAAACGGTCGGTGCCCCGGACCTTTGCCACGTTCCGCGCGACCGCGGGTGAAATCAGGCTCTCGCTTGAGCCCGTGTCGAGCAGGAACAATCCGGACTCCGACTCGCCAACGAGCGTCTTGACCAGCAATTCATGGCCGAACCGGAACACTTGGCTGAAGCCGGCCAGTTCCGGCCCTTTATAGCGGTCGAACGGCTCCCGGCCGTCCCAGGCCGGCCCCGGGAGTGGTTCGAACCGGAGTTCGCGCTTGCGGAAGTCGAGCGTGACCAGAAACCGCTCGAATAGGTTGGGACCAATGAGCCCTTCGGAATCCGCGCTGAAAGCACGATCGGAAACGTGCACCACGCAATTATGGAATTCAACGTCACCGACGCGGATACGTTCGGCGAAGCCCACATAACCCGTGGGGTCGCGTTCATCGCCGAGCCCGCTCAGGTCCATGTCGGCGATTTTCACTACTTGTGCCTTTTCCGCCACGCGGCGCGTGATCGTGATGCCGCTGGCCCCGGTGTCCAGTTCCAGAGTGACCGCTTTGGCATCGCCGACTCCGACCTTTAAAGCCAGGCCGTGCACTGTGCGTCCGTTAAGAAGGACCTCCATGTGAATTGAATTGGGCTGATAAGGACTAACGAGAATATTGGTCTGTCTACCGTTGAGAAACTTGCGCAACGCAGCGCGGGCGATCAGGCTCTGAGCGCGACGGCGGACGGCGCCCCGTGTGGCCGCGAGATACTTTTCGAGAGCTGCTTGCTGCTCGGCGTCCGTTGCCGAGAAGCGGGCGTAACTACCGGCGATGTCGGCGTCACCCGGGTCTAATTCCGATGCGCGTCGATAGAGCGTAACAGCAGTCTTGTTCAGCGAGGCGCACTGGAAAACCCGGGCCAGCCCATAGATGGCGCGCGTGTGTGCCATCGGCCTGCAGCGCTTTCTTGTAGGACATCTCCGCGGCGGTGAAGGCCCCCGCTCTGAATTCGATATCGCCCCTGGCTTGCAGCAGGTCCGCGGACGACGGTGCCAGGGCGAGGGCTTTCTGAACGATCTCGGATGCCTCGTCCGCTTTCTCCAGATCGAGCAGCGTCTGACTTAGCAAATAGGCGGCTCGTAGAGACGATGGATTTTCGCCCAGAGTCTTCCTCAGGAGCTCAATGGCCTCCTGCGTTTTGCCTTCGCGCAGCCGTGCGATGGCATCCTCCACCGGATCCGCGGCGCGAAGCCCGAAGCAGAAAAAGAAGCCCATGAGGATTGCCGGCAGGCTGCGCCGCGAGCGAAGAATATGTTTAATCATGAGATAGATTGTGGTCCATTAATACCAGAATGATCCGCAATGGATGATTTCTGGTCATGAGTAATGAATCACAAACATACTACGGTTACAAGAGTAGATGTGCAACTTTTAAACCGGCTGCTTGGAAATCTCCTCGAATACGGTGTCTAACCGGGTCCGATGAGCCTTGCGAGACCAACCCGGCTGCTGTCAAAGCTGGAACAAGAATCCGCGGTTACACTTTGAAATCGACTAACCGCCGGTCTGAGCACCGGGCATGACTTCCGCCTCACCGCCGCGACTTCAGCACGCGCGCAACGGTGGTCAGCAGCAGCTCGGGAGTCACCGGCTTGCTCAGCACTGCATCGGCACCGAGCAACCGGGCCACACTCAGGAGCGGGCCGCTGTACGTCCCAGATATGGCGATGATTCCGAGGCCCGGTGCTTCCTTGTGCAGAACCCGTATGGTCTCGATTCCCTCTCGTTCGGGCATCACCAAGTCCGTGATCAACAGGTCCGCCAGTCCGGCTCGCACTTTTTCGACGGCCTGTTTTCCATTGACCGCCTCGAGTACTTCGTAACCGCCATCCTCCAACACCGTCCTCAGGAAACTGCGGACTCCCACTTCGTCGTCGGCGACAAGGATGCGAACCGGGCGGTCCGGCGCAATCAGCATCTTCCGGATTTTACGGGCGAGTTGCTCGGGAGCGAACGGTTTCTGGATGAATTCCGCCTTCCCCTCTACGAGCCCATCGCGTAAGGCGGCATCTTCGGTGTAGCCCGACATGAACAGGATCTTGATCTCGGGCCAGCGTTTCCGCAGCCGGTCAGCCAGTTCCCTGCCGCTCAGGATCGGCATGACGACGTCGGTCAACACCAGGTCGATGCGCCCTCGCTCCCGTTCAAAGATCGACAGCGCCTCACCGGCATTGTCAGCCTGAATCACCCCGTATCCGTAATCATGCAACGCAGCGGCCGCAAATTTTCGGACCTCCACCTGGTCCTCCACCACCAGCACGGTCTCCGTGCCGCCGATCTTGGGAACGGCTTCCGGAGCCTTTTCTTCCATTGCCGCCCCGGTTGCTCGTGGCAGATAGATTCTGAAAGTCGTCCCGTGGCCTGGCTCACTGTCGATCTCGATGCACCCGCCGCTCTGCTCCACGATGCCATGGACCATCGACAACCCAAGCCCGGTTCCTTTGCCTGCCTCCTTGGTAGTGAAGAACGGTTCGAAGGCGCGCCGGCGTGTCTCCTCGTTCATGCCCACGCCATTGTCGCCTACCGCCAGCACGATATAGCTGACGGGGCGTACCGCCGTTTCCGTTGGCGGCTGGTTCTCCGGGGCCGGGTCTTCGCCCCTTTCAACGAGGGTCGTCCCAATCACGATCTCGCCGCCGTGCGGCATAGCGTCCCTGGAGTTCACGACCAGGTTCATGACCACCTGTTCCAACTGATGCTGATCGGCGCAGACGGTCATGGCTTCCGGATTCAAATTGAGGCATAGCTCCACGTCTTCGCCTACCATGCGCGTCAGCATCGGCCGCATTTCGCTTACCACACGATTGAGATCGATCAGGCTTGCTTGGCGTACCTGCTTGCGGCTGAAGGCTAACAGTTGCTGAGTCAATCTCGCGGCGTGCTCTCCGGCCTTGCGGATCTCCTCGAGGCCGTCCCGCAGCGGATCTCCCGTCTTCAGCCTGCCGAGCAGCAACCGGCTGTAGCCATTAATCACGGTCAGCATGTTATTGAAGTCGTGGGCCACGCCGCCCGCCAGGCGGCCGACCGACTCCATTTTTTGCGCCTGGAATAGCTGCTCCTGCAGCTTCGCTTCATCGGCCTCGGCCCGCTTCCGCGCCGTGACGTTGCGGGAGATGATCGCGATGTAAAGCGGAGCGCCGTTGTCATCGAGAATATGGAATGCCAGGATCTCGACATCGATCGGTGCACCCGTCTGGAAGTGCCGGAATTGCGATTCGCCCTCCCATTGCCCGGTGTTGAGCAACTGGGTGGACATCTCCTTCCATGCCTGAGCCCGATGGCTTTCGGCGAAGAAGTCAGGAATGGATTTCTGGTACGCCCCCTCGTCCGAGTCCAGTCCAACCATGGTTAGCGCGGCTGGGTTGAGGTAGGTGACGCGGCCCTCCATCGTGGCGATGCCCATGAAGCTATGGGTCATGGTCACGAGCTTAGCCAGTTTCTGCTGCTGTTCCAGGGCCAGCTTCTGGGCGGTGACATCTATGACGGCGCCGATAGTTCGAACCGGATGCCGCGCATCGCCTTCTCCTTCAAAGAAGGTCCGTGCCCGTGTGCTCGTCCAGCGGATGGAGCCGTCGCGCAGCAGCAGCCGGTACTCCACGTCGAAGAAACCGTCGCTCGCCGGTTCGTGGGCGCGCTGAAGCGCCTTGGTGATTCGCCCCCGGTCGTCGGGGTGGATCAGTTGCAGGAAGTCCTGAAACGAGACGGGTTCGTCCGCGCTCAAGCCATAGATCGAGCGCAGCTCTTGCGACCATTAGAGCGTCTCTGCCGTCTGGTCATGATCGAAAATGCCAATATCCGACACGCGGGCGGCTTGCCGCAACCGCTCCTCACTGTTATGCAACGCTACTTCCGCCCGCTTCCGCTTGGTGACCTCCAGCAAGACGCCGTACGTCCGGTCCGGTTGGCCGGAATTCGTGTAGTGCCACTCGCCCTGAGCAACGAGCCAATGCTCGCTGCCGTCCGGCCAGCCCACCCGGAATTCGTGGTCAAAGGGGCGGTGGGCAGCACGCGCCTCGTCCGTCGTGCCGATCACTCTAGGCAAATCCTCCGGGTGGATGCGGGCCGCAAAACTATCGAAAGTTCCATCGAAGCTTCCGGGCGCGAACCCGAGCAGCCGTTCATGATGGGCGTCCCCACTGAGTCGCCCATGGACGAGATCCCACTCGAATGTACCCAACTGCGCGGCGCTCATCGAGAACTTCAAGCGCTGCTCGCTCGTCGCAAGCGCTTGCTCCGCTTCGCGCCGCCCTTTTTCGGCGGCCAGATACTCCAGGCCAAATCCAACGTCGAGGGCGACCTGCTGCAGCAACTCCACATGATCGGGACTGAATGCGTCCTTCTCGAGCGCATAGACGGAGAGCACCCCGCACGGCTTTCCGCCGAACAGGATGGGCATGGCGGCTGAAGCACGCCAACCGCATGCCCGGGCGACGTCCCGCCACGGAAGCGTCCGGGGATCGTTCAGGAAATCGTTGCAGATGTAAGGCTTGCCCTCGCGGAAGGCAGTTCCCGCTGGTCCCTGACCTTCGGGCCTTTCGTCGGCGAAAACGTGGATGTGCGCGACATAGCCTTCTTCGTTCCCGAACCGGGCCACTGGGACCAACTCGTTTGTTTCCGGATCGCGCCATGCAATGGACGCCATGGCAAACTTGCCAGCCTCCACGAGCACGCGCACAACTTCCCGAAGCAGCTCCTCCCGCGACTGGCCGCGCATCACGGCGCGGCTGACATGGCTGGATGCCGCGTACATTCTTCCAAAGCGTTCGACGTCAGCCTGGAAATCCGCTTCGCTCATGAGAGAAGTATATGCGCGCACAATTGTGTTGAATAGCCTAGACTTGAGCAGAATCTACTTCTGGTAAGGAGCTGGTAGGGGGCACGCGGCACAAATCTGTCTGGGCGGGATCAGCTATGCAGCACCATGTAGTGGTGGCGTCCCGATCTCACGGGAGACTGACCGGGCGCCTGCCGGACTAGAAACTGCGGACTCCACGCGCGTGGAAACCAGCCTCACCGAAGCCGTGGCTTGACTCGCGGGGAACCGCGTTTCCACAGATGTGGCGGTCCTGACCAGACGGCGGTGCGCAGACGCCCGTGTGGGTCGGGATGGACCCAGAAGTTGAAAATCAATTGTGACGGCTTAACCTGGCTCGATCAGGAGAACTGCCGCGCCTCCGGCTTTCAATGCCGCCGGCGTGCCACGCGTGCTGGTGAGCAGATCAGTTACCGCGGCGCCCGGCGGGATCTGCAGATTCAGGCTTGCCTCCGCGCCCCAGTTGTTCAGGATCGCGAGCAAGCGCCGCCCGGCCTGCATCACGCGCAGGCTTACCAGACCAGTTCCTGCTCCCAGCCGCACCGGCAGGTCGCGCGAAGCTTCGATCGCCGGCCTCGCGATCCAATCCGCTACCTGCGCGTTGTCCCGGCGCAGGTAGCCCAACGTCAGGGCCGTGCCGTAGTAAATCGCGCGCCCTTTGCCGAACGTCTTCTCCACCACGCCGCCGGGGTAGCCGGGCACGACGCAGCGCCACAGCTCTCCGCCCTTGTCTCCACCTGAGGTCAGTGAGAACGGCTCCCACACCGGTTGGATATCCTCCACCGTGAAGCCGAAGACGTCCGACAGCGGCCCCGGCGGGAAGCGCTTGGTCACGCCGCCTTCGTCCTTCCAGGCCACGAGCCCGTCGGCCCAGACGGCGCCGCCCGCGCGCACGAATTCGCGAATCGCCTGGCAGGACGCCGCCGAGAGCGCATAGCAGTAGGGCAGGTAGAGCACCTTGTACTTCGCTGCCGCCCCCGCTTCCAGTTCGCTCACGTCGAGGAAGTCCACCGGCACGTGCGCCCGGTGCAGGGCCTTGTAGCAGCCCATCATCGAATGGACCACTTCATCGGCAGGCCGCCGCCAGCCGTCCACCGCGTACAGCAGCATGGCGTCGCGCGGATAGAGGATTGCCACGCGCGCCGCCACCGGTTTGGCGTCACGGAACAATTCTTTATGCTGTTCCAGAACCTGCGTCACGCCGCGGGCGGCCCGCGTACGTTCGGTCACTTCGCCCGAAGGCCCTGCCAGCGCCCACTCGCCGGCTTCGTTGCCCTCGGTCCGCGGATGCCACAGCCAGAAGACGATGCCGCGTGAGCCGTTCCCGATGCCATCCCACAGCCAGTGGGTGATCTCCGCCGAGGTAGGGTTCAGGGGCCGCGAGCCGGTGAACACGGTCGTGCCTCCCTGCAACTCCGTTACCCACCACGGCGCCGGCGCGGAGGCGCTGCGAATCAGGTCGCAGCAGTAGCCGTACGCGACGCCGAAGTCCTGGCGCGCGAACATGCCGAAGTGCCAGGCCGCGTGCATCGAGGCGCCCATGAAATCGGCCGCCGGCTTCATCTTCCACATGTCCCGCCCGCTGGCGGGCATATTGCCTGTCAGTCCGGGAGGATTGATATGCGTCAGGGCGCCAGGATGGTGGCGGAGGACCTCGCCGCGGATCCACTGCAATTGCGCCGCGAGATGATCGCAGCGAAAGCGCAGCCAATCGAGCTGAGACGGATAATCGGACCAGCCCACCGAGCGCGCATCCACCGGCACGCTCACATCCGCGAACCGCTCCAGCGGCCTGTACCAGAGCTTGTTCAGCTCGTCGACGGAACCGTACTTCTTTTCCAGCCACGCCGCGAAATCGGCGAGGACGTAGGCTTCCTTGGGATTTCCGCTGATGCCCGGCTCGTTCTGCAACAGCCATACGCCATGCGCCGGATGCGACTTGTAATGATTCACCACCTTGTCGAGGTAAATCTGCGCATGGGGCCGCAAAATCGGGTTCTTCAGGTCCTGCCACTGGTGATAGAACGGAGCAGTCTGCATCCAGCCGGGAGGGTCCTCCGAGCACAGCGTGTTGGCGATAAGAATGCCATTTTGCGCCGCGGCGTCGTAGACCCAGTCGTAGCGCTCGAAGTTCCACACGCCCCGCACGCGCTCCACCTGGTCCCATAGCGTGAAGATCCGCGCGATGGTCAGGCCCGCCTCCCGCATCCTGCGAAAATGCTCGAACACAGTCTCGCGCGTCTCGGTGGCGTTCAGGAAGAACTCCGCGCCTACTCGCACCTGGTCCAACAGTACCGCCGCCGGCGGCGCCGCCCCCGTCATCGGAAGGGGCAGCGGCAGCGCGGCCAGGCCGCCAAGGAATTCGCGGCGTCCGATTCCACTCTCCTGCATAGCGCCCACAATCTATCACAGCAGGTGCGGAAATGCCGTTCCCAGGCCTGTTTGGCTGCGGCTAACCTGGGCTCAAACCGGCCGTCCGGAAACGGGCGACCTCTGCCCGGGCCGCCGCGCTCTATTCTCTGGGATCTTCGGCATGCACATAAGGGCCGGCGCACGCGACGCACTGCGGCGATAGCATGTCCAATCCAGCGATTTCGAAGGCGTGCGAAGCGCGCTCGCAGGAACCGCGCGCAATCAGTTCGCGGTGGGCTGGACACGGCCCAACGCCGAGGCCGCGAAATCAGCTCCATGAGCCGGATCTCGTCTGGGACGCGCGACTCGGTCGGCCCACGGCACCCTGTTCTCCCGAAACTCAAGTGTGGACCGGTCCAAGAGAGGCTCGCTTCAGCATGGAGCCATCACGGCTTACTGGCCGAGTCTCTCGGGCGCGTTGCCTTGACGCCCGTCACAATGGCGAGCCCCGTCAGCACGATGCCGCCGACGACTATCCAGTGAGTCGGCACATGCATCAGCACGGCGCCGTACGTCAACCCGCCAATTACGATCAGGTACCCGATTATGTAAAGTCCGAATGACACGGATGATCTTCTCTCTCTTCGCTCCCTCAGGGATGTCAGGCGAGCAACAAGCCGTAGCTATGATCGGCCGGCCGGATCTGCGGGGCCACATCGGTCATCAACCACGTCTTCGCCGGCGATCGACCATCGCCGCGCTGCTTCCCGGATACGCACCTGCCGATAAACCAGCCCATGGCTCCTCCCGCGACGACGTCTGACGCGAAATGTTCGCGGCCTGTGAAGCGAGACGCCCCAATCGCAGCGGCGAGGCCATATGCGAGGACCACAACCGCTTTCTTCTCGCGATACTGATGCGCGATCACGGAAGCGAGCGCAAAGCTCTCGATGGTATGCCCGGACGGGAATCCATCGCCGCCGTGGAAGAAATGCCCACCTTCGTCACCTTGCTGTGGCCGCTGCCGGCCGGTTGAAGTTTTCAGAACTTCAGATACGATCAGACAGTCCACGAGCGCCTCGACTCCAAGGAATCCCGTTTCACGCAATTTCGGCTGCCCGCTCAAGACTCCTCCCCAATAGAGCCCGCCGGCGATGGGGGCCAGGGAATACACGGCTCCCAGTTGTGAGACGTGGCGGCTGACCCTCAGTTGGTCGTTGGTATTCGGAAGCTGATGCGCACCCCGGCGGTCTGTCGCGAGAAGAACACCGATCGTAGCACTGAAAATCACCCACCATTTCACGTTTTGGCGCCTCATCCGGAAGGGACTCGTCCAGATCTGCTTCTGATCGGCGACGATCGCTTTCACAAGACGTTTGGCCGAGTCCTCAGGTCGCTTCGGCACGTCCGAATAGGGCGCTCGATCGGGGAGTTCCCGCTTCTGCTTAGCGAACGCCGCAGGGATCGACAGTACCGCGAGCGCGAGCAGCCACCAGCGGACCCGTGATGAGGAGGACGTTGATTTGTTGGTCATTCGGCAACAGGCTCGCTCACCGCGGCAGGCGCTCTGCCGCTCGGGTGCCGCAAGATTCCGGTGTTCATCGCATCAGTGGTGATTGAATAACTCCCGCTGCCTACTCGGTCGCTCGCGTCGGCCGGGGTCGAGACACGAAGGCGGAGATCCACATGGAAAACGGGCATAGGGCTGCTGATGCCATGCAAGAGACTCGCGCGAAGGCCTACCGTTTGGATGGGATCGGTGTCGAGCGATCACTTTCTACGCAGCACCTTTCTCCTGATGTCCGGCCAGAATTCCGATCCAAGATTACTGGCAAAACCGAACCCGAGTGTCACGGAGCCATCGATCAACCCCCAGCCCACTGTATTGAGCCGGTCCGGATACCACAGGTTCGACAGAAACGCCGCGCCATAGGCGCTGCCTACGCGCCACGTCGAAAACGTCTCGCCACCGCTATCGGTGCGTGTGAGCAAGGTTCCACGGAGCGCATGTCCCGTTCGGCGCCAGAACCCCGTTTCTTGCGACCGAAAGTAGCGCGGGTCCTGATGCAGCGTCGAATCCAAGCCGAAAGCAAGAGCGCTGTGGATTCCCGACCAAGCCAGCGTGGAACCAAAACGCTCGCCATAGGCTCCGGCGCCCTGTCCCCACTCTTTGGGCGTGTCAATCTCCTGCAGGGCTCCGGCATACAAGGCAAATCCCAGAATCGACGACGGCGAATACGTGCTTTCGGCGTGATACAGCAACTTGCCAGTTACATCGAGCGATTCAGGAGTCTGGCCGAACCCCGTCATAGGAATCGCACCTAATACGGCGAGGGTAAGCACCAGCGTAACTGCGCGGTATGTCCGAGCCAGCACTTGCATGTACTTCACTTGCATCTCCGTCCCCGCCTTCGCGGTCATGATCGCAAACCAGATCGGATGGGGCTCGACAGCAAACCTGCCAGCCCCACGCCTCCGAAATGCTATCACCCTCCGACTACCTGGCCGCGACCGGCGTGCCGATTTCCGTACCAATAATCTCGCCTGAGATCACGAGTTCCACGCGCCGGTTCTGCTGTCTGCCCTGCGCGGTGTCATTGGAAGCCACCGGCTGGGTCTTGCCGAAACCCCTCGACGTAACCGAAGCCGGAGCCATGCCCTGCTCGGTCAGGTAGTCCCGCACAGACCCTCCACGTTGTTCGGAGAGTTGCTGATTGTAGTCATCCCCGCCAACGCTGTCGGTGTGGCCTTCCACATCGAGCCTGAGCCCCGGATGTCCGGAGACGATGCCAGCTACCTTGGCCAACTTCTCGCGCGCCAGGGGCCGCAGCGTAAACTTGCCAGTGTCGAACAAGACATCCGACATATTGACGATCAGACCACGCGCCGTGTCCCGCGTCTGAAGAATCATGTTGAATTGCCTCAGTAGCTGGGTCCGCAGTTCGATCTTCTCGGCTTCCAACTGGGCCTTCTGCTTCGCCGCGTTGTCGAGTTCGGCCTGGCTGGCCGCTCGTTGCGCGTCGTTGGCCAGTTTCAAACGATCGGCGTCGGCCTGGGCCGCAGCCGTGCTCGCGTCGGTCTCGCGTTTGACGCGATCGGCTTCCGCCAGAGCGGCCGCCGTCTGCGCATCTTTCTCCCGCGTCAAGCGCTCTGAATCCGCCTGCGCCTTGATCCGCGCGGCTTCGGCTTCCCGCGTGACGCGATCGGTCTCGGACTGCGCGGTCGCCTTTTCGTTCTGCGCGCGCGCTTCACGATCGGCAGACTGCTGGCGTTCCGCGGTCAAGGCATCTTCTTCCTGACGCTTCACCGCGATGACCCGTGAGTCTTCCGCCGTCTGGACGGCTGCGCGGGCGGTCATCGCCACCGGCTTCTTGCCTGCCTTGCGTGCCTCGTAGGCCTCGGCTTCCGCCAGGCTCTTCTCGGATTTCTGGAATGTCTCGGTCGCATAACGGTCCGCGCCGATGGAGCGCGCGATCTGCACCGCGTTGCGCGCTTCGTAGATCTCCAGCGGCAGCTTCTTGTCGAGCTTCAGCGCCAACGGATTGGACAGTCGTTCATACTGGCCGCGCTGCAGGAGTTCGTACTTGGCGTCGATCTCCTCAACCTTGCCCATCGTGTCCGGGCGTACCATGTTCTCCAGCACAATCAGGTCGCTGGGCTGCGAGACCGCAAAGTACGGTTCGGCGGTGACTATCAGCCCGAACACCTGTAAATCGGTGGTTACGTCCAGCTTGCTCTTGGTTCCATTCAGCAGGATCTCGCCGAGGTTGGCCGTGCGGCCTTCGGGAGTGATGGCCCACAATACATACGTGAGATACTCAGCGCCGTTCTTGGTCGCCGGCTGCAGGCCCTCGAATTCGGCCTCGATCTCGATGCGGCCCTGCTTACTCTCGACCTTGGCCTCGCCGCGAGCAGCGGGCAGGAGCGCGGTCCCTTTAAAGTCGATCTTCGTCGCCCCGCTGCGGTGCCGGTAGCTAATTGCTTTCATGGTCCGCGCAGTTACGGTGACGCGGTAAAGCGGCGTGGATCCTGCGGCCATGCTGGCCGCATTCTCGGTTGACGGCGGAGCCAGGTTCGGAGCTTGCGGGGCATGGGCCGCCGCAAGTCCGCATACCAACAGGAACGCGCTAATGAACCTCATCTTTTCTCCTTCTGATCTCTTCACGCGCCTAGCGCTCGTGTCTGGAATACTTGTTCAGGAGAGCCATCAGGGGCGCGGCCGATTTGGGCGCAGGCCGCCCGTTGGTCACGATGTCCCGGTTCTCCAGTTTCTTGCCATACAGTGTGGCGTTGTCGTCCAGATCTTCCCGGAGTGTGGCGCCTTCCAGAGCAAGACCGGCAAACAGCCCCTGGGATCGCGACCACGATAGAATCTCGGCATGCATTTGAGCGTCGGTTTGAGCTGTCGCAGTGCGTCCCACGGGCCCCGCGGCAACCGAGCCTTCGGCGCCTAGCGTGAATTTGCTCGAAAGCAGCTTGTCCGCTCCTCCCGCATTCATCACGAGCATGATCAGATCCGTCTCTGAGCCACCGATCTGGAAACCTACGCTGCCGCCCTCAATTCGAACCGTGGCGGGCGCTGACCAACCAGAGTTGCTCTTGTTCCGGCACAAGAGGTATCCCTTTCCATATTTGCCACCGAGAATGAAGCCGGCGGTTTTGAGCCCTGGCACAATGACGATACAGTGGGCCTTTTCCAACAGATCCTGCGGGATTCCCTTGTCCGGAGTCGCCATGATCTCCGAAAAAACCGCGGCGGCTTCGTTCAAACGCTTTGCGGGCTCGCTATCCACTGCCAGCAACGATGTTGCGACGACCAGGCCGACCATGATCACTGATTTCATTTATTTCTAGCCTCTTTCTATCGCACGAATCTGTTGCGACGTCTTATCCAATGCACGGTTGGCACCATCTTCTGCCACTCGAGCAGGGGCAAGGCGGCAACCATGCAGACAAAGGGGTTTGCGGAAGACTTCGACAACTGCGTGAGGCTGTTGAGCCGGGCAGAATGGTCAAGCGCCTGCAATAAATGCAAGCTTTGTCAGGAAAAGTGCAGGATTTGCAGACAGGAAACCTGCAAACCCCAGTCCATGCGCCGCCTGCAAAAACAGGTCGTTCCGAACCAGATTCCCATTCTGGCAGGCGGCGGTTCAACTATGTGGATCAGGACTCAACCCGCCGAGTCCTCATTGAAGCGCTAGCGGCGGTCGTGATCGTGATTGAAGTCCCGGTTGTGGCCGCGTTCGCGGTCCCAGCGATGGTCGTGGTTGACTCGGCCGCGATTGCCTTCCCAGTAGCCTGCGAAGTAGCGCTGTCCGTCATGATGCGGCTCCACCCAGCGTGCACCAGGGTACACGGGACGGGTCCAGTATCCGTCATGCCATCTATAGTGGTTGCCGTTCGGATACCAGTAGCCTCCTACCCACAAATAATCAGCGCCGGGGCTTGGGGGATGAACTCTCAGTATGCGTACCGGTGGCGGCGGCCCGATTCTCACTCCGAAGGAAACCTGTGCGAACACGGCTCCCACCGTCAACAACAGCAAAAGCATCAGCTTCTTAATCACGACTTGACTCCTTTTGTCTCGATTCCGTGGAACGTGTCATTCTTAGCGCGCAAGCTTTTTCGAAAAGCCTTTGCACTCTCATTGAGTATTTCCGTTAAAGGTAAACAACATATGTTTGAAGCAACTATAAAGATTTGTAACAGATGCGCATACTATGCTGTCAGGATCTCTTACCTCGTTTCTTCCAGGGCAGTTCATATATTTATGATAGTTTCGAGTGAGATATCGGAATAGCATGGCAACATTCGCGGATGAACGGCACAAACCATACGTATCCATCCTAAAGTTGGAGCGGAAAGTGCAACGAATCTCCATTTGCGTCACCACGGCGCTATTCCATCGCGGCCAGGACCTGGTCAAGCGGGATCGTTGCGAACGTCGTGGCATAGTCGGATATCCCATAAGGGATCACAAGCTTCCCGCCGTGCACGAGGCTACCGCACGAGTAGACGACATTGGGCACATAGCCGTCGCGCTCGTTCAGATTGGGCTTGATCAGCGGTTCAGGCAGGCGCCCGATGACCTTTGTCGGGTCTTCACGGTCGAGCAGGAACGCGCCGATGCAGTACTTTCGCATAGCCCCGACGCCGTGGCTGATTACGAGCCAGCCGGCTTCGGTTTCGATAGGAGAACCACAGTTGCCCATTTGGATAAACTCCCAGGGGAATCTGGGCTCCAGGATAAGTTGCATAGTGTCCCAGAAATGGAGGTGCTCGGAGAACATCACGTAGATATTCTCCTCATCCTGACGGCCAAGCATCGCATAGAGGCCCTTGATTTTGCGGGGGAAGAGCGCCATGCCCTTGTTCTCGACGGCTGGGCCATTCAACGTGATGAATTTGAAACGAAGGAAATCATAAGTCACGAGGAATTGGGGCAGGATTACTTTTCCGTCATACGCGGTGTAAGTTGCATAATAAACCAGACTGCCGTCTTCCTTGTGGAAGAGGACAAAGCGAGCATCCTCGATCCCGTTGCTCTGGGAAGGAGTGACTGGAAACAGCACCCGTTCCGACAACTTCGACTCCGGCTTGAACTCTACCTCATAGTTGGATCTGGCAAGCATCAGCGTTTCTTTGGCCACGCTTTTCGTCGTTTCCTGCTCAAGTTGCGGAAGCTGGTCCTCCGTGCGAGCGACGCTGGCGCTCAGTTCTTCCATGGTGAATGCGTCCGGCAGGCCGTTGAGAACCTCCTTGTTAAAGTCGCCCATGAGGCGGAGCTCCTGAAGTTTCCTTTCGAAGAGGGGCTTTTCAAACTTTGCGTTGGGGACTTGCGTCGGCTCGAGGCTGTAGCGGGACGGCAAGTCCATTGAAATATTGCTGTCGGCATCCAAAACTCCGCTCCGAAAAGCGATCGAGGAAACGTGCCCCTCGGCTGTCGCCCGTAAGCTCAGGATGAAACGCAATGAGCCGGGCGGAACGTTCGACTGATCCGGGTGCGGCACCATCGAGGGATTGAACAATGCAGCGGCTTCCAGGGAATACTCATGCGTGAAGTACCCGCCTAGCAATAACTCTCGCTCTTCGGATAGTTTTTGGCCCTTCAATAGATATGGGCTGACTTCATCAAAGCGCCGGCGGAGGAACTCATCAATCTTCTGTTGGCGGTCGCCAAATTCCGCGCGTACCGATTCCAAGAGATCATGCACTTCCCCTTCTGGCAGGGCCATGACGCGGGCGGCGATCTTAGTCGAGCGCTGGTCGCTCATGAGACGAAACGGCCTGGCTAGCACATGAGTACGGTCAGGATCTAAGATGATGGTGCTGCGTTTTACGTCGATTTGTTTCATTGGGTAATTTGGGATACCATTCCGGTTTGTTCAACGCGCGTAGCGGTGCTTTGTACAAACCCCATTTCCGTAAGCGACAGGAGAAAGGACAACGTGGATTCCGCCCCCTGGTTCTCGTTGCCGCGGTCCGAGTGCAACCCATCGCGGCAGCCGCCGGTCTGAGGGCAATAGAGTTCAAGCCCCAGATCATTCCAGCCCAGAAACCAGTCGAAGGCGCCTTGCGCCTGTTCATGCCACCATGGGTCGGCAGTGGCACGGTACGCTTCCAGGCACGCCGAAACCGTGCTCTGCGCCTCGATGGGCTGTTGGTCGAAGTCCGCGCGCACGCCGTTACGCCGATAGAATCCGTTGCTGCCAATGGGCCGCAATTGACCATACTTTGAGGTCTGTGTGCCCACAAGCCAGCGCAAAGCCTGCAAACCTCGCTCGTATACTCTCGATTGACCGGTGGCGCGTCCGCTAACAATCAGGGCGTGAGCCAACTTTGCGTTGTCATAGCTCAACCCCTCTTCAAACCAAGTCCAGCCGGGTTCGGCGACTTTGTCAAAAATCGTTACCAATCGCCCAGTCAGTTCTTCGCGCACATCCTCGGCCAGCCGGCTATGTTTCACCCGGCATAGATACTCGTGGATGCCAATGAGGCTGAACGCCCAGGCTCTCGGCGAAGTGAAGTCCAAGACGGTTGGCAGTGCCTTCGCGAAGAGTTGTTCGGCCTTTACTTGCGAACCCCAATGCGCTGAGCGCCCTATCGCAGTGCCCAACGCCCAAATCGCCCGGCCATGAGAGTCTTCGGACCCGTGTTCATCGAGCCACCGATGCTCAACGCTGAGGAAATTGTGGAAACGTGTTGTCCTTGCATCAAAGGCACGGTTCAGGAACGCAGCGTAGGTTGGAGCTAGCTCCCGGACGCGCTTCCGAGCATCTTCTGACTGGCCCAGCAACACTGCGAGGATCAGTGCGCGGGCATTGTCGTCCGTACAGTAGCCTTCAGCAAGATTCGGCGTAGTAAAGTTCGCGTGTTGGAAAATGCCCGTCGAATCGGTCATGTGGTAAAGATGATCCAAATTCAACTCCGGCGATTCATGCGGCTGATAGCCGAACTCGCTCACGGCAACAGATTCATGGAGCGCCGCTGCCTGCTGGCGTTGCGCCAGTTCAAACGAATCCATATACAAACCCGCCGTGTTACTCCACACCATTTCGCGGCCCAATTTGTAGGCGTTTTCGCTCATTGCGTTCCGGCGCGTTTCGTCACGCAAGAGCCCATTCACCTCGCGCGCAATCGCCCTTGGGTCGGCAAATGGCACCAGAACGCCACGCTGATTACTCAGCAATTCGGCGGCATGCCAATATGGCGTCGAGATCACGGGTTTGCCGGCCCCGAACGCGTAAGCTAATGTTCCGGAAGTAATCTGGGCTTCATCCAGATAAGGCGTAATGTAAAGATCTGCAGCCCCTATGAACGCGGTCAGCTCTTTCAGCTCTACAAAACGGTTGTGGAAGATGACATTGTTCTCGAGCTTGTTCTTTTTGACGATGGCATCAAGACTGAGGCGGTACGCTTCGCCTCGCGTGCGCAACTCGTTGGGATGCGTGGCGCCAACCAGGATGTATACGAGGTCGGGAAACTCCGCCAGTATATCGGGGAGGGCATTGAGCACGTGTTCAATCCCCTTGTTCGGTGAAAGCAACCCAAATGTCAGCAGCACTTTCCTGCCGAACACGCCGAACTGGTCCTTGTAGCGATCCGGAGCGAAGAATGGAATGTCGGGGATACCATGCGGGATGAGATCGATCTTCGCCGAGGGCACCTGGTACACCTGCCGCAGGATCGTGCGTCCCCGATCTGTCATGACCACCAGCCGGGTTGAGTGGGTAATCAGTTTCTGCATCACGCGATACTGATCGGCGTTTGGCTTGAGAAGAACCGTATGGAGCGTGGTCACGACCGGCGCCTTCAGTTCGCACAGCAGGGCCAATAAGTGGCTGCCGGCCGCGCCGCCGTAAATGCCGAACTCATGCTGGACCGAGACGATGTCCACGTCGCTGCTGTTCAGGAAATCAGCCGCTTGCCGGTAAGACTCCAGATCCTTTTCCTCAATCTCGAAACGAACGACGTCCGGATACTCATAACGCTCCCCAAGATCATTGACTGGCACCGCGAAGCAACGGCTTTGCGGATGCCGCGCCGCTACGGCTCCAAGCAAGTCGGATGTGAACGTTGCAATGCCGCATTTGCGCGGCAAGTAGTCACCGAGAAACGCGATAGTCCGAGCGCTTGATACTAGTTTCAAAACTTAGTCCACCTTTTTCCTTGATTTGCCGTGACAATCGCGGGCGTTTCACTTCCCGCGTCTGACGTTGAGGGCGCAGGACGAGCTAGGCGCGGAACCGCTCTGCTAAGCGCCGACGAGGATTTCGTCGAGAGTTTCCGTTCTCTGCTGGCAATCCCCATCGGCAGTGTCCCGGCACTTGATACAGAGGGACGCCCATGGCACGGCCTGGAGGCGTTTTGGGCCGATCACCGACTCGCACTCAAGGCAGGTTCCGAAGCTGCCGTCGCGAATCCGCCGCAATGCGGCGGTGACGTCGCGCAGCAGGTTGGACTCGAGGTCGGCGCAGCGAATCGCCAGATCTCGTTCCGTCGCGTACTGAATCTCATCCATTGGATCCGCGCTTTTCTCGATTGCGATGCCATCCCGCGCTCGCAAGATTTGAACCAGTTCGGCCTGTTTCTGTTCAAGGATCTGTTGAAATCCACCCAGATTGCTTAATGCCGACTTCATGCCCATCTTGCCCATCCTTTTCGCCCATACGGATTGTCCAGATTAGTTATGCACGGGAGGGTCCACAATGGCCCGGACTGCGAGGATGGGTCCATGGAGCCAACTCGGGATTGATCGAAAAGCCACTGATGCCGTTTGTGTCTGGAATGGCAACGGGAAGTCCCAAGCGCCGAATGCAGAACTTGCACCTGAAGTGCGGAATTTGCCAGGAGTTGCGAGTTCTAAACTCCCCAAAATGGCAGCAAGCGAAGGTGGTCATAAACGTGCCCACGCCACGTGAGGACGTGATGCGACTGGAACAAGTACCGATTTTACTGATAGCTATCGCTGCGGCTCTTGCTGCGCCGACCGATCCGTCAGGAAGGGTAGGACGGCTGAGTTACATCAACGGTCCGGTGTCTTTCCAACCGGCCGGTATCACTGACTGGGTGGACGCCGATATCATCCGTCCCCTTACCACTGGTGATCAAGCCTGGGTCGGCGCTGGTGGACGAGCGGAGATTCACGTAGGATCGACTGCCTTGCGCTTGGGCGCGAACGCGGCGTTCCAGTTCCTGAACCTGGATGACCAGACGATCCAGATTCATGTGTCGAAAGGCATTCTCACGGTTCGCGCCCGAAATCTCGCACAAAACCAGAATTTCAAGATCAATACGCCAAGTCTGGCTTTCACGGTGCTCGATGCCGGTGAGTACCGGATTGGCGCCAACCCCGATTCACAGACCACGAATGTCACGGTTCGTAGCGGAGCCGGCGAGGTGACTGCTGGGGAGAGTGCATTCCCGGCCGGTGCGAGCCAGCAGGCAATCGTGGTGGGCGGCGACCAGACCACCTTCAACCTGGTATCCGCTCCTGGGGTGGACGCATGGGACCAGTGGAGCGCCTCGGGCGACCTCCGGGAAGACCGATCGCCGTCCGCACGCTATGTGTCCCGCAAAGTGGGCGGCTAGAAGGACCTCGTGATGCTGGCCCGCACTACAATTTCTCGTAAAGGAAGCTATGACTCAACATGAACTAATCCACCGGCTCAAGAACTCCTGGAGCGCAGTTGCTCTTGCGTTATTATTCCTGTTTCCGGCGGCATCCGCTCATGCGTATTCTGTTCTTACGCACGAAGCCATTATCGATTCAACATGGGACAGTGCGATCAAACCGCTGCTGGTTAAGCGATTTCCGGCTGCGACCACCGAGGAGTTGACACAAGCGCACGCCTACGCCTACGGAGGATGCATTATTCAGGATCTTGGGTACTACCCATTCGGCAATAAGTTTTTCAGCGATTTGACGCATTACATCCGGAGCGGTGATTTCGTCCTCAAACTGATCAGCGATTCGCAAGACCTGAATGAGTACGCCTTTGCCCTGGGTGCACTAGCACACTATGCCTCCGACAATAATGGTCACCCGATAGCCGTGAACCGGGTCGTTCCTATACTCTACCCGAAGCTGGGCCAGCAATTCGGAAAGTCGGTAACTTATTCTGACGATCCGTTTACCCACGCCAAGACGGAGTTCTCTTTTGACGTCTACCAGGCCGCAAAGGGCCGCTATGCGCCCGTTGCATACAAAGATTTCATCGGATTTGAAGTCGCCAGACCCCTGCTAGAACGGGCGTTCGAAGATACCTATGGATTGACGCTCGAAAAGGTATTTATGAGTGTCGATCTCGCCATCGGATCGTATCGCCATTCTGTTGGAACGATTCTTCCGGCTATGACAAGAGTCGCCTGGCAAATGAAAAAAAATGATATAATTAAGGATACTCCCAGCGCTACACGCAAGCAATTCATTTATAATTTATCTCGTTCCAGCTACGAAAAAAACTGGGGCAAGTCCTATGCGCAACCGGGGATCCGATCGAAAATCATGGCATTTCTACTCCGCCTTGTGCCGAAGGTTGGTCCGTTCCGGCCGCTATCCTTTAAGAGCCTGACACCCGAGACGGAAAAGATGTACATGGCCAGCTTCAATTCGACGATTACCCGCTATCGCGAACTGCTCTCCGAGCAAAATGCGGGCCATCTTAAACTGCCGAATGATAATCTTGATGTGGGAATCCTAACCGCGGCGGGCAAGTACAAATTGACGGATGCTACTTACGCTAAGTTACTACATAAGTTGCAGAACCACTACCTGGATATGCCCCAAGCGCTCCGCAGCGATATTCTCGCTTTCTATCATGATCCGAATGACGAGAACTCAACTAAGGCCAATAAAGAGGATTGGGCAGCGGTGCTCCAGGAACTCGAATGGTTGCAGGCCGTAGACGCTGACCTGCGGCATCCTTCTGTTGCACCGGCGGGAGCTCCTGTTGCCAAGTGAGCCGTGCCCCCGAACCGTTGACGCTTCGGCAAGCTGCAGTCGGTTCCGTGAGCACCACTCGGGTTCAGCAACACCGGCTCTCACGCCGGATACTAGCCGAAGAACACTTCCATCAGCGCTGGGAGCACAATGGGGGGCAAGCCATTGAGGCCGAATCATCAGCGGCCTGGAGGGATGCATCCACTGGCGACGGGGCCAAAGTGCGCACCGTACAAGTTCCTGAGGACAGGCGCCTTCCGAATGCCTGGCGCGAGATCAGGCCGCACGCGCGTTCATCAATAAGACCGGTCCAAAGCGAGAGCCCCTCGCCCCGGGCGGGATTTCAATGAAGTGCGTTGCTTCGCTTCTCCGAAGCCGCTGAGTGTAGTTCCGTGCCCGCCCAGTCAGCTCTTCACTTTGTGAGTTGTTTACGGATCGCCAGGAGTTCGCTTCTCCGCGCGCCAGTCACCTTGGGGTAGCTCATTTTGAGGCCCTGCAAAACGTCGATAACGACACGCGAAACGATGAGACGTGCGTTGTACTTGTCATCCGCCGGAACCACGTGCCACGGTGCGGTCTTGGTCGTGGTGGCGCTCAGACATTCCTCGTAGGCCCTCGTGTATTGATTCCAGAACCCCCGCTCGACAATGTCAGCCTCGCTGAATTTCCAGTTTTTGTCCGGTTCATCGATACGCGCCAGAAAGCGCCTTCGCTGCTCCTCCTTAGACAAGTGCAGGAAGAATTTGATGACCCGAGTGCCGTTGCGGTGGAGGTGCCCCTCCAATTCCACGATGGAACGGTACCGGCCTTTCCAGATCATGTCTTTGCCGGATAGCTCGGCCGGAATCCCCTGGCTGCGCAGAATCTCGGGATGTACGCGGACGATCAGCACCTCCTCGTAATACGAGCGGTTGAAGACGCCGATCCGTCCGCGCGCCGGCAGGCGGCACGTCGTGCGCCAGAGAAAATCATGTTCCAATTCCTCTGCGCTCGGATGCCTGAAGCTGGAGACCTCACAGCCTTGCTGGTTGACGCCGGAAAGGACGTGGCTGATAGCGCCGTCCTTTCCGGCGGCATCCATGGCCTGAAAGATGAGGAGCAACGAATAGTTGTTGGACGCATAGAGCAGGCGCTGCAGAGCGCTCAGCAACTCGACGTCCGCGGTGAGAAGCTCCTTGTAATCCTTTTCCGACTTGTAGAGCGGTTTTATGGCGGTTGGCCATTTCTTGAGCTTCATCTTCTTCCCCGCAGGAGCGCGGAAGTCTTCGAGGTCGATTTTCATAATGAATGTCCCTTTCAGGCACAGGATAAGGCCGGAAAATCGGCCTCTAATGTCCCACCCTGCGCAGCGCTTACTTTGTGCTGTCCCATTTCCAATTCCGAATCTCCGGCAGATCCTCGCCGTACTTGTCGATGTATTGCTTATGATCGATCAGCTTGTCCTTGAGCTGCTGCTTCAGGTAGATGCCCTTGTCGCCGGTTCGCGGAACCCGGTCGATGACGTCCATTACCAGGTGGAAGCGGTCCAACTCGTTCAGCACCGTCATGTCGAAGGGTGTGGTTATGGTGCCCTCTTCTTTGTAGCCATGGACGTGGATGTTGTCGTGGTTGGTGCGGCGGTAGGTCAGCCGGTGGATCAACGATGGGTAAGCATGGAAGGCGAAGATAACCGGCTTATCCTTGGTGAACAGATCATCGAAATCCATGTCGCTCAACCCGTGTGGGTGCTCGGTTTGCGGCTCCAGCCGCATCAGGTCGACGACGTTGACGACCCGGATTTTCAAGTCAGGCAGATGCTCGCGCAATATAGAGACGGCCGCGAGCGTCTCCAGCGTAGGAACGTCGCCGCAGCAAGCCATGACCACGTCCGGCGTGGCGCCCTGGTCGTTGCTAGCCCATTGCCAGATCCCGATGCCCTCGGTGCAGTGTTTGACAGCGGCGTCCATTGCCAGCCACTGTGGCGCCGGGTGTTTGCCCGCGATTACGACGTTGACATAGTGGCGGCTGCGCAGGCAGTGATCCATCACCGACAGCAGGCAGTTCGCATCCGGCGCCAGGTAAACCCTCACGATCTCGGCCTTCTTGTTCACCACGTGGTCGATAAAACCAGGATCCTGGTGCGTGAAACCATTGTGATCCTGACGCCAGACATGCGAGGCCAGCAAGTAGTTTAACGATGCAATCTTCCGCCGCCATGGCAGGTGCGATGTGACCTTCAGCCACTTGGCGTGCTGGTTGAACATCGAATCGACGATGTGGATGAACGCTTCGTAGCAGTTGAAGAGGCCATGCCGCCCGGTGAGCAGGTAACCTTCGAGCCAGCCCTCGCATTGATGCTCGCTGAGCATTTCCATCACGCGCCCTGTTGGCGCGAGAAACTCGTCGTTCGGCACGGTCGCGGCGTCCCATTGGCGTGGGGTCACTTCAAACAGAGCTTCGAGTCCGTTGGAAAGCGTCTCGTCAGGGCCGAAGACACGGAAATTCCGCTGCTCATTGTTTAACTTCGCCACATCGCGCAGGAAACGCCCGAGGACATGCACGTCGCCGACGCCGGGCGCCCCCGGCGAGGGCACCTCTTCCGCGTAGTCCTGGAAGTCCGGCATCCGCAGGTCGCGCAGCAGAATGCCGCCGTTGGCATGAGGATTCGCGCCCATGCGGCGTTCACCCTTGGGCGCAAGTTCGGCCAGCTCCGCCCTCAGGCGGCCCTGCTCATCGAATAGTTCCTGCGGGCGGTAGCTCCTCAACCAGTCTTCGAGCAGCTTCAGGTGTTCGGGATGCGTGGCGGGATCGGAGAGCGGTACCTGGTGTGCACGGAAGGTGCCTTCCACTTGCAGGCCATCTACAATCTTCGGCCCCGTCCAGCCCTTGGGTGAATTGAGAACGATCATCGGCCAGCGCGGACGCGCGATGTTGCCTTTTACACGTGCGTCCTGCTGAATCTGTTTGATCTGTTCGATCGAGGTATCGAGTGTCGAGGCCATGGCCTCGTGCATCAACTCCGGCTCGTGGCCTTCGACGAAGTAGGGCGTCCACCCGTAGCCGCGGAGCAACTGTTCCAACTCATCGCGGGTAATGCGGGCGAGGACGGTCGGGTTGGAGATCTTGTAGCCGTTGAGATGCAGGATCGGCAGCACCGCGCCGTCGGTGGCCGGGTTGAGAAACTTATTGGAATGCCACGCCGTGGCCAGCGGTCCAGTCTCCGCCTCGCCATCACCGACGACGCAGGCGACGACGAGATCCGGGTTGTCGAACACCGCCCCGAACGAGTGGCTGAGCGAGTAGCCCAATTCCCCGCCCTCGTGGATCGAGCCCGGGCACTCCGGCGATGCGTGGCTGGGAATTCCACCTGGAAACGAGAACTGCAAGAAGAGCTTCCGAAGCCCAGCCTCATCCTGGCTGATGTTCGGATAGACCTCGGTGTAAGTGCCTTCGAGATACGTGTTGCCCACGACCGCCGGACCGCCGTGTCCGGGACCGGAAACGTAGATCATGTCGAGGTCATACTTCTGAATGGCCCGGTTCAAATGAGCGTATATGAAGTTCTGGCCCGGCGTGGTGCCCCAATGTCCGAGCAGCATGTGCTTCACATCCGCAAGCGCCAGCGGCCGCTTCAGGAGCGGATTGTCATAAAGATAAATTTGGCCAACCGACAGATAGTTGGCAGCGCGCCAGTAGGCGTCGATGTTGTGCAGCAGTTCCGGCGAGAGTGTATTCGATTTCATGGCTTGTGTTTCTGAGTTGAGCCGAGCTTCAGGATACGGGTTACGGACCTGGCGATCATGACCTCCTCATCAGTGCGGATTACGCGTACCTTGACGCGGCCGGCATCCGGCGAAATCAGCGGTGCATTCTTCGCATTGCGTTTTTGATTCAGTTCGATGCCGAGAAAGCGGAGTTCGTGGCAGATTCGCTTGCGGATGAGTGGGGCGTTTTCACCGATGCCCGCCGCGAAGACGAGCGTATCCAGCCCGCCTAGCGCAGCGGCGAACGAGCCGATCCATTTCCTCACCTGGTAGCAGAATAGTTCCACGGCCTCCGCCGCACGAACATCGGTGGCTTCCCTCGCGCACAAGTCGCGCAGGTCCGGACTGGTCCCGGAAACCCCGAGCAACCCGGATTCGTGGTTCACCATCTGCTGAAACTGCGGTGCGGTCATGCCCTCATTGCGCGCCAGGTAATAAGGCAGGCCCGGGTCCAGATCTCCCGACCGGGTGCTCATCACCAGGCCAGCCGCGGGCGTGAAGCCCATGCTGGTATCGATGCTCTTGCCGTGATGCACCGCGGCCAGGCTGGCGCCATTTCCGAGATGCGCGAGAATCACACGGCCCTTCGCGGCCACAGGATCGAGGCGGTGGAGTTCCTCCATCAAGTAGGCGTAAGACAGGCCGTGGAAGCCGTAGCGCTCGACGCCCTTCGCAGCGTAGCGACGGGGAATCGGCAACAACTTCGCGACCCGCGGCATGGTGCGGTGAAACGCGGTGTCAAAGCACGCCACCTGCGGCAGCTTCGGATGCCTTTGTAAGAAAGCCTCGATCAGCCCGATCTCGCGCGGCAGGTGGTCAGGGTCGTACGGCGTGATGCGGTGCAACTCCGTGAGCAGCCTGCGCGTGACCCGCTCCGGTTCGGAGTGCTGCATGCCATGCACCACGCGGTGCCCGACAGCTTTGACCGACGCGAAAATCGGCTGAGTATCCAGCCAGTCCAGCAGGAAACCAACCGCCGTGCCGTGGTCGGCCGCGGCAATGTGGCGAGGCGCCTGCGGTTTACCAGCCGGGTCGTTGACGATCAGAGTCGTGCCGCTCAAACCGATGCGATCGATCTTGCCATCAAGCCGCCCCTGCGGAGTCTCGCCCGCTTCGTATATCGCGAACCGAATACTCGACGAGCCGCCGTTGATCGTCAGGACGCAAGGCAACACAGATTTCATCGCTCTGCTCTCGCGACAAAGCCACTCGCCACCGTTATGACCAACGACGGCGACATCGGCGAGCTCCAGCGTGTCTGGAACATCTTTGCCCTCCGGACTCTTTCCATGTGCAAACCTCTTCCTTCATCGCGCCGCCGGAGGCTCCTGATCTGTGGGAATTCCGGCGAGCGAGCGATAGAACGCGACGGCCCGGTTGACTGAGGAGGACGGGTGTCCTGTGGTCAGCCAGCTCGCGTTCCGTCCGGTGCGTACGAGGCTATAGTAGCGCCAGACGTTGTCCGATTCGCGATCCAGATAGTAGATCGACTGCACTTCACCCGCATGAAAAAGTGTCACGAAGAAACGGCTCATGATGCTGACATTCTCGATCTCGAAAACGAGCCTGTCCGCCGAAGCCTCCGCAATGTGCATTTGGTACACGGCCGTGCCGGCGAGGTTATCGACCTGTTCATAATAAAGCACCGTGCCGCCTCGCAACTCATCGGGCGTGAAGTCCTGGCGGCGGCGACCTGGCTGCGAGCCGGTTAAGGCGTGAGCACTCACAATCAATGTCTGCCATTGCTTGTGGGTGGTCGACCAATAACGCATGCCCGCAAGTTCCGAAATCGCCCCGATGCGGCGAAGCAAGCCCTCCGCTCCGGAGGTATAGCGAAATCGCGCGCCTGTGGTGATCAACGTAGAAAAGCCGGTCTCAACCCAACCTGTGCATGCGGGCGGACTCCAGTCGCGGCTGAGATCAAACGCGTTCCAGAATTTCACTATGGGCGGATTGTCCAGTTCGGGATAGGGCGGATCGGGTTCCATTCCGCAAGGCGGGCGCGGACCCGTTTGAGCATAGCCTTGCGACTGGCAAAACAGGATCGTTGTGAGCAAGAACCGAATCCCGCGGCCGGTCCAAGCGTGGGCACGTGCCTGATGGCCTGAGAATGCGCTCATGTGAACCCCGCCATCCTTGTTGGGCATGGACTGCAACGCCAACCCCGCGTCACTTGAAAGCCTTGATCAGCGCCTCAAACTGCGCATGGCGCGATTTAGAGTGCGGCGTCACAGGCGGAATCTTGCGGTAGATGCCTAACAGCTCGTAGACGGTCATCTGGGCCGCTCGCACCGAATACTCCACAGTAAAAACGACATCGTCCGCGATTTCGACGAACTGGCTGATGAATGCGAGATTCTGCGATTCCGCTGGCACCGGCAACGGTCGATCACCGCGCATGCGGGGCATGAACATGCTGGTGAGATAAGGCATTCTGCAAGGAATACAATTGGCCGATTCAACGGTCTCCAGATCGAATCGCAGGTGGCCGCAGAGTTCTTGCAGAATCTCCGCGCCATTACACTCGGCCATTGGCTTCGGGACGAAATTGCCGACCCGGTCTGGAAACAGCGAGTATCCCCAGAACACCTGCACATCGGCAGGCTGGTTCGGAAAGTGAGGTTGAAAGGCCAGCACAATGGACATCAGCCAATTCGAGTCCTTGAAAGTCACCAGCCCGCCGGTGCCCGGCTGATTGCCGCTGAATTCAAACATCTTGTCGAAGAATGAATGGTTTTTCAAAGTGACCGTAAACGATTCCCAATAGGACTGTGCAATGCAACTGTTGAAGGCCGCGGGATTGCCGAACTGCGGCCGACCCTCCGCAAGTTTTTCCCAAAGGGCCCAACCGCCGCTATCCGCTTTGGTCAGCTTTCGAGGCGCGCTCGTCATCGAACCCAGGCTTGAGGCATCGGTCATGGAGCCGTTTTGCAGAAAGACGAGGTCACCGTCATTCACGGCAATCACTTCGTTTTTGCCCTGACGCAGACAATGGATGCCGGTGACTATGAACTTCCCAGCTTCGGTCTTGTGATCGAGGTCAATCACTTTGCAATCCGTGACCAGATGGACCGCCTGGGCTTCGAGCCAGGCCCGCAAGGGCAGAACCAGGGAATCGTACTGGTTGTAGATGGTTCGTTTGACGCCGGCAAGGGTCTCGATGCGGGAAAACTCGAGCAGGAAGCGGAGCAGGTAGCGCTTGAACTCAACGGCGCTGTGCCAGGGCTGGAAGGCAAATGTTGTGGACCACATGTACCAGAACTCGGTCTCGAAGAACCCGGGTGACAACCAGTCGGTGATGCGACTCGCGGCCAACGTCTCTTCGCCGGTCTGGGTGAGCTTTAGCAATTCGAAGCGGTCCCGCATGGAAAATCCCATCGAAGTCACCGGGACCTTCGCACGACGGCAGTCAACAAGCCTCGCCATCGAGTTCGCCTTATGCCGCTCATTGAACTCAACGGTTTCCTCGAATACTGTTTTGCCTTCGTTGATCAGGGAGGGAATCGACTTGTAGAGGTCCCATGTGCATTCGTAATTGTCGGTTGTCAACATGCGGCCGCCGCGCATGGAATACCCGGTTGCAGGGTCTCCGGCGCCGTCCAGACTTCCGCCCAGGATCGGGGCCGATTCGAGGATAGAAATATTGCCCCCAGGCAAGTTGCCGTCGCGGATCATAAAGGCAGCGGCGGCCAGGGATCCGATGCCGCCACCCACGAGATAGGCCTTTGACTTGGTATTCATCTCGTCTGATTCGTCGCGGGGGCACAGGAAGCAATCGGTGCGCCTGTTTCGTTTGCGCATGCCGGTGCACGGAGACTCGCCTGTCTTGAAATTGGTTTGGTCATTGGACTTTCTATGAGCAGCTTGAAGACCAAAACAGAACGTGCTCGAACACAAGCTGGAATTCAGGAACGACCGGACTCAGGTGCAATTTCTGCCGCCCATTAAGCAGGAATTGCCGCGTTGAGCGCGCGTTGAGTTGCGGAATCTTCTACCCCGCCTGCCCGTGGGATTCGGGTTCAACAGCGGGAAGAAGCTCGACGGCGATGGCAGAATGTCATTCGGCCGGAGGCAGCGTGAAGCAGAACTTCGATCCCGCTTCAGGCTCCGATTCCACCCAGATTCGACCGCCATGCCGCTCGATGGCCTTCCTGCAGAATGCGAGTCCGAGCCCGTTGCCGGGGGCTTCCTTCCCGTGTAGACGCTTAAACGCCCCAAAAATGCGCTCGTGAAATGCCGGGTCTATACCAGGTCCGTTGTCTTGCACTAAGATTACCCAATCGTCGTGCTCTCGCCTGGCTGAAATGTGAACATGCGGAGCGGGCGAGCCGCAGTATCCGATGGCGTTTCTAATCAGATGGCGCAGGACCTTGGTCAGGATTCCAAAGTCTCCCATCACCTCCGGCAATGGCTCGTGGGTGACGATCGCGCCCCGTTCGGCTATCAGTTTGTCTTTGCACAGGAGCGCCTGATGAAATACTGCTTCCATGTCCGTCCGAGAGGGCTGCCACTCGCCAGTGCCCATAGCCCAATAGTCCACAATGCCGGCGAGCGTCGACTGCATTCTCGCCGCGTCCTCCTGGATCTGCCCGAGGTACGCGCCGGCTTCGGGATCGAGGCGGCCGGCGTGGGTCTCCGCCAGTAGTTGGCTATATGAGACCACGCCCCGCAGAGACTCGCGCAGGTTGTGCGCCCCCGTCGAGACAAACTCTTCAAACTCGGCGTTCGCCCGATCCAACCGCCGCTGAAGGTCGAGGCATCGCCGCGATTCCGCGTCAAGTTCCGCTCGTAATCGCTCGATCTCGTGGCTCATTTTGTCCTGGTCAGGATTGCCCATTTTCAGCTACTGCCTCGTGGGTGGCGTGGAATTCCTATAGCCGCCGGGAATCGTGAACTTGAATGTGGAGCCTTGCCCCGCTTCCGATTCCACCCAGATCCGTCCTCCCTGGCGCTCGACGACCTTCTTGCAGACTGCAAGACCGATGCCACTACCAGGAATGTTGCTTCCATGCAGGCGCTTGAACATGCCGAACACCCGGGTAGTATCTTCCGGATCGATGCCGATTCCATTGTCCCGCACCGCAAACGCCCACCCTTCCTCAACCTTCTCCGCCCACACATGGATTCTCGGTGTTTGCGCGCTCCTGTACTTGATCGAATTGGAAATAAGGTTCTGGAAAAGCTGCATCAACAAAACCTCTTCGGCTACCAAGGTTGGCAGCGGATCGGAGCTGATGATGGCGCCGCTTTGGGCGATGGCGACCTGGAGGTTCAACAGCGCTTTGGCGAGAACAGCACCACAATTGACCGAAATGAAGCTATCCTGCTGCCGCTCGGTGAGCTCCCAATAGGCGAGCAGGGCCTTTAGCAAGGCCTCGATTCGCAGCGCCCCCTCCACGGAATAGGAGATGTATGTATCCGCGTCTTTGCCGAGCTTCCCGGAATACTCCCGCCCTAAGAGTTCAGTAAAGTTCACGACCATTCGCAAAGGCTCCTGCAGGTCGTGTGTGAGCGCATAGGCGAAGTTCTGAAGTTCGGCGTTGGTTGTCCGGAGCGCCGCCTCAGCCTGCTTGCGGTCCGTGGCATCCTCAATCGCCAGCAGAATCGTCCGCGCCTGCGCATTCGGATTGAAGATCTCGGCCGCATTGAGCAGCATCACTTTCCGTCCGACATGCTCAAATTCGTGCGTCACCTCGAAGTCCCGGAACGTTGAGTGGGAGGGGAGTATGTTCTCCAATAGCTCACGCAGTTTCGGAATATTCCATTGTCCGTTCCCGAGATCGTAAATAAGACGATTCTCAGTATCCGCCTTCGTGGCGCGGAATGTCTCGTAAAACGACTTGTTCACCTTCAGAACCTGCAGGTTCTGGTCCAGGATGACCAGCGGCTCCCGTACCGTTTCTACAATTGCTTCCGCGAAGTCGAGGCCACGCTTTGCGGCATCAATATCGATGAACATCAGCACGGCGCCGTCGGGTTTGCCATCCCGTCCCACCGACGGGAGGATGCGTACCGAATACCAACGGCCGTGGGGATCGCGAATGTCGCGCGGTTTCCGGCTGCCGCCCTCCATCGCATCGAGCAGCAACCGCCGCAGGTCGGGTAGTTCCATTTGAGGCTGAAGATCGGTGATCGACCGTCCGACATCAGAGGCGATCAGATTCAGCAAAGGTTCCATGGCGCGCGTGAAGCGGCGAATCCGCAGATCGCGCCCAACCATCACCAGCGGTATGCTGATGCTCTCGAGAAGGTTGCTGAGATCCCGGTTGACCTCGTTCAATTCCGAGTTGCTGAACTTCAGACTTTCGTTGAGCGTGTTCAGCTCTTCGTTGGCCGATTCCAGTTCTTCCTGAGCAGTTTCCAGTTCCTCGTTGCCCGCCTGAGCCTCTTCGTTCGCTGCTTTCAGCTCTTCCAACGTCGTCGCTTTGTCCTCGACGATCGATTGCAGATACTCTTTGGTCGCGGCAAGCTCACGCCGCAGCCTCGCGCTACCCCCCTCGGCAGTCGCGGGCTTGTGCTTCGCCCGCGGGCCGCCTTCGCGCCCGGTTTCCTCGAACAGAACAAGAAAATACCGCTCGCTTGAATCGGCCGAGCGTCTGAACGGGACCACCTTAATTGCGACCTCTATCAACTCGCCGTTGTCGCCGATCCGAAAGCCGTCTTCCCTAGCAGCGTCGTGGCGTTGCCTGGCGGTTTTTATCGCCTTCCCCAGACCGGGGATTAAGCCCTCGCGCACCATCTTCAGGAGATTCTGGGACGGCTCACCCGGCGAGAGCTCAAGGTACGGGGCCGTGTGCCCCCGGACTTGAACGATATTCAAGTTATCGTCAATGACAGCGCCCGGGGGGCCGTGTTCCGCCAGCACCAGACGGTCGGCTTCCCTCTGCACGTCCAGCCCTGCCCCGCCGCTTTCGGCAACTCTTGCCCGCTGGCCCGACCGGCCATGCAGGCGGCCCAGGCTTAAGGGCGGCGATGCAATACCCGAGGCTGGCTTCAGGCAATAGATCTTGTTGAGCGAATCCACTTGATGAAATGCCTCGGAAAGCACACCGATGCTTTCCGAGGGTCCGAGTACCAGGAATCCGGTGGGCTTCAGGGCGTACCGCATGATCGACAAGACCTTGCGTTGCAGCGCGGAGCTCAGGTAGATCAGTACGTTACAGAAACTGATGAGGTCCAGCTTGGAGAAAGGCGGGTCCTGCGACACGTCCTGCCTGGCAAAAACACACGCGTCGCGAATAATCCTGGCAATCTGGTACCCGCGTTCAGTTCGCGTGAAGAACCGCGCCAGCCGCTGCGGCGAGACATGGGCCAACGCGGCTTCGGTATATCTTCCGGCCCGGGCTCTTTCAACGGCGGTTCCGCTGATATCGGTGGCGAAAACTTCGAACGGGAGGTTCAGTTGCGCTTCTTCGAGGAACTCCACCATGCAGATAGCGATCGAATAGGCTTCCTCGCCAGTGGAACACCCAGGCACCCAGATTCGAATTGGATCTGCGCTCCTTCTGTCCTCAACCAGCGCGGGGAACACGTTCTTCTTCAGTTGCTCGAGAACCGTCGGTTCCCGAAAGAAGGCCGTGACGGTGATAAAACAGTCTTCACACAGCTCGTTTGCTTCCTGATGGTTTCGCTCCAGTTCAGCCATGTATTCTCCAAACGTTGCGAATCCGCGTAGCACCATCCGCCGCTTGATGCGCCGGTGCAGGGTGCTGTGCTTGTAGTTCGTGAAATCCACTCCGGTGGCGCTGCGCAACAGCCGGAATATCTTTTTCAGATCTACTTCCGCCCCCTGCTCTGCCGCCTCTCCAGGCTCGCGTGGGACATCGGAACCGCAAGCAATTGCCCCCAGTTGGCGCGCAATTGCCGCCGGGGACAACTCAAAATCCACAACACCGGCTGCGATTGCGCTACCCGGCATGCCCTCAAACTTCGCGGTTTGCCTTTCCTGAGCGAAGGTTGCGCCTCCCGCGTCTTTGATCGCTTTGAGGCCGAGCGTCCCATCTGAAGCGGTTCCCGACAGAACCACGCCGAACGCTTTGCTGCCCCGGTCTGCCGCCAGAGCGTTCAGAAAAATGTCGATTGGCAGATTGCGGCCGCTGCCTGGCCGGGGCGTGGTGTGCAGTACCCCATCGGAAATGCCCAGGTTGCATCGCGGCGGAATCACGTAAACATGATTCGCCTCGGCGCGAGTCCCGTCCTTCACCTCCACGACAGACATTTTGCACGCCCTGGCGAGCAACACGGGCAGATGACTTGGGCTATTCGGATCGAGGTGCTGAACCAACACGAATGCCAGGCCGGTATCGTCCCGCAGATGGCTGAGCAATTCCGTGAATGCCTCCAGCCCGCCGGCGGAGGCTCCTATGCCAACGACGGAAGGGGAACTGGCTGCTGCGTGTCCATCGCCGGCTGGCGGCAAGCTAGCCTTGGTGGCCGGAGAGGTCTTCTTTGTCAGGGCCGTTCGCCGCTTGAGACGGGGCGAGTCACTCGGCGGACGCTTAACGGGCTCTTTTGTTACAGGCAACTTCTTCCCTCTCGCCGCGACGAACCGGCGTCACCACGCTGCAGCGCGAACGTAATCTGACATGCACGCAACATGCCATTTGTACGTCAGTCTTGGCGCCGGCGCTTTGCCCAGGCCGCGGATGGTCAGCTAAGTTGACTGAATGGTATCTCTGGGTCGAGTTTGCAGAGAGACTCGGCACGAATCGCGTTACCCACGCTGAGGCCATCAGGCGGCAGCCGGACCTGCGAGTATCGCCTTGAGAATTGCGCCGATCTCCATGAATTGATCCAGGCCGGAAGGCTTGGAAATGAAGCGGGCGACTCCGAGCTCCGCAAGCAGAGCCTGGTCGCGCCGCGACTGGGAAGAACTCCACGCGCATACCGGAACGCCGGCGAAGCGCTCCGCTGACCGAATCTCGCGCAAGATCTCTTCGCCCGTGTACTTGGAGAGGTTCAAGTCCATCAGGATCAGGTTAGGAACGGGCGTTTCGGCGTAATCCCCCTGCCGGCGTATAAAGGCCAGGGCTTGGCCGCCGTCCAGCAGATGAATCAGTTCAAAACTGAAATTCTGTTTTTTCAGAGCCCGCTCGAGCAGGAAGACATCCGAGATGTTGTCTTCAATAACGAGAATTCGAGCGGCGCGAACGACCGTTGCATGTTTCACTTCTCAAAACTCCAACAGGCCAGCCCTAGCCGGCCGCTCTTGATCATTCCACATTTGATGGCATCACTGTTTGGGGTGACACCTGCCTGGCCCTTGCGACGAAACGTTTCGGAGCGGTTCCGATATAGGAAAACGGATAACAGGTCACGAGCGTCAGTTCATTCCCGCCTGACGCGGCGAGCACCGCCACATTGTCAGGCTCCACCACCGTCAGCGACTCAACTTCATATTTGAAGTCGCCTCGTGGCGTCGAAACTTGAACCTCGTCCTTAACCCTCAACTCCCTGAGCGAGCGGAAGAACGTGTCCCGGTGCCCGGCAAGGCCCACATTGCCAGGCTCTCCCGGTAGAGCCGTACCGGGAATGTGTCCCACGGCGCGCCGGAACGTGGTCTCGTCGCTCCCTTCTACGACAACTGCGGAGAGCAGCAGACGAGGAATCTCAATGCGGCCGATCAAGCCGTCCGTCCTGACTGCAGGAGGGTCCTTCGTGGGCGCGGATGACGCCGGCTCAGTCGTACTTTCGCTGACCGTGCGCTGATCACGGATCAAACGGTCGAGATCACTGCTCTCGCGTCTCTGGAAAACCCAGGCGTCCATCAAAGCGAAGCCACAATAGCCCAGAAGAAAGACGGAACAAGCCAAGAGCGCACCCTGGACCCACGACAAAATCCGCCGCAATGGTCCTCTCCCAACGACAAGCTTCATTTGGCGCTCTTTTCGCTGAGTCTTGATTCGCCGGCGGCTACATAACTGGTCCGTGTTCGAACGGACAGTTTGTCGCGGCCGTTCGCATGGGCGCGCACCCGAATAGCATGAGCAGCGCCATCACGCGTCGCACTCGCTGGAGCAAATCCGATGGTGTATTGATGGCGAATGTCCCGGGCGATGCGTTTGGAGACGGCCACGATGTCACTGACCTGGTCTACAAGAAACGCTTCACCGCCGGTCACCTGCGCCAGGTGCTTCAACATGCCCGGATTCCGTTCCTCATCATCTTCGTCGAATATGCCTATGGTGTAGATGACAGCGCTGGATTGCTCGGCCAGTCTCATGACCTGGGCCCGGCTCAGAGCGCTCGCGTTGTCCCCACCATCACTGACGACGATGAGCACTTTCTTGTCCCGGCTGCCCGCCTTGAGTTGGTCGAGCGCCGTGGCGATCGCGTCATAAAGAGCCGTCTGGCCATCCGCGGGCGCGGCCGCTATTGCCGTTTCGAGTTGAGCAACGCTATCGGTGAATCTAAGTTTTGGAGGCAGGCCGAGCGACACGTGCTCATTGAAGTTGACGACGAACATTTCGTCGTCCTGATTGCTCGAGCGCACGAAAGCCCGCGCCGCGATGCTAACCTCCGCGAGTTTCGGTTTCATGCTCGAGCTGTGATCGACTACCAATCCCACGGTGACCGGAACGTCTTCATTCGTGAAGATCCGTATGGGCTGAGGTTTGCCGTCTTCAAACACTTCAAAATCCTGCTTTCCCAGATTGGAGACGAACCCGCCTTGCCGGTCGATCACCGTGGCATGCAGGACAACCAGCGCAACATCCATCGAGATTCGGAACGGTTCCGAGTCGTGATCCGGCTCCACCGGTGGCGGCTGCTGTCCTGCATATACCGCCATGGCAATCGAGAAAAAAAACGGGAGCGCGTTCACACTCATCGTCCTTCGCCCTCCCGCTCGCGACAGTCTCCACGACATCGCTAAACTCTTTCTAACTCGGCCAAGTGCAGGCCCTGACAGTCCAGTCCTGCTCCGCGAACGGCTCCGCGCCAGCCGGTCCTAACCCATCAATCCTCCGGTGACTCAAGAGTCTCTCCGATGAACCTGGCGCGACGTCCGGCCAAATTCGCCTTGGCCGCGCCAACATCCTTGGACAGAGGCACCAGCAGCCGGCGCGCCGCAAGAGCGGGGCGCCGCCTTGAACCAAGCCTGTTACACACTTCGCTTTTGCATCAGCCGGAGAGCCAAAGCTCCGCCCAGGGCAAGCAGCCCAAGCAGCGCAACCAATGGCAACTCGCTTGCCGTTTTCGGCAGTTCCGCAGCAGCTACCTCTACCGGTGCGACTTCGGCCGGTGGCGGCGTGACGACCTCAGCCAGTTCCACATCTTCTCCCGTGGGCTTGACTGCCATGACCGGCGCCGTCTTCAGCACCGCGACCGCCGGATGGTCTGCCGTCTTGATCGGCTCCTCGACTTCCACCGGGACTTCGGCCGGCGTGTACAGAACGGTCGTGTTGGTCGCCTTGGCTAGTTCAATCGCCTTCGCTTTCCCATAGACGAATTCCTCGCCCCAGTTTCGGCCGGGATAGAACCACGCCCGTAGCGCTTCCGGCTGACCTGCCGGTCGCTCCCGGAAAGTCACTACGGTCTTGTCAGTCACCTTGAGGCGATAGTTCGGGATGGCCAGGATGGTCGCGTAGATCTCCGTTTCGTCCTTATTAAAGATCTGGACGATATGCCGGTCCGACTGCGAATCCAGGATCTTGAACACGTACGTGCCGGCCGGCAACACCCCCCACCCTTTGAGGTGTACTCCCGGGATCTCCACGGGCCCGCTGAAAGTCATCGTGGTTTTTCTGTTCCATTCGTCGGCCTTTACGCCTGGTGCGGATACCGCGCCCAGTAGCGCCAATCCCAACACGGTTGTTGTTACTCTTGTCAAGAGACTCATTTGCTCCAACTCCTTTGATCTAAAATCTGTGCTACCGGTTCTGCGCTCTGTCGGGCACCACGCCTGCAGACCTTGGCTGGCTGGTCGCACACGATGAAAGGAGATGCATTCGGAGGTCCATTGGCATACTTCTGCGCGAATACCACAGCTGTCATTTCGTTTCAGTACCTTACAGGCTGAACCTTCACGCAAACGCCGCGCAAGGCCCACGCGGAGAGTCTCTCGCCGCCAGCCTTGCCTCCTGATCTATCGGCGTGTGCAGTTATTGTTACGCCAAATGCAGGAATTGCTGTAGGTCAGAAGTACTGTATTTCTCTCTGCCTTCGTTTAGAGTAAAAATCCAATCACGATAGCCTGAAAAACCCGGCATGGCGGGCGATGTAATATGCACAAGCTACTTGGCGCTAACGTCATTCGTCTGCGCTCTGGGACAGTGGTATTGCGGTGATCCCCAGGATCATCGTTACGGCAACCTCGGCGGAGAAGTAGAAGGGGCCAGCAGCGGACGCCAGGAATGGCATTTATCGGGCAGGCAAATTATGCAGAACCTATCGGGGAATGGGCCCTTTGCAGGGCTTGGCTTTCTTGCGCTTGACGCGGCGTGCGCTGATCCGGGGATAACGCTAAGTTCACATCTTTATCCTGCCCGGAACAAGCAGGCGGCGGACGCCGCGTCCAATTTCTATCACGTTGTAGTGCCTCCGCGAATGACGGCCATAGGCGGGAGGTTCGGTGACCATCGAAGCCACTGGTGAGCGCTCTGCGTTGTCCAAAACGCCATCTGAAAGAGCTTTCTTGGACACGAGCGGCCGCATCTCAAGCTGCCAGCTTCCGCGAAACTCGTTACCCGGCAGTTTGTCAGCTTCTTCGCCCCGGTGGGCGATTGGCCCCTCAGCAGAGCTTGACCATCCAGACAGCGGAGTACTGAGCGCCGGGCGCAACCTCAGCGGAAAAGGCCCAATAGGTAGGCAATCAGGAGGATCACTAACACGGTGCCGAGCCCTATGCCCGCGCCTCCACCTGAGCCCCAACGGGTGCTGCCATAGTACCCGCCGCCGCCACCTAGAACTAGAATCAACAAAATTATAATCAGTATTGTCATGGAGAATCTTCCTTTCTTCTGAACATCAATTTGGGGACGGCTGGGAATCTATTCCTTTTTGCCAACCACGAGGAGCACAACTCCGCCAATGAGCGCCACCGCGCCAGCGATCGGAGTCAGCGGTACGTTGTGTGTCCGTTCACGAGTGGCGTGAATGGGCCCGATGTCAACAACTTTTTCCTGGGTCGTGTATGTGAACCCACCCCAAGCAAGAGCGAAGACTCCAAGCCCGATCAGGATTATCCCAAGAATCTTAGTCACTGCGGCCTCCTTCGGCAACTGGCAACGAGATAGCACTCTGACGGTCGTCAGCTATCTCCAGCCAGACAATGTATAATGCGCAGTAATCTAAGCTCTTACTTCTCAAACACCTTCTCAACTTGGCCGACCTTTTTTTGCACTTTGCCGGCGATTTTCTCATCCTGGCCTTCGGCGGTCAAATTAGGGTTGTTTATGACTTTCCCCGCTTTCTCTTTCACTTCACCTTTCACTTCGTGAAGCTTGCCTTCGACCTGATCTTTCGTGCTCGGTTTCATTTGGTTTCTCCTTTTTCTATCCACACTTCAAAAGAGCTTTGATGTACTTGACAAAATCGCTCTTTTGTCATTCGGTCAAGCCCGGATGCTTGCAGCCGTTGCTATGCCCGATCTCACCTCGCAGAGTGCCGAATCGCCTGTCCCGAAAGAAGCTAGCCCTCTGGCGAGGCCGGAGTCTCCCCAGCGGCGCTGAGCGGAAGCATCGATCGGGCGATCGGCTGGCCTGGACATCGCCGATGACGTCCCTCTCTGCCCCACCCACGATGGGCCTGGCAGCAGGGCGAACGGAATTGTGCTCGCTTTTGTCGTCTGGGCAGAGGCGCATGCACGCTGCCTTATGCATGTAGGGGTCCAGTCTGCCAGGTGAAGGAGACGAGCGATTCTTCAGGCAAGTTTGGAGCGAACGCCCACTGGACCGGCCAGAATAATGGAGACGGTGCAGCTAATTCTGCGCGCTGTGCAAGTTCTGCGCAGTGGCGGCGGAAGCGGAGCTGAGCCCCGGAATCGCGCTTGAAGCGATCCCGGCATCATTACAGGGGACCTGCGAAGGCGACCTGCGCTGACCATTCAGCGCAGTCGGGCGGGTCTCCAGGGTAGGCCGCTGCCCTGCGAGGAAGGGCCTGCTGTCGCGCCGCAGATGGCCACGGGACTGGTGATCAAGAGCAGCGTGCGGGCCTGCTTGCACAAGGTTCTCGCCCTTTTGGGCGTTTGGTCCTTCGCATGCCTGGAAGGGAAGCTGATTGAGATCATAGAAAAGGAGAAGTATGAAGACTCTGAGATCATGGATGTTCTTACTGGCGGTTGTGGCCGTAGGGACGATGGTAGGCTGCTCAGCTACGTCCACGAAATCCGCCGATGTTTCTAACAGCATCCGTACATCGCTGGATCAGGCCGGCTTCAAGGACGTCACGGTAAGCCAGGATCGTGACAAGGGCGTTGTGACCCTGGGTGGACACGTGGCGACAGACGCTGACAAGTCACAAGCCGAATCCGTCGCAAAATCCCTCGCGGGGGCCCAGGTTGTGGCGAACCAGATTGCAGTAGTTACTCCGGGCGCCGAGAGTGCTACCAAAGACATGAACTCGGACCTGGACAAGGGGATCGAGAGCAACCTGGACGCCGCCCTCATCAACGCAAAGCTCCACAATAACGTGAAATACTCCGTGAAGAATCACGTCGTCACACTGACTGGTGAGGTCCACTCTGAAGCGAACCGCACGCGGGCCGAACAGGTCGCGGCTGGGGTTCCTAATGTGCAGCAGGTGGTCAATGAGTTGCAGATTAAAGGGCAAAAGGCCACTTCGTCGAACTAACTGCGCCTGAATGAGTTTGGAAGAGCGGAAATGCTCAACATTCGTTCGGTGGGTGGGTTGGTCCTTCAGATTGGTCATTGAAAAGACAAGTGCACAGGACTTGGCCCACCCAGCCCTTTACTACTACTGTGTCAGGAAAACAACAATTTGTTGTAAAAGCGTTTTGAGGGCACCACTTCCGCGCCAAGCCCACAGCAGAAACGCTTTGCGGCATACATGGATGGCCTGGCGAAAGCCGCGGGGCACGCCGATCGGGCGATTCGGTTAAAGAGCTAATGCACCGGGCTGCTGTTGCCAGGTGAATGATGGCTACAGGATCAGCCGGCAAAGTTGTCCATGCATCGGCGGCAGTACTGCGCCTCTTTCAGGTCGAGGCGTTCGACGGCGTGGCTGGACGCCATGGCGCAGCGCCAGTTGTCGCAGTGGCGCAATCCTTGCGTATGACCGATCTCGTGCAGCGCCTCTTTAGCCAGACGCACGCTCAGCTTGGACTCGTCGCCCGACTGGCCGTAAAACTCCTCGCTCAAGCGATGAGTGGAGACAATGGCGCGCGGCCCGCCTAACTGCGCCTCGCCGAAAACGAAGGTCAGCACAGGCACGTAGAGGTCCGCCGCGGTAATGGCCAGGACAACGTGTCCGGCGGGCGGCGCCTGCATCGAAGCGAGAATGCCCGAAGAGTAGTACTGCCCGCGCACACCATCCTCGGCAAAGGCGATTCCCAGGACCTCGTCCCGCACATGGCAGGATACGCCGAGCCTGCGCGCGAGTATGGTCGTGAGGCGATCGAGCAGCGCCAGCGGCGGAACGGTGCGGGGCCCCGCGCCCGCGCGGATCAACTCAACGGCCTTCATCACGGTACATCTCGCCTCGCTGGGACGCGGCCCTCCGCTCCTGGTTGGCAGCGCATATCGGCGACCAGAACCTACTCCGCCGGAACGGTCTTGTGATCCGGTTCTTTCAAACCATACCGGCGGATTTTGTTGTAGAGCGTGGTCCGGTCGATATCGAGCAGCCGCGCCGTGCGCGAGAGATTCCAATTGGTCTCGGCGAGGATTTTCTCGATGTGCACCTTCTCCACGTCTTCGAGCCGCTGCCCGTAAATGGGCTGCGACGGGTTCACCTGGAAGGGGAACGCCTCCGGCGGAAGATCGTTCTCGCGATTGATGAGCAGCGCGCGCTCGATCGCATTCTCCAACTCCCGGACGTTGCCGGGCCAGTGGTAACCAAGCAGCAGTTCGAGCGTGCGGGGCGCGAGCCGCGGCGCATTGCGATTCATCGACGAGGCGAACTTCTCGATGAAGTGGCGCGCCAGGATGGGGATGTCCTCGCGCCGCTCGCGCAGCGGCGGGATATCGATATTGAATACATTCAGGCGGTAATAGAGATCCGGCCGGAATGTGCCCGCCTCCACCAGACGTTCCAGACGCTTGTTGGTGGCTGCGACGACGCGGAAATCCACCTTCACGGGCGTCGAGTCGCCGACGCGCACGATCTCTTTCTCCTGGAGCACGCGCAGCAGGTCGGTCTGGGTGCGCAAGGTGATGTCGCTGATCTCATCGAGGAAGACCGTGCCACCGTCGGCCACCTCGAACTTCCCCTTTTTGCGCGCCTGCGCACCCGTGAATGCGCCCTTCTCGTAGCCGAACAGCTCGCTTTCGAGCAGCGACTCTGTGAGCGCGCCACAGTGGATCGCCACCATGGGACTGAAGCGCCGCGGGCTGGCGGAGTGGATGGCGCGGGCCACAATCTCTTTGCCCGTGCCGCTCTCGCCAGTGACCAGCACCGTCGCGTCGCTGCCGGCCACCATTTCCACCATCTCCATGACACGGCGCATGCCGGAACTCTGCCCGATCAGTTGCGTGTCGGGAAAGATCTGGCTCAGATTCTCTTTGAGCTTTACGACCTCCTTCGCGGCGGCGCGGTGCGAGACCGCGTTGCGCACCAGGTGCACCAGCTCGTCGGGATCGAACGGCTTGGTGATGTAATCGTAAGCGCCGTTCTTCAGCGCCTTCACGGCGGTCTCGACCGACGCGTAACCGGTCATGATGATGACCGGCAGATCGGGATCAGCCTGGCGGAGCCGCTGTTGTAATTCAATGCCGTCCACGCCCGGCATCTTGATGTCCACCAAAGCCAGGTCAAAGCGTTCGTGCGCGATCCGGTCGAGCGCGTCGGTAGCAGTGGGAGCGGTAACCACTTCGAAGTCCTCGCTCTCAAACCAGCGCGCGAGGGAATCGCGCACTACCAGTTCGTCATCCACGATTAAAATGCGGGTCGTACTCATGTAGTCTCTCTCGCCATTGCCGAGGCGTGCTGCGGTCCCGTCGACAAGGGCAACTGTACCCTGAACTCCGCTCCCTCGCCGGGTTTGGACTCCACGGTAATCGTACCGCCATGGCGGTCGATGATGCCGCGCGCCACGGCCAGGCCGAGTCCAGTGCGGTGCTGATCGTCCTTGGTGCTGAAAAACGGCTCAAAGATCTGGGCCTGGACGTCGCTAGAAATGCCCGGCCCCGTGTCGCGCACGCTGATCAGCACACCTTGCCCCGAACCAAGTGTGAGCGTGCTGACGGTCACCGATCCGCCGTGCCCCAGCGCCTCGCACGCATTCACCAGCAACACGATGAGGACCTGCTGGATCTGGTCCGGGTCGCATGAGATCTCGGGCAGCGCCGGGTCGGTATTCACGATCAACTCGATCTGCGCCAGAGAATACTGGTGCGTTACCAGAGCCTGAGCGCGGGCGACGATCGTGTTCAACTGCGTCATCGCATGCTGCGGCGGCGACTGGCGGGCGAAAGTCAGCAGTCCCTTCATCAGCTCCCCGCAGCGCTTGCTCTCGCGGTCGATGATCTCCTGGTATTCGAGAATGCGCTTGCGCTTGTCCTCGGGCAGGTCGGACTTCACCACTTCCTTCATCGTGAGGCGGGCATAGGTGAGCATGCCAAACAGGGGGTTGTTCACCTCGTGAGCGACGGTCGCGGCGAGTTTCCCCAGCGAGGCCATCTTTTCGCTGTGGATCATGCCCTTGTGCGCCTTTTCGAGTTCTTCCGTCTTCTCGTGGACGCGATCCTCCAGACGGCGGCCCCATTCCTGCAACTCTCCATAGGCCTGGCCGAGTTCTTCGGCCATGCGGTTGAACGATGCCGCGAGCAGACCAAACTCATCGCTCGACCCCACGTGGATGCGATGATGGAGATCGCCGCGCCCGATCTTTAGAGTGCCGTAGATCAGTTCTCGTATCGGCCTGTGCACGAAGATGAAAATGAAGCCCGCGCTCAGCAGACTGACGATCAGCGCGGCGGCGATAGTGAAGGCCATCATCTGCGTGCGATGCTCGGCCAGTTGAGCGTCCACGGCATCGAGCGCCAAGTGCGCATCGATCACCCCCAGAATCTGACGCTGGGCCGGGTGGGCGTGGCAAGCGGCGTTGCTGCAATCGGGCGAGTTCTCGATGGGAAGAATGATGGCCAGGGTGCGGTGGCCGTCAGGCTCGACGAAGACCCGGGAACGCTGTTTGCTTGGCAGGCGTGAGAGCGGTTGAGATTGCGCATGACAGCCGAAGCATGCCTCGGCGTTCTTGTCCACCATCGTCCCGATCTCGCTAGTCCGCGTGGAGTGGCGGACCAGGCCCTCTTCGCTGATGATGCGGAGCAGTCGCATGCCGGGCTCGCGACCAATGTCGCGGATCATCACATAAAGCCGCTCGCGGTCGTTGTGCATCATCGCATCGCGAGCGCTGTTGCGCACGACGTCGGCGATGCGCGCCGCGCTCATGCTCACCAGCGACTCGAGGTGCCGCTGCTCCAGACGTTGCTGGAAGAACGAGAAGCACGAGGAATAGACGACAGCGCCACCGATGAGGCACGCCGCCAACCGGGCCGCGAGGCCCAGGCGGGGCATGCGAATGGCGGAACGCTCTGGCATCGCTTACTCGCCCGCCGGAACGCTGTAAGCGTCGCTCGCCTCGGCTTCCCAAGCCGCTGGAGCAGCCGGTGGGACGTCATCTTCGAACACCGGCAGATACTGGGCCGCAACCCGGAAAATGGCAAATCCGGCGGCGACCAATCCAAGCGTCACGGCAACCTCGCTCCATTTGGGGATATACTGCACGCCCGACGCGCGTTCCATCGACGTGATGCCGACGTTCAGCCGGTTGGTCACGAATCCCAGCAAGTACATCACCGAGCAAAGGTAAACCGCCTGCGGGCTGTTGCGAGTGCGCTCCCGGAACAAGAGCAACATCGGCACGGCCATCAGCACGACCTCGACCCCGAACAACCACCGCTCCGTGCCGGGCTGATCCATCATGACCCAGGCGTGCCTCGCGGACAAGTCCATAAAGCGCATGGCCAGATACACTGCAATGATGACGGCGAGAACGCGAGAGAGCTTCTGAACCAGCGGAAACTCGAGCTGACGGGCGAAGGCGCGCGCGCTGTGCCAGCTCTCGAAGATGGTCATCGCCAGCCCCGTCGCAATCGCCGAGATGTAGAACAGGATGGGCAGCAGCGGCGTGTACCAGAGAGCGTTCATCTTTTGGGGCATGATGAGGAACAGCGTGCCCAGCGAGCTCTGATGAAGCGTCGAGAGAATCACACCCAGGATGACAATGGGGATCATGATGCGGCGCAGCATCAGCCGCGCCCGCTCCAGACGAAACCGCTCCAACACGAGAGGCAGAAACTCCAGGGCGAGAACCGTCGTATAGAGCGTCACACACCAGCCAACCTCGAACATCACTGAGTGCGGGTTCCACATGATCAGCGGGTGCCAGATGTTCCACGGCCGGCCGAGATCGAACATGAGCGCCATGCAGACGAGGACGTAGCCGAGAAACGCAGTCAGGATGGCCGGACGCACGATCGGCTCAAAACGCTTCAGGTGGAAGATGTGGACCGTCGCCGCGAGCGTGAAGCCGCCGGCCGCCAAGCCGACGCCACACAGAACGTCAAAACCAATCCAAAGGCCCCACGGGCATTGATCGCTCAAATTCGTGGAGGCGCCCAGGCTCCCGCCAAATCGCAGCGCGGTTGCCGCCAGCGCCGCGAGCATCAGACCCAGGCCCACGAACCGCCAGAAGTGGAAACGCAATTTGCCCCTCATTTGCGTCCCTCCTCGCGACCGACTTCTTCTCGCCGGCTCGTGATCCAATAGATGCCGCCCATGAGAACCGTGCCTACGACGACGACCTGTGGGATGTGTTGCAGGACGGCCCAGGTGAGTTGCGGCATGGGCGACTTCGGGATCTGGGTGTTGTAGCCAATCTGATTGAAGGGGACCGCTGAGAGGATGAACACTGAGGTACCGCCGGCCTCATTAACGCCGTAAATCTCGGGGTAGTAACCCGTGGGCTTTTCAGCGAGCCGCTTGCGGGCCTCGGCGATCATCGCGCTCCGCTCGCCAGTAATGGTGGCGTTCACCGGGCAGACCTCGCTGCAGCGGGTCACGCCTCCCTGAGAGAGCTTGTCGACGCAGAGATCGCACTTGCGCATGCGGGGGATGCGGGAATTCCACTCATAGACGGGGACCTGGAATGGACACGCCACCATGCAATAGCGGCAGCCCATGCAACGGTCCTCATGGTAGACAACCGGCCCAAGCTTGGTTTTTTCCAAAGCGCCCACGGGGCAGACCGAGGCGCAGCTCGGCTCCTGGCAATGCATGCAAAGCTTACGCGAAAACCGCTCCCCGTAGGTGCGGATGGTGGTAAGCTTGCGCTCCGAAAGGCGCTCTTCGGCGGCAATCTTGTCGTTGTAAGCGAGATGCTTGCCCGCTGCGCAAGCTTCCTCGCACTGACGACAGCCGATACAGATCGTGCTGTCGTACAGAATCGCCATTGCCATCGCTCACTCCTGAAATGAAAGACCCTACCTTCGGTATATCAGACATTCTTGTCCGAAGGTAGGGTTTTTCAACACTTGGCTGGCAATTCTGTTAGCTGAGGAAGAACTCTTTTGCTGCTTTTTTCCACACTTCCGGCGTCAACGACGCGGTGGCCATCTCCGATGGACGTCCGCCATCGGCCGCAGTTGCACCAGCCGGCATCGGCTGGAGAAGGAAAAACTTTTCGGCTGCCTCGCGCATCCAGGCCGAGATCAGGGACGAGGGCAGCAGGTTGCGGGAGGGGCCTTCCTCGTCAGGGGCAAAGACCGACATCAACCATCCATTGCCATACGGATCCTGGCGAAGCAGCGCGGGATTGGTCGCGAGATCCTGATTCACTTCGACGACTTCGCCCTCGACGGGAGAGACCATCTCGATCTTTTCGCCGTTTCGAAAGAAGGAGATAGCTTTCTGCCCTTGCCTCACCCAGGTGCCCGGCTTGGGCAGTTCCACCCGATCGACCGGGCCAGCGAAAATCGCCGCAAACTCGTCGGCGCCAACGCGATTCAAGTTCTTCCGTTCCCGCTGGACCCACGTGTGGCCGGGATGATAGCGCAAGCTCTTGGGGAGATGGAAACCGGCAATCATGTCATCGGTGGGTTCCTGGCTGCCTGCATGCGCCTCGGCAAAGCTGAGGGCTGGCACCTTCCCATGGTTGATGAACCAATCGATTGTGATGAATACCGCGAAGGTGATGATGATCAATACGACTGCCATTGTTTTGTGCTCCTTAGGCTGCTTCAGGCAGCCGCCCATAACAATGCACGTGCGTTGCCAAATTGAGAATTCTTGCAAATACTTGATTCCATTATCAAAACAATCCAAGACACACCGTCGGACCTGTTGGAAACTGCAACACTAGCGTTGTAGATTTCTACGATTCTCCGTCGTGGCGGGTGCGCCAGCCTGCTGCGGAGAGAAGAGATTGATGTTGGGCGGAGGATTCTGCCGATTGTGCCGAAGGTTCCCGCGGCCAAGCGAACTGACTGAATCTATGGCAGATGACCCAAACTATGACTCGCGACCGAGTACAAAGTCAGTTTCAAACATCTGGTAGGCAGTCCGCCTCATCCCAACGCTCTGGTATGTGTTCTGAGCCCGGTTGTTGCTATTCTCCACATACAAGCGCAGGCCAGCGACGCCAGGAGTCAGCTTTGCCAGATCTTCCACGTGCCGGTACAGTGCCTTGAAGACACCTTGCGAACGGAACTCAGGTTCGACGAAAACGCTCTGGATCCACCAGAAGGCCCCGTTGCGCCAGTCCGACCACTCGTAGGTGATCATCATCATACCGGATCGCCGCGCCCCAACGGTCGCCAGATAATAGACACCGCGTGCCGGATTCTCTAAGACCGCATGGACGCCGTCGCGAAGGCGATCGAAATCCAGCGAAAGGTGCTCGGTCTCGAGCGCCATCTCAGCATTTCCGCGCACCAGGAACTCCGCGTCGGCGGCTGAGGCAACGCGTATCTCAATGTTGGCCATTCTTCTATCGTGTCATCAAACGCGGCGAAGTCTGGTAACGCGCCCGACTTCCACCCACTCCACCACGAAAATGTTGCCGTCGTGGTCGAAGCAGGCGCTATGGGGGCAGACAAACTTACCCGGAAGAAACCGCGACCGCTCTTCTTTCCGGAGTTGGCCCCAAGTATTCGTGTCGTCTTCGCCAAGCTGGGCGAGCACCCGATCGTTGCCGTCCATCAGCGTAACCCTGGCCTCGAGGTCCGGCACCAAAACCGTGTCGCGCCGAAAATCGAAGTGGCAAGGCAACTTGACGTCGCCTGACCCGGCAAAACCCAGGTGACGTCCGTCGAGCGAGAAATACTGGAAGCGGTGGTTCTTGCGATCGGCCACGAGGAGACGAGGTTGCTCGCCGCGCCGGTCGAGGGCGATGCCGTGCGGACAGTCGAGACGCCCGGCTTCGATGCCCTGCCCGCCGAAGGTCCGGATGAACTCGCCGTGAGAATTGTACTGATTGATAAAGCTCGATCCGTAGCCGTCGGCTACGAAGATGTCGCCATTCGGGGCGACGGCGAGATTGGTCGGGCTGTACTTCACGCCCTGCGAACCATCGGCGTTGAGACGGTAGGCAGGCGATTCCTTCGGATAGCCGAGTTCCCAGATCTTTTCACCGCGAAGGGTCATTTTTGCGACCACGGCTCGCTTTGTATCGCATAAGTAGAGGAACTCCTCATGACCCTCGTTGTGGATATGCAGCCCGTGGGCGCCACCCTTGAATTCCTTGCCCCAGGAGCGCACGAACTTGCCTCTGTGATCGAAGACCACCATGGTGTCGTCGCTCTGGCTGGTGGCATGCACCGTATGGTGAATGTACACGTGCCCCTGCGAATCGACGCATACCCCATGGGTGTTGCCGTACCGGATACTCTTCGGCAACTCGCCCCAGTCGTGCGTCACCTCGTAGACGTGCCCGGCGCTGCCTGTCACAGGCATTTTCAGGCCTCCCTTGTCAGTCGCCTTGAGAATCGCCGGCGCAGCGGGAATGGCGGCGCCTAACCGCTGGAAAAACTCGCGGCGGCTGCCGACGGTTTTGTGGTTCATTGAACTTGCCTCCCTGCCAAAGCCTGGCCTATCTGCCGGTGTTCAGATTATTCTAGCGGCTCGGGCACGAAAGCGCACCAAAAGAGTCCGGAATGTTGCGCCCAAATTCGGCTGGCACTGCCGGGAGCCAGAGCGAAGGCTCAGGGGCGGTCCAACTGACTCAATGTGTAATCAAAGCGGCGAGCATTTGCGGGGGATGGACAAGGACGTTCCAGCCTCATCCCAAACACGAGCGCTGGACTGCCACCCCACATACTGGGTCAGGAGTGGGTGTCCTTCACCTCGCCCACGATCTCCCCATGCCGGCCCGAATGCCAGTCGCGTTCCAGACGGCGCAAGGCTACGCGAACGATGTCGCGGTGATGAGGCACCTGGCCCGGCTGGCTCTGCGCCATTTCCAGCCACAAACGGTGCAGCAGGTCCTCATCCTCGGGCCAGAGCCTGGGAGGATGCGGCCCGAGGTTGATGTAGTTCCGCTCGGTCATGTCCGGAGAGACGATCTCGAGCGATAACTTCGGCCGCGGCGCAGGCAGATTTTCCCAAGCATCGCCGAAGCTCTTGGCGAATGCGTCCACCGGCATCTTGCCAGAGACTCCAATCATGATGACGCCTGACTTCAACTTGGCGGCGGTCTCTAGGATCACCTCATTCGGATCGGGACCCGGCACGACAAGGAGTTCGACGTGCTTACCCGCTTTCTCGGCCAGCGTGACGACTTTGCTAAACAGGGCTTGAATGTCCGTCGAGAATACCTGCGAGGTGTCCAGATCGTGTTCGCCCGATCCCGCGCTGGTGACATTCTTCACGGTCATTACGACGATGTCCATCTCGCGCGTGTTGGTCTTGTCGAGCGCCCGCTGGACAGCGTCGAGGCGGTTCGGATTGCGTACGGCTACGAGCACTCCGCCGGGTCTCGCCTGAGGAAGTCCTACCTCGGAAGCCGGCGCCTCTTCAAGGTTGAATTTCTCCAACTCCGTAGCATTGGCGGCTGTGCGGTGGCGCTTGTGGATCTTCTCGCTGATCTCGAAAAGGATGAAGAACGTGACGGTAAAAATGATGCCGGAGATGGTCGCGGTCTTCTTCGTCAAAAGGTTCGCGATGGCCAACGCGAAGAGCACCAGCGTAATCAGCACCAGACCGAGCGGTAGCTCGAAGCTGCCGAACTTGAAATTGAGCGGCACCCGCCATTGGCGGCCCTCGCGTATTTTGTACCGGAGCACCAGCACGGAGAGCGACTTCATGGCGAAGCTCCAAACTACGCCGAAGGCGTAGGCTTCGCCCAGGAGATAGAGATTGCCCCAACTGATGACAATGGTGAGAATCTGAAGCCCTACGATGAGGTTGATGAGGCGGGACGTAGTGCCAAACCGCTTGTGCGGCTTGCGTAGCGCGTCCGGCAGAACGCCATCCTCGGCCACCCGATTCAGGACGCCGTTTGAGCCCATGATGGCTGTGTTGACGGCGCCGGAAAGTATGATGGCGCCCACCACGACAACAAATCCGTGAAACGCAAGCCGCGCCCAGAGGGGGCCAGCCAAATGCATCGCCAGGCCGCCGATGAGGTTTTCTCCGAAGTCCTTCATACGCACGTTGTCAGGGATCAACATGACGGCGAAGAAGGAAACCATCGAGGTGAAGATCATGCTGTAGATGAAGATCACCAGGCCGGCGCGCTCCAGGTTCTTGAGTTTCGGGTGAGCGATCTCCCGATTCACCTGGGCCAGGCTCTCTTCGCCGCTCATCGCGAGAAGCGAATGGCCCAGGCCGACGAGCACGACCACCCACATGAGCCTTTCGAAACCCGTACCGTTCAACCAGCCCAACGATTCGACCGAGACTTTGAAGTTGTCAGGCGAAGGGAGTGGAACGGGTTGGTAGCCTTTGGTGAAGATGGTGACCAGCGACCAGGTGATCAGGATGATGATCATCACCGTAGTGACCTGCATGATGCGCAGCGCCTTCTGGCTTGATTCGTGGACTCCAATGATGTTCTTGCGCCAGAAATAGATGGTGACGATGATGGCGAACACGGCGGCGAAGCCCGGGGGCGAGACCTGCCAGGAGGCATGGCCGGCTGCGATGACGGATTCGTTGAGCAAACCGGCGATGTAAAGACCCGCGCTGACAGCGCTGATCGGACCGGTGAGCACGTAGTCGAAAAGCAAGGCCGAGACGGAGAACTTCGCGAGCGTGCCCCCGAGCGCCTCGTGGACGACCTTGTAAACGCCACCACGAACGAACATGCTGCAGCTTTCGATGTAGACGGCGCGGACGGCGTAGCTGAACAGCATGATGGCCAGGATGAACCACGGCGCGGATTTGCCCACAGCGGTCTCCGCGATGCCGCCTGCGTAATACGCCGAACTGCCGAGGTCGCAGAGCACGATCGCCGCCGCCCTCCAGAAAGAGATGAAGGACAACATCACGGTCGAGGCCACTACGACACGCGTGGCGGTCTTGCGGCCTGATTCACCATTGAGCACGAAAAATTCTCCTGTGTCGCACTCGCCTTACCCATGGCGAGCGGCTATCAATTGGGCCTGCGAGGTAAGCTGACGGGCTCGAGCTTGAAAGTACTCTACCGGCGTTCAACGGTATCTTGGCCGCTCCGGCGTCGGATACGCCCCGGAATATTGGTTCCCCCGCCCCCTGGGTGGGGCTCGGCATATCTTTAATGTAAATCAAGCGAAACCGCAGTGGAGCCCCTGTCGAACGATGGGTTCCTCGCCCGCAACTGCTCCAGGCCGGCGGCAGGAGGGGAGCCGATCCATCCCCCTGCGGCGGTCCCGCATTCTTCGGCCATGTTTCAGTTGGTTGACGCTCACCGGCGCAGCACTGAGGCAAATAATTGGGTGCTTTGACCCCTCACTGCGCATCTGGTAAGGGCATGAGCACTCATTCTGGAAAGATCGCTCTTATTACTGGAGCCAACAAGGGGATCGGTTTCGAGACCGCCCGACAACTCGGCAAGGCCGGAGTGAAAGTCATCATCGGCGCGCGCGATCAAGCCAAGGCGGACCACGCGGCGGCAACGCTGAAATCGGAAGGGCTCGACGCCGTGCCTTTGAAGCTGGATGTCACCTCTTCGGCCGATATTCACGCCGCGGCGGCCTTCATCGAAGCGAACTACGGCCGCCTCGACATCCTCGTAAACAACGCCGGCATCAACGCCGAAAACGGATTCGCGTTCAATAACTCCGCGACTGTGACCCAGGCCGAGCTGCGCAAGACGTTCGACACGAACTTCTTCGCGGTCGTGGAACTGACCCAGGCGCTGTTGCCGCTCATACGTAAGAGCCCGGCCGGCAGGATCGTTAACCTGACATCCATCCTCGGCTCGCTCACGTTGCATAGCGATCCGAAATCGCCCATTGCCGGCAGTAAAGCGCTGGCCTACAACGCCTCTAAGACGGCGGTCAACGCGTTCACGATTCATCTGGCCGATGCGCTGAAGGATACCCCGATTCGGGTGAACAGCGCGCACCCCGGCTGGGTGAAGACCGACATGGGCGGAGCGGGTGCAATGATGGAGATCGTTGACGGTGCCAAGACGAGCGTCGCGCTAGCGCTGGCCGGCGAGGACAGCCCGAACGGCGCCTACCTGCACCTCGGCCAACCGCTGCCCTGGTAAATCCCGAACGAAGCCGCGACCGTTAGGAAGCGGTGGATCTTGACGGTGTTCGCTCTCAACTGGACATTCGAGAGGGCGGCGATTATCCCATTTGGGCCCAATAGCACAGAGCCCCGAACGTCAGAGAGGGGCTACGCCTAGGCCGCAGCCTCTGCAGTGCGGCAGAGTCCCACGCACTACGATGCCAAAATGCCCATGCGCTTTGCGACCCGGGTGAGGATCTCCACTGCGCGGTCGAGATGCTCACGGGTGTGAGTGGCTGTCACGATGGTGCGGATGCGCGCCTTGCCTTGCGGCACGGTCGGGAATCCGATCCCAGTGGCCCAGAGCCCTTCGTCGAACAGAGCCGACGAAAACGCGTGCGCGGTCTTAGACTCCCCGATGATGATGGGCGTGATAGGAGTCTCGCTCGCCCCGGTGTCGAAACCGGCCTGCTTCAGGAGTGTTTTGTAATAGTGCGTGTTATCCCACAGTGCCTGGACGCGCTCCGGCTCGTTCTCGAGGATATCGAATGCAGCCAGGCAGGCCGCCGTAACGGCCGGCGGATGGGATGTCGAGAACAGGAACGGCCGGGCGCGGTGGTAGAGGTACTCGATCAGGTCCTTGCTGCCGCACACGTATCCGCCCAGGACGCCAACTGCTTTGGATAGCGTCCCCACCTGCACTTGCACACGCCCGTGAAGGTTGAAGTGATCCACCGTGCCCCGGCCATTGCGTCCCAGCACGCCCGAAGAATGCGCATCGTCAACCATCATGATGGCGCCGTAGTGCTCGGCCAGCGCCGTGAGGTTGTCGAGCGGACCGATGTCGCCGTCCATCGAAAAGACGCCGTCGGTGATCAACAGCTTGTGGCCCGGCGTGTCTTTCAGGCCTTCCAGAACTTCCGCGGCGTGCACCACATCGCGGTGCCGGAAGACGTGGATCTTGGCGCGAGAGAGGCGGCAGCCGTCGATGATCGAGGCGTGGTTCAACTCGTCCGAAACGATATGGTCTTGTGGAGTCAGGATCGAACTGACCGTACCCGCGTTCGCGGTGAAGCCGCTCTGGAACACTACGCAAGACTCTGTGTGCTTGAAGGCCGCGATGCGCCTCTCCAGACGCATGTGGATGTCCATGGTGCCGGTGATCGTTCGGACCGCGCCGCTGCCCGCGCCGTATTTGCGGATGGCGTCCAGCGCCGCTTCCTTCAGCTTTGGATGGTTGGCCAGACCCAGGTAGTTGTTGGAAGCGAGGTTGATGACCTCCTTGCCGTCTACACGGCTCACGGGCTCACAGGCGCTCTCCAGTTCGCGGAGCCGGAAGTAACTACCAGTGTGCTTGAACTCGTCTAGTTGCTCGGTCAGATAGGCCAGAGGATTTTGCATAAGCTGCCTTCGGGTGGCGTTGTCACGGCACCCGATTGCAGTATAACGGCTCCGTTCCAAAGTGTTTTCTGAGCAGCCGACCCCGGTTGAGGGCGGTTCAGGCTTCGACCCAGTTCCGCCGTTCGATAAAGGTCTGCGGCTCGTAGGTGATGCCGGCGTCGAGACGTTTCTGCTCCCGTCTCGTCGTCCACAGCAGCATGGGTCCGGCCAGGATTGAGGCAGCGATCGAAGACAGGGAGCCGCAATTCCGGCGGATGTCCTTCCTTAACTCGTGCACTTGCGCGGCGACGTCTTCGCTGGTCTGCTTCAGGTTCTTCTCCATCGCCCACAGCAGGGCGCTGTAGTGGGTCCGCAGGGCGTGCGCCTCGCGCTCGAAGCGCTCACGCACACGCAAGTCCGGAGAGAGGTGATAGCGCTTCCAGCCCGCCAGCGACGTCCGGCAGAGGCGGAACAGCGACGGCCCGTTGCGATCGAAATCGCGCCGGAATGCGTCGTCGAGGAACTCCTTCGACTGGTCGCGGGTGATGTACGGATGGCGCCAGTTGAACTTGTACTGGCCATGCACGTCCGCCAAATCGACGTCGAGCATGCGCCCTTCCTCTTTCATCTGCGCATAGAGCGGCGTTCCGGGCAGCGGCGTATAGAGCATGAACTGGTGGAAGTCCGTCTCGTGTTCCACCGCGTACTCGATCTCGTCCTTGATATTCTCGGGCGTCTGGTGCTCCATGCCGACAATCGAAGAGCCCAGAACGCGGATGCCATGCTCGCGCAACTCGGCCGTCAGTTGGTGGGTGTCCGATCCGCTCAACTTCGCGTAACCGGACTTCGGCGATTCGAGGCCCATCCAGATCCAGGAGACGCCCAGTTCGACCAGTTCCTGCATGGTGTATTTACGGATCGCATTAGCCGAGGAAAACACATACATTTCCCAGCTCTTTTGACCCTTTTTCATGCATTCCAGCAGCTCGAGCGCACGTTTGCGGTTCAGCAGGAAATTCTCGTCCATGACGAAGAACGCCTTCAGATCCAGCTCGCGCTCGGCGCGCTCCATCGCCTCGTAGACTTCCTGCCCGGTGTTGAGGAAGTTGAACGACTTGCCCTTGCCGCCGAAGAACGCCGAGGTCGTGCAGAAATTGCAGCCCAGCGGGCAGCCGACGCTCGGGATGATGGTCGCACAGGTTGACCCGATCCTTTGCGGCAGTTTAAAGCCCATCACGCGCTGTCCGAAACCGCTCGCGATGAGAGGATGTTTGATGGGCGCCGTGGCGTCCTCGCCCAGGTAGGTCCGCATCCAGCCAACGCCCTCACCCTTAACGATGAAATCGGCGTCTATGATCTGGTCCAGTTCGGCAATGGCGGCCACGTGCCCGCCGACGACGATGGCCGAGTGGGGCGAGAACTGCCGCACCATGCGGCACATCTCCTTCACCTTGCCGACGTTCATCACGATGCCCGAAATGCCAACCACGTCGTAATGCTGCGAGGTCAGTTCGCGCTCGAAATCTTCCCGTGAAGGAAAGTCGAGCACCGTGGACGGGGCGCTGATGTTCTCCTGAATGAACATGATGCCCCAGGAGCGGTGGAACATGCGGAGCGAATACGGCCCCTGCTCGCGCGTTACCTGGTTATGGTACAACTCCATGGGGTTGATGGAGCGGCTGCCGAACTCGTCATCTTGCGCGTACGGACCGAAAACGCTGGTGAGCAGCACTCGAGCTTTGCTGCCTTGTGGATGCGGAAACTGTTTGTTCATTTTAGAAAGCCAGAGGAAAAGATCTCTTAATCTCAGTTTAGGGCTGCATCACTCCGGTTCCTCCGCCCACCGGGGCTGGAGTATGTTGAAATTACACAGAAATTACAGATGCCGGGGTATAAATTGATGCGGTCAACGATTCTCGGCAGGAGCCCCTGGCTCTGCACCTTACTGGTGGTTGCCGTGTTGTGCGGTCAGACAGCTCCCCAACGGTTTCCCGATATGGGCACTGGACCTGCCGGGCAGGCAATCGCATCCGGTCATGCACGGCCAGTCGCGACGAACTCACTGCCAACGCAAAAGGCGGCTTCCGGCTTAACCGCGCAGAGTTTCACGCAAGGACCGGCCCTCAGCGTAGACGCCGCGTCGAACCGCCGCGCGATCAGTCCGGACATTTACGGGATCAACGGTTACACCCTCGGTGCGACAAATATGGTCTATGACCTGCGGCTGCCGGTGACGCGCTGGGGCGGAGATGCGACCTCTCAGTTCAACTGGCAGTCCGAGACTTCAAACTCTGGCGCGGACTGGTATTTCGAAACGGGGATGACATCGATCGCAAACGAGAGCGTCACGTTCGAGCAGTTTCACGAGATGAATCTGCAGGGCGGCGCAAAGAGCGTGGGCACCATCCCGATCATGGGTTGGGTGACGAGCGCGAATCCGGCCTATCCGTGCAGTTTCGACCTCCAAAAATATCCGAACCAGATGACGGGAACTGGCCCGGCCCCGGGCGGAGCCAATCCTCCGGACGGATCGTGGACTGATCCATATGGCAATCACAATTGCGCTTCGGGGGTAGATACCAGTGGCAAGAACATCGTGAACGATCCGACCGACACGGACACCGCGGTCAATCCATCGTTCATGCAGCAGTGGGTGGCGAAGGAGGTCAGCACATATGGTTCGGCGGCACAGGGTGGCGTCGCGATCTGGGAGATGGACAATGAGCCCGTCTGGTGGTCCGGCGTGCACCGCAACATCCATCCCGCGAGTTCCACTTTCAAAGAAGTGACGACGGCTGGATTGAACTTCGCGCAGGCTGTCAAGACCGCCGATCCGACCGCGGCCGTGGCCGGCCCGATCACGTCCGGATGGAGCGACCTTTTCTTCTCCAATGAGGATCTCGTCAGCGGGTGGAGTACCAATGCGTCCGCGACCGTGGCCGAGGCTTGGAAATACTGGAACAACCCGGTCGATCGCGAGGCAAGTGGCAACATCGACTTTGCGGCCTATTACCTGCAGCAGTTCGCCCAATACGAGCAGGTCCACGGCCAGCGTCTGCTCGACTACTTCGACGTTCACGGCTACATGCCGGGCACGAGCATCAGCGGCGACGACACCGGCTCCAATGCCACGCGGCTCCAATCGACGCGCGTCTTCTGGGACCCGAACTTCATTCTCTCCGGCAACTCCAACGCGACGTTCAGTAACGCCGCGGACGAGTATTTACTGCATCCAAACGGCGGCTATCCCGCCTACCCAAACTGGACAACGGCGCAATGCGTCTGCCTCATCCCGCGCATGAAGCAGTGGATCGCTAGCAACTATCCGGGCACGAAGATGTCGATTACCGAATACATCCTCGGCGACGAAGAGAAAGTGAATGGCGGGCTGGCGCAAGCCGACCTGCTGGGCGTGTTCGGACGCGAGGGACTCGACCTGGCCACACTGTGGGGTTCGAAAAGCATCCAGCCCGCAGACCCGGTGGCGTTCGCGTTCAGGATGTATCGCAATTACGACGGCCAAGGCGGCGCGTTCGGCGAAACCAGCATCTCCGCGGCCAGCGACAACCAGGATCAACTCGCCATCTACGCGGCACAGCGCTCGGATTCCGCGCTGACGCTGATGGTGATAAACAAGACCGCCGGTGAACTCAGCAGCAACATTGCCCTCAACAATTTCCAGCCTGATAGCACGGTTCAGCTCTGGCAATTCAGCGCCGCGAATCTAAGCGCGATCGTCCGCCTGCCGGACCAGAGCACGACGGTAAACGGCGTAGGCGCCAATTTCCCCGCCTACTCGGTCACGCTGCTGATTGTTCCCGAGTCGAGCGCGCTGAAGGCTCCCAAGCCCGTTATCTCCGCTATTGTGAACGCGGCGTCGGGCGCAGCGGCTATCGCGCCCGGCACACTGGTGAAGATCACCGGGCAAAACCTCGGCCCCGCGAGCGGCGCCGCGGACCCGATTTCCGGCAAGTCGGGCCTCATCGGCACCAACCTGTCCAACGTGCGCGTCCTCTTCAATGGCGCGCCCGCACCGGTGCTTGGCGCCTCATCGGCCTCAGTGCTGGCTATGGTGCCCTACACGGCTGCCCTGGCGGCGGCGTCCGCCGTTCAGGTGGAGTACCAGAACAGCCGCTCGGACCCCTTCCCAACACAGGTCGTCCCCGCCGCGCCCGGCGTTTTCACGGCCGACGGCACCGGACAGGGCCCAGCCCTGGCATTCTCTTTCGACTCCGGGCTGTTCATCCTCGCGCTCAACTCTTCGTTGAACCCGGCCCCGGCCGGCTCCAATCTCCTCTTCTACATGACTGGTGCTGGAGTGCTGAATCCGCCTGCCGTCGACGGACGGATTGAGAGTACAATCCTGCCGCAACCCACGCAGAGCGTCTCCGTGACCATCGGCGGTCTGCCAGCAACGGCCCAGGCCGCGTCGGCTCCCGGGAGCGTCTCCGGCATCCTGCTGGTAAACGCCACCGTGCCTGCGGGAGTGCCTGCGGGCGATGCGGCGCTCGTGGTGACTGTGGGCACTGCCAGCAGCCAGAGCGGCGTCACCCTGGCCGTAAAGTAGGAAAGCTCGAATGACTTTCATCCTCGGCTGGCGAACCGGATCCGGCCTGCGGTGCTGGAATTCGCCGTCAGCGGTACGCGATGAAGAACAGCCGCCGGAACGGGAACAGAACCTTGCCGTCACTCCGCTGGGGATAGTCGTGCGCGACGGCATCGGCCAGCAGGCGCACATAGTGCTCGCGGTCGTCGTCTTTGCCCAGCGCCTCCAGATATGGCCTCAGCCCCGTGCCTCGAATGAACTCCAGGATCGCGGCGGCGGATTCCATGACGTGGCTATACTCGGTCTCCCACAACTCCACGTGCAAACAGCGCGGACTGAGCAGGTCGTAGTAATACGCCGGAGTCTCTTCGACGACGGAGTTAATCGCGCCGCCCATCCGCTCGCGCCAGCGGGTATCGAGGGCGATTTGCCGCATGCGAAGGTGGAGCGGCGACTCGAAATGGTCAGGTATCTGCACCGCCAGGGCGCCGCCCGGAGCGACTTGCTCCAACAGGTGCGGAATGAGGTGCGCGTGGCCGTGCACCCATTGAAGGGCGGCGTTGGAGTAAACGAGGTCGTAAGGCTGCCCGCCCGCCCAGTTGGCGATATCGGCCTGGACCCATTCGCCCGGAGGGAAGGCGCGGCGCGCCTCGGCCAGCATCTCTACGGACTGGTCGAGACCCGTGACCTGCGCGTCTGGCCAGCGGGCGCGCAAGACCGCTGTCGAGTTGCCCGGGCCGCAGCCCAGATCGATAATCCGGCGCGGCCCTTCAAGCCGCACGCGAGCCGCAAGATCGATAGCCGCTTGCGTCCTTTCCTTGCCATGACGGAGATAGAGACCGGCGTCCCAGGTGGGATTACTCAAAGGTTTGCAGTGCCTCTTCTGAAGGGTACCAACCGTAACGCCGGCCGGGGCGGCTGAGGTACGATGAGGTCACTCCAGACTTGCTATGCCAACTTTCTCTCGGCGCCGAATCCTCGAACAGTCCGCATTGATAGCGGCGTTGCCCGGTGCCGTCCTGCTGGCCGCCGAACCACCGGTTCCCCCGCGCAAACTGCGTGTGGTGGTTACAGGCGGCCACCCCGGAGACCCCGAGTACGGCTGCGGAGGAACCGTCGCCCGTTACTCCGATCTCGGCCACGAGGTCGTCCTGCTTTACCTGAATCGCGGCGAGGGCGGGATCGAGGGCAAAGCGCCGCAAGAGGCGGGCGCCATCCGATCGGCGGAAGCCCGGAAAGCCTGCGAGATTCTCAAAGCGCGCCCGGTATTCGCGGGACACATCGACGGGCAGTCCGTGGTCGACCAGCGTCACTACGCCGAGTTCCACCAACTGCTCGCGGCGCAGAAGCCTGACGTCGTCTTTGCGCAATGGCCGATCGACGGACACGCCGATCACCGGGCGATCTCGTCGCTGGTCTACGAGGCCTGGATGCGGATGCACAGGAGCTTCGCCCTCTATTATTACGAGGTGTCGACAGGCGAGGACACGCTGCAGTTCGCTCCGACCCATTACGTGGACATCAGCGCCCAGGCCGCTCTCAAGCGAACGGCGTGCTTCGCTCATGCCAGCCAGTCGCCGGAGAAGTTTTACGCTTTGCAGGAGCAGATTGCCAAATTCCGGGGCGTCGAGAGCGGCCATGCGCAGGCCGAGGCGTTCACTCGCCACGTCCAAAGTTCCGATTTCACTCTGCCACTCGCGTGACACGGGTTACTTGGGATCGGACTCGCCGTCCTGCTCCGCGTGCGACTCGCGCTTCATCTCAAGGATGTACCTGGTCCCGGGCTGCGCGATCTGCTGGAGTTCGAGAATGGCCGAAGCGAGCGCGCCGCCGCTGGCTCGCGTCTTCACGTAGTAGATCCAGCCGCGGCTCTCCATCCACAGCGCCAGACGGTGGAGAGCAAATAGGCCTAATACGATAGCGACGATCCACATCGTTAGGACCATGGTGCTCTCATCGTAGACGATTTCTCAGGGCGCCAGAAACGGGAAGAGCGTGGCTTGGGCGACACCGCGCGAAGTGGCCTCGCCCAGTGTCACCTCGATCAGTTGGCCGGGCGTGCCCGGCGCGCCCAGTTCGACGCTGAGGTAGTTCGTGGTCAACGCGGTGCCATTGTCGAGCGTCACGGCACTAAGCGTGCGGCCTCTTTGCGAGCGCCGGAACGCCAGGTTCTTCATCGCGCCGAGCTCCCGCAGGATGCGGGTCCGCTCTTTGCGCAGAGGTGCGGGCACCTGCGGCATCGCAGCGGCGGGCGTCCCTGGGCGCGATGAGTAGGTGAAGACGTGCAGATAGGTGAATGGCAGCCGCTCGATGAAATCGTACGTCTCCCGGAACTCATCGTCAGTCTCGCCGGGGAAGCCCGTCATCACGTCGGCTCCGAAGGCGGCATCGGGCAGGAGCGCGTGGGAGCGGCACAGCCGGTCCTCGTAGTGCCGCGCCCGGTAGCGGCGCTTCATCCGCTTCAGCACGCTGTCCGAGGCCGATTGCAGAGGCGCGTGGACATGCCGGCAGATCCGCTCGGTGGAGGCCATCAGTTCGAGCAACTCGTCGCTGAAATCCATCGGCTCGACGGAGCTGATGCGCAACCGCTGTATATCGGTCTCCCGCAGAACCAGTCTCAGCAAATCGACAAGGCGCATCCGGTCTTCTGCCCGGAATCCGCTCTCGCGCCCCCACCGGCCGAGGTTGATGCCAGTGAGCACGATTTCGGCATAGTTGCGGGCGAGCGAGCGGACCTGATCGAAAACCTGGTCCACCGGCATGGACCGACTCCTGCCTCGTACAGAAGGGATAATGCAAAAGCTGCAGACGTTCGAGCAGCCGTCCTGAATCTTCAGATTCGGGCGCGATCTGTCGCCGAAAGCGTCATCCACCGGGGCAGATAAAAACTCGGTGGATGCAAAGATGTCGCCGACATGGATCTGCCCATGATACGGAGCCTGGGCTGCAAGCGAGGAATCGGCGCCGCCGGGAGCCCGCGCGGAAGCAAGCGAGATCAGTTCCGGAATCCGTGTTTTGTGAGAGTTGCCAACAACCCAGTCCACGCCCGGTATCAGCGCCAGCTCTTCCGGCGCCCGCTGGGCATAGCAGCCGGTGACAAGAATCCGCGCCTCGGGGTTCTCCCGGTGGACCCTGTGAATGCTCTTGCGAACATCGTCATCCGCGGCGGCGGTCACCGTGCACGTGTTCAGGATTACGAGGTCGGCGCTCTGAGCCTCGGCGGCTTCGGCCAGGCCCTGCCGTTCGAGCAGGCCCTGCAACGCGGCGCCGTCAGCCTGCGTCGCCCTGCACCCGAAGTTTTGTATGAAGAACCGCCGCATCCCACCATCTAGGCTACCAAGCGCCGCCAAACCCGCCAGTCGGCCTGGCATCCCCATGCCGCTCCAGGAGGCATGATTCCTGCCAGAAAAGCCGCCAGATCTGTAAAGTTCGAGGCCGGAACCGCCGATAGAAAGGGTGTCATGGCCCTGGATCGCGTTCTATCTCAACAGGAAATCGACAGTGTCTTCAAGCGCATGCAGAAGGCTAAAGCGGCGGACGACCCGGCCAAGAAGGCGCAGCCGTATGATTTCCGCCGCCCTGACCGCATCGCAAAGGATCAGCTTCGATCCATCCACATGTTGCATGAGAACTTCGCACGCAGCCTCGCCTCCAGCCTCTCGGCCTACCTACGCGCTTACGTGATGGTGAATCTGGTTTCGGTGGAACAGATTTCGTTTCTCGAATTCACGCAGTGCCTGCCTTCACCGTCCTGCATCGTGTCCATGGCGATGAAGCCCTTTGATAGCAATGCGATACTCGAGATGAACCCGACCATCGTCTACCCGGTGCTTGAGATGCTGCTCGGCGGCAGTGGCAAGACCCGTCTGAAAGTGGACCGGGAAATTACGGAGATTGAAGAGAGCCTGCTGGATGGCGTATTGCGCATCGTGCTCCACGATTTGGAGGACGCCTGGTCACCGATCACGCCGATCAACTTCAAGCTTGAGAAGCACGAAACCGAGCCTCAGTTGCTGCAGATTTTGTCTCCCAGCGAGGCCGTGGTCGCTGTGGGAATCGAAATCCGCATTGGCGAACTGGCCGGCATGATGAACGTCGGGATTCCCTCGATCATCATCAAAATGCTGCGGCAGAAGTTCGATCAGCAATGGTCGGTCCGTAAGGCCGAGGCCTCGGAGGAAGATCGCCAGAGGGCTCTAAAACTTCTGCTACCATCGCAGGTCAAGTTCGACTCCCGGCTCCAGGGGCCCACCATGACGGTGCAGGAAATGCTGCAACTGGGTCCGGGCGATGTTGTGGCGTTCGACTTTCCGCTGGATCGTCCAGTGGATCTGTTGGTGAATGGCAAGCATATGTTCCAGGGGCAGATCGTGAACACGGGACGCAAACGGGCGTTCAGTCTGGATTCGATCAACGGGTGCGCCTGACGCGAATCCTGAGAAGCCCTCGGTAGCGGCTGCAGAAAGGAGCGGCGAACTGAGTTTGCCAGCTTTGAGAATTGGGCCGATCCACGACTCACAACCCGTAGCGCGAGCTTCGCAGCCAGCGGGCGCCTCTGCTGATTCTGCCGTCGCCGGTTGGCAAGGAAGGCAAAGGCTCGTGAACCCGCCCGGCTCAGTCGTCCTCGTCCTGCTCCTTGGCGTGTTCATCCCATCCCGCGCGCCCGCCGAGCTGGCCGGGGACGACCGAGACTTCGCGCTCGCCGGGTTCGACGGAGATGCCCAACTCCTGCAAAAGCGCTTCGGCCGCGAGCCGGCCGGACTCCATCGCCCCCTGGATGGATGGCGTGGCGCGATGGTCGCCGCACACGTACAGACCCTCGGAAACATGCGGCGCCTGCTGCCATTCCATGGGGTAGGTGACCGGGTGTGCGTGGAGAATCCGGTATGTGCGCAGCAGACGCCACTCCAGCGCAATGAGGCCGTACCAACGGCGGAGCTGGCTGCGTACCATGTTCACCAGCATCTTGTCGTCGCTCGTCGGCCAGCCGATTACGGACGCCGAGACCAGCCAATTGCCCTGGGGCGCGTAGGACGGCTGCAACAGATTCGGGACACAGACGTTGTTGACCGGGCCACGGCTACCGCCGTTGATCACCAGAATCGGCTCATCGAGAGGTGGCTCCTTCGCGACGAAATAGAGGACCGACACGCTCCTGGAGTTGATGTTGTGCGAATAGCCGAGCAAATGGCACGCTTCCGGCCCGTCGGTGGCAACGACGATGGACTTCGCCCGCAGAGTCTCGCCGGATTCCAGAACAATCTGCCTGGGGGCGATCGACTGGATCTTCGACTGCAAGCGGATCGAACCCTCCGGAAGATCTTCGGCAAGCTGTGCCGGAATTGCGCCCATGCCTCTTTCGGGCAGTGCGCTGTCGCCCTCCGCCAACATCTTAAAGACGAATTCAAACATGCGCGAAGAAGCCGTCAGCTTGCCGTCGAGCAGAATTCCGCCCAGGAGCGGTTTGAAGAAGCTCTCGATCATCCGGACCGAGAAGCCGCGCCGGCGAAGAGCCTGCAAAGTCGAGGTTTCCTCGCCGCTGAAAATCTGCGCAATGCTCTTGCTCATCAGATCGTTACGAAGTTTCCAGACGCGGTATTTGTCGCTCAACGATCCGATCGGAGCGAAGAGGTTATTGAGGAAAGCGCCCCGCTCCCGCCACGGATCGGTCAGACGAATGAACCGGCCATGGTAGCGAATCAGCGCGCCGGAGACGAAGGGTCGCAAGCCAAGCGCCTCGTAATTGAGCTGGTCGAGGGCTTCGGGATAAGCGGTCAACAACACCTGGAATCCGCGGTCCAGCAGGTATCCGTCCTGGCAGTCGGTTCGCACGCGACCGCCAATTCCATCGGAAGACTCGAGGATCTCGAAGGACACGCCATGCCGCCGTAAGGCTCGCGCACAACACAACCCTGCGAGCCCAGCGCCCACGATCAGAACGTCAGGTTTACTCATGAAGGTCTCCCGGGACGGCCACCGAACTCGTGACGAACCTGGCGATGATCGGCTGTTTCGATCTTTCAGGGGTCACGACTCCTGCGGAATTGGCTCTCCCGTCTGCCATCTTAGTTCCACCAACATACCATCCCACTGGCGGCTCGTCCGGAGATCTTTCAGCCAGCCAGGGCAGGCAGGCTGAGAAAGTCACGAGCGTTAGCGAAGCAGATGTTGCTGAGCATGGCTCCAACCAGATCTTCCCTGTCCGGGATGAGACCGAGTTCCATGTCGCGGCCCAGCAAATTGGCCACCACACGGCGGAAGTACTCATGTCGTGGGTATGACATGAAGCTGCGTGAATCGGTCAGCATGCCGACAAAGCGTGCCAGCAATCCGCAGTGCGAAAGCGCGTTGACCTGCCACTCTATGGCCTCTTTCTGGTCGAGGAACCACCAGCCACTTCCGAGTTGGATTCTGCCCGCGACCGAGCCGTCCATGAAATTCCCGGCCATGGTGGCGAACGCGTAGTTGTTCGCCGGGTTGAGATTGTACAGAACCATTCTCGGGAGGCGGCCTTCGCGTTCCACGGCGTCGAGGAAGGCTCCGAGCGCGTCGATTTGCGGCCAATCGCCGATGGAATCGAACCCCCTGTCAGGCCCCAAGTGGGCCAGCGCATGGCTGTTGTTGTCCCGGCGTGCTCCAAGATGCAGTTGTTTGGTCCACCTCTTCTCCGCATCGAGATGAGCAAAGTAACGCAGGAGAACGCCTGCGAATCGCTGTTGCTCCGCCGGATCGGCGGCAATCCCGGCGCGCGCGCGGTCGAAGATCGCGGTCGCTTCGAGCGCCGTGCCGTCGACGCGGGGGCAGACGCTAAGCCCGTGATCGGATAGTCGGCAGCCTGCTGCGTGGAAAAAGTCGTGGCGCTTGCGGAGCGCGGCCCTGAACTCGTCGAACCGAACGATCTCCATGCCAGCCGCTAAGGCGAGCGCATCCGTCCAGACGTTGAATGCCTCGGGCGTGTGAACATTCAATGCTTTGTCCGGACGAAACGTAGGCAGGACCTTCGCGGGGCACGCCGAGTCCGCGATCTGCAGGTGCCAGCGCAGATCGTCCACGGGGTCGTCGGTCGTGCAAAGAGCACGTACCTGGAACTTGCGGAGAATGTCCCAAGCCGACAGATCGCCGCCCGAGAGTTGCTCGTTCGCAATCTCCCAGATTCGGGGCGCGGTGGATTCGTCGAGCAGCTCGTCGACGCCGAAGTAGCGCTTCAGCTCCAAATGAGTCCAGTGATAGAGCGGATTGCGCAGCGTCAGTGGGACGGTCCTCGCCCAGGCCAGGAATTTCTCGTAAGGGCTGCCAGAGCCGGTACACAGTTGTTCAGGCACGCCATTGGCGCGCATCGCGCGCCATTTGTAATGGTCGCCCTCCAACCAGATCTCAAACAGGTTCGCAAATCGCCTGTTCTCGGCGACGTCCTTCGGACTCAGGTGGCAGTGGTAGTCAAGAATAGGCTCGCTTTCGGCGTAGCCGTGATACAGCCGCCGCGCCGCGGCGTTGCTCAGAAGGAAATCTTCGTGAATGAATGACATGCTGGAGAACCCACGTTCCATTGTTTCCTATCGAAGACCTGCGGTGGGAGACAGGCACGCGCAGGCGCCCGATCCTGCGATCTCACCAGGGGATCTTGCGCCTGGTTCGGAACTGTGACCGTGACGGAGTGGCGGCCTTGTGCTCCCTATGTCTCCGGCGCACTCATTGGCTCCACGCAACGCGGAGCGCCGCGCTGGAGCCCGGCGCGCGCCCGCATTCACCCGTGCCTTCCGTATTGAAAACGTCACTACGCGGCCCGGTCCGTCAGGCGTCTTCGCGAATCGAGGCGAGTTTTCCCGCGATGAGTATGGCGATTTCGAGCGCCTGTTCATAATTGAGGCGCGGGTCGACCTCGCTTTCGTACGCCTGGCTGAGATCGGACTCGCTCAACCCGCGCGCGCCGCCCGTGCATTCGGTGACGTTTTCGCCGGTGAGTTCGATGTGCACGCCTCCCAGACGGCTGCCACAGCCATGGTGAATGTCGAACGACGCTCGTAGCTCCGCTCCGATGTCGTCGAACGAGCGGGTCTTGTATCCGTTCGAAGCGGTGCGCGTGTTGCCGTGCATCGGGTCACAGACCCACAGCACAATCTTGCCTTCGCGCCGCACGGTCTCGATCATTCGCGGTAGAGCCTTGTCCACCTTCTCCGCGCCGAAGCGATGAATCAGAGTCAGCCGGCCCGCGCGGTTCCGCGGATTGAGGACATCGGTCAAGCGGAGCAAGTCGTCGAGGTCTGTCGCCGTTCCAACCTTGACCGCGACTGGATTGTCGATTCCGCGCATGTACTCGACGTGAGCCCCAGCGGAAGCCGAGGTGCGAATACCGATCCACGGGAAGTGGGTAGACAGGTTGAACCAGCCGGGACGCCGCGGCACGCGGCGAGTTTGCGCCTGCTCATAGCCAAGGTGGAGCGCCTCGTGGCTGGTGTAGAAGTCGATCCGGTCGGTATCGCCCGCGCGAATGCCGAGGATGTTTTCCATGAAGCGGAGCGAGTCTTTGACGCTCGCAATCCGCCGGTGGTACTCACCCGCCATGGGCGAGGTTTCGGCCCAATCGAGATCCCAGTACTCGGGGTGATGCAGGTCCGCAAACCCGCCCTTGATCAGGGCGCGGATGTAGTTCAGGGTGAGCGCGGCCCGCTCGTAACCGGCAATCAGTAATTGTGGATCGGCGGTGCGACCCTCTCGCGTGAACTCCGGATGGTTGATCAGATCGCCGCGATAACTGGGCAGGCGGACACCGTCCCGCTCCTCCAGGTCCGAAGATCTCGGCTTGGCGTACTGGCCAGCGAAACGCCCGATCCGGATCACAGGGCACGCGGCGCCTTGCACCAGCAGGAGACTCATTTGAAGCAGGATCTTCAACTTGTTCGTAATCCGCTGGGACGAGCACTCCGAGATGCGCTCGGCACAGTCGCCGGCCTGTAGGACGAACCGGCGGCCGAGGGCGGCATCGGCGAGTTGCTCCTGCAGGGCGATAACCTCCCAACTCGTTACCAGAGGTGGCAATTCCGCGAGTTCCACGAGCGCGTGTTCGAGCGCGGCGGCATCGGGATAGGTAGGTTGCTGGAGGACTGGAAAGTTCTTCCATGAGGACGGGCTCCAAGGGCGCTCTCCGGCGCGCGGATCAATCGGATCAGCCGGCATGACCCTACAGGGTATCACGCAGGTGAAAATGGCGATCCCGCAGTCTTGTCCAATGCAAGGTGAGCCTGAAGCAGGGGTTGATTCCAACACAAGATGAGCCTGAAGGCAAGCGGTATGGCGGAGCCATCCCAGAGTCCGGATGTCTTCAGAAAGTCGACCAAGACCGGCATCTGCTCCAGGGTCGTTACCGCCGCCGAGTCGCCCCATCGGATCCACAGCTTGCCCGTGTAGGTCTCCGCCACACAGCCTTCCCAATCCGCCGCCCCGGCCTTTTCAAGCTCACCCGACGGGTGAGTCAGATCCACTGCCTCGTCTGAGCCATGTTCCTTTGGAGCAAAGAGTTCCGGCTTCATGCGCTTCTGGCATCTGCCGCTTTTTGGTTCATCCACGGACCTTTCCGGTGGGTTGGCGATCACCGGATTCCATCACTTTGCAGGCTGCGACTGGCGAATCATGACGCGCTGGCGCAGTCACCTCCCTAAGGCTGAGTGTCCCTCCGCATCTACCAGGTACAGCACCGCGTCCCCTCTGAACGGTGGAGTAAACGCCTGGGACGACGATCCGGAATGGATGGGATCCCCGGCGACTGCCGCACCGGTGGAGGGGTTAAACCACTCGACTGCTACTGTCCGCGAATCCGGCATCGCTGAGAGATTCACTGTGAACGGACCGCCCGCAGGAGCGTACACCAGGTACTCCGCACCAACCGAAGGCGTCTGCGCCAAGCAATTCCCCGTGGACGAGAGCGAACCCAGTGGCTTCACTTTGGCAAGATTCAGCTTGCGGGAATAATTCAAAATATATCCGAGATTATCCCGGAAGTTGTCCAAACGCGGATCCGGTGCAGAGCAGACTCCGCCGGTCGGGGAAACACACAAGTTCCGGTTTTCACGCGGATAGTACACAAGGTACGGGTCCATGAACAGCACTTGGTTGCCGGTCATGAAATTCTGCCAGGCATAGTTGCGGTTCTGTCGCGCGGTTTGCTTCCACATCTCCCAGTAGGAATGGTCGCTGTCGTTGACATTGACTTTGCAGGCCGGCCTCCCCGTGCCGCAGGATGCAACCGGGGAAACCTTGGCTGCCGGAGCCACCCAGTCTGCATCGGAGTTGTAAATCACCGTATCCGGCGCGCCAATCAGGCCGGCATAGCCGATTGGGTGCCGCAACGGTTTCCCGGCTTCATAAGCTCGAATGTGAGCAATCTGGTGGTCGTTCCACCAGGTCGAGTTGCCGGGAGCCTCCTCGGAAACGATCCAGAGAACGTTCGGCATATCGTTCAAGGTGTCGATCACCTTCTCCACATATGCGTCTTGAAATCTCGTGATGGCATTGGGCCTGGTCATTGTGATGGAGCCGATGCCCCTGGGTCCGCTGGCATAGCCGTCGTCAACGCCATTGATATTATTCGACCCAGTAAACATGTAACCGTCATTCGGGCAGCGGAAGATATTCAGCCATTCCCCGGTAAATAAATAAACGCCAACATAGATTCCGGCCTTGTTAAGCGCCTGAACCCGCGTGCGCAAGAGCTCAAAATAGACCGGGTCGAACTTGTTCAGATCGAATTTGAGGCCGCCGTCTGATGCTTTTCCCGGACCGGTTCTCACCCATGGATGGGGGCTAACCGTAAACTCAGGCGGCGTACGCGCCGTTGTTGGAAGGGCGCAGAATCTTGGCATCTCCGTCCGCCACAGCAAAGTAAAGTTGTGTCCGTGCAATGCAAGGAATCTGACGAAAGCATTGAATTCCAGAGTTTCCGGCCTTCCATCGGTCCCCCAATCCTGAAGAGTGTTCCACGTTTGGGATCCGTTCAAAATGATCACGGCGCCGTGAGAGTCCTGAAAATAGTTCGGATTCGGGGAGACTACGAGCGGACCAGCCACCTGGGCATTCGCCGGAGCGTGTGCGCTGAACAGCACCCACAGGAAGAAACTAAACGCCTGGAAATCGAACATCCGGCTCCGGGGCCGTGCGAATCGAGGACTAGTGCTATGACCGCCTGAAAAAGTTCTTTACAACATCTTCCATTGGAAATGTTTTGGCCGCATACTTGGGTATGCGGAGTTACCGGCGGCTAGATTTACACCTCACAGCGGTTGAGGCGC
>Ga0181528_10000105_pt1 | contig 78525 bp, 60 predicted proteins | sample PEATcosm2014_Bin_47_FD_119742 | JGI IMG/M metagenome (GOLD analysis project Ga0181528, IMG submission 119742) | Peatland microbial communities from MTU Mesocosm Facility, Houghton, MI, USA - PEATcosm2014_Bin10_10_metaG | ecosystem: Environmental > Terrestrial > Soil > Wetlands > Peat | place...
CCCAATCTGCGGTGCGCGCTTTGCGCAGCGTTCAAAAACAGCCACAACGCGTCCGGAACTACTTCCGGCAAAAAGATGTCAGCTATGCGGCATGAGCCCTGCTGTTATGGGCCGGATCAATAAGTGGCGCGAAAATCCACGGAGCAGTGATGTTTGCCCATGGATTATGCCGCAGAACGCTTTTGCCGAACTCGATTGGTGTTGGGCATGGCCACCAAAGAGGGCGCAGCGGCCTTTCTCGACATAACGAAATGCAGCCAGTTGCGATATATGCGGGTTGCCGATGGCTGCCAGGTGTTCTGGACGCTGTTTGCGAGAATGTCATCGGGAAAAGATGCCAGGAGTTCCTCGGCACGTCGTGAAAGAGCAACCTGTTGAAATTCTCCTGCAAGCGAGCAGATGTCCGTGTTGAAATACCCTTGCGGCATTGACGGATAGGTCTCTCTTTCGCCTCGGAGAAACCTCCCTATATCCCTTCGGTATTCCTTCAACAGAGTCCGCGCGCTGTACTCCGGGTGCCCCTGGAAGTGTACAAACAGGCTCCGTTTGCATTCCTTCACAAACATATCTACGCCTGCCTCCGCCGATGTGGCGAGGACAGTGTACCCACACGAAGCGAGGTCTTCCTCCTGCAGTTCGTTCCACCGCGAATGGGGAGTTCGCACGATCTCCGCGCTTCGATGCAGGAGTGCGTGGTCGTGGGCTTTTCTGAATTCGAAAACGCCGAACTGCTTGTCGTTAAGCCGATGCCTTTCAATACCGTCGTTGTAGAGGACGGCTGCATGCGCCGCCAGGCACGACACCACGGTCGAAAATGTGTTGCTTTGGGCCCAGTCGAAAACCTCAGTCAGCACGGGCCAATATGCTTCTTGGCGCAGGTCAGCTTGACGTGGCTCCGTTCCGGTAATGATGAGAGCATCACATTGGCTCTTCCCAAGCTCATCGGTCTCGAAGTAGAACTGATTCAGATGCTGCCGTGCCGATTCACTGCGCGGAAGGTTGGGCAGGGAATAGAGCTGGAGTCGAACCGGAATGTCTCCGGCTGCACTGCCGATGAGTCTTGAAAATTGTATTTCCGTGGATTCCAGAGCTGCATCCGGCATGTTGTTTATCAGCCCGATTGTGAGGCCATGTGCATTTGCGTCACAGGGGACATTCCATGGTACCTGGCGCGGGCTTTGTTCCCGCAGCCACGCAGTCTCTATGCGGTCTCTTTGCATCATCACTGGCATAAGCTCCTCCGCGCCCGGTGATCGCTGCTTCGTTTAAGGTTAGGTACGAGCCTTGTCCAGCGCCTGTTCGAGGTCATCAACGATGTCATCGATGTGTTCGATGCCCACGCTAAGCCGAATCATTTCCGGCGTGACCCCGGCCTTGTTTTGCTCCTCAGGCGTTAATTGCCGGTGCGTGGTGGAAGCGGGATGGCATACAAGTGATTTGGCATCACCCATGTTGACCATGCGGGTAAACAAGTTCAGAGCGTCAAAACACTTTCTGCCGGCTTCGAATCCACCCTTCACTCCAAAGGTCAGAAGAGAGCAACGCTTGGATCCCATGTACCTTTGCGCCAGAGGATACAGTGGGTTGTCAGGGAAGCCGGCGTAATTCACCCATTGCACCATGCTATGGCCGCGCAGGTACTCAGCAACCAGCCGCGCATTCTTTACGTGCTGCTCCATGCGGAGAGCAAGCGTCTCGATCCCCTGGAGTAAAAGAAACCCGTTAAATGGCGACAATGTAGAACCGGTATTTCGTTGGCATACGGTCCGGCATCTCGCGACGTAGGCGGCAGCGCCATAATGATCAACGTAGACCACGCCGTGATATGCGGGCTCGGGGCGGTTCAGCATGTAATAGCGTTCGGGATAGTCACGCCAGGGAAACTTACCGCTGTCCACAATCAACCCACCGATCGTGGTGCCGTGGCCTCCAATGAATTTTGTAGCTGAATGCAGCACGACATCGGCGCCGTAGTCGATTGGCTTCAGCAAAATCGGCGTGGCCACCGTGTTATCGACGATCAGAGGCACGCCATGTTTATGCGCTACCTGTGCCAGTCCCTCTATATCTGCGACGTTTCCTGCGGGGTTGCCAACACCTTCGCAGTACACTGCCCGAGTGTTGTCGTCGATCAACTCTTCCACTGACGACGGATCATCGCACTTGGCAAACCGCACATTGATTCCCTGCTTCGGCAGGATATGCGCGAATAACGTGTAGGTGGCGCCGTATAGCTGGGGAAGGGAAACGATGTTGTCCCCCATTTCCGTGATGGCGGCAAGGGAGTAATGAATTGCCGCCATTCCGGAGCTTACGCTGAGCGCCTCCACTCCGCCCTCGAGCGCTGCAATCCGCTTCTCCAACGTGGTATTCGTTGGGTTGCCGATTCGGGTATAGATGTTCCCCTGAATCTCGAGATTGAATAGGGCAGCGCCATGGTCTGCGCTGTCGAATTCAAATCCGACTGTCTGATAGATCGGTACGGCAACAGCCTTTGTCGTGGGATCGCCGTCGTAGCCTGCATGAATTGCAAGCGTCTCTGCCCTCATTCGTCCACCAGCCTCGACCTAAAGTTTTGGAACAAGACCGGCTTCCGCGGTCTTAGTTCCGGTGTGTTGCAGATGCGGTTGCTTGGCGAGAGCTATACCCCGACGGTAGATCAACGTTTCTCGGAGTCGAGCACCGGCCTATCCATTGGCTCCCATGTCTTCTTCTCCGCGACGTTTACGGGCACGGCAACCGAGCCTTTCACGAGCGACCTCGCCATGACTTGTGTCAGCTTGAGGGCTGCAAAGCCAGCGCCAAATGCGAACCGCATCACTGGTCCAAAGCTGTTCGCCGTTGCCAGCCCTGCGAAGTAAAGTCCAGGGATGGAAGACTCAAAACCTGAAGAGAGCACGGGCGTGCCGCTAACAGTCTTGAGCCTGGAGCGAATTTCCGGACTGAGAAAACTCAACCGCTCCATATCTACTTTGTAACCGGTTGCAGCAATAATGTGTTCGGCAAACTCTTCGCGCTGACTACCGTCGGCTGTTCGGAGAAGGAGACGCACGCCGCCGCCGGTAACTTCGGCGCGCTCGGGTGTGCATCCGAGCACAAGAGGCACGCGCCCAACCACCATGTCTTTGGAGAACCATCCACCGGATGGTCCGAGGGTTCTTCGAACGGCCTCGAGGCGCAGGCTCTCGGGTAGAAAGTGAAATAGCATCGGCGCATCGGAGAAGAAGCGATTTTTCAACCCAGGTCCCAGTCCTGATTGTGGGTGCCGGATCTGCTGCCACCACGAGCGCTTTTTTCCCATAGTTTTGGTGTGGAAGCTCAATGACGTTCGTCGAGCAACGAGCCTCACGTCTACATCGGCTTCATTCAGTAGCCCTGCAATGTCAATTGCCGAAGAGCCACCGCCAATCACAACCACCTTTCGACCCTTGAACGGCTGAAGGTCGTGATGGCGAAAGCTATGCGATAGCAGCTCTGGCGGCAAGTGCGCCAGATTGTCGGGTATGTGTTCGAAATGGCTGATTCCGATCGCAAGAACAAGCCGCCTGGCAGTGACGGTTTCTCCATTCGCAATGCGAAGAAGAAATCCCTCGGGCACGCGATTGACGCTGAGCACGGTCGTGTCCTCGAGCTCCGGAATCATACGCGCGCTGAAGGCAAGTCCGTACTCGACGAACGTGTCAAGCTTCACTGGAATACCCGCATCGGAGTACTCGATACCCTTCTCAGCGCAAAACTGTTTCAAGGTAAAAGCGCTTTCGGGATCGTAGATGTTGGACGCGAAGCCATCCGACTTAAGGCACATACCCTTTGGCATGTGCGCTCGCCAGCTGTCCATGGGACGGCCAAAAATGCGGAAAGGAATACCCCGGCGCCGGAAATGCGCCGCGATGGACAGTCCATATGGGCCAGCACCAATGATCGCGGTATCTAGCATAGAATCTCTCCCGGAAGGTTTTTCATTCGTGTGGAAGTCGGTTTTGAACGGGATGATCGAGGAGCCACGGCATCACTTCGGCGGCGCTCTCGCCAGGCGGAAATACGGGATAGAAGACGTGCTCAATGAGCCCGTCGCGGAAAGTCTGAGGGTTCCTGCTTGGTTGTAAGCAGCTAATCTGTTTCCGGGCTGAAAGCCGAAACCGATTGCGCGTTGGATTCATTCAACTGCGGCGTAATGTAACTATGGTTCCAGTTTTTCGCGCGCCCCGTGAAACCGCAGAGGCAGAAGCTAACGGCTTCATGCGTAGAGAGAACTCTCTCACGGAGACATGCTCCTTCGCGAGTGCCACTTCGCACAACGCGACCGGGGTTGCGGGATTGCCTTGCACAACGGTCATTGGAGCAACGGAGTGCGTTACCACGCTTCCCGCGGTCACCACGGCTCCGCGGCCAATTACAACTTTGGGAAGAATGATGACACCCGGCCCGATGAAGGCGTCTCGTTCTATCTTCACGCCCTCCAATTCTTTGAAATGGGCGATGACCGTGACCCGCATACCAATAAAACAACCGTCTTCAATGGTAACTAGGCTCGGGCGAGAGGTGTCGAGGATGGTATCGTAGCCGATCATCACGCCGTTCCCAATATGCACGCCGCGCGCACGGTTCAGCCAAACTCTAAGGGTAGTTGCTCCCGGTACGATTCGGGCCAGGTGCTGCAGTACACGGTTCTTGATGCCCCGTAGGACCGGCTCTGGTGTTTCGAAACGGTTATGACTGCGAATGTTCATGCTCATATGCCGTCATCTCCCGTTTCGTTGTTAAGTTTCTGCGTGAGTGGCAGGGCTACAGTTCCACTACAGGCGGACTTGACCTTTTTGAATTTCGTCGTACATCGCTTTGTCGAGCCGAACGTACGCCTGGCGGACGGGGTGGTTAAAATGGATGAGGTTGGTCGTCGCAAGGGGATCGAACCCTTGTCGCACAAGATTAGTCTTGGTGTATTTGAAAGTAGCGGTTGCTTCCATCTCATCCTGGATACGTAAAAACAAAGGGCAGGCATATTTCGGCAGGCGCGCGATCAGGTACGCGCGGAATGCCGTCAGATCCAACTCCTTATCGAGGACGAGCGCTGCCATACCTGCCCGGCCCTCGGCAAATGGAACCGTCACTCCATACACGTTGACCTGCCTGACTCCGTTAAATGCGCCGATTGTTTCGGCCACCTCGGAGGTGGAAACATTCTCGCCCTTCCAACGAAAAGTGTCGCCAATACGATCGACGAAATAGAAGAAACCCCTATCGTCCTTGCGCATCAGATCGCCCGTACGAAACCACGCGTCACCGGGCTTTAAGACATCTCGGAGAATTTTTCTTTCCGTGGATTCGCTATCGACGTAACCCTCGAACCGGTTGCCGACATGGGATGGACCCTTCAGAAATGGGGCGATCGCCTCGCCAGCCTCATTCGCAGCACAAGGGACGCAAAAACCCTGCTCGTTTCTTTGAGGTTCGTCTCTTTCAGTGTCGTATTTGACCAAGGTAGTCGGAAACCTCTGCGCGAGATACGACGGGACGCGCCCGATGGCCCCCTTCTCACCTTCCACATTGAACAACGAGACGCTGCCTTCGGTTGCAGCATAGAACTCGAAGATCCTGGGAATGCGAAAGCGTTTCTGGAAGGGCTCCCAGACATCTAACCTCAGCCCATTGCCACAGGCCATTTGAATCCTGTGCGTGGTCTCGTTGGGAGAGGGCGCGGCTTGGAGCAGGTACCGGCAAAACTCGCCGATATATTGAAACCGCGTGCAGTCCCACCGAATAATGTCGTCCCAAAAGCGGTCTGGCGAGAATCTCTCGCGAAGCACTACCGAGCCTTTACCGACCAGAGCTGCGCCGGGTGCAACCAGGCCGCCGCCGCTGTGATACATCGGCAGACAGACATACATCCGATCCGTGGAGCGAGTGTCCATCATGCCGGCAAACCAATGGCTCCACTGCATGAGCCGTCCATGGCTGATATTGACGGCGTTGGGCAAACCGGTGGTGCCGGACGTGTAAATGCAAAGCGCCCGATCCTCAATGGTTATCTGCCGACGCACTTTCTCGTCCAGCGATTCGCAGGTATGCCGCTCTATTTCCAGATCGATGCGCCGCCATTGAGAGTTACAGGCTCCGTGAGCCCATACGGTCGGCGGAGAAGGGATTTCCGGCAGCACCGCAGCACACCTGTCTATCAACTCCGCAGCGACGATGATGTGTTTAGGCGCAACGACTCCGATGCAATGCGCTAGCGAGGAACCAGCCAGATTAGTGTTGAGCAGCGCGACCACGCCGCCAATTTTGGTAACGCCAAGCCATACTGCCATATACTCTGGCCGGTTCGGCATTAACAGGCATATAGTGTCTCCCCGGGCGATGTTCTGCTCCAGAGCCCAACTGGCATATTGATTCGATCGCCGGTCAATATCCCGGTATGAGAAGGACTCCCGGTCTGAGAGCAGGGCTGGTGCGTCCCCAAGTTCCGCGGCGCGTTCTTCGATCACGTCAGGGAGAATCCGAGTTTGATGACGGGCGATCGGCGCTGTCAACTCGAGCGCACGAACCCAGGCCGCAGTGACGGCGCCGCGGCTCCTATCTGAAAGTCCTGCGTGAGACTCACTCATGCTGTACTACCCGCATCCACCGTTAACACGGTACCGGTGATGTTCTTTGCTTTGGCGCTGAGCAGGAACTCGACCGCATCTGCCACATCGTCGGGAGAAACCATACGCCGCAGCGCGCTCCGCCGCATGATCTGCAGCCGCTGCTGGTCGCTGATTCCCTGGGTCATATCCGTGTCAACGAAGCCGGGCGCGACGGAATTGACATTTACCCCCATTCTCCCAACTTCCCGCGCCAATGACCGAGTGAAGCCCATCATCGACGCCTTGGTTGCGCCGTAAACGGATAGGCCACTGTATCCGGTGAATCCGATGATCGAACCTACGTTCACAATCCGACCGCCGCCATCGGCGATCATGGAGCGCGCGACATACTTGGTGAGTACGATCGGAGACAGCGTATTCAAGCGTATCAACTGCTCGATCTGCGCGTTAGGCATAAGGGCAAGAACGCTCTCAGAGGAAATGGCGGCATTGTTGACCAGACCGTAGATGGTGCCGAATTGCTTCCGCAAATTGCGGACTAGCTTGGGAATTTCTTCAGTCTCGGCCAAGTCGAAGGGGATGAAGTGGAATGATCCCGCATGGTTGCGTTCACTGTCCTGCATCGCCGACAGCAGTTGCTTCGTCTCTTTCCGGGCAATCGCGATGGCACGATATCCGGCTGCGGTGAGCTTTTGGGCGATGCTCAGTCCCAGTCCGCGGCTTCCGCCGGTCACTATGACATTATGCACAGCGCCTCGCGATCTTTCCGGTTGCGGCAACCGGTAATTCCGGAACGATGTTGATTGCGACTGGAACCTTATGCGGGGCAAGCAGATCGCGGCAGAGCCGCAGGATCTCATGCTGAACTGCCGACCTGTCGTCGGCGGAATTAGGCTCCCTCTCAAGTACCACGTCGGCAGTGACTAACGCACCGGTTAGGGCATTTTTCCTTGCCCGAACCAGCGCCATCCGAACTTGGGGGTGCTGATGGATCACATCTTCCACCTCTTCCGGATGAACCTTAAAGCCACCGATGTTGATCGTTCCATCCCTTCGCCCGACAAAATAGTAGCGTTCACCGCGCAGCTCCACCATGTCGCCAGTATCGACATAACCATCGGGGCCCCGGATGCTTTCGGATTGTCCTCCGATATAGCAGATTGCATTTCGTCTTGAACGGAGCCGCAAGGTGCCATCTTCCACTTTCAGATCTACCTCAATATGCCGCGTGCCAGTCCATGCTGACGGGAAGCCCGCAAGGCCATCGTTCACCACGAAGCCGACTCCTGCCTCGGTCGAGGCAAAAGCGTGGGAGACGTTGGCCCGGTAGAACGAGCGAACACGATCCAGGATCGACTGGTCCGCGACCTCCCCAGACATGCGGACATAAGGAGGAGAAACCATGTGAGCCGCTGGGCTCATGATTGCGCGACGCCAGTGGGAAGGCGTGCCGGTCATATGGGTCACTCCGTGAGCGCCCGCACGCGCCAGAAAGCTTGCGGCCGGTTCCCCAATGCTCGATAACACCATGGAATCGCCGCCTAACATGGCGCGTAAAAAAATCGAAAGCCCGCCATAACGGCGCATGTCATAGAAAGTACACCACACGGGACGGCGCACTAGTGAAACATCCGATTCGATTGTTCCGCCCAGAGTCTCCAATGTATGCACCACCATCTTTGGCGCTCCCGTGGTACCCGAGGTTAAGAGGATCCACTCCGTTGCTTGCACTGCACTCCGGTCGCAGTTGGCGGGTATGATCTGCGTGCCGCATGGGATCACGGTTCGGAAGCCGGAAAGCTCGCTTGAGTCAGGCAAGTCGGAGACGATGGCATCTGCTCTCGTAGATGCAGCGATGAAACGAAGATCTTCAGTTTGCAAATCGGGTGGACAAATCACTATGCGGCGTGCAAGGCCATCCAACCCGATGATCGCTAGCGCCGAGGCGAGCTGATCCCGGGTTCGTATCAATACTGAGCGCCCGCGAAGTTCCTCGGCCCGTCCCTGTAAGCTTGTACCACGAATGAGATCGGAAAAATTGATGACCGCTTCCGCCCCGCAGAGAAATCGCCCAGAGAAGTTCCCGGCGGCACAGATCGTATTCCAAACCGAGATCCGTTCAATTGGTTGCATGGCAATCTTCCCTCAGTCGGGATCCGGTTATACCCTCTGCCGCTCAATTGCATCTTCGTAAAGCTGGATAAAGTCGCCCACGGTAACGGGGAGTTGCTCTCCCGCGACAGCGGAACTGAATGGATCAACACCCAGTTCGTCCTCAAGCCGGGAAACAACAACCGCGAGACATAGCGAGTCGAGACCCGAGTCCAGAATCGCCAGATCATCGCTCAACTGAGCAAGTTGCACGCTTTGCTCTTTGGCGACCTGATCGAATTCGTTCATTACCGCGGATCGAACGGACATATGCATTCCTCCACGCTTGATTTGTGAGCAAGAGCATTTCGAGAATTTTTCATGAGCCACTAAGCGTCAACCACATTTCCGGTTGTCGGCGTAGCCGAAGATAGCCTTGAGTTCGAGAAACTCCTGAAGCCCAGTCTCTCCCCATTCGCGGCCATTACCCGATTGCTTGTATCCACCAAAGCACCCAGCAAAATCGGGGCGCGCGCCGTTGATATGAACGTTACCGGATCGGATTCGCTTTGCAATACAACGGGCTCGCTCGATATTTTTCGAACTTACATAGCCGGAAAGTCCATAGGGCGTGTCGTTAGCGATTCGAACCGCGTCCCCTTCGCCATCGTAAGCAATCATGCAGAGAACGGGGCCAAAGATCTCCTCGCGTGCAACCGTCATATCGTTACGAACGTTGGTGAAGACAGTCGGCTTAACGAAGTACCCGCGAGAGAAAGCGTCCGGACGTCCTGGGCCGCCGACGGCCAGCGTCGCGCCCTCGTCAACGCCTTTGTTTATCAGGCGCTGCACCTTTTCGAATCCGGCCTTGGTTGCGAGCGGGCCGATGTTTGTGCTCTCCGCAAATGGGTCTCCAACCTTGAAGGATTCGGCGGTCTGTTTGGCCACAACTGCTGCGGTGTCGATCAAATTTCGCGGTACAAGCATACGCGTGGGCGCATTGCAGGACTGGCCGGTGTTCCGAAAACATGCCGTCACGCCCTCTCGTACGGAACTCTCAAGGTCGGCGTCATCCAGAATGATATGAGCTGATTTTCCGCCGAGTTCCTGAGTGACCCGCTTGACGGTGGGGGCAGCGGCTACGGCTACGGCTGCACCCGCGCGCGTAGATCCCGTAAAGGAAACCATGTCCACGTCAGGATGCGAAGCGATTGCGGCGCCCACCGCTCCATCACCGTTCACGAGGTTGAAAACCCCGGGCGGAACTCCCGCTTCGTCCAGAATCTGTGCGAATAGATATGCGGATAGAGGTGCCATCTCGCTCGGCTTAAGAACGATGGCACAGCCCGCGGCAAGTGCAGGCGCGATCTTACACACGATCTGGTTTATAGGCCAGTTCCAAGGCGTGATGAAGCCGGCGACTCCGATCGGTTCCTTTCGCATTAGCGTTGAACCCCTAAGTTCGTCGAACTTAAAGTGCTCGAGCACTCTTACGATTTCCGCCAAATGAAATAGCCCGACCGGTGCCTGTGCCCCTCGCGACAAGCTTATGGGCGCGCCCATCTCCAGAGAAATGGTCTGGGCCATCTCGTCAATCTTCGACCGATAAACATCGATGATGCGTCGCAAAAGCGCCAAGCGCGCATCAATAGTTGTCTCTGAGTAAGATTCGAAAGCGTTCCTAGCGGCAACTACAGCCTTGTTCAGGTCCGCTGCACAGCCAAGGGAGATTGTGGTGATGGGGGTTTCCGTGGCAGGGTTGATGACCGTAAAGTCGTTGACGCCTGTTGGATCGGTCCAAGTACCGTTGATATAGAATTGCCGGGAGTCCTTCACTGACTTGCTCCATGCATGGCTGCGCTTGAGGCCTATGCCGCGTCTTCTACAAGGCACTGTGGGTTTGAGTTCGCTGCGAAATCCGTCCGCCCCAACCGGAATTCCTGGTGTGCTGTCCGCAGCATGGCACTTAAATCCTTCTGCGCAATTACAAAAGAGATGCTGCACTCAGAGGTGCCTTTTGCGATGGCAACCAGGTTTATGTGTTCCCTGACCAAGGCTGCGAATATGCGCTCAACCGTTCCAGAGAGCGCGATCATGTTGCGGCCAACCGCCGTGACAATCGCGACTGTCGAGTCAACTTCGATAAGTCCCGCACTGTCCACTGCGAGTTCATGAACGAATTCCTGCCTCAATGCAACAACCGTTCGTTTCGCAAGTTGGGACATAACCACCAGATTGATATCGCCTTGCGCGCTTGACTTGAATGTGAACAGCACATCAACGCGAACGGAAGCAGCCGCGGCCAGGGCGCGGCCAATCACATCACGCGCATACATAAGGGCCGGACCGCGCAGAGTAATTACGGAGGCCTCGCCAATTGCGCTTAGGGCTTTCACTTCTCCGCAATCCACTGTGCCCGTCAGAGTGATTTTCGTTCCAGGCTGCTCGGGCGCAAATGAGTTACGGATCCAAAGTGGAATACCGGATTGCATCACGGGACGAAGCGTTTTCGGATGAAGAACCTTGGCTCCGAAGCTGGCGAGCACGGTTGCCTCCTGGTAAGAAATCTCGGCTATTGTGCGAGCCTCCGCGACCAGGCGCGGATCGGCCGTCAACATCCCGTCCACGTCCGTCCAGATCACGACTTCGTTCGCGTTTAACGCAGCGCCCAGAATAGTTGCAGAGTAATCCGAACCGCCACGGCCAAGCGTGGTGGGGATGCCTTCCTCCGTGGCGCCGATGAACCCAGTCACCACGGGGATGATGCCCTGCTGCAGGAGTGGAATCAATCGGGCCTGGCAACGCCAACGCGTCCTGTCCATGATTGGATCGGCATTGCCGTGGTGTGCGTCGGTTACGATGAGCTCCGTGGCATCAACTGCTTCGCTGGCCATACTGGACCGCCTGAGTGCGGCGGCGAGGAGAGGAGCGCATAGCCTTTCGCCAAGAGCCGAAATGGAATCGCGCGCCGCGGAACTCATCTTGCGCGACACGGCGGCGTGATGGCTCAGCCGTTCCCCCTGGTCGAACACCGATTGCTGTCCGCGGACCAGAGTGGCCTGCTCGACAGCCGACGGGATTAAGGCTCCGACTACCGCATTGTGCCGGATACGCAGCGCCTCGAAGATAGCAGCAGCCGCTTGGGAGTTGCCTGCCTCCGACTGCGCGGCTGCCTCTATGAGGCTGTTCGTCACGCCGCACATGGCGGAGACGACGACCACGACATAACTATCGAGCGACGCTGCACGAATGATCTCGATTACGTTCGCTATGCGGGATGCGCTACCAACGGAGGTCCCGCCGAATTTGATGACTCGCAGAGGTTTGCTCATAAGGGTGGCCGAAGCAATTCTGGCCGCGAGGCGCTAGCCTTCGAAGGCTCATTCAGCCAGTTGCGTTGAAAATGTCCAAAGCCTTTTTTCAAGCTGCTTCGAATACAGGCTCGGACGAGTGCGGGCTCCTCCCACGGGACGTCGTGATAACTCGACCTCAGATATGGGCTTGTCGGATCGGTGATCCACTCATAGGGGAAGAGCGTTATCGTGTCATGCTCCGTGAGCTTCGGAGCTGGCCGAACGGGCTCTCCGGAAATTGCCGCATACAACGCTGCAGGGAGATCGCGGCCGGGCCCAAGCGTCAAGTGACCAACCTGGGTGGCTCGAGGATTAATTTCTATGAGGTAAGCCTTTTGAGTGTGCGCCTCCAGCATGAAATCGAACCCGTGCAGTCCCGAGAGTTTGAGACTGTCAACCAACCGTTCAGCCGCGTGCGACATTCCAGCATTCTCCATTAACCGAAGGACAGTGGCTGGCGCGGATGGACCTCTTTTCTTGAGTACCTCAAATTGGAGACTGGCCAATACCTTGCCTTCCCAACAAGCGACCATGCTGGTGGCTTCCTTGCCTTGAATAAACATCTGCCCATTTACAACGTTCTTCCGGCGTAGCAGCGATGGCCAAAGTAAGGTTTTGTCTGAGTCCATCAGCGCCCGCTTGACGGCCCGCGCCAACGGCGGAGGGGATTGCAGCAGCCGAAATGCATATTCGGCCTCCTCGACCGTGTTGACAATCCTTACGCCGAATCCACCCGTGCTGCCGTCTGCTTTTAGTACGGTGGGGAAACCCGACCGGGTAAGCCAGCGGCTGAGGTCTTTAGCATTCCGGATAGCTTGGGTATCAGGGACGCGAATACCCTCCTGCAAGGCGGATTCGATGAGCGAAGCCCTAGCGCACACAACCGGAAAACCTTCTGGCGCCCCGAGCGAACGGCTGATCAACGCGCAAACGGACGCTCCGTCATTGCCTTTGAGGTTCTTGCGCTCATACAGGTTGTGGAGGTGATGGGCGGCTAGGTCATCGCCCGGAACGATGAGATCTGGCTTGGAGGCTGATATCGCGTTTGCAAGAGACGCCAGCGGCATCAGGCCGCGGTAAGTATATGCTCGTTGCACAGCACCCGTCTTACTGAGCGGATGATTCGAACAGCACAACGCTTCGACCTTGTACCCAGCTCTTGCCAATGCCATGGCTAATCTGGCGGTGGCGAACCACCGGGTTGTTGTAATGACTAATACGGTTGGCCTCATTATCGTCGAAGGCCCTGTTTGCGAGGCTTCAGGGCGGACGGAGTCGGCGATGTGTGCGGATGCGATTGGTGGAGAATCGCCGAATTGGGGATCGCGTATTGGTGAGACAGTTTTCAAATGGCCTCCACTTAGTCCACCAATAGATCTCCGCGGGCTGCCCGAAGAAGTTGGTTTTTGCGGGGAAGTAGTGCAGGTAGCGTTAAACCCAAATGCGAGAGCGGAATGGTAGGCACAGCTTCGCCCTCTCAGCTACATGCCGTTTGCCTGGAGTTTCTTCTCGGCGCCGGTTGAATGCGGTGAAGCTTCAGGCAGATATTGAAGCCTGATGCACAGATGATCTCTCCTCGGTTCCGAGGACCACGATCTAACTTCGATTTCATCCTTGTAACGAGAGTTGCTTTCATATAGAGACTTAGCCATTCCGGAATGTTCTGCCGAACGGACCGCAGTTAAAGGCACTTGCATTGCGGGTGTTGAAGCCAGCCTGACCATGCTAGAACCGTCTCTGCAACCATGCCCGATCCGCCAGGTCTTGCTTGACTTGATCAATATACGTTTGAGCGCCGCGGTCATACCAGTTACCCGAGTACCAGGCTCCGACGCAGCCCCAGATGTCCCCAGCCGTGTATGGCCGGGTACTGTGAGGCTGGTTACTTAGCCACCTATCGTAGCCATCAAAGCAACCTCGTAGCCACGCCAAGGAGTAATCGACGTTGAAGGGAGTCGAATTCTTCGAGTAAGGATAAGTGGCAGGATACCCCGGGCCGATTGAAGCTTTTATTTGCAGAATTCCGTAGCTTTGGTAGCAGGGAGAGGTTAGTCCGAAGCTGTTGCAAAGCGTCGCGTCAGCGGTGTAATCACTCTCCTGGGATTGATACCAAGTACTTTCCTTTACGGCTCTTGCACGCTGGATGTTCTCGTCCAAGCCCCATTTACATGCACCCCATTGCAGAATCTCATCGGTTGTTCCGGTGAAGCGTCCATCGACTCTTGTTGCATAATCATAAAGATCCTTAGACCAAACCGAACACGCGCCTATTGCAGAACAAGTCACGCCATCCGTGTGGTTGGCATTCGTGTTGGCCGGTCTTAGCTCACGCGTGGAACGTCGCACTCGGGATGCGCAATCGTCGCCGCTCGGCAGGGGTGAACCGGGCGGAAGCGTACCGAAATAAGTTTCCGGCGATGCGGAAATGACTCTGTTGCGTGCCGTAACCCAAGCTGAAAGCGTCACGAGCGCAACGATCATTAGCGCTGCCACGACGTGCCTGTTCTGTGTTTGCACTGTTCTGATTCCGATTCCAGAAGATGAAGGGACGCAGCTCCTGACGCGCTTTCACGTACGCTACGATAGGCATCCAGAGTAAGTTCGGCAATACTCTTCCAATCTAGTCCCTTCCAGCCCTGTTCCAGTACCCGGCAGCGGCCGCGCTCGGCAGCGCCTGCCACCGCCCAATCCAGTTGCCCCTCGAGGGTGTCCGAGGTTAGTTCGCCCGTAAACATTCTGACCCACTCAGCTCCGGCAAACTCTTGCAACTCCGTCATGGCACCTCTTGCCGATACAAGCACGGGGCGGTCTAGGGAGAGCGCAAGCACTGCAGATCCAGAGTTCAGGACTTCCCGGAAAGGCAAGACCAATAGATCGGCGGCCCTTATGTAGACCGCAACTTCAGAGAGTGGAACGTATTCGAGATGCAGACGCACACGCCGGTCGCGTGCCGCGATCCCCTCTATTAGCTTGCGCTCCGCAGGCGCGAGAGAGCACTTGCCGGCCACAACAAGGACCGCTTGACTGTCAGGCAGAGCCGAGAACTTCTCCACCAATTCTGGGACTCCTTTGTAGGGCGCGACGTAACCGAAGAATGCGGCCACCTTCGCAGACGGTGCAATCCCCAAGCGCGATCGCGCTGCTTCGCGTGAAATTTCAACTCCAGGGTACGCATCCCGGATATTTCCATGGGGAATCACAAAACCCGGCAGTTTGCAGAGTGCAGGATAGCGCTTTAGCGCCTGTCCGCCGCCGTCTCTTGTTAGACAGATATAACCGTCCAAGCGTGCCGTGAAGGCTCTCCAGAAGCGGCGCTCAGCCGCGGGATATCGCTGTCCATGACTCTCCAAATTATGGACAGTCCAGAACACCTTTCCGCCCCTGAGACGAACCCAGCCCATCGCTCCGAATAAGGCGCTGGTCCAGAAGAGCGATGCCAGCGGCCCACGTCCGTTGAGGCAATATTCCGGCCAGTGCAAATGCACAACGTCATAATGTGTCGACAGTACTCGCCATGCGGTGAACTCTTCCACGGTGGCGCCCAGTGTCTGCATACTCTTGTACAGGAGCGCGTTGTAGGGACTTCCCTTGGCTTTGAAAGCGGGCCACGCCAGGATACGGAATGAGTTAGACATTTGTCTTCTTGTCAGCCTCGAGTATTTGCAACTGGGAATTTGTATCTGGGAATTCGGTTCGGCCACGAGGGCTTGGTCAATGACTCGAAGGAACGTCGCCGTGCAAAGGTCAAGACAGGTTAACCGGCGCAGGGTTTCCGGCAGAGCTTGCCGCCGCCGTGCCGATATGCGTGGCGCTACCGCAGGTAGCAGCGATGAAGGAGTATTCAATTTCCTGCCCTCGCAGACGGGCGTACGCTAACTGTGCCAGTTCGCAGTCGGGGCCCTCGATTGCCCACCCATCGGCCCGGCGGACAATGTGCATTTGTGCGCGCTTTCTCCACCACCTGCTTGCTTCGCCAGGCAAGGCCAGCCATATCTTTTTGTCGGAGCGTAAGCCTGCAATATGCTGTAGCAGCTGCACGTAAGTAGCTCGGGCCTTCGGCTCAATAATATAGTCCGGGTGGACGTTGAAAGACGCTAGACCATGACTTCGTCCAATAAGGTCGAGCTGTTGCCGCCACAACGCGATCGAGTAGTCACCCAGTATATGAAAGAGCGAATAGTCCTGGGTAGTAGTCAACGGAATCTCAACCATTTTTCCTGCGAAATAGGGCATCACAGTACAACAGCCACCACCTTGGGGGTCGAGATGCGCGGTATTAGGCACCGACATGTCGTAGGAAAATTCAAGCGCTCCGCACCAGTCGAGGTTTCTGTAAAGCGCCCCTGAACGGAATCCCTGGGCTCCAAACGCACGCGCATAGTGGTTAATGCGAAGCGCCCGGCTGAGGAACTGCGCCTCACTGGCAAAGAGCTGTCCGTCGTGGTTAAGATCGTGGACATTCAATTCGAAACCCCGCGATCTGATGTTCTCGAGGAACGGCTCGCTGAGCGAGTATCGATCCTCCGGAATTAACTGAAAAGAACTCTTGATTCCAAAACTCTCATCGAGGTCCATGAGCGCCGTGCAGGAGTCACGCCCTTTTGTGGTCTCCACATCGTGAGTAAGCGCGATGCAACTCGAATTCCCCTTGGGCCAGAACCAGATGAAGGGGATTTCCTTTCCATTGTTCGCCTGCACGCAGAGCCGGAGTAACGTCTTGTGGATCAGTTCGACAGTCTGATCGACCGGCCAGTTGGGAAATTGAGTCGAGCGCCATCCTCTAAGTCTGAGTCTCTGTAAGTGCCGGCGCACTCCTACGCCCAAGAAGGGGCGCACAGCATAATACAACTTGGTGGAGAGTGCTCCGGCAAGCAGCGGGTGCTTAGGCTCGCTACGGCAATAGCGCTCGAAGCGGAGATTTTCAATGACTTGGTCGGGATCGAAAGACAGACCCACGGTTCCCAGTTGCACCACCGCATCGTTGCACGCATCGTGGAGTCCTCCGGTGGCGACAGGACGAACCTCCCCTGTAGTGATAGATCCATAGCAGACTGCTTCGGGTCCAAAACCGAAGTGTCCCCAATGAGGCGAAGCTTCACCGTATTGAACACAGCGGCAGAGCTCTTCGGGACAGCGATAATAATCGACGAGGGTTCGAGTCATGAGTGGAATCTGGTACCTGGAAGGCACGCATTGATTTTGGAGTCTCTGTGACTTGATTCTTTGATTGCGGCTGACCCGCGCCAATGGAGTTCACACCCGGTATGTACTACCTAAAGGCCTCTCTTACATGCAAGGTAGGGAAGCAGGAGCATCTCGGCGAAACCGGGGAGAGGATCGTCGACGCTAAACACCGCTTCAGTCGTGTATGTTCTCAAGGTACGCATATAACACTTGAGATCCACATCTCCGGCACGGAGTGCCATGCAAGCCGCGGGGAGGTCCGTCATCATTCGCAGCCATGCCAACCCAGCACCGACCTGGGAAGTTGGAACTGGCCAACCTAGCTGATCGGAGAAGAGCATATAGCTGAAATCCAAGCCCGCATTGGCCCCGAGGGTATGATAGCCCCAGGTTCTTGCGTTGACGTCCAGGAGTTTATATTGAGAATCTCTGGGATCGAGCTTGTACTCTACCTCAACCAGACCGTAGTATCCGATTTTCCGTAAAAACTTCTCTGAAAGCTCTTCGAGAATCGGAAGGTCCACGGTCTCGACATAAGTGCTCGCCCGTCCGAACTGGATCGGGTGCTGGCGCCTTCTACGCACGGTCATTTTCCCCACGGCCCGGCCATCGCGGAAAAACGCGCAATACGAGAACTGTTGCGAGCCTCCCCCTGGAATTACCTCCTGCACCATAATTTCGCCGCGAGGTAGCAGTTCTGATGCTTTGCTGAACAGAGTCTTCAATTCCGTATGCGTATCGGCGCGCCAGGCTTTGGCCTTGGTGGCATAGATGAAGTGCTCTTTTATGGCGGGCTTAATCGCGAATGGTGGCGCGAGACTTAGCTCCGCAAGCTGGTCAATGTGCTCCGGGTAGTGGGTTATCGGCGCAGGAATTCCGAGTTCTTGGGCAAGCTTGTATGTATTGCGCTTGTCCCATGCCCACTGCACACTGTTCCAATGGGGCGTGGGCACTCTGAACGCCTTTTCGAGCTCCTCCCTGTAGCGGGAAAAAGCAGCCACCGTTTCATCTCTAGTTGGATAAAGAACCCAGTCTTGCAAGCCAAACCGCTTGCCGATTTCGAGAAGACTATCGATCGTCTTGCGTTCATCTCGCAAACCAGGTTCGCGGAGAAACTTAGTGGTGTACTTCGAGAAGCGGGAAAGAGAAGGTTCGTCATCCACTACGAACACGGGGATGCCGCGCCGTCCCAAGCTTCGGACAATGCCGAGTCCCTGATAATCTCCACCAACTACGACCGCCCCTACATGCTCGGTAAGGCGCGCGCTGCGCGCCTCGATATTAGGTACTGTCAGTCTGATGTCCACGGGCCTAGCGGGTACCGTTGCGGCAAGTAACACAGTCAAGCAAGGCGTTCGCGGCAAACTCAGTTCCGGAAACGAAACCCAGGAGCGGCCCAAAGCTCCATGCCGCAGGCTTGCCTAGAAAGTGTAATCCGGCAACCGACGACTCAAGTCCGCGTCGAAGTACGGGATACCCGGCCATCGTTTGCAACTGTTGCAACAGGGAGGACGACAAGAATCGATACCGGGAGACATCGACGCGAAAGCCGGTTGCCAGAAGAGCGTGATCCACGATTCGTTCTGTCCCGTCATCCAGTTGCAATCGGACCTGGCTACCGGTGCACTTGGCCGATACTATCGTGCGGCCAAGCGTGATGGATATTCCCGGCAGTCGCGATCGCAGCCAACCCGCTCCTGCCGGCCGGATTGCACGGTAAGCAATGCGATCTTGGAGGGAACGAGGCAATGTACGAAAGAGATGTGGCATCGACACAAGACGGCTGATGCCAGCCGGACCGACATCCCGCGACGAGTAGAGCAGCCGCGAAAGTGCTCCCAAATGGTGCAGCCTCGGATGCATTCCTACCCAGTTAAGACTTTTCTGCCGTGCGATCAGTTCGACCTCGATGCCCGATTCCTTTAAGATAGCGGCCGACTCCAGTGCGCTCTGTCCGGCGCCGATAATAACTACGCGGCGTCCCTTGAACTTGCTTAGATCCTTTGACTCGCTCGCATGAGAAGCCAATTCGGATGAGATGCCGTCAAATTGAATGGGCCGAACCGCGAAAGAGCCAATTCCTGCCGCCACCACAACTCGACGCGACGTAAACTCCTCACCATCCGATAAAGCCACCTTAAACCCACGGGAATCTTGGTTGACGCACCGGACGTGGCGGTTCTCCAGGTTGCGGACCGCCTGGCTACGGTACCAATGGCCGTAAGCGACAAAGCGCTCCAGTGGAATGGGCTTTGTTATGTGGTTACCGCTTTGGCGGCAATACGCATCAAGCGTCAGTTCTTGCTTTGGGTCTGCAATGTGCGAGGCACTCCAACTCGATCGCAGACACATCCCAACGGGCATCTGGTTTTCCCAGAATGACATCGGGTCCCCAAAGACCCGTGTTTCCACTCTCGCCGCTTGCAAGTATGCCGCCGAGGCGAGTCCATAGGGTCCGGCTCCAATTACCGTCACATTGCAGTCCGGCATATTGTCCTTCCTACCCTCGCTGTACCATTGTGTCGGTTGCCTCAGATTGGGTACAAGCCGTACCGCTGCCGTAGCTCGTGTCATGGTCGCGAAGCGCTTGGTCTCCCGCAGAGTGGATGCGCAGGAATAAGCCAGGCATGCGCTTGCCGGCTTCGCCGGATGCATGGAACGATTGTGCGCCCGCTTCCGAATCGACTTCATCAAACGTGGCCGCCCTGCGTGCGCGAAACCATCGCACCGTCTCTCCGGCACTCGCGAACCATGCGCCCTTCTTATCGCATTCCTCTAAGATGGTGGAGTAAAAACCGCCCCACAATCGTTCAGGGGCAATGCTTCGGTCATGCCAGTTGATGGTTACGACGCCGCCCAATAGAACTGCGTGTTCAATGATCGCAGCCACAATCTTACTGGCTTCCGCCGGCGATAGATTTTGACGGCCGGGAAAGAAGAGTGCCGTATCCATGATATGAAGTGGCAGTTCGAGAAGTTTGGCGGCCTCCAGTGGCTTATAGACTTGCGCCGTTCCTGCACGATACCCCACCGCCTCGTTATATCCGACCGTGGAGTCGTAATCGATTCCGGCGGCTTCCAGCACCGCCGGTGACCGCTTGTCGAAATACAGCCAGTGCATTCGAACACCGACCTCGCGTGTTCCGGTGATTTGTCGAATTTCTTGCATTTCTACACGAGCCTTGGAACTGTCATGCCATGCGTCGATTCCATGCAAGCCAATCTCGTGGCCTTCTGACTGCAACTGCCGGACCTCCAATGCGATGTCGTCGGCAGAGTATCCAGATGCCCGTTGCGCGGGAGCGGGCTTCTCTCCGTTCGCTCCAGGACGGCCTTTGAATGGAATCACAAAGAACGACGAGCGCGCTCGACCCTCCAACCGTGTGTACGCGTCCAGTTGGTTCCAGAAGTCCTTCGCCAGCCCCAAATAGATGAATGGCAATTTCAGCGCGGCCGCCCAGTTGGTCAAAAGTGTTCGCAGGTTTGCTCGACCGCGCAAGACGGCAAAGAACGAGGCGATGACTGCACGGTACAGGAATCCGAACATTGTACGGTCAAGCATGTGGCGTCGAATCGAGGGATGATCGACATCGTGCGTCAGGCACGCGATGAATCGATAACCATTCGGAACGGGCGGAATCTCCACCAATGGGAGCCCGCTCGTAACAATCAGGTTCCTCAATACGGAAATATGGAAATCGAGCGATGGAATACTCGCGTTAGCGCAAGGCTGCCCCTCCGTAAGGAGTACGGTAGCCTCGTCAAAGAGGTCATACCCGATGCGTACCACCGCTCTTCCACGCACGGCGCTCGCAACATAGGCCACCGCTTCCCGTGATTCATCGTCCCGGAGAATGCAGGCGCCATCGTATGCAAACGTGACGCTGTCCCCGTAAAGAGGAATCCGCATTCCCTGGCCGAGCAGAATACGGTTGCCGCGGCGCTTAGAGTTAATCTGAATAGTATCAGGGGAGTCGATTGGTACTTTGTGACTGCTATAAATCACAATGAGCTTCGCCAGACTGTTCGTTACCGCACTATCGTCGGCGCAGACAAGAACTTCATAATCCCTGTCGCCCCGCCAGAATTCCCAAGGGGTTTTGAATAACTCGAAAAACTCCCTTACCGCATGATGTTGGGACGGATTCGCGATGACGCCAATCATCAGTGGATACTGCCTCGGAATAATGTTTGCGACCGCGGGCCGCATAGCTGGAAATCGAGTTGCCTGTCAGTGCGAGTTGTCAGGTTGAAGGAGTTTGCCGACCAGACTCACAAGAGTATGTCTTTCCCGTTTCCACAAATGCGTGTTATAGACTTTCTGGCCTCGCTCCGTAATGCTCAAAGCATCGCTCGGATGAAAGGCAACAAATTCGATTTGCTCTGCAAGTTGATCCGCATTACCGGCCTCGAAAAACAGAAGCGAATCTTCGCTGAAATAGTCTTGAATGCCTGGCGTGCGCGGAGCAATGACCGGCTTGCCAATTGCAAGATACTCGAAAACGCGAGTAGGTGTGTTGATGTCGGCGAATGCGCTGCGATGGTTCGGAATGATGCCCACGTCGCACGTCTCAATGGCCTTAACAATTCCCTCCAGCGGCTTCTCGCCAAAATAACGCACGCTCTGTTGCAAACCGCTGTCTCGGGCCGATTGCATGACCTTTTCTAGAAACGGAGTTGTTTTGCCGTAGATGTGCAATTGAGCGGTGGGAATGTTGGCGCGAACTCTCTCGAATGCCTTCACTGCAAGGTCCACTCCATTTCGCTCGACCAGCGAGCCATGGTACATCACAACCAGCGGCCGGTCGGCAATACGGCCCCGCACCGGGCGTGAGCGAGCGGGACGAAAAGGGAAGATCGATTCGTCGGGCGAATTCATGACGACGCCGATCTTTTCCGGCTCGCAACTTCGCGCAGCGAGAATGCGCCAGCAGGCTATGTTTGGGGTCAATACCTGGTGCGCGCGCGCCATGCTCCACTTTTCGAGCCACTTGATAAGCCGCAAGCTCTTGCTGTCCGGGTCCTTTCCGAAGATCGTCGCCATAAGCTCAGGCATGGGATCGTGCAGGTCGAGAATAACTTTCGCGCCCAGCATCTTCGGCAGTAATGCGCTTGCAACGAGAACGTCTGGCATGTTGTTGATGTAAATCAGGTCATACCGGCGGCGCATCTCGCGCGCCGCAAGTATGAGCGCGGAAGCCAGGATAAATGAAGAATACTCATAGATGTAAGCTGCCTTGCCGGCGCGCCGGCGAACGATGGGGATGCGAATGATGTTAATTCCGTTGGTCTGTTCACGCCAGGGAGTCCTGCCGTCCGTCAAACAGATGTAATCCACGGTCATGCCTTGACAGGCCAGCGCCTCGGCGGCGCGACGCGGCCGCGAATCTGCAGGATAGGCGGACATCACAACAAGTCCTACCCGCTTGCCCTGAAGATGCCTATACTCCGCCCCATATAGCCCAGCGTCCAATGGAGATGAGTTCGGCAGAGCCTTTGGGCCGGCAAAAACGGGGGAGGGCGTGTTTTGGAGACTGCTCATAGAAATGATGTTATGACTCTTCGATTGCTGAACTTGCGAAAGGCCCTGCTACGGCCCCGAGGCGATGAGGTCCTCTGATCTCTTCTTGTTTGAGGGAATCGCGCTCGATTTTATCCTGGTTCGAGGCCTGAATCGCATCCAGCATCGGGGAGCGGTCAGTCTCGCGGAGAATGTCGATGTTCGGCATCACGCAATGTCCGCCAATAATGCCGGGAAAATACCTGACCGGCGGAAAAAACTTGACTTCGTCATACAATGAGGCGACCTCGTCAAAGTCCGTCCCCACCCGTGTGCAATATCTTTCGATTTCCTGTGCCCATGCAATCAGTACACCGAAATAAGTCGTCTCGGTGAGTTTGCCGAGCTCGGTTGTCTCGGGAGACGAGAGTACTTTCGTTTTGAATCCACAGGACTCGAAATGCATGGCAGCTTTGCGGGCAGCCAAGGCATCAAGCGCTCCAATGAATTTCGTGTACTCATGCATTTCATCTTGCATGCGTGCGTGCTTGCCGCGCACGGGACTATGTACCACGTCAACATTCGTTCGCTCAGCGATCTTGCGTGTCGTGCCGATACCTACCGTGCTGTTGATGATTGTCAGTGCGGGCCTGAAGCGCTCGATGTACCGAATGGTCTCGCCGGCAAAGTCTCGAATCTGGAAGGGGTAGCAAACGTGCATCACATCGACGTGGTCGATTCGCTCAGACGGAAGGGAAATGTCCATTCCGACGACGTGATGATGTTGCGAAACAATAGCCCTTAGAGGTTTTCCAACCTCTCCGAGTCCCACCACCAACACGGTTTTCTTGTCACTCATGGATTCCGTCTCCTGCTTGTATTCAGTTGGTTTCTGCCTTCGCCTCTATGTTGTCGCGCGAGACCACCCATTAGCCTAACGAGTCTAAAACCGCGCACGTGACGCGTTGCTGCTGTTCCGCCTGCAACTGCGGAAACATGGGTAGCGATACGATGGTCGAGGCAAGGCGCTCAGTTACGGGAAGGTCTCCACACTGGTAACCGAGCCGCCTATACGCTTCTTGCAAGTGTAGTGGCACGGGATAGTGGATGCCTGTACCGATGTCAAGGGATGTAAGATGTTTTCTGAGGCGGTCGCGCTCGGAGACGCAGATCACGTAAAGATGATAGACACTGCAGACATTGGGAAGTTCGCGGATCACGCGAACACGGTCAGGCACCGAAGTGAAGTAGTCGGTGTACTTTTGCGCGGCCGCATACCGTTGTTGATTCCATTGGTTCAGATACGGCAGCTTGACGCTAAGAAATCCCGCTTGAAGAGCATCGAGACGTCCGTTGTAGCCCTCAACCCGGTGATAGTACTTTTGTTCCTGCCCATGATCGCGTAACATGCGGATCTTACATGCCAATTCCTCGTCATTCGTAGTGACGGCGCCGGCTTCGCCACAGGCTCCCAGGTTCTTGCCGGGATAAAAACTGAACGCTGCCGCGTGTCCCATGCTGCCGGTTTTTCGCCAACCCCCCAGCCTCTTGGAGAGGTATGCTGCTCCGTGTGCCTGGCAGGCATCCTCAATCACTCTTAATTGGTAGCGCTCAGCTAGGTCAAGGATCGGGTCCATATCCGCCGGTTGCCCGAAGAGATGCACCGGCACGACAGCAGTCACATGGAGACCCAGGCTCCGAGTAACAAGTCTGTCCTGGGCGTCGATTACGCATTTTGTTTCGAGAAACTCCTGTAACTTATGTGGGTCCATGTTGCATGTGGCTTCGTCGACGTCCACAAAGACAGGCACAGCACCGGACTGGGAGATAGCTTCGCAGGTGGCAATAAAAGTGTTACTGACGGTGAGAACGGCATCGCCTTCCTTGACTCCAACTGCCAGCAGCGCGAACCTCAATGCGTCCGTTCCACTGCCCACGCCGATGCAGTAACTGCTGCCGCAGTAAGTTGCATACGCTCGTTCGAAGTCATCCACCGGGGGGCTGCCAACGAACACGGCCGTTGACAACGCGCATTTGAGCACCGAAACTAACCGGTCCTCCAACTCGACATGGGGGATAACTAGATCCAGAAAGGGAACGCCGTTCTTATTTTCAGTTGATATCATTCGCCGACTCTCATTTCCGCCGAGGCAAGATACCGCAGAAGCCGTGCAGGATTGCCAGCTACGATGCTGTTTGCAGGAACGTTCCGGGTCACAACGCTGCCAGCTCCCACGATCGCATGTTCGCCAACTACTACATTCGCGAGAATAGTCGCGCCGGAACCAATGGAGGCCCCCCGTTTCACGGTCGTGCGTTCCAATGTCCAATCGGCTTCGGACTGCAATTCTCCGGAGGAGTTGGTTGCTCTTGGGTAAGAATCATTGATAAACATCACGCCATGGCCGATAAACACTTCATCTTCGATCGTCACGCCTTCGCAGACGAATGTATGGCTGGAAATCTTGCAACGGAGCCCGATACGCGCATTCTTCTGTACCTCCACAAACGCACCGATTCTCGAGTAGTCGCCGATTTCACACCCATACAAGTTGATGCATTTACCAAGCCTGACATTGCTGCCAAGCCTCACATCTGGAGCAACAAATTGGTCGTCATTCATTCTATTGAAACTCCCATCTGCATCCTTGTTCTCTAAGCCGCTTTCGCTTGCTGGGTCAAGGTTCCGGTTGAGCCGAGTAGTACAGGTTCGCCCTTCAGTTTCATTGACCGGCTGGCTGCCTCGATCATGCGCACAACCCGCCACCCGGCAATACCGCTATTGAACGGCATTTGGTTTTTGAGAATACAGTCGGAGAAATACCTGAATTCCTCACGGAGGGCCTCAATCTGCTCAAGTCGAGGTGCCCACATATCCCCGGAGCGATAACTGACAAGCAGCTTCCTCCGATCAACGGCGCTGTTCATCTTCACCCCTCGGTCGTACACTCTGATTTTTTCGTCGGCTTCAAGGTCATCCCACACAATCATCTTCTTCTCGCCGCCGATGAGCGTGGTTCGCACCTTCACCGGGGACAGCCAGTTCACATTTATGTGTGCAATGGTGCGGCGAGGAAAGAAGACTGTAACGAAGGCTACGTCTTCGTGTCCGTTGACGTGCGTTTCTCCGGTTGCGGCAATAGCCTCCGGTTCGTCATTAATCAGATATTCCATGATGGACAAATCATGTGGGGCGAGGTCCCAGACAACGTTCACGTCATGCTGGAACATGCCAAGATTAACCCGCAGGGAATCGTAATAATAGATTTTTCCCAACTCCCTGGCGTCGATCAAGTCGCGAATCTTCCGAACCGCGCCGGTAAACAAGAAGGTATGATCGACCATGATCAAGAGGTTCGAGCGCTCGGCAAGCTCGATTAACTCTTCGGCCTGGGTTGCATTGGATGTGAACGGCTTCTCTACGAAAACGTGCTTCCCGTTCTTTAGTGCCGCTTTAGCTAACTCGTAATGCGTCCAGACCGGAGTCACGATCGCCACCGCGTCAATTTGGGCAGAACGGGTAATCGTTTCTGGGTTGGAAGTACCGCGTAGCACCGGATACGTCTGCATCGCCCGGCGCAGCGCCTCCGGGTTTTGATCGCATACTGCCACAACTTGGAAGTTCTCTTGCGCGCAGAGATTCCTAACGACATTTGGGCCCCAGTATCCGTATCCGATAACGCCGATCTTGATCATCGTTTTGTCCGTAAAGTGCGGGTAATTGCAAAATGCGCGACCGCGGAGTGCTGTCTCCCACGCAAGGATTGAGTTTCTGCCGAATACTCAGTAAGCTCCGGCGCGGAAAATGACGGCGATGGGCGTTACCAGCAGTATTTTCAGGTCCAGCCAGAACGACCACTCGCGCGCGTACCGCAGATCGAGGCGGACCATTTCGTCGAAGCTCGTCTTGCTACGTCCACAGATCTGCCACAGTCCGGTAATGCCGGGCTTTATCTCCAGAACTCGTCGGCGGTGCCATGTGAAGTAGCGCTCGAATTCGTAAGGCAATGGCGGACGGGGACCTACAAGCGACATGTCACCCTTGAGCACATTGAAGAACTGGGGTAGCTCATCCAGACTGCTGCGCCGCAGAAACCTGCCGAGTGGTGTAACTCTTGGATCATTTACGATCTTATAGATTCCGTATTGCGAGCTATCGGCGCGGGCGACGTCCTGTCCTGCGATCATGCGGGTAACGTAGTCACGGTGAAGGCTAGGGTCGTTGTTGTGAAACATCGAACGAAACTTCAAGAACGTAAAGGCCCGCCCCGACGCGCCAATCCTTGCCTGCCTGCATAAGACCGGGCCCTCCGATGTAACCTTAATTGCGATAGCAATCAAGAGTAGCAACGGGGAGAGCATGAGCAAGGCAAATAGACTACCCGCCACATCGAGGTTGCGTTTCAGCATACGGGCTGCCTTGCTTGGCGGCGAATCCTCCCGACATGCGGATGGGTCATCCAGGCCGGCGTCCGTGAGGCCTTCCGGAAAAGAATGGTACGTAATGCGAACGTCTTGGGCCAGTGAGGCGGTAAGTTGATCGCACAACGCTTTCTTTAGTTTCGCATCAACGTTAGCTCGTGCATCGTTGGTATGAGTGCCTTTCAAATCTGTAAAAATAATTCCGAGGCTTTCATCGTCTTTGTACCATCCTGCGGTGTCCGTTTCTCGAATCGCCGAAGATAAGGACAGAGTGATTCTCGCCATCAATTGGCAGTCCCGTTCGACCGACTTCATCCCTCTGAGATGCACCAGAGCAAGCAGAAATGAATTACCGGAACGCTCGCTTCTGCGTCTTTCCCAACTGAGAACCCTTAAGAACTCCCTTTTAGAAAGAGGTTCGCGGTTACCGTGGTCGTATGCAGGGTGCGCAGTGAACTTTGATCTTTCAGTGTTAGTCGATGGGCCAGCAGACATATGGGTAGACTTCCTGGTCATTGAAAGGAGCTCATTCGGAAACGGATTCGCCGTCAAGCTATGCGGGATGACACAACCTCGTCGTTCGGTCGCCACGGATCCTTTGGCGTAAGGTTCGTGAAGAGCCGTACGAGATTGGCGTGACAGGCGTAATTGCATGTCAAATAGCAATGTGCTCGTTCGGCCATTAGTCTTCCCGTCCTGTAGTCGTTCAAAATGTCTGTAATAGCAGATGCGAAATCTGATGGCGTATCGGCGACTCGAACATGCTGGCGGTCTATGAAGCCGCTCCCGTCATTTCCTACGGAGGTTGTCACAACGGGAATTCGACGCTCTATCGCATGAATGTTTTTTAGTTTGACTCCCGCTCCACGTTGCATCGGGTTAACAAAGAGTGCACATTCGTCGTAGAGGGGCGTCAGGTCTTCGACATTGACATGAACCCTGCAACGGAGTTCACGTTTGATCTCGTCGGTAAACTGCTGTGCGCAGGGGCGTTCATTCGTGCTTCCCACCACCACCAGTCCATATTCCGGATCCTTGGTTAGACATGGATGTACCTTCTTCAAGTACCACCTGAGCGCCTCTCGATTAAGAGTAATGTGGAAGCTCGCAACAAACAGCACCTGCTTAGAGCGTGCGGCGCACCGCTTAGGTTCGCTCCCGAATACGAGCGCCGGGGGAAGCCACACTGCCCTGGAGGCCCACGCCGGCTGTGCGTTCACAAAGTCTTGATATTCGCTTTGTGAGATGAACCAGAGCGAATCGACGCGGCGGTAAGCCGATCTGGAAAAAGGCAGGAAACGCAAAGCTTCAAAGCGGCAGAGCTGCCTTCTCAGGAAACCTTCTTCTGTCTGCGCACTGGCCCACATCCGAACGCTCTCGTTGTTGTGTACTCTCAGCGCACGCACGGCGGTCTGCAATCCAGGATTCTCGAAAATTGGAAAAAGACTGTCGCCTTCGGCAATTGTGATGTCATATTGACCGCGTAACGGCACTTCCGCGAGCGGCTTGTTACAAGCAACTGACGTTGGGGCAAGCGTAGCCAGGCATTGTCGCATCGGTCGGCGGTCAACGAACCGCAGACTGTTCAGGAATCGACGCACTTCCGCCGCATCTCGCTCGCCTGGTACACGTTTGGTGCTCATCACCAAGGCGTCAATGCCGTGCCCTAAGTGACTCATGGCCTGTAGGCGGCCCCAAATATCTGCTCGACATCCGTTATCCGGAGGATAAGGAAACTCTGGCATAACATGCAGTATCTTCATGGCTTTTGGTGTTTAGCTCCATTCACCGGAGGGAAGCTGTCCCTGGGCATAGCGTGCGTGAAGCGTCCATTCTCGCGCCAGAGGCCCACTTTCCGTGCTATGGGCCGCAGTTGTGGCCGAGCGATGACTTACCGCCAACGATGTAACAGTTACAGCCAATACCAAAGTTGGGAACGTCCCCGTCGTTAAGAGTGTGCTTTCTCCTAGGTTGTGCAAGGCGAAAAAGCAGAGGAAGCTAACCGGCCATAAGCCGACCGGTTCGGGCTCGACCTTCATGTAGTTAATGCCCACGAAAAAGTAACGTAGTAAGAAGCATGCGAAAAGGCATGCGCCAAGAAGGCCCAGACCGAGACACAGGTCGAGATAGCCGTTGTCAGCTACCGGAGCCAGCCACCCATTCCTGCCCCAGAGGTCGAGAGCCTCGCCTTTCAAGGCGCCCCAGAAGGCCCCATATCCGTAGCCGAGTATGGGGTGCTTCGCTATGGCTGTATAGACCAAGGACCACAAGTGTGTCCTTCCGGTCAAGGTGGCATCGCGCCCTAGTAACTCAAAAAGGAAAGCAGCATTAGTCTTGACCAGGTAGATCACGGTCACGAGCACGACCGTCAACATTGGATAAGCCATTAACCGATCCTTAAGATGGGCCAGACGCCACAACGGCATGGCCGCAACGACCAGTACGCAGCTAAGAAGTGCAGTTGCGGAATGTGAAAGCACGAGCAAGGTAGCTGCAGTGAAAAGAAATACATAACGCAACCAGCGAAATTGGTGAAACCTGACCAGGAGCAGCAATATTACGGAGACCGCCATGTACTCGCCGAACGCATTCTTGTACCCCGACAACCCCCTCCATGCGCCCCATTCGTCTATGACATAGGATGGAGCGAAGATGCGGGCGGCAAGAGACAAGATCATCATCAGGCACAGAGCAGTCGCCAGCATACGTGCAAGTTTGTCAATGGAATACCGCTCGCCAAGATAGATCGCAAGCACGGTTGAGATCACCAGCAATGCGCTTCTCCGCAAGGTTAGAATCGGGTCTACGCTCCACGCAGTTGATAGCGGTGCTAATGCGATGAGCACGATCAGGGGCCAGGCTTTGCGCGCTGCTTGAAGCACTCGCCGCCAGCGCATCAACACTAGAATGGCACCGCATAAGTTGACGGTAGCATCTATAGTGACACTTGTGAGGTGTAAGTCCGTCGAGACTACCCGCGGGCCACTGTGCGGTGGGTTCGTAATGGCGACAACAATGCCCGTACTGTCCAGCAGCATCGCAATGACGAATAATCGTTCTGAAGCCCGAAGGAACACTTCTACCTCTGCCGTCACCATCTGTTGGACTTCTGTTGCACTTGGATCTTTAGTCAAAACAATGGCGATGGTTCTTGGACGTTAAAGATGGTTTGATGGCCGCTCCCTGGGCAACAGCATAGGCAACAAACAGAGAGGCCAACCTCCTTGGATCGTTTGTCCTACTCCCCACCGGCTGCAGCGGCGGGTTGAGCTATCGCGCCTCCCGTCGCCGCACGCTCACGTTTGAGGTGCAGGCGAATGATCGTGTACAACAGGGCCGCCAGCAGTGTATCGGTGATCAAACTGGACCAGGCAGCGCCCCTCCAGGCGTACGCGCGGATGATCCACAGGTTAATAAGTACGTTAAAGATGGCCACTGCAATATCTGACGATGACCTTTGCCATTGATAATTTGCGCCTGTCAAGGTGTCGGTGAGGAAAGAGTGTACGCTCTTAATGGCGGGCAGCGGGCAGATCCACCGCAGCGCCACGGCGCTCTCGGCATATGCGTGACCCAAGACTAATGGCACCAGCCCCGCCACAAGATACAGGGCGATTGTTGTGGCGATCCCATAAAGGACTGAACTTCGCAGAATCTTGCGTGCGAATCTGAAGGTAGAGGTAACGCCGTTTATGCCCTGCCGAAAGAACTCGGGATAGGTGGCTGCCGCCACGCACTGAATCGGAAGCATCGCCACTTCGACCAGTCGATACGCTACCGCGTAGATAGCCGCGGCCTCTACCGAGCTAAGCCTTGCCAGCATCGTCTTATCGATATCGTTATAGATGGACCGAGATGCCGTTGACGTCGAAAAGTGGAATCCTTCGCGTACCGATGAGACGAGGATGTTAAGTTGGAGGCGAGGCTTAGCACAGCGACGGCTCACAACTGTCAGCCCGCAGATAGCAGTGATGATGGACGACACGGCATACAGATATGCCCAACGCAGGGGCGACGGAGTAGACCCTTCCAGTACGAGGGCGGCGACGAATCGCACCCCTGTTTGCCATGCCAGCAACTGTGTATATCGACGGAATTGTTCGAGTGCTACGAACGTATGGAGGCAGACGGTTGTCGTCTGTGCGCCGAGAAGCTCGGCGATCGCGACTGCCGTGAGCATTGTGGCTGTCGCTGACGCCGGCAGCACTCTGGATCGGATCAGGAGCGCGAACGAGGTCAGAAGCGACCCCGAAGCGGTTGTTACTAAAAATGCGTTGCCCAAGTAAGCCGGCAATACACTCCGGTCCCGCGCCACGTGTTTGATCATTACATCACTTGTACCCCAGGAGGCGAATGGCGACATGGCGGCCACGAGGGCCATGCAGGCTACGAATGTTCCATATCCGGTTGGGCCAAGCGCGTGCGCGACGATCGCGAAATAAGCGAAGCGAACCGCTAATTCCAGGCCTCGACCGCTGAGCATCCACGTTGCATTTTGCAGAATACTGGATCGGAAACACTGCTGTACACGCTCGCGCAACCAGATCTGCCAGCCGCGTCCCGCAGGGTGCGTGTGTTGGCTGGGCTGGATGGAATCGTCGCTTTCTGCAGCACTCGGAGCATCAGTGGACGATGGCATAAATTGAGGCACTTCCGATGGTCTGAGCCATGCTCTGCGTTTCCTTAAGCGCATTCTTCAACCGGTTGTTCGGGAGGAACACAATGTCGTTTGCGTGCAACTCAATGTCAGCACCCTGCCCACGCGATATTTTGCCAACCTGTAGCTTATTCGTGACGTACCCGCTATCGGTCTTACGCAGCAGAACGGCGCGGTTTAATGACGCGGTTTGGCTCGCGCCACCCGCTTGAGCCAGCGCTTGCAGCAGCGTCATCTTACCGTTGTCCTGCATCACGAAGCCTCCTGGCTTATTCACATCTCCCAGGACATAGACGATTCCAGCGCGTGGTACGAGAACCAAGTCTCCGGGAAAGACCTGGACGTCGTTGAGAAGGGAAGTGTGCGGGTCGTCGTTTTTCAGCTTGACTGTAACATTCTCTTCGTTCCCGGTACGATGCTTAATCGTAATCCTTGTATCGGCCACGTTGGTGAGACCGCCTGCCATGGAGACTACGTCTAGCAGGGATCGAGCGCCGAGTATTTGGTAAATACCGGGGTGCTGTACCTCTCCCATCACTGAAACACTTTGGCTAGACGATTCTTTGATTAGAACGTTGACTTGCGGGTGGACTAGGAACTTGCGGGTGCGAAGTTCGCTAGCGATTGCTCCAGCCGCTTGCTGTCCGGTCAATCCCGTTAACTTGATGTCCCCGATCAGTGCCAGTTGCACATTACCGTCGGCGCCCACACGCACTTGCTGTGTTAGTTCAGGGGCATCGAAAACGGTGATTTCGAGCAAATCGCCCGCTGCGATTTGTATCGGCACGTTCATCATTTTCGTGGAGGGTGACGGGTTGCCGAGTGGTGTCCGGGGGGTGCCGGTCTGAGCCGATGAGTTCGCGGATGAGTGCATCACGGCAAGTACAACCAGGCTGCAAACATAACTTCGTAAACGTAATTGAGTCATGCGGTCTCTCCCTTCGAACCTGCCTTCATTGGTTCGGGAGCGAGTAGCTGAATTTCTCCGGGATTACCGTCATGGTATGACTCATAGCCATACGGTCCGGAGTAGTAAAAGTAATCCGGAGAACGGAGATCCACGGCATTTACCAGGACCCCCAGCAGGTTGGCTTGCACGTCTCTCAGAATCCGGATGGTCCGGACAATGGACTGCTGGATCGTAACTCCAAAGCGCACGACCACTATCACGGCATCCACATTGGGCGCCAGGACTGCAGCATCGGTAACCGGAAGAAGAGGGGGCGTGTCGATGAGCACGAAGTCGAATTGCTGACGCCAGCTCTCGATCATCGCGGACATTTTTCGAGATCCCAACAACTCAGATGGGCAAGCTGGGGGAGCGCCAGCCGCGATAAAAGTCAGTCCAGAGATTCTTGGGATCTGCCGGTAAACCTCGCGCGCCGTTTCACCCGACAATATCTGGCTCAAGCCGATCCCGGTGTGCTGATTCACTACCCTGCTCAAGGTTCCGCGCCGGAGGTCTGCGTCTGACAACAATACCTTGCTCCCATTCTGCGCAAGCGCTATGGCAAGGTTCAACGAAGTGAAACTCTTTCCCTCCTGTGCCGAACCGCTTGTGACCATGAGAACCTTTGTGCGGGATAACAACAATGCAGTACGTACAGCGCGAAACGCTTCCGCAGTAGCGGAGTCCTGCAAGCTGAGCGCCCGGTCGCGACCAGTGTGCTCGGTGCTGGCCAGAGTGCCCTTGACCGGTGGTTTGAGCCGACCCTTGCGCCCTGCTTCAGAAAGTAGTCTGGAGTCTGGAATAACGCCGAGAACGGGTACATAGGTGGTGGCTTCGATCTGTTCCGGGCTGCGTATCGTTCGGTCCATGGCTTCGGCAACAAACGCACACACCGTTCCGAGAGTCATGCCAGCTAGAGCGCCAAACGCAAGGTAGAGCGGAACGTTGGGTCTGGCCGGGCGAACGGGCGCACTGGCCGGATCGACAACGTGAAGTTCTCCCGAATGTAAGCCGGCTAACACGCCGGCCTCCTTGAGTTTCCCCAACAAATGCTCGTAGAGTACTCGGCTGGCTTCGGCTTCGTGCTTCGCAATCAGATAATCAGTCGCCTTGTCGTTCATTTGCGCCGCGATTCTCTTTTGCTCGGCGAAGGATCTCTTGGCTTCGGCTTCATGCGAAGCCGCCAACATATACTCGCTCTTAGCGCGGCCAACTACCTTGTCAAGTTCTGCCTGGATGGAGGCGTGAAGCGAATTCTGCCGATCCTTTATCTGTATCAATCGCGGGTATTCAGGACCGTATTTAGCTGCGGCATCGGCATATTCGGCATTCAAGTCCGCCTCGCGCTGGCGAAGGCTGTTGAGCAGCGGCACTGAATTGGCGGCTCCAGAACCAGGCTGCTCATTAGCCCCGAGCATTCCGGCAACCAGGTCGGGATTTCCGGTAGTGGCAAGTCTGTAGATGTTCTCTTTTAAGACGCGGTTCGTTTCCGCGGCAGTAACCTCGTCACCAAGTTGCTCTAACCGGGTAACGACCACGTTGTGGTGTTCGTCCTGGCCGAATATCCCTGACTCTTTCTCGAGCTGAACTGCCTTATCCTGTGACTGTTCGGCCTGTGACTTCAGGTCCACCAGCTGGCGCCCCAGCCAGTCTGTGGCTTTGGTGGTTGCCTCGTATCGCACCTGAAAGTTGTACTCAATAAAATCCGAGAGAAGTTGATTGATGATCTTGGCTGCCATCGCCGGGTCAGAGTGCGAGTAGCTAACTTCGATCAGGCGCGTGCCGGAAAGTGACTCGACCGAGAGATTCTTCTTGAATTTCTTAAGAACAGCCGCGGCACGTTCCCGCTGCGTTGGCTGGTGCAGCGTGATCGGAAGGTATTTTGCAATGGCGGAGTTTATGGGAGAGCTGGAACTGAATTCCTTGGAATCCGCGAGATTCAGTTCCTTGATGACCTGCTCGGCGAGAGTGTCAGATTTCAGCACCGCGAGTTGCGTCTGCAGAGTTACGTTAAAATCGAGAGCATCTGAACCGCCAGCGGGGTTCGAGTCATTCAGTGACAGGCTACCCGCGTCCTGTTTAAGGACTTCGAGCTTTGATTCGGCCTTGTAAAGGCGGGGTATGAAGATGCAAACGAGTGCCGCTACGGCCAACATAGTCGCCGTGCTGGCGACGATCCAAATCCTCCTCTTGCGAAGGGTCTGCACCAACGCAATAACGTCGAAATCGGAATCGTCGTTTGACTTGGTGGCGGCCGGCCTATCCGTCGATCTTGCTATCGTAGGTAACAGATGGGTGTCGAGAGCGTTTTGTTGACGGTAATCGTGGGAAGGCAGCGACGGTTCGTAGTTCTTACTCATCAGGTTGATCCTTCTGATTTCTGCCTTGTTATGTGATCCGAGGGTCTCGCTAGAGCGTTGGCAGACGGAGCGGACTTATACTGGCTCGACTTGGTAACCCTCAAGGCTTAGCGCTAACGACCGCTGAATAAGGTTGACCGAGAGCACCAGATTCCGCTCGCCATTGCGAAAAGCGAGAATCCCTTCGATGCCATTCAGGCATCCGCCGCGAACCCTTACTTTCTGACCGGCCTGAAGGAATCCGAAGGGTGAGACTGGGACTTTGCCCGCGAGCAGGGTTTTCATCGATTCTATTTCGGAGTCGGGGATTCGAACCGGCTCGTCACTCAGCGACAATAAACGGATTACTCGCCGGGTTTGCTGAACGATCGAGCAAACTTGTGGAGATGGAGCGATATGTACAAATGCATAGCAGGGAAACAGTGGCACATGAACCGTCTTGTTACGATCACTCCATCGGTGACATTCCCTTCGAAGCGGTAGAAAGGTCGTAATGCCCCTGCTTTCTAACTCGGTTGCAACCTTCTTTTCGTTTTGCGGATAAATATGAACTGCATACCAGCCCGGTTCCGCTTGCATAGCTTCGCCCTCTGAGTCCCGTAAGCCAGGTCTCCTGAATGCAACAGATTCTCGCCATGAGTCCGGCTCCGGGCACTGGCGCGATTCCGGCTTTACCGACCCTGGCTCTGCCATTGCAAAGCGAGGATCAAATCCGACTCCTGCACTCCTCTGGAGTGCCTAGGTCACATCGTCAGCGTGAGGCGCTGGCCATAACCGTTCGCAATTGGTCAAAATGAGCCACGAAGCCTCGTCCTCCTGGAACATCGCCGATCACTCGCACAACGTACCCGTTGGACTCCATGCGCCATGCCTTGGATGTCGGTTCGATCCCCGGCAGAAGGAGCGAAATGCGAACAACAGTGAAACAAGGAGGACAGTCGCCCTCACACCATGCGAATACGCCCGTCTCCGAAACGTCGCGCGTGAAACCACCTCCCCGACGCCAGGTACCGGATTCATCGAGCCAGTCAAACATAACTGGAACGTGCAATTCGAAACGCAACGAAAGTCGGTGCTCCACGACGCTCCCCCAAGCATGGAGTGTCCTCATATGATCGATGCAGGAACTACCTATACTGTCTCCGCTCCCGCTGTAAGTTACGTTACGACCCAAGCGAGAAGGCCGCAAGTGGTCATCCGATGCTGTGCCGGGGAGTTAAAAGTCATACATCGCGATGGAGAAGAGTTTCCCTATGCCAGAGTAAAGTGACTTGTGAGTAGAAAGACTCACATCGGGGAAAGCTAGCGCCTCGATAACACGTCGGATTGGTCGTCAACGGCGCCGTCGGGCTCTACGAGCCAACCTGCGACTCGTAAGGTAGTCGTGGAAGTGACGCGCAACGAGAAAGATAACGAGGATTAGTAAGCCCAGACACAGTACTAGCGCAGCCAGAAGGACCATCTGACTGCCAATGTTCTCAGTTGTCGACATGTTGTGCTCTGGTTGCCGCAGGTTCTGGAAGGGCCGATCCAGGCCCAGTGGGTAAAAACAAGCGAGCCCTCACAAACGATGAGGGCGCGCGGAGGGAACGACCATTCATTCCGCAGGGCTTGCTTGCCACAATCATTCCATTTCTGCCCGAGCCTTTCGCACAAAATCGGCGAAGCGCGCGGCGAGCTCTTGAATCCATGTACCCTCTCTGAAGCGGATCGCCTGACGAGGAATCAGATCCTCGCCGACTCCAATGGCCACTGCTCCCGCATGTATGAAATGTGAAGCGGTGCTCTGCGTAATTCCGCCGGCAGCAATGAGAGGCACATGGGGCAATGGAGCCTTGAGTGCGCGAATATATCGTTCGCCTCCCACATCTGCGCAAGGGAAGACTTTCACAAAATCTGCACCCGCTTGGTATGCGAGCATGACCTCGGTCGGAGTTAGTGCCCCGGCCAGTACGACAATCTCATGCTCGACACAGTATCGGGTAATCTCAAGCGCGAGGCCCGGCCCAGTGAGAAACATAGCTCCTGCCTCTAGTACGCGACGCCCCTGGTCTAAGCCGAAAAGAACCTCTCCACCAACGATAAGCGTGGGAAATCGCTTGGTAAGGTCGCGAATTACCCGCTCTTGGTCTGGTATAGTGGCCGCGATCTCGACGATCGGTATACCGCCGGCCGCGACATTCTCAGCGGCAAAAGTAGCCGCCTCCGCGGAATCCACGCGGATCGATGGAATCAAACCAATCTGTCGAATCTGTTTTCGAATTTCTTCCCTGTTCAATTGAAGTATCCTTTCTCAGTTGAGAGCCAGTTCCGTGCATGAGCGCCGGTGTCAGTTATCCAGATGCGCTGGTATTTCTAGGTCCGGTTGCCGTCCATGCGTTTCATAGGCATTAGCTCGTGCCTGTCTAGTGTTCATACACGCTCTTCGACTCTTCCGGTGCGGGTAGGTGATCGGTTGGTCTTGCCCACCAAACGTAGAAGGTCGGAAGCAGGAAGATACTCATCAGCAGGTCCGCGAGCAGTCCTCCAACAATTACGATTGCGAATGGCCGCTGCGAGTCTGATCCAATGGCGTGGGAGGTGGCCGCTGGCAACAAGCCTAATGTGGCGACGAGCATGGTCATCATGATCGGACGAAGTCTGCGCGTTGCGCCTTCGATGGCAGCGGATCTTACCGGCATTCCTCTGGCGCGCAGCTGATTGATGTACTCGACCATGATTACGCCGGTCTGCACGCATACACCGAACAGGGCGAGGAATCCAACCCCCGACGAGACACTGAAATGCGTGCCGGTGACGAGCAGCGCCAGAAGGCCTCCGAAGGGAGCTACAAGGACGTTTACCAGATTCAACAGCGCCCACTTGAAGGAGCCGAATGCACCGTAAATGATCATGAAGATGAGGAAGATGGTGATGGGCACGATGAGCATAAGCCGCGCGGTGGATCTCTTCTGGCTCTCGTACTCGCCCTCCCAGTCGATGTGGTAACCGGGCGGCAGCTTAACCTTATCATTGACCTTCTTGATCGCTTCTTCGACGGCGCTTCCAAGATCGCGACCGCGAATACTGTACTTGATGGCGATATAGCGTTGGTTGCCTTCGCGGTAAATTTCGGAAGCGCCATCGTGCTCTTCGATCCTGCAAAGTTGTGCCAGAGACACTCGTTCACCGCTTGGTGAAAGCAGTCGGATGTTCTGGATGGCCTCCTTCTGGTCTCTGAACTGCTGCTGATAGCGTAATACCAGATCGTAGCGCGCCTCACCCTGCAGAACCTGAGTAAGGGCGTTGCCTCCCACGGCGGTCTGGATTGCATCCTGCACGTCGGCAACGTTGATCTGGTAGCGGGCGGCACGCTCGCGATCCACGGTTATGTTGAGGTTGGGTTGGCCGAGCACGCTAAGAACTCCCAGATCCTCGATGCCTTTGACTTGGCGCATGGCGCCGGAAATTTCAGCTGCTTTGTCCTCCAATGTCTTCAGGTCATCGCCATACATCTTTGTGGCAAGCTGCCCCTTCACGCCGCTGACCGCCTCCTCCATGTTATCGGCGATGGGCTGCGAGAAGCCCCAGACGACGCCGGGCATCTTGTCCAATTCGCGTTGCATGGCGGCGATTAGCTCTTCCTTGTTCTCGTGAAACACTGGACGCCACTGCTCTTTCGGCTTCAACCCAACGAAGTATTCGGTATTGAAAAAACCAGTGGTGTCGGTTCCATCATCGGGGCGACCGGTCTGACTCGTACAGGTGGTGGCTTCGGGAAAGGAGCAGAGTACGATTCGCGCCTGGTTCATAACTCGTACACCCTCAGTCGGTCCGGTGCTGGGAGCGAGTGTGCCGCGTACCCAGAGCGCGCCTTCATCGAGATGAGGCAGGAACTCGGAGCCGATTGTGTCGGTCGTCATGAAAAATCCGCTAATGCAAACGGCGGCAATGGCAATCGTAATTATGAGCCAACGATGATCGACCGACCAGGACAAGTCCCGCCGGTAACGCCGCGTCAGCCAAACAAGCACGGGATTCTGCCAGTCACGGGCTTCCTTTCGGAAGAGAAAACTTGCCAGGACAGGAGCAATCGTCATGGAGAAGATCACCGCCCCGAGCAGGGCAAAAGCTACCGTCCAGGCCATAGGACGAAACAATCGGCCTTCGACGCGTTGCAGAGTAAAGATCGGCAGGTAGGCAGTAATGATGATGGTGATGGCGTAGAAAACGGGTCTCTGAACCTCGTGTGCGGCAGCATGTATCCTGTCTGCCACAGGTTTTTTCTCAGGGTCCTGACCAATGTGGCGAATGATGTTCTCCACCATCACCACGGTGCCGTCCACAACCATTCCGAAGTCAAGCGCTCCTAGCGAGAGCAGATTGGCAGGGATATGACGCAGGTCCAGGCAAATCGAGGCGAACAAAAGCGAGAATGGAATGGTCAGGGCAACAATCAAAGCGCCGCGGATATTCCCCAGTAACAGGAGAAGCACAAGCGTTACTAGGATGAAGCCTTCTGTGAGGTTGTGCAGTACGGTATGTGTGGTGAAGTGGATCAGGTTACTGCGATCGATAAAGGGAACGATCTTTACGCCGGGTGGCAGAATATGGTCGTTCAGTTCCTTAATCTTCGCTTCTAGCCCCTTGAGCGCCGATTCCGCTTCAGCGCCCTTCCGCATGGGCACTACTCCCGAAACCACGTCATCGTTATCGACTATCTTCCCATCCTCGCGTCGAATGGCGCGCGCGAACTGGCCGAGACGAATCTTCGGACCCTGCGAAACCACGGCAATATCTTTTACGCGCAGCGGGGTTCCAGTCTTGGTGAGGAGGACTGTGTTTTCAATGTCGCGTACATTCCTGACCAGGCCAACTTCCCTAACATTGATTTGCTGCAGGCCGGCTTCAACAAAGCTGCCTCCCGCATTCGTGTTGTTATTGGTTAGCTGTTGCTCGACTTGTGCGAGACTGAGGCCGTAAGAGATCAGCTTGTTCGGATCGACCCGAACCTGGTACTCGCGCGTGGGCCCGCCAAAGGTATTAACGTCAACAATCTCCGGGACAGCTTTCAGGTTCTTCTCGACGACCCAGTCTTCAAGAGATTTCAACTCCATCACGTCGTATTGCGGATTGGTGCTGCGCAGGGTGAAGAAGTATATCTGACCTGCCGGACTCCAGTCGGTACCCATCTGCGGCGTTACCCCGGTTGGCAGAGTAGCCTGAGTGAGACGCTCAAGTACCCGTTCGCGATTCCAATCGTTGCTGGAGTCGTCGTCGAAGATCAGCTTAATGTCAGAGAGACCGAAGATGGAAAACGAACGCAGATGCACCACGTGGGGAATGCCATTCAGAGCGGTTTCTATCGGAACGGTGACTTGTTGCTCAACTTGTTCCGCGGAAATTCCCGGCCATTGGGTGATGACCTCAACATAGTTGTCCGCCACATCGGGATAGGCGTCCACCGGGAGGCGATGAAATGCGACCATTCCACCTGCGGTCAACAACAGGGTGAAGGCAAGGACTAGTAGCTTCTGGTCAAGCGCAAAATCTACTATTCGGCGAATCATCTATTGCTCCACAGTGTTCTGCATCACCAGGGCGTTCTGGACCACCTGCGCCCCGGAGTTCAGTCCTGAGACGATCTCCTGCATTCCTCCGGGAAGCATGTTTCCAGCGACGACTTCGAGCTTCCGGAAGTTTCCATTCCCCACGGGCGTAAAGACCCAGTTTCGGTCATGGATGTGCAGAATTGCAGTCGCGGGGATCGTGGCATAGGCCGCACTCGCCTGACCCTGGAAGGTGGCAGTGACAAACATCCCTATGCGCATCAATCCAGGATTTGCGACCTCCAGGCGCACCTTTGCGGTATGGAGAGTGGGATCAAGAATTGTCCCAATGTTGCTGACGCGGCCTTTAAGAACCCGATCTGGATAGGCACTAAGATGAATGTCTGCGAAGTCGCCGGGATGAACTTGAGGGAGAGAGTTTTCGTACACGTCACAAACGATCCACACATGCGATACATCAGAGATGGTAAAAGGATTCGGACCGGATAGGCCTTGCACGCCTGCCGCATTTGTCACCTGCTGGTCGGTAATCATGCCGGCAACTGGCGCATAGATGCTAACAAGGCCCGTAGGACGGTCCTTGTCTAGACCGAGCAAATGAAGGCGCTCCTCTGTCGTCTCAAGCGTAACCTTGGCGTCCTGCTCCGCAGCCTCAAAATTTTCCAGAATGCTCTTGGCAATAGCTCCTTTGTCGAACAAAAGCTGCGCCCTTTCAAACTGGATACGTGCCAGTCTCTCGTCATTGACGGACTTCCTGTAATCAGAGTAGGCTCCGGCAACGTCGCTGCTCTGAACTCGCAACAACAACTGCCCCTTTCTCACGATGTCGCCGAGCCGGGCGTGAATCTCCACGACTTTACCAGTTGCAAGAGAAATGACAGGCACGGTGCGCGAGACGTCAGGACTCACGACGCCGGTTACGTTCAACTCCGGCGCTGCCTTGTACTCACCAGCGGTGGCCAGCGGAAATCGCTCTGGATGATCGACCTTAAAGTTGTTGACGTCCATGTCTGGAATGACAACCGCCGCAGGAGGAGCCTCCGCTTTCTCGTCCGCTTTGCCCTCTTTACATCCAACTAGGGCCACACTCAGCAGCAGGCAACAAATCACCATCAGTATGGAGCCAGCAAATCTGGTTCTCATTGGATCACCTCTCGGCCCACGGCCATATTCAATTGGGCAGCAGCTGTCAAGTAAGAGCCGATCAGATTTACATAATTCAGTTGTACTGTCCGGTAATCGCTCTCGGCGTTCAGGAAATCAAGCAGGGAAGCCCCGCCATTTCGATAGGAAAAGAAGATCGTGTCGCGCACGCGTGTTGACTGTTGCAAATACTTAGCCTTGTAAGACTGTAGCAACTTAACGACGCTTGCCACTGTGACATAGCCGGAGTCTACGTCGCTGAACACCTGAGCCTCGGAGGCATCGCGCAACCGCTCGCTACGCGTGATATCAAGCTGCGTGCGCTGTTTCTCTCCCTGATTGCGATCGAATACACGGAGCGGAATAGAGATACTGGCACCGAGCGTGTAGCGGCCATAGGCGTTGTTGAACGCGGGATTATACGAGTACCAGGTAGCGAAGGTCGGATCGGTAGAGCCATTCGCAACGGCCAGCTTATGATCGGTCTGAGCTTTGTCGACGGCCTCAAGGGCTGCTTTTAAGTCCGGGCGCGCATCCAGGGCAATCTTACGGAAATAGTCACGTGGCGTGAGTCGGTCGTTGAAATCGAATGTCCCAAGTAGGTCGAGTTGCTCAATCGGAGTGCGGTCGTTCAGGAGCGTGAGCAGCGTTATCTTTGCCGTGCGCAGGTTGACGTCGGCTGTCTCCAGGTCGGACTCATACTGCACGCGCTGCAACTCAAGCCGGTCTAGATCGATCTGCGCAATGTCACCAGCCTTAAAACGAGTCCTGCTGATGTCGAGTACATGATCGTAATAGGTCAGGTTGTCCTTCGCCAACTGCAACACCGCCTTAGCCTGTAAAGTAGAGACAAATGCCGTGCGCAAGTTAAAGAGCAGGGTTCTATCTAAGTCAGCATGACTTGACTCGGCGATCAGAGTTCCTTTCTTTGCGCTTTCCAGACGTAACTCCCGCTTGTGCTGCCGTTCATGCAGATAGCTGATACTCGGTACAAGTTGGCTGCCCGTGAGGGGGAGCCAGTGTCCTTTGTGGGGAGCGATTTGAAGTCCATCCGACGACAGACCGATCTGGGGGTTCGGTCGCAGAAACGCCGTGATCTCCTGCGACTTAGACTCATCAATGGCTAACTTGTCCGCTAACAGAGTCGGATTGTTCCGTTCGAAGAGGCGGCGCACCTGATCCCAAGTCATGGGTGATGGCCCCTGGGCCACGGCGCGCACGCTGGTTAACAATACAAGCGTGCAGCACAACCAAGACAGTTTTTGCATCATCGTGCTCCATTCATTTTCGTTTGTGGACTCGCTGGCGTGCATCAATCAAACCCACACCGAACCTTACCTCTCATTTCAATGATGCGAGGATAAAAGATGAAGCCTAGATCGCTAGGATTCCTAACTCGCCGCAATAAGAGAAGGCTATCTTGTGTCATCCTTCTAGTTTCCATTGAACTGGCGAACCTATCTTTCGGTTAGTCGTTTGAATGGTCAGAAGGCCCACTTCGACGCTATCCTCCATCTTCGGCAGAGCCGGTCGCTTTCTCCTTCCGAACCGCGGCGAATCGGCTATAGGAGTACCATCCGTCGTCCCACCAGTGCAGGTCAAGATAACGTCCCTCCGAAGCCTCATATAAGCAGGGGACGCTTCGGTACCCCCTTCGATCTGTGCAATCGGAACCAAGAGCGACCACGGAGAACCTGCGCTGTACCTCCGGGTAGGCGGCCCCAAATGCCAGGAACTCGGGTAGCTTCGCAGGTCGAAGACCTTGTTTGTTGAGTTCATTCAGGACATTCTCAGACGTCATGCGGAGTTCGAAGCGGACGAGAATGATTTCGAGTTGTGCCTGGCCGTGCTGCGACGACGGAAAATTCTTGCTCGTGAACGAGGCGTTCACAGCCTGGTAGTCTCCCGCCTCGACTGCATCCTCTATGGAGAGGTCGTAGTTTACGGAAAGTGGGAAGACTTCTCTTGGTTGACGCGCGGCCTCCGTCATCACGTCTGCGCACTTATCGAGAAGTCCATCTCCATGCACATCTACAACTCGAATAATGTCATCTTCGGACTGCCCGCGCTGCTTTAATTTGTCAATCAAGCTCTGCAGGATTGCAGAGAAATCCTTTGCCATCGGGTGCTCCTTCTGGCTGCACTCCTATGTCAAGCGTCTGTTGCTCTTCCCGAGGTACGCCAGTTCCACAAACCTTATGGGACAACCGGTTGCCTCAACTTCCTACTTTCCAGCTCGATAGAAGGGGACTTGTCGTACTTGCGATTTCTCTAGCTCCCTGAGGTCGAGTTCGCCGTCCTTATTTTTGTCCAATCTATCGAATTCCGCTTCCATAAAGCGCATCCACTCTTGTTTGGAGACCTTGCCATTCTTGTCAGTGTCCATGAGAAGCAACAACTGTTTGGCGGCAGCCTCCCCAGCCACAATTGCACCCCTTTTTTCGTTTGGGGGCGGAACTTGGCCACTCTTCTGGGCTGCAACAGCTCCAGACCACGCTGCGGTCGTTAGTAATATTGAAATGACTGAAACAAGCAACACGGTCTTCTGTTTTTCAGACATCACAAATCTCCTCGCGCAAAGATTGTCGGACAATGCCCCGAATCCCGAGGCATTGCGTACATCCTTCACTTCTCCGGACGAGTTCCATAGCAGGCCTGGCTCCCTAGAATTTGATCATCCAATCGATATCGATCAATGACTCGTTTCTACGAAGATCCGGCCTCCAGAGGCCCCCATGTCCACCAGATGAGATCGGACCTCCTCCGCAGATTCCGGTAGGATCGGGGCTACCGTCATTGCAAGCGAAGAATTGCGGACTACCATTATTAGTACCTGGCTGGAATCCCGAGGAGGCAGGTGGCGTCATGCCTCCGTGACCAGCCCAGTAGGGAACATTCGCATGGCGGAAGTCGTACTCTGTGCGAAAGGTGAGCCACTGCCTAGGCATCCAGTCGAAAGTGATCGAGCTATCCCAGGCTTTGAAGGAATCGCTGGGGTTAAAGGGGAAGTATGGAGAGTTGAGCGCTGCGGAAGCGGCAGTCTCTCCGTTGATGGGCGGAACCAACACGAGATAACGTCCCGGATTGTTGATCTGGCCGCCGCCGACTGTTAGCCCGAACTTATCGTGCATGAACCAGTTCCGGTCGTAAACCATGTAGCCGATAAAGCTCTGCTTGGGATTGACTCCCGGCTTGAAGTGACCGTTGGTGTCGTTGGGATTCATATTGCCGGGTGCCGTGTTCATCCCAACCGAGTTCACGTCCTTGGTGCTGCCGAGGCAGCTCACGCCTTGTACGTACACGCCTTGCTTGGTGGTCGTCGTGGGACCGAATTCGCATCCCGCATCGGCGGTGATTGAGATTGCCGACTTATCCCAGAACTTTGCCTTTGGTTTGTCGTAGTACTTGAATTCGACGCTGTTGTCAGTGTGGATGCGGCCGCGGTTAGGCGTGTACAAGTCGTCGTGTCCCAATCCGTAGTTGTTGCTGATAATGTTCACCCATGGCTTCGGAGTCCACTTAATCTGACCTCCCAACCCTTTCCTCGAGTTGGAGGAGCCGTAAGACTGCCATCCGTTGATGATCCAAGGCTCTAACTTAAGATGGGCAGTGGGGAAAAACTGAAGCCGTATGCCCTGGAAAAACCACGGCGTGTTGGATGATACGTACGACGGCTGGTAGGCCCAGTTGTCAAAGTTGTAGTAGCTGAACAGGCCGACGTAGGACATGAAAATGCCGGCGTCGATGTTGATGCCGTTCATCTTGTTGATGTGGTAGCCGCCGTAGGCTTCTGCGAGGTAGCGATTCGCGCTGTCAAGATTCCATTGTCCCTTTGCCGGGCTGGGATCGTTGCGGATGGTTGCCGTGGAGTAAGCGCCAAACTGGGTCATGAACCTGGCGCGAACGTTATCCCAGTGGAAGTCGCCGCCAAGACCAAGCTGCTCAAGCTGAATCTCGTTGGAGCGAAAGAGCTCGCTTGAGCCACCCATCGAATCGTCAATTGGCTTGTTGAAGTCATAGGTATAAGTCATGTCGACCCGAATTTCCGGAGTGAAGAACTTGGAGTCGAAAGCCACGTCCTTATTACGAGGGTTGCCGTTTAGCCAAGTCCAGTCCGCGTCCGAGAAAGGATCGATCTTTGTCTTCTGTGCGGTTGAGGCAGCAGGAGTGTCACCTGGCGTCTGTGTAGCTGGTGTACTTGGCGCGGTAAGTTCGGCCAATGGCGCTACTGGACTTGGTTTTGTAGAAGCTACCGGGATGGACGGAGCTACAACCGGCGCAGGTACCGGTTCCGTTACGCGGGCATTACGTTCCGCTTCAAGCTGGGCGATGCGCGCTTCCAAAGCGCTAAGCTTCTTCAACAGCGCCTCCGGATCTAGCGTTACCGCCGGATGGGTAGGCGATGCGCTGCTGGTGGCGCCATTGTCTGCGTCATCTGACGCGGATTTGTTCTGGACCGCAAGGTGCGTCTGCGCTGCGGGTTGTGCGGATGTCTGCGCGTAACCGTACTGGGCGTGAATGAATGCAAGGCTCAGAAGAAGGATCCAGGGTGAAGCCACGACCGCTACCGCCTTTACTGCCTTATGCATCTGACTTTCCATGTACAGTTCTCCTCGTTACAAATCAGGTCCGGCAAGTTTCACTAGGCTACTTTCTTATGATTCCGAGGTTACATACTGTGGCCTTAAAAGTTGCTAACGTCGATCTAAAGAGTTCATAAATGTGACCGAAACGGGAAGTTGAGGGTCGCCTACTTGTTTCGGCGATTAGAAGTGAAAACAGAAAAGTCTAGAGAGTTCCCAATGGTCTCTCGTGGCGCAAGTGGCCCGGACAGCCTATGGATACATTCAAAGCTGCTGCTAACTGAAGTGCGGGCGCACACAAAGCAAGAGGCTTGAGTACATCTGGAAGGACACGCATCACGGCCACGATTTCAGCGTGATGGGTGCGATGCCGATCACTTTCCCGGAGGAATGATGCCGTTCAAACATTTCAGGCTATGGGTGCGCATCACCGTACCTCCACGGATTCTCGGCGTTAGTTGTGTTCTCCAACGTGGCATTACGCTTCTTTACCCCGTCCGCGTCACATCGCGGTGCTGTCGTGCCAGCGTAAAATATTACGTACTCGCAGCTAGCTCGGATTGCCGGCCATGGCTCTAACGGAATTGGCAATCCCGATGAGGATTTATGCCACATACTGATGGTTTCCGAATCGCGGTTCTTGCAGGTGACTGTATTGGTCCCGAGGTCATTGAGCCCACGCTCCTGTTATTGGAGCAAGTCATCCACCGTACGGGCGGTCCTTCCCTATCATTCGAGCCACTACCAGCGGGTGCCGCGCTCTACGCTGCTACCGGTGACGCACTACCCGCACGTACAGTTGACGCCGCACGTGCAGCCGACGCAATTTTGCTAGGTGCAATGGGCGATCCCACTATCCGATATCCCGATGGAACCGAAATCTCGCCACAGCTGCAGCTTCGATTCGAGTTAGGCCTCTATGCCGGGGTTCGCCCCGTGCGTTCGGTGACTGGTATCCCAGGTCCGCTTGCAGACCGGCGTGCCTCCACCTTGGATTTTGTCCTCGTCCGCGAATCGACAGAGGGTCTGTTTGCTTCCTATGGCAAGGGAACGATTGAGAACGATTCCGTAGCTCGCGAGACTATGGTGATTACGCGGTCCACTAGCGAGCGATTGTTTGATTTCGCATTTCGTCTGGCGCAGAAACGCAAACATGACGGCAGACCGGGTGTGGTTACGTGCGTCGACAAGGCAAACGTATTCTCCGCCTTTGCTTTCTTCCGGCGCATCTTCGACGAGCGCGCGGCCAACTACAACGAGATTGAGACCAGGCACGCTTATGTCGATGCGACCGCGCTGGATATGGTGCGCAAACCGTGGGCGTTCGATGTGTTGGTGACCGAAAACATGTTCGGGGACATCCTCTCTGACCTGGGTGCGGGATTGATTGGCGGGATGGGGATGGCTCCGTCTGGCGACATCGGCGATGAACATGCGGTCTTTCAGCCTTGTCATGGCAGCGCTCCCGACATTGCAGGAACTGGCAAGGCGAATCCCACGGCCGCATTCCTTTCCGGGGCAATGATGCTTGAATATCTTGCAGTCCAGCACCGTACACCGGCTTGTGCCGAGGCTGCCGTTCTCCTGCGGAAAGCGATCGACCGGGCTTTCGAGAAGGGAACGCTGCTCACCTCTGAATTTGGTGGCAGTGCTTCGACTGGCGATGTGACCAGTGCGGTGCAACTGGCGATCAATCAATTAGCCGAATGATCTTGGCTACCCGCGTAGGTGAATCAGTCCCAAATGCTATTCAATTCGCATGTCGCTGTCATAATCAACAATCAGGAACTTGTCCGTTGTATGTACCTGACGGATTTCGAGCCGTTCGAGAGTCAATGGGAAGCCGCTCGTCTCGGTGGATTTCGTCATGATGTCGCGCAGCACGGTAGCGGCGTTGATCTTGACGTTGGCAGGCACCTTGCGGCTGAGAAATGGCGTAAGTATGAAATTCAATTCCGACGAATCGCTGAGGCGATCAAGCCGTGCGTCGGTCACGCCGATTGTCTCTCCTTCTGCGCTTGGAGCCAGCGAGATGACCGTATTCATCGATACCGGAAAGCCGATACAGCGTCCGGCAATCATTTTTCCGTACTTGCCGCCTGTATGCACTCGCACCAGGATGCGGTCTCCTGAAAAGGAAAGACGCGGGTCTTCGGTATAAAGAGAGCAAGCCGAGTGCGCGTCTCCGCGAAGGTAAAAGCGCCGATCAGGAGTATTGAAAAGTCGCGCCTTCAGGGTGCGCTCAAGAGCGCCGGAAGAAACTCTGAATTGTCCAGCCTCACAGACCGGGACACAGCAGAGAAACAAGCAGAAAAATAACAAAACAGAACGAATTGACATTGTCTTTTGGGAAACACTTCCTTGGGTCACAACAAAATGTTGCGTGCGGAATACCTCGGCACGCCGGAAATCCACATCGAAGAGAAACGCTAATTCAAGCATACTCTTCAGCCATTGTTGTTTTGGGATCAGCCCTCGACACCATCTTGGCCTCAAACCGGAGATTTCCTTCTCTATGGGAGCGCGCGAATCTGGCTTTGAGAAAATGACTGGTTTAAGAGCAACGATGGAGTAACATTGGATTTTCGGGAAGAGATACCTCTTGGGCGGTCTGAACCATGAAACTATTCTTTTCGCTCGTCGAAGCGATGTCAGTGTTTCTGGTGATCGCGTATCTCTACTGTAAGTCCCCGGGCTTCAAACCGTTGATGGGCGAGTCTTTGCGCCGGCGCGACAAGCTTTATCTCTACATATTTTTCTCCATTATTTCCATCATGGGCACGTATCTGGGCATGCCCGTGCGCGATGCCATCGCAAACACTCGCGCCATCGGCCCGGTGCTGGCTGGAATTATCGGTGGACCGGTACTGGGGCTCGCGGTCGGATTCACCGGCGGCATGCATCGCTATTTTCTTGGGGGCTTCACCGCATTTTCCTGCGGGCTCTCTACCACTACGGAGGGCTTGATTGGCGGTCTTGTTCATTTATATCTCTGCAGGCGCGACCGCGCTGAGCAGGTCTTCAAGCCGCAAGTAGCATTCTTCACTGCTTTCTTTGCAGAGATGGTGCAGATGCTCATCATTCTCCTGTTTTCCCGTCCGTATGGGAACGCAGTTGAACTGGTGAAAGCCATTGCGATCCCGATGATTGTATCCAGTTCCATCGGGGCAGCCCTGTTCATGAGTATCATCCGCGACCAGAAGAACAGGTATGACAACCTTGGCGCGTTATTCTCCGACAAGGCGTTCAAGATCGCAGAGCGGACCATCAACATCATGCAGAAAGGTTTCACCGGCGATGCTCCCGCCAATATCGCAAAAATCATTCACCAGGAGACCGGCGTGGGCGCAGTAGCGATTACAGATACCGAAAAAGTGTTGGCATTCGTTGGTACCGGGTCTGACCATCACAAGCCGGGTAGTCCTATTGCCGCAAACGAAACCCGGAAGGCTATCCAGGATCGCCAGGTGATTTTTCTGGACGGGGTGAACGATCATTATTGCTGTGCGCTGGATTCCAATTGCTCGCTCGGCTCCGTGCTGGTTGTGCCGCTCCATATTGATAATGACGTCATCGGAGCCATCAAGCTTTATGAGCCGCGGAGCAAGGCTTTCCTCAACATGAACAAGAGCCTGGGGGAGGGAATCGCGCGATTGCTGTCCAATCAAGTGCTGCTTTCGCGTTATCACCAGCAGCAGGAGCTCCTGACCATCGCCGAACTCAAGTTGATTCGTGCCCAGGTCAATCCACATTTTCTGTTTAATGCGCTAAACACAATTATTTCGATTATTCGCAACGATTCGGCGCGCGCTCGCGGCTTGCTGATCGAGTTGTCTAATTTCTTCCGCAAGAACCTGAAGCGCAATGCCGACCTGTCGACCTTGCAGGAAGAACTTGATCATGTGAATTCTTACCTGAAGATAGAGAAGGCTCGTTTTGAAAGCCGGCTCGTGGTCGAAACGTCAATCGACCCCACGTTGTTAAGCCTCAAGATCCCGACTTTCACGCTGCAGCCACTGGTCGAGAACTCCATTAAACACGGGATTTCACAGATGCTCGACCAGGGGATGACAAAGATCCGCGCCTATCGCGAAAACGGCTTTGCGATCATTGAAATCGAGGACAACGCAGGAACCTTCGACGAGGCAAAGCAATCGAAGGACGGACTCGGAATTAGCATTGTGGACAAACGTATCAAGAACCTGCTGGGAAGGGAATTCGGCACAACCGTCACTTGCGTGCCGCAAGAGATGACGCGCGTCACGGTGCGCTTCCCCGCCGAGGGTTGCCACGAATGATGCGCACGCTCATCGTGGATGACGAACTCCACGCCCGCGAAGAGCTCGAAGCCCTATTGCAGGAAACGGGAGAGTTTGCCGTTGTGGGCCAATGCGGAAACGCGGTCGAGGCACTGCGTGAAATACGGCAGCAGAAGCCCGAGGTGCTATTCCTGGATATCCAGATGCCGACAATCAATGGCTTCGAGCTCTTGAGCATGATTGATCCAGAGATATTGCCGGCCACCGTATTTGTCACGGCTTTTGACGAATATGCGGTGAAGGCTTTCGAGGAGAACGCGCTCGACTACCTAGTAAAACCCGTTGAAACCGATCGGCTGGCAAAGACAATCCGCAAGTTGAAGAAGAGCTTGGGGCAGGGAATTCGACCCGTGTACGCGTCACCCGAGATTCGCAGTATCCCCTGCATTACGACCCACCGGATCAAACTCATTGGAATTGGCGACGTGGAATTCGTCCGCTCCGATCTTGCGGGAGTTTATGTCGTATCTCCCAAGGGAGAGTTCTTTACCGAACTCACGCTCGCGGTGCTGGAAAGCAAGACCAACCTTGTACGATGCCACAAGCAGTTTCTGATTAATCTCGAACGCATTGACGAAATATTGCTGGAAGATAGTAATTTCCCAAGAATCCGAACAGCGTCAGGCGCAACCGTGCCGGTGAGCCGACGGTACTTCCGAAGGTTGAAGGAGTTGCTCGGCTTTTAATGTCTCCCCCGGCTGCAGGCGTCCGTTTAATGCATGGCCCAGCCCTCTGTCCTGCCACTTACGTTTTAGTTTTGACCGTTCACAAGATTATTTGACCTGTTACCTATTTTTTTGATCTTCACCCCCTCACCCTGCGCATGATTCAAAGGATCAGAAGTATCTTTGCCGCACCAGCGTCAGCCTCTAGCGATTCTTAGAGAGGCGCGCGTTGACCGGCGGGAACTCCAACAATAGTGAAAGAGGGGGCACGTATGAATGCGCTTGTTCTAGTTTTCACAGCGCTGCTGGTGTTCGCCATTGGCTATCGTTTCTACGGAATATTTCTAGCCAATAAAGTTCTAATCTTGGATAGAAAGCGGGCGACGCCCGCGGTAGTGTTGGACGACGGCCACGACTACCAGCCGACAAATAAGTACGTTCTCTTTGGACATCACTTCGCAGCAATCGCTGCGGCCGGTCCGTTGCTGGGCCCCGTGCTTGCTGCGCAATTTGGCTATTTGCCCGGCGCCCTATGGATTTTGATTGGCGCCGTGGTCGCTGGAGGCGTACATGACATGGTTGTACTTTGGGCCTCGGTGCGCCACAAAGGGAAGAGTCTATCCACCATCGCCGAAAGTGAGGTTGGCAAGGCTGCGGGCTCGGTGGCGTCCTTTGCCTTCTTGTTCATCCTGATCCTTACCCTGGCCGGTTTGTCGATTGCCGTGGTAAACGCCATGTTCGAAAGCCCATGGGGCCTGTTCACGGTGTTTATTACCATGCCCATCGCACTCCTGATGGGACTCTGGATGCACAAGATTCGCCCGGGCGACATCAAGGGTGGCAGCATCATCGGCGTGGTTCTGCTGTTCCTTGCCATTCTGGCCGGACCATACGTGGCCGCCTCGCCCACATGGTCTTACTTCCTGACGCTTTCCAAACACCAGATTGCGATCGCCATCCCGGTGTATGGGTTCCTGGCATCCGTGCTGCCGGTTTGGATGCTGCTGTGCCCACGCGACTATCTCTCTACCTATCTGAAGCTGGGAACGATCGTCATGCTGGTTGTGGGCATTATTTGCATTCATCCTACCCTGCAGATGCCAGCTCTGACGCAGTACGTCCATGGGGGTGGGCCGGTCATTCCAGGGAAGGTGTTTCCATTCGTCTTCATTACCATTGCCTGCGGCGCACTCTCGGGATTCCACGCGATCATAGGCACCGGGACTACGCCCAAAATGGTCTCCAATGAAAAAGAGATTCTCTTCATTGGGTATGGAGCCATGCTGGTAGAAGGCTTCGTCGCAATCATGGCCCTGGTTGCTGCCTGCGTGTTGGTTCCCGCCGACTACTTTGCCATCAACGCTTCGCCTGCGGCGTTCAAAACGCTCGGGTTATCGGTTGTAGAACTACCACGATTGGCTGCCGCTGTAGGAGAGCATATTCAAGGACGACCGGGTGGCGCGGTATCCCTGGCTGTTGGCATGTCTTATGTTTTCTCTGGTGTGCCATTCATGAAACACCTGATGGGCTACTGGTATCACTTCGCCATTATGTTTGAAGCCGTATTCATTCTTACCGCAGTTGATACCGGTACCCGCGTGGGTCGCTTCCTGTTGCAGGAAATGATAGGGAAGGTCTTCCCCAAGGTGGGCGAGGTTCATTGGATGCCCGGCATTATCCTGACGAGCGCTCTGTTCACCGCAACGTGGGGATACTTGGTCTACACCGGTGATATTGCCACGATCTGGCCGCTGTTTGGCATCAGTAACCAACTGCTTGCCTCTAGCGCCCTGATTATCTGTACCAGTATGCTGATCCGCCTCGGAAGAGCTAAGTACGCCTGGACCACGGCAATCCCTGGGATATTAATGGCATTCGTGACCCTCTACGCCGGTTACTTGAATATCGTAGACAACTACATGCCGAAGAAACTTTACCTGCTGATCGTGCTTTCGGTTGTGGTCATGGCGCTTGTGCTGATCGTACTTGTGGCAACCGTTCGGCGCTGGATTGAGTTGCTCAACGTGAAGGTATCGGTTCAATTGCCGGACGACAAGGCCATTCTGCTGTCGGATATATCGTCGGAGGCGGTTGGCATCAAAGACCTTGTGGCTGCCGGAGAGCGTTAATTTCACTGGGCGATATTTTTCAATTAACGCCTGAATAGCCAGGTCGCGCATTGGCCGCCAAGGCTGGTGCGCGATCTTTCTTTATGCTCTCAAACGCTTTGAATTCAGCCATCAGAAAGGCTTCATGGCAATCAGGCACAACTCCCCCAAGGCTGGAAAAACCGTGTCTGGATCGGAGAGATCGTTTCCGCTTGCAATCAGGCTTAATTACGAGCTTCTGCATGGGCTTACGTCAGTGTCCGTCGGATGGACGGGTAAAGTATCTACAGACGAAAAGCCCGGGGCAGCGTTCCACGCCTGAGCGCTGCTGAGGTCCATCCTTTTGATCGGGAAGCCCCTCTTCTTTCTTAGCCATCGGCGGAACGGAGTCCCGGAGTCACAACAGCAGAAAGTCCCCACGCGGTTTTCTCCGCCCGGGGACCGATCGATGTTCATTCCCGCCTTAGTGTATGAACTTCAACGCCAGCGGCAGCCCAACCAGCAGCAATGTGCCAAGGAAGAACACGCCGAAAATGAAGCCAAGCCGCCAGAAGTCTTTTGTACTAATGTAGCCGGTACCGTAATACATGGGGGACGGACCGGTAGCATAAGGTGAAATTACGCCCATCAGACCGAGTGTGTAGCCAAGGATCATAACGACGGGTCGCATGGGCAGTCCGGGCAAGGTCATCATCATAGCCAGAAAAACCGGCATCAGTGCCGTGGTGTGTGCGCTGAGGCTGGCAAAGAAATAATGCACGAAGAAGAAGACCACGATCACGCCGATGATCATGGACATGACCGATACCCTGGCCAGCAACACCGCACTGCATGCAGCAAACCACTTGAGGAAACCTACTCGGGCCAAGCCGTCGGCCATGGTTACAAGGGTAGCCAGCCAGGTCAGGTTCGTCCAAGCCATCTTGCTTCCGGCGATCTCGATCCACGTGACCACGCCGGTCAACATCATCAATCCGCAGATTACCAGTGCGGTCATGGTCGGATCAATCCACCGTGTCGCTCCGATCCAACCGATCAGGGCGAGCATCGCCAGACCTCCCATCTTTTTCTCGCGCAACGTAAGGGGGCCAAGTTCTTTTAGCTGCGCTCCAGCCCACTCGGCGACCTTTTCGCCGCGCTTCAGTTCCGGCGGATACAGGAAGTAGGTTAGCAGCGGCACGGAGAGGAACAGGATGATACCGACCGGAAGGAAGCCCATGAACCACTGTGTCCAAGAGATGTCAACCTTGGCGATTTTGCGGCTGAGTTCAACGGCAAGCACGTTGGGCGCCAGGGCGGTGAGAAAGATCGAACTGGAAACGCATTGCGTGGCAAAGGCAACCCACATGACGTAGGAGCCAATCCTGCGCGGGTGGTCATTCGGATACGAGCCATAGAGCGGTGGGATACTGGTAAAAATCGGAAATGTGCAACTGGCACGCGCCGTGTTGGACGAGGTGAATGGCGCCAGAATCAGGTCAGACAGGGCAATGGCGTAACCGAGACCGAGGGTGCTCCTGCCGAGTTTATGTACCAGTGCGAGGGCAATGCGCCGTCCTAGTCCGGAAACCTCATACCCCAGGGCAAACAGGGAAGCCGCGTAGATGAGCCACACCGTACTGTTGGAGAATCCGGACAGCGCCCATTTGAGTCCGTCTTCCGGAGTGTTTCCAACGAGACGCAGCGCACCGCAGAATGCAACCCCCACAAATCCCACCACCACGCCAGGCAGAGGTTCGAGAATCAGCGCGGCGACGACCATTACAAATGCCGCAAAGTAGTGCCATGCTACCGGAGCCAATCCCGCAGGCGTCGGAATAATCGCGATAATTGCGCCCAACGCTAGCGGGACGATCCACTTCATGACTCTGTTTGGTTTTGCTGCAATCGGCGCTGGCGCGCCAGCAGGTTGCTCCACGGTGTTCGTCGAACTCATAGTAGGTCCTCTCGTCGGAATACACGTTTATAATTACGCTTCTTAACCTGGGAAAAGCAGTAAGAACTAAGCGATATAAGCCTCTTCTTCCACGAACGCTTTGCTTAACAGACATTGGAGCGATTCACCGGCTTGTGCATGTCTGTGTGCCTGCAACCTGCCCTGTTGCGTCGGTTGCCCACGCTGGCTTGGGATATTTCCGGTCCGCCTTGCCCGCCTTGATCACCTGTCCCGGAACATCATGGCCGACGATTCCCGGCAGGTCCCTGGCGACTTCAATCAGTGCATCGAGATTGACGCCGGTGTCATATCCCATCTGCTCCAGCATGTGTACCATGTCTTCCGTGCAAACGTTTCCGGTTGCGCCGGGGGCGAACGGGCAGCCTCCAAGCCCGCCGAGGGAAGCGTCAAAATTGCGCATCCCGGTCCCGAGCGCCGCTAAGACGTTCGCGAGTCCCATGCCGCGCGTGTTATGGAAATGCAAGGTAAATGGAACCTGAGGCCAGCGATGCAAGACCGCATCACACAAGCGGCGTACTTGTTCGGGATTTGCCATGCCTGTGGTGTCGCACAACGTCACTCCCTTAATCCCCGTGTCCAGAAATTGCTGTACCAGTTCCAGAACGCGCGACTCGGGAATGCAGCCATCGAATGGACAACCGAATGACGTTGAGAGCGATCCGTTGATGAATGCCGATGATGATCCGGCGAACTTGACCATCTCTGCGAACTGCGCCAGTGATTGTTCGCAGGTCATGCGCAGATTAGCCCGATTGTGCGATTGGCTCGCAGACATCACAAGATTAATCTCGTCCACGTTGCAGCTCAACGCCCGTTCGCAGCCTTTTACGTTTGGCACCAGCACGGTATAGACGACCCCTGGTTCTCGGTTTATCGCGCGCATTACTTGCTCGGCATCGCGCAAATTCGGAATTGCCTTAGGGGACGTAAACGAGGTTGCTTCGATCTTCGCCAGACCGGTTTTTCCCAGGCGGTTGATCAACTTGACCTTTTCTTCCGTCGCAACAAAGTTCGGCTCGATCTGGAAGCCGTCACGGAGCGCAACGTCATTAATGTAGAAGCGATTCTTTCCTGCGGTAGTCATAAGTCTTCTTTCTTGCCTGAAATAATGCCGCGTTGGCGCAGGCTCTTAAGCGTTTCGCCGTCAATCCCGATTGCTGAGAGTACCTCGTCCGTATGCTCGCCCAGGGCCGGACCGGCACCGCCTATGTGTCCCGGCGTGTCGCTCAGTTTCGGCAGCACGCCCGGCACCTTCAAAGTTTTGCCGGATGGAAGGCTGATGGTCTGAATGACCTCGCGCGCCTGATAGTGCGGGTCTTTGACAATGTCCTCCGCGGTGTATGGATACCCGACCGGAACGCCGGCTGCATTCAGCTTTTCCATGACTTCGGAAACGTCTCGCTGCTTCGTCCATTCACCAATTGCAGCATCGAGGATCGCGACTCCTTTAACGCGTCCATCGTTATGTGCGTACTGCGGGTCATTTGCAAGATCCTCCCTCCCCATCGCGTTCATTAGGCGCTTGAAGATGCCGTCGCCATTGCCGGCAACCAGCACGTACTTGCCGCCGCGGCAGAGGTAGGCGTTGGTCGGGGCAATGCCTGGCAGGGCAGCTCCGCTGGGCTCGCGTATCTCACCAAAAAAGTCGTATTCCGGAACGAGGCTTTCCATCATTCCGAACACTGACTCATACAAGGCCACATCGATGCACTGTCCCTTGCCGCTGTGGTGATCGCGATGATGCAAGGCCAGCAAAATTCCAATAACGGCATACAGAGCTGAAAGCGAATCGCCAATACTTACGCCGCAGCGCACCGGGGGACGCCCGGGTTCGCCGGTCAAGTAGCGCAGCCCGCCCATCGCCTCGCCGATCACGCCGAAGCCCGGAAGGTCGCGGTAAGGGCCTGTTTGACCGTAGCCGGAAACCCGCACCATGATCAGCTTCGGGTTGAGCTCCGACAACTGCTCCCAGCCCAGGCCCCACTTCTCCAAGGTGCCAGGCCGGAAGTTCTCGATCAGAATGTCGGCATCCTGAAGAAGCTTGCGCAAAATCTCCTGTCCCTCGGGTTTCTTCAAATCGAGTCCGACCGATTTCTTGTTGCGCGACTGCACATGCCACCATAGCGAAGTGCCGTTCTCGATCATGCGCCAGTTGCGCAGTGGATCTCCGACATCGGGCGGTTCCACCTTGATGATTTCGGCGCCGAACTCTCCTAGAAGTTTTGCCGCAAATGGACCGGCAATAAGCTGTCCCAACTCGATGACCTTCAGTCCGCCTAGGGCGGTAGTACTTTTCTTGTTTTCCATGATTGCGTTGTCCTGCTTTTATGATCGAAAGAATACCCAGCCAAGCCTGAGCTCTGCGTAAAGAATTTCTCGGCTAAGTTCGATGGAAACTACTCTGGCACGCTCAAGGAAGTTTGCCAAGCGGTAATTTTCAGTGGTTCTCCCGGGGGAGTTTCCGGCAACATGACAACTGCGCGCAGGGCTAGGTTCCGGGACAGGTATTTGGCATCTTTTCCGTCGATTACATGCACAAATTACGGCGGTCGCGTGCTGGTTTGCATCCAATATATGTTGCTCATCAACATTGCCGGTTTGGGGTTCGGCAGTGAGCTGTCGTCACGATCCTGTTGTAATCGCGTTACCGGGGTTCTCGAATGCCCATGCCTGGCCAATATGATCCTGACCAAACACTTGTCCGTGATCCGGGCGCAACCCGTTTTGCGAGCAGCAGTGCCTCGGGCAACGCCGGTAGCGGGATAACGCCTGCGAACTTGCCGGTGGGCACCGTGCTTGGCGGTCGCTATGAGATCATCGCATTGCTCGGCGAGGGTGGTATGGGAGCGGTTTATAAGGCCAACGATCTCCAACTGGATCGCGTAATTGCCCTGAAGACCATACGTCCGGAGCTGGCCGGTAGCTCTGACATGCTGGCCCGGTTTAAGCAGGAGTTGATCCTCGCCCGGCAGATCACGCACCGCAACGTGATTCGCATCTTCGATCTCGGGGAAGATGCGGGCACAAAGTTCATTACCATGGAGTTTGCCGACGGGGCGACCTTGCGCTCGCTATTGAGCGAGAGAGGTAAGTTCGAGCCCGCTGAGGCGGTTGAAGTCGTCAGGCAGATCTGCCTTGGTCTCGAGGTGGCACATGCCGAGGGCGTGATCCATCGCGACCTGAAGCCACAGAACATCATGCAGAGTCAGCAGGGGCGGGTCGTGGTCATGGACTTCGGCCTTGCACGCACCCTCACCTCCTCCATGACCCAGACCGGTGCGCTTGTGGGCACCATGGAGTACATGTCACCAGAGCAGGCGCTGGGAAAAGAAATCGACGCACGCTCAGATATTTTTGCCATAGGTCTCATTTTCCACGAACTGCTTACGGGCAAAACGCCCTACCAAGCCGATACCGCAATTGCCAGCCTGATCAAGCGCTCGCAGGAGCCCGCACCTCCAGCCAGCCAGGTCGATGCCAGCGTCCCGGGCGATCTTAGCCGAATCGTCTCAAAGTGTCTGGAGCGCGATTGCTCGAAACGCTACCAAAGCGCCAGTGAGGTTCTCAAGGATCTGGATGCATGGGTGGCAGGCAAAGCAGTATCCGCCAGACCCGCGCAGCGTGCTTTTAGCCGCCGACAGATTTACGCCATGGGCGCGGGCCTCTTGCTGCTTGTGCTCATAGCCGCTGGCATCGGATTACGTCAGCGCACTTCTGTACCAGCTTCGCGATCTTCACCGTCGCAGGTGTCTTCAACTCCGGAGATCTCGCTTGCCGTCCTCCCGTTTCGCAATGCCACGGGCGAGCAAGGCTTGGAATGGATCGGCAGCAGCGTGGCCGAGATGTTGACCACGGAGATAGGGGAATCTCAACATTTGCGGACCATTGCGCCATACCGGATGCACCAGGTGCTCTCCGATTTGCGAATTGCGCCTGATAACATGCTTGATCCGGCGATGCTCCATCGCATCTCGGAATTCAGCAAAGCGGACACGGTAATCTGGGGCCAGTACGTGAGACTGGGCGAGCAAGTACGTTTTGATCTTACCCTGCAAAACGTGAAAACCGACCGCCAGATTTCACTCAAAGTAGATGCCGCCAACCAGAACGATATTCCCGCCGCGGTTCGCCGCATCGCAGACGCAGTGCGAAACAACCTCTCCATCTCCAGTGACGTGATCAAGGAATTACAGGCCAGTTCGTTCTCACCCCGATCGAATTCCTCCGCTGCTCTGCGTGCTTATAACCAGGGCGAGGAGTTTCTCCACGGCGGAAGGAATCTGGAGGCGCTAAAGAATTTCCAGGAGGCAACGAAAGAAGACGGATCTTTTGCGCTGGCATTCTCGGAGCTCGCGCAAGCTTACTCTCACTTAGGTTTCGATCGTGAGGCGGAGCAGGCGTCGCGCAAAGCTGAAGAGCTAAGCCTCCAGGCGCCAATCGCTGAAAAGTATCTCATCGATGCCCAACATGCCTTGATATTGAAGGACAGCAAGAAGGCTATTTCGGCCTACGAAAATCTCGTTAAAACCCGGCCGAACAACAACGACGTCAAATACGCCCTTGCTGGTCTCTACCTCGATCAAGGCCAGATTGACAAGGCTCGCGAGCAGCTTACAAAGATACTTAGCAGCGACTCCAAAGACGTTCGCGCAATCTGGCGCATGGGTGTTACGGAGATCGTGGCGAACAATCCCCAGGCCGCGCTCGATCCACTAACCCGCGGGCTGACTCTCTCGGTCGAAATGGATAATCAGGAACAGCGGGCGCTGATGCTGCAGGCCATCGGCATCTGCTATCGGTTGCTGAATAAGCCGGATGCGGCATTGCGAAATTATGCGGACGCAATGGAAATCAATCGCCGCCTCGGACTCAAGCGCAACCTTGCCGGAAACCTGATTGAGACCGCCCAGGTAGACAACATGCTCGGCAAACCCGATGACGCCATGCGAAGCTATTCCGAAGCACTGAAGTTGCAACGCGAAATTGGAATTCAGAAAGAGAGCGGCGACACCCTCATCGACATGGGTGTTCTGCTGGCTGATCGCGGGCAGTACGATAAGGCTCTACAGGCTTACAAGGAGTCCTTACAGATCCAGCGCAATGCGGGCGATACAAAGTATGAAGCTCTATGCCTGAATAACATGGGTTTGGTCTATCTTGCACGGGGCGAAGCGGACGATGCCTTGACTTACTTGCAACAGGCTCTGGAATTGCGCCGGAAGCTGAATCTTCCCGCTGACATTGCCGAGACCATGGGTAGCCTGGGCGAGGCGTACACGTCGAAGGGACAGTATGACCGGGCACTCTCGTCCTTTATGGATGCGCTGGGCTTATGGCGCAAGGCCGGCGATGTACAAAACGCCTCTGCCGAATATAACGAAATGGGACTTGTCTTCCTTTATCAGGCGCGCATGGGCGCGGCGATTGACGCCATGCAGGACGCCGTGAAGGGCCTGCGCGATGCTGGAGAACACAACCGCGATTTCGCCGAGTTCCTTGCCAACCTGGCCGATGCGCTTGCCCAGGCAGGAAGGGGTGGCGAGTCGCTAAAGCTGCTGGAAGAAGCGGCAGGAATTGCTCACGAACTAAAGAACCCCGCTCTGGAAGCAACGGTGCTCGACGCCCAGGGGAATGTTCGGATGTACGCTGGCGACCTCAAAGGTGCGAAGATTTCTTTCGAGCAAGCGTTGCGAGCCGCGTCCCAGGGCAAGGAGAAGGAAAAGACCTTGACTGCGAAGATGAACCTCGCCAAGGTCGCGATTGCCGAGGGTCGTCCGCAAGCGGCGCTTAGTGATCTGCGCTTAGTCTCGCAGCAGGCGTCAGTCGCCGGATTGCAGTATCTGTCGCTGCAGAGTTCCCTGAGCCTGGCCGAAGCGCTCGTGAAAAGCAAAGACTATGCCGGTGCCAAGGATCAATTGGAGCGAATTCTGGGAACAAGCGATCGGCTGGGCACGCGGGTGCTCACCGCGAAAATCAACTATTGGATTGCAAACTCCATGCGCGCTACCGGTAACACCGAAGCTGCAGCAAGATATAGCCAAACTCTCTCACTGCTTGATTCACTCAAGAAAGAGGCAGGCTCCGAACATCTGCTGGAGCGCTCGGACCTTCGCAGTATTTACGATGACTCTGCCCACTGGAGCCGCTTAGACAATGTTATTTCCGCGCACAACTAGAACACATTCAGATCAGTAACCATTGCAATGCTGGAGTGAGCGCGCGCAATGCGCTCTCACTCCGCTTTCTCGACTCTAGTTATCGTTAAAAGAGAAGTTTGCAACATGGGTTGTGCCGTCAGTGAGTTGTAGTACTAACTGCCGGCATGTGTTTTTCCATGCCTTATTGGTCTTCCATGTGTAAGTGTACAAACCCGTGGCGGAGCTGTAGGTCAGTCCCGCGCGAGATTCAGCAGTCGCGACCGCTGTCCCGGCGACACTCTTTCCAGGACACGCGATCGGCGTGGAAATGGGGTAACCCGCAGCCAGAATCCCAAGTCCTTGATTGCCTCCTAGGCCGAACTTCAAAGGCACTGTATCTCCGGCTTCGTCTTTATTCAATGCAGGAGGGTTATTCACTGGCGGATAGAACCCTGTGAAGTTGTAGCCAACCGTATAGGAAACCGTTACAGGTGCTCCCACGTTCCCGGCAACGTCCTGCACGTTCACCGTGAACGATTGGGTACCAAGGGACGAAGTGTTGATGGGGGATGTCAAAGTCCCGGTGTTTGGCGTTGGTGACACAGATGAAGCTCCAGTTGGTCCGCAGACTGCAACCCCTGACGGAGTCGCCCCGGATATTCCCGTGGGATCGGCGCAACTGTAGCTTGCCTGTACGCCGGCCTGGTTCAACGCGTAGGGTCCAGCCGGACTGAGGGTTGGGCCGGTGGCGACGAACGGCTTGGTTGTGTCCACGTTAATGGTCAGTGTCTTGAATGACGCCCAATTTCCAGTGTTGCTGACATCAGGCGTAAAAACCAGTTCCTCCGTTCCCGCGCAGTCGGTAGCGAAGTAATGAACCTGGTGCATGCCTTCGGCAAGGGTTACAGTGTCGCTTTCTGCCAGTGGTTGCGCGCCTGTTGTGGGAATAGTCGGACATGTAACGGGGTTTGACTTAGGCAGCGTAACGTCGCCAGGAATCGGCAACGCCGTGTCAGGATATGGCGCCGGACTGTCGATTCCATAAGTCAGGCTACGTATGGGCGCGGCAATGAAGTTGTTATTCGGAGCGGGCACGCTCGGCGGAGTGGTAAGGAAGCTCAGGTTGACCGTGTTGCTGTTACTCCACCCCAAGCTGTTCGGCGAGAAACTCGCCGCCGTGGACGGTAGGGGAACGCCGGAAACAACGGTATAAGTCGAGTTGGTTGTGGTTCCGCCACTACCGCTGCGGAAGTCGCCGAGAAAAGACGTCAGAGGATTCTGCGGGCACATGGCGCCTGTCTCAGGGCCGATAAAGGTGCAGCTCGAAGTCGGCCAATTATCACTTCCCATGAGGAAGCCGAGTCCGGTGCCGGCGGGGAAGGTGGTGACCGAAGTTGCCGTGGCATCGAACTCGTGGAACATCTGTACATTCTTGGCAGTCGATTGCGGACAATTGTCTCCGGCCGGGGTGGGGTTCAAGCTGTTCGTGCAGAGGATTGTCGAAAGCTTGCAGAGAGGATTGCCTGAGGCGTCCAACTCCCCAAGATCCGGTACGCAGGCAGTCGTCGCAAATGAAGTTCCTGCCACCACGGCGGGCCATGCCGACGGTGCAAGTCCCTGGTCGTTTACCGTGGGGATGGTATTGTCAACGATGGTCAGCGTTCCTGCTGCTTCCGCTGCAGAGTAGTCAGCAATAAACTCGACGCGTTGGCCATTCGTACTGTCAAAGAAAAAGTTCTGCGTCAGTTGGCTCGGTGCTGGGTTCGTGGTGGAGATTGGATTGCCCGTGATACTGCCGCCTGGCGCGATGCCCGCCTGTGTGCAATTGGTGATCAGCCAAACGGTTGAACTGCCGAAGGAACCGCCAAAGTCCAGAAGCTCGAATGTTGCCTGGATGGGCCCCGGTGCCAGATTCGAACTGATGTCCAGCGCGGGCACGCCGTAAGTCGCAACAAACGTGTCAGGATCCTGCCCCAGCAGTCCCGTGGCCGCGCTTGTGTAAGGCGGAGTGAAGCAATCAGTCCCGCCCTCGGGTGCGTCTGTATATCCATTGCGGCAGACATTGACCCTTGCGTTGCTGTTCACCGTGAGCCCGATGTAATTATCGGTGAATATGTTTGCATAGGTATTGTTAGCCGCCGTGGGCGAGGAAGATATGATCGCCGTCGGCGCTGCCGGACAGCTCAACTGAAGCGTTGAGGTACTGTACGCCGTCGGAACCGTATAGGTCGAGCTCCTGGTGTAAACGGGAGCAAACAGCTGATAGGTGTTAGGTGGTGCGGTTTGTGCAATTGCCTCAGAGCCTGCAAGCATCACGGCGAGAACGAGCGCAGCAGTATTAAGCTGTTTCATGGAACCCTCCTGATATCGCAACTAAGCGTTTTCGGACTTGCAGGATGAGAAGTCCCGCATTCTCCACGGGCTTTGTACGAGCCAGTGTGCCATTGAATGTTTCGGTTTTCCAGCATGCAGACTTGGTGGGCGGGAGTCTTCCCGCGGAATAACGTCAGCATCAACACCCCTCATCTGAGGGGCTCAGATGCTTAGCGCCGGTTGCGAGTTGCGCTTTTCGAGAATTGTTCTTTCAAGTGAACGCCCAGCGTTCTTACATCTTCAGCCTGTAATAGGCGGTTTTGTCCCATGCAACCCGGGCGAAGGAGTCGCTCAAGCCGTATGTCGTCTCCGCCGCTCCCAGCAGAAGATAGCCATCCGGTTTCATCGCGGAAACCAGGCGGGTAAGGATTTCGCGCTTCTTCTCCACCTCGAAATAGATCATCACGTTGCGAAAGAAAACCACGTCGAACTTTGGTAGTCCGGACCATGGCTCCGTCAGGTTCAACTCGCGGAACTCAACCATGCTTCGTATCTCGGAGCGGAGAACCCAGTCGGCTCCTTCGCGCTTGAAATATTTTGTGAGGTACTTCGCTGGAAGACCTCGATTGACTTCAAGCTGACTGTAGCGGCCGGCGCGGGCGCGCTCCAGTATTGCGGTGGATAAATCCGTTCCGATAATCGAAATCGTCCATCCAGGCAATCCTCCGAACTGTTCCGCAATCAGCATCGCAAGGCTGTATGCTTCCTGACCGCTGGAGGATGCAGCGCTCCAGAGAGTCAGGCGGCGAGACCCGGCGCGCTCAACCATCAAGTCCGGGATCATGACTTGTCGTATCGCTTCAAACGGCAGATGATCGCGAAAGAACCAGGTCTCGTTATTCATCATTGCGTCGAGAACCTTGCGGTGGAGTCCGCCAAACGAACTCAGTCGAATGGATGCAAGCAGGTCCTGTGCCGAATTCATGCCTTCGCGGTATGCCAGTGGGGTCAGGCGCGATTCGGCAAGATAGCCCTTTCCCTCGTCCAGCACAACCGCGGAGTACTGAGCCATGAACTGGCGTAAGTATTCAAATTCTCTCGCTTCAAGCCCCATACTCACCGCCTTGCGATCGCCGGCAGGAAGGCTCCGAAACGCCATTGATTAGTGAGGCGCGTGGCGACACGCGCCGCCCCCGGCCTACCCTGCGAACTATCTCATCGGCAATTTCCGTAAGGGGAAGAATGCTGCTGGCCAGGCCAGCCTTAGCCACAAAACCGGGCATGCCCCACACCACGGAGCTGGCTTCATCCTGAACAACGACCTGGCCCCCGGCCTCCTTTATGTGTTCGCATCCGCGCAACCCATCTTGCCCCATGCCGGTCATCACGATGGCAAGTACGTTTTGCTTGAACACCTCCGCCACTGACCGGAACAGAACATCAACCGATGGCCGGCACGAGTTTTCATGCGCTGCCTGGAAGACGCTCAGACGAACCGACGCATCGTCGCGGCGAAGATTCATATGAAAGTCGCCGGGAGCGATCCACGCCTGTCCAGGCGCGATCACAGCGCCGGATAATCCTTCTTTTACTTGTAGCGAAGATGAGGCCGTGAGTCGCTCGGCCAAGAATCGCGTGAATGTCGGAGGCATATGCTGAACGATCACAATCGGAACCGGGAAATTCGGCGGGAGATGCGGAAGCACTTCGGCCAGCGCGTTTGGTCCCCCGGTGGATGTCCCTATAGCAACGATGTCCACGCGCTGTTCTGGAGTCGAGATTGGCTGAATCGTTGACCTGAATGCCGCGGCACGATTCGCGGAACGGTTCGCGCCAGTGAGCATATTCGCGGGCGCGGGAGTTATGTTGCGTACCTTGCCCTTCCAGCAAAGTGCTTTGAGTTTTGGAATAACGTCCAGCCGTATGCGCAACATGCCGTCTTGAACGCTGCCTACATTCGCGGGTTTCGCAACGTAGTCGTCGGCTCCGGCGGCAAGAGCGTCAAGGGTAGCCAGGGCTCCCCGCTCGGTCAACGTGCTGAACATGATTACCGGCGTACGGATGCCTCGCGCCCGTAGCGCGCGCAGAGTTTCCAACCCATCCATATCCGGCATTTCGATATCGAGCGTAATGGCGTCGACCGCGCACTGTTCAACCATGGCGAGCGCGATCCGTCCGTTCGCCGCGACCCCTGCGACCTCGATTTCAGGATCGCTCTCAAGCGACTGTCTTACGATTCGCCGCATTACAACCGAGTCGTCCACCACCAGCACCCGATATTTCATTGGGGGAGTCCGATGATTTGTAGCTTGTCCAGAATGGAATCCCTCGTGAAGGGCTTCATAACATACTCATCCGCGCCCGCATCTAACGCCCGCTCAACTTCCACCTGATCTGACTCGGTGGTGACCATCATGATTTTCATGCCGTCATAGGCATGATCGGAGCGGACTAGGCCAAGCAGTTCTATGCCGCTCATCTCGGGCATGTTCCAGTCGAGGAGCGCCAAATCGGCGCATTGTTGCTTGAGGCAGTCGAGAGCGTCGGCGCCGCACTTAGCCTCAATCACCTCAAATCCGGCACCAGCCAGAATGGACTTCAATACCTTCCGCATGGTGGACGAATCATCGACAATCAGGGCCTGCATAATGTCTCCCTTCCAGAACTAGGTCATTCTCAGAGTAGGTGCGTCCTGAGGGCTCCCCATATTTGCCGTAGTTAGCAAATGTGGGTTCGCGCCGGCTGTGTCTGGCCTGCAGGCTTCCCACCCAAGCCCCAGGAGACTTGAATGGGGAACCCGGTGGCACAATGATTTTCTAGTATCGGAACTGCGAGACCAAAGTTTGCAGCTCCGCAGCCATTTTCTCCAGTGCCTGCGCGGCCTTCGATGTGTCGGTCGCACCCACGGTCGTGGCGCGTGCAGCTTCGGCCACTCCTCCAATGTTTTTGCTGATATCGGTGCTGCCTTTCGCGGCCTCTGCGAGGGTGCGCCCAATCTCATTGGTGGTTGCGCTCTGTTCTTCAATAGCACTGGCAATCGTGGTTTGGATATCGCTGATCTGGCCGATCACCTGGCTGATCTGTCCGATGGCCGAGACCGCTCCTTTCGTGTCGCCTTGGATGGCTTCGATCTTGCGGCTGATGTCCTCCGTGGCCTTGGCGGTCTCCTTTGCGAGTTCCTTCACCTCGTTGGCGACTACCGCAAAGCCCTTTCCCGCTTCGCCAGCGCGTGCCGCCTCAATGGTGGCATTAAGCGCAAGCAGATTGGTCTGCTGGGCAATCGACGTGATCACCTTGATGACCTGTCCAATCTCCGCACTGCTCTGTCCGAGCTTCGAGATAGTTTCATTGGTGGTCTCGGCGGTGTGGACAGCGGAAGATGCAACCCGGGTCGCTTCCGCTGTATTTTTCGCAATCTCCTTGATGCTCGCGCCCATCTCGTCGGCTCCCGTGGCCACGGTCTGCACGTTCGTGCTTACCTGTTCGGCTGCCGCCGAGACCACGCTAGCCTGGGTCGCCGTCTCATCGGCATTGGAACCCATGGATTGGCTGACCTTGTTCAATTCCTCTGCCGAACCCGCCAGCGAGGCCACGTTGCGTCCGATCTGTTCGAGCGCGGAGCGCACCGACTTCGAAAGCGTGTTGACAGCGTCAGCCAGGAGTTCATAATCTCCTGCGTATTTGTTTGTAACCAATGCCGTGAAGTCGCCGCCCGCGAGTTTGGTTAGAATTCCGCTAACGTCCTGCATCGGACCCACCACCGCGTCGAGGGTGGAGTTAACTCCCTCCACGACCTTGCGGTAGTCGCCCTTGTGCTTAGTGGCATCGGCGCGGGTCTCTAGTCTGCCTTCGACTGCTGCGTTTGAGAGATCGCTCGTGGCGGCAGTCAGGGCGTCTATGGCTTCCATCATTTCGATGAACGCAGGAACGAGATTGTCATTATCGGAGCGCTTGCCGCTCTTCTTGAGCGCTGCAAGATCCGTTTTGAAGTTTCCCGCTGCCACAGCCTGGCAGATACTCGCAACATGTTTAATTCGTTCCTGGACTGCATTCGTTGCGTTCGCTACCTGCAGAAAGACGCCTTGGTATGTGCCGGTGACTGTCAGTGTGTGATCGTTTACTGCCATCCGCTGCAGTACGGCATTTGCTTCGACAAGTCCGCCAAGTCCTTCGATACATGCATTCAGGTCTTCTTTAATCTCATTGAAATCACCGTTATAGTTTTCCGTGATCTTCGGCGGTATATCGCCCGTCGAAATGCGCTCGACATAGCCGGCGGCCATCTTTAAGGGTCCAATCACGGCGTCGAGCATGGCGTTGACTTCAGCCATCAGATCACGATAGGAGCCCTGCAGATCCTCAGTCTTACCGCGCTCGCTCAGTTTCCCATCGAGAGCCACTTTCATCAGCCGGGAAATCTCCTCATCGAAGCGCGCTTCCTCGGTGTTGTCCTGAATAACCTGAACCACGCCGATGACCTTGTGGTTCTCGTCAAAGCGCGGCGACACTTGAACCCGAAGCTTCAATTTGCGGCCCTGAACAACACATCCGCCATTCCCGGATATTGGCCGGCCTTCGCGTACCGCGCGATTTGCATAGCAGGTTCCAGCGCGGCATTCCGGGGTATCAAAGATGTCATAGAATTTCAGTCCGACGCAGGAATCGGCGTCACGGCCTGCAAACGATGCCGCAGCGGAATTGATGTACTCAATATTGTGGTCACAATCCATGACGATGACGGGCACTGGCGTGTCGTCAACGTAGCTGGCTTTCTTCATGGAGCGATCGAATTCGGAGGCAGCGCCGTAAGCCAACCCATTGCCTTTAGCGTGTGAAACTCCGTTCCCGTTCGTCCGAGCTATTCCCAAACCTCTTCCTGCCATGGTCACGTCCTCCGATTTATTGCGAGTTCCTGTTGATGAGTGATGCGTTTCCGTTAGCGATTCTCATTCCCGGCAGTCGCGCCGATGTTGACCGAGCGTTGCGTATCCAAAACGAGTAGCAACTCCTTCTTTAGCTTGTAGACGCCCCTGATCAATTCGCGGCTAGTGCTGGATAGAGTGTCAGGTGCCTTTTCAAAATCCTTTTCCTCAACTTCAACCACGTCGCCGATCTCATCGACCAGCAGACTCACTGCGCCATCCCCGGTGCGAACTACGACGTTCATCGGCAACTCACCAGCCCGGCGGTCTGCCACGCCAAGACGGCGTCGGAGGTCAATTGCCGTGACGATCTGTCCCCTCAGATTGATCAGTCCCGCCACTACCTCGGGTGCCAGCGGAACGCCGGTCATTTCAAGATGACGGATCACTTCCTGCACGGTCTCAACTTCAACTCCAAACAAAAGGCCTTGAACATAAAACGTGCAGAACTGCTGCTGAGTCGCGCTCATGCGGTCCTCCCTTGGCCTGCAATGGATTCGATCAACTCCGGTACGTTCAGCAGATCCGTGACATGCTGCTGGATGACCGCGGAGCCGAGCAGGCAGGCATTGTCAATTTTTCTGGCTACGGATACGTGCTGATCGACGATGTCGAGTATCTCGTCCACCACCAGTCCCACGCTGCCCGAACCCGTCGAATGCACGACGACCTGCATTGGGCCATCGCCAACTGCGTGCGCGGGAATATGCAGGGCGTCGGCGACGCTCACCAGCGGCATAATTTCGCGGCGATACTGAACCACTTGGCGATTTCCGGAATGTTCGATAGTCGTGCGGTCAAACTCCTCCAACCGCGACACCATTGAAAGCGGGATCGCGAGCTTTCCGCTTTCGCCCACCCGGAAGAGCAGCCACGACTCGAGCTTCTCATCTGCCTTGGCTAACTCCTCCTTGGCTGCAGGCACGTGACCGGATGCCTCGCCCGCCAGTGACGCTCGTTGCGCAAGGCCAACGATGTCCAGAATCAGCGCGACCTTGCCATCACCCATGATGGTGGCCCCGGCAAAGCAGGAGATGCCCCTGAGTTGCTTACGCAGCGGCTTCACCACGATTTCTTCGGTATCGTTGATTCCATCCACCACCAGTCCAAACTGGCGGCCATCGGCCTGCAAAACGACAATGTTGATCGCGCCGTCTCCATCGCTATCGGGCTTGGGGGTAAGCTTCAACTCGCGATTGAGATAGACGATCGGCAGCAGAATTCCGCGCAGGCGATAGACGGCGGCTTCCTGAATCATTTCAACGCCGCTTTCCGCCGCCTTGCCCTCGAGCCTTACCAGTTCTACGAGGCTCACTTGAGGAATCGCGAAGCGGTCGCCGCCCGTGGTGACAATCAGTGCGGGAATGATCGCCAGCGTGAGCGGAATCTTGATCTTCAACGTAGTGCCGCGGCCGCGCACGCTTGAGACATCGACGGTGCCGCCGATCTTCTCGATGTTCGTCTTCACTACGTCCATGCCCACCCCACGACCGGAAATGTTCGTAACCTTTTGCGCCGTGGAGAAGCCTGCCATGAAAATGAGGTTTGCGATCTCGCGGTCAGTCATCTTGGCGGCTTGCTGCGATGGCAGAATCTCGCGCTCGATGGCTTTTGCGCGGATTGCATTCAGGTCAAGACCTGCCCCGTCATCGGAAATCTCGATGTTGACCTGGCCGCCTTCATGAAAGGCTCTCAGAGACAACAGGCCCTGCGGAGGTTTCTTTGCCGCCTCGCGCTGCGCCGGAGTTTCCAGGCCATGATCGAGCGAGTTGCGGACAATGTGGGTAAGTGGATCCTTAATTGCCTCGATGATGGTTTTATCCAACTCGGTCTGGCTTCCTTCCATATCGAGACGCACCAGCTTCCCGCTCGCGTTTGAAAGGTCGCGCACGACGCGCGGAAACTTGTTCCAGATATTTCCAATCGGCTGCATGCGCGTCTTCATTACGCCTTCCTGCAACTCGGTGGTAATCAGGTTCAAACGCTGCGCCGTGCTCAGGAAAGCCGCGTCTTTCTGGTTCGACGTGAATTGCAGTATCTGGTTGCGCGCCAGCACCAGCTCGCCGACGAGATTCATAACCTTGTCAAGAAGATTCACGTCCACTCGGATACTGCTGGCAACAGAGTCATCGTGGCTCTCGCTCTGTATCTGGAGGGCATCCTGAATGGCGTTTGGCGGAACGGCACCGTTCTGAACGAGAATTTCTCCGATGAGACGCGAATCGCCGCTCCGCTGAGATTCGCGGGCTTCGGCGACCGAGACCGGATCGACCGCACATCGTTCCACTAAAATCTCTCCGACCTTTGGAGCGACCTGTGCCACCGGAGGCACCGGAACCGCGGGGGGCGAGCTTTCGACGGCGGTCAACATCGCGCTGAGCGACTGGATAATGCCGCTCAGATCCATGTCGCCTTCCTCTCCGGTGCGCTCAACCGTCGCGAGTAATTGGCGGTCAACGTCGATCATCTTCAGAAGTGCGGAGGTGATGGAGGCATTCACGCTGAGCTTGCCCTCGCGCATGCGGGAGAGAATGTTTTCGCCAACATGATTGACCGATTCGAGTTTCTTGAGCCCGATCGTTCCGCCTGTCCCCTTAAGCGTGTGAACCGCGCGGAAGATTCTCGCAACCAACTCTTTCGAAGTCGGATTCTTTTCAAACTCGACGAAGTCGCGATCAAGCTGGTCAAGAATCTCGCCGCCTTCGATTAGAAATTCCTGAATAAATTCGTCCATTTGCGTTGACTCCAAACTTCACAAACTCGTGGGGTTCCATTTTGAATCTGGAGCATTAAGATCGTGCAATACGTAGGAAAGCCCTGCGTAAGACCGCGGCAACGCCAAGCCTGCTACGGTTCCAGTTACTACATCGGAAAGCGGCACGCAAAGCTTTAAGGTTGGAAATCCGGCTTCGCATATATGATGGGGAAAGCTGGAGAATGGAACGGAAGAGCGATTGCGCATACTAGTTCTCAGCATTAATTATTGGCCTGATGAAACCGGAATCGCCGCCTTCAATACCTGGCGTTGCGAATACCTGGCGTCGCGAGGACACCAGGTGACCATTTGCACGGGACCGCCTTACTACCCGGAATGGCGCGTCCCCGCGCAATACCGTGGAAGGCTCATTCAGCGTGAAACTCGCAATGGAGTGACCATACTCCGCTCATGGATGTTCGTTCCGCAAACGCAGAATACGATGAGCCGCATCCTTCATGAGGCTAGCTTTCTTGTGTCCTCGTTCATGCGCGTGCTTGCCGTGCAGAGGCCGGAGATCATCATCGCCGTTTCTCCTCCTCTGGGCCTGGGACTGACAGCTTTGACGCTGGGCCGTATCTGGGGCGTGCCGTACATCTTCGACGTGGAAGACCTGCAGCCCGACGCCGCGATTGACCTTGGCATGATGACGAAGGGAGCCATCACCGATTTTCTATACAAAGTCGAGTGGAAGGCGTACGTCGGGGCCACGTTCATCAGCACGCTTACGGAAGGAATGCGGCAACGCATTGTGGAGAAGGGAATCGATCCGGCCAAGGTCGTGCTTTTTCCGCCGCGCGCGGATGCCTCTCTCTATGCGCTGCGTGATCGCATGGATGGCTCGGCCTTCCGCGAGAGGCATGGATTGCAGGGAAAGCTGATCGTCTCTCACTCCGGAAACATGGGCGTCAAACAGGGGCTGGAAGTAATTCTCCACGCCGCGGAGAAGTCGCGCGAGCGAGCAGATATCCAATATCTCCTCGTCGGGGACGGAGCGATGCGGGGCCGGCTTGAAGCCGAGGCCCGAGCGCTCAAACTGCCCAACGTGCATTTTCTGCCCGTGCTGCCAAACGATGAATTCCAGGAGATGCTGGCTGCTACCGATATTGCCCTGATCACCCAGCAAAGGGTGGTTTCCAACGTAGTCTTCCCGTCGAAGACCGTGACCTTGCTCTCTGCCGGATGCCCGGTGATTGCCTCAGTCAATTCAGGAAGCGAAGTTGCGCGAGCCGTGTTGCGCTCGGGGGGCGGGATGGTGGTGGAAGCGGAGAACGCTGATGCTGTTTCAAACGCGATCCTGGAGCTCTCGAAGAGCAGGGAATCGCTGGCCCGCATGAGTCGGTGGGCGCGCCAGTTCGCCATCGATTCCTGGGATGAGCGCCACACGCTGCCTTTGATGGAGCGGCAGATTACAGAATGCGTCAACCGCTAACCGTAACGATTTACGCTACGGTCGAGACACTGCCACCGGCTCTGGAGCCAGTGGTATGTGCGTGGCCTGGGCCGAAGCGTTTTGAGGCTGTGCCGGAAGCTGACTCATCAGCGTTTTGACCACGGCGGCGGCTGAGTACGTCTCCTGGGAGCCTGAGAGGAATTGCAGAATGATATCCAACTCATCCCCTGTAGTTACCAAGCCAGGTTCCTCGCTGCCGTCGCGATGTACCTGTTGCAGTCCGATGTCGGCGAGCAGACAGTTACAAAGGCACTTGCGCCCAACGGTCTCTTCCACGCTGCCGCCCTTGGCAAGATAGACATTGACAGGCTCAGATGGACAGCGATAGGCCAATGCACCGCTCTCGGTGCGATAGGCTTCGCGCAGGATTCCGATGTCGCATACGCGCGGGCGGTCGCGGTAAACCTCTGCTTCGGAGGTCGTCCCTTCCAGTTGCGCGGCCTTGAAAGGAAAACCCGTAGGCGATGAACGCGGGTCGGTGAATACCGAAGCTTCGCCGCGCTTGATCTTCTTGATCAGCCCGGCTTTGTAGTCCTCGCGCAGGCCGGACTCTTCGCAGAAAGCAAAGGCCGTTCCAACTTGCACGCCTGCCGCGCCTAGTTCCAATGCCTCTACCAGCTTCTCTGGGGTGCCATAGCTTCCTGCCAGCCAGAAGGGCACGCCGACCTGGCGGATCTTATCCAGATCAACCCTGTCGCGCTCGCCGTAAACGGCTTCGCCTTTTTCGCTCAGAACCAGTTGACCGCGAGGCGGCGCGTTGTGTCCGCCCGCGGTTGGACCTTCAATCACAAATCCGTCAACCTTGCCGTTGGCGCGGCGAACCATGGTGGTCGCCAGCGTGTTCGAGGAAATAATTGCAAGGAAGACAGGCCGCTCAAGAACGGGCAGTGGTTGACCGAAAAATTCCTGCGGATCAAAACGCATCAGGCAATCGTCTTCCGGCCGCGCTCCTGAGACGGAGAGCGGATAGCTGGCGGAATTTCCGGCGGCAAACGCGTCCAGAATGCCAGGTACCTTCAGCGGAATTCCAGCGCCCATCAGCACGTAGCTTACTCCACCCAGCATCGCGCCATAGAGCGAAGCCAGCAATGGGAGCTGCAGCTTTTCCATGCAGTTGACTCCCACCGGATTCGCGTGACCCTCGCGTGCCAGCGCCACCTCGACAAAATTAGAGACGATCAGCAGTTCAGTGGCCTCGCGGGTGTTGACTCGGGCCAACATTGGCAGAAGGCGATAAGGTGAGCCCGCAGGGCGGCCTCCGGCGATGTAGTGCCGCTCCAGAACGCGCGATGCCATTTCAGGGAAGGGGAACATTGCCATGCCGCGGCGCATGTGGCCGCCTGGGTCGCCGTCCTGCAGGCGTCTCGCAAAAATTGTGTCGAGCGCCGTGCTGGAAACGACTCCGAGCTGCCCGGTGAGGGATACCGCCTTCGCCAAACGCCAGTCAGAGACGCCCGCTCCCATGCCGCCCTGAATAAGTACCGGATGCTGAGTCATGGTCTCAATTGTGGCAGGCATTTGCGCAGGGATAAGTCATAGTTTTGTATTAATTGTCGTGTCGCTTATCCGGGAGCAGCCAGGCGGCAAAAAAAACGTGGGATGGGTCGCATACATGATGAACCATCCCACTCAAGTGGTCGAGTGCGGAATCGGAGGTCGGAGTCCTACTCCTTGAGCGCGTGGGTGCCATGAGTGACAGCCGCCCCGGCTCGCAGGGCTGCGGCAACCGCTACGACTTCTGAAATTTCCTGCTCAGATGCGCCAGCCTCCCGGGCTTTGTCGGAGTGAATCTGGATACAGTAGGGGCACTGGGTCGTGAGCGCCACAGCTACTGCCATTAATTCCTTATATTTAGCGGGAATGGCTCCGGCTGCCATGGCGGCTTTGTCAAAGGCCCAGAACGCTTTCATCGCCTCCGGCGCTCCTGCGTCAAGGCTCTTCAGTTTCTTGAGATTCTTCATGTCGTACATGGGTGCGCCTCCTGGGATGCTGCTGGGATTCGATTGTAGCCTACTGGGCGGTTCCAAGGTCTATTGGACACCAACTACTTCAGCTCGTAGATGGCAAGCTGCACGTCCCGGGTTGCCGATTCATCCGGCAAGAAGCCTTAAGCCGCAGCAGGTTCACGCTCCGCCCGGGTAGAAAATCAGCATCTGGAAGAAAAAGCAGGAGTAGAGGACCGGCCTCTGCTCCTGCTTCGTGTCTGTGTTTCGCGGTGCGACACTAGATGAACATCTCGTCGCTCGGCACGGCCTTGGAACGCCGAACCTTCCGTCCCGCCAGATACTCGCCGAAACCCACCGCAACGCCCTCCATCAGCGCCGAGACATGCCGCGCCGGCGACGTAACGGTATGCTGCAACGCTTCGGCCGTCAGGTCAACGCGTTGCATGGTGCGAGTTGCCAGGATATCCGCCCTGGCTGCCTGAGCTCGCGCGATGCCGACGATTTCCGTGACCGTATCGTTGATCTCGCCAGCCTGCGAACGCACCAGATTCGAAGTTTCGGTTAGATTCGTAACCACGGTGCGGATCATCGGCGCGCTCTCATCCACAATGCCGCGAACCGTTCCAATCAGCGGCAGAGCCTGTTCTTCCACCTTGGTTGAGAGCGCTTCCACACGCTGGCTCAGCTTGCGCGTAGAGACATACATCCCCAGCAGGATAAGGGTCTGCAGTACGACCGCAACCGAGGTCACCGCGACAAAGGCGATGAGTAAAGTCGTCTCATTCATGATGGGCCTGTCCAATCACTGCGGGCCACCCAAATTGGATGGCCCGCAGTGAAAATTGCGAGTTTACAGCTTGGGCGCGTCAGGATCGGGAATCGGATCCTGGCTCGCGTCGCGATACGCCTGGCGGCCGGCTTCAAACGCCGAGCGAATATTATCCTTCTGTTGTGCGATCACGTCCTTGCCGCGATCAGCCCATTCCTGTGCCTGTTCTTTGTACTTGCGTGCGCGTTCCTGAACCACTTCCCGGCTTTCTTCCGCCGCTGTCAGAATCGATTCACGCGTTTCGCGACCGGACTTCGGGGCATACAGCACACCTACCGCCGCTCCCACTCCTAGTCCTGCCAGAAACCATAAAATTCCATTACCGCTGCAGCATTCGTCAGCCATGAAACGCCTCCTGAAAACACCTTAGGTATCAAATGCTAACATTCGGATCAGGCAATTACAAACCTGTGCTTCCCGGCAAATTTACACCAGAGCTGCCGTTCGGCGCTACATTGGGCGTACCTAAGGTGCGGAACCGTCCAGACCCTAGTGTATGCTGGCCAAACATTTGGCCTTCGTCCTAATTGTTGTGACAGTTGTCACAGATGAATGTGATAGTTACACTGAAGACGCGGCCCCTCGTTTGTATAATCAATGAGGTTCTCCCATCGTTTTCCGTTCGCTGTGAGAGGTTGGCCAGGACTTCTTCTTATGCCTTTGCTTTGGCTTCGAGTTGCGACCGTACTGTACGGAGTAGGACTGATCCACGCGATCCTGATGCTCCGTCAGCGGGGGGAGCGTTCGGGACGGGTCGCGGCGCCGGCCGTTTGCTTGGGAATGGTCTTCCATTTCGTCTCAATCGTAGAGACGGCGCTGATTTATGGCTATGCGGAGCTGCTGTCGATTCGCCATGCCGAGTCTGGTTTGGCGCTCATCATTGCCCTCATCTTCACCGCGATGTATTTGCGCTACAAAACGGCTTCTCCGGCGGCGTTCATCTTCCCGCTCATCTTTATCCTTACTTTTGCTTCCGCCCTGGCGCAGCATCCCGTTGCCTTTTCTTCGCCGACTTTTCGTAGCCGTTGGATCGTTTTCCATGTCTGCACCCTGCTGTTCGGCTATGCCATGCTCTTCCTCAGTTTTGTCTCCAGCCTCCTTTACCTGGTGCTGGCCCGCCAGCTCAAGCGCAAACAGACGGCGCGATGGGCTGCGCATCTGCCGGCGTTGCAGGAGATCGACGAACTTGGCTACAAGGCACTGCTGTTGGGCTTTCCTTTCATGACGATTGGCCTTTTGGCCGGTGCCGTGGTGGCGCAGGAACTTTACGGCGCATCTTTCTTTACCGATCCCAAGGTGCTGCTCTCGCTGCTGATGTGGAGCATCTATCTGGTCCTTCTCTACACGCGCTGGAGCGCCGGATTGCGCGGCAGAAAAGCCGCTTATCTGGCCAGCTTTGGATTCATCGTCTCCGTTTGCGCTTGGGGTGCAAATTACTTGAGCAAACTACATAGGTTTGTCGCCCCATGAACTTCTTCGTTCTGGGAGTGAATCACAAAACGGCGCCGGTGGAAGTGCGTGAGCGCTTTGCCATACCAGAGGCGCGCCTGCCCGAGGCTCTTGCCAAGCTCACGGGCATGGATGGGATTGAAGAGGGCATGATCGTCTCCACCTGCAATCGCGTGGAGATATTTGCCCGGTCGCAGAACGGCCATTGTGATTTGCAACAGTTCGTCCGCGAGTACTTTGGCTTCAGTGCCGGGGAATACGAACCTTACATTTTCGAGCACCAGCAGCTTGAGGCCGTGAAGCACGTCTTCCGCGTTACCTCCAGCCTGGACTCCATGGTCGTCGGAGAGTCTCAGATTCTGGGTCAAGTGAAGGAGGCATATGCCACCGCGCGCGCCGTGGGCACGGTAAATTCGCAGCTTGACCATCTCATGACCCGCGCCTTTGCAGTGGCCAAAAAGGTGCGCAACGAAACCTCCATCGCCACCTCGTCGGTGTCCATCGCATCGGTGGCGGTCGAACTGGCAGAGAAGATCTTTGGTAGCTTGACCGGCAAGGTCGTCTACTTGGTTGGTGCCGGTAAGATGTGCGAGCTTGCTGCTCGCCACTTGCTCTCCCACGGAGCCAAAAAGATTTACGTTGCCAACCGGACCTTCGATCGGGCTGTTGCCCTGGCGGATAAGTTTGATGGCGAAGCCGTCCCCTTTGAGCGCCTCTATGACACGGCGCCGTGGGCGGACATCATCATCAGTTCCACTGGCGCGCCTCACGTAATTTTCCGCAAGGAACACGGCGAGAAATTTCTCCATGCCCGCAAGAATCGCCCCATGTTCTTCATTGACATTGCGGTGCCGCGAGACATCGATCCCGCGCTCAACGACCTGGACGGAATCTTCGTTTACAACATTGACGATCTGCAGCAGGTCGTCCAGTCGCACATTGGAGACCGCCGCAAGGAAGCGGTCCGCGCCGAGTTGCTGGTGGATGAGGAAGTTCGCAAGTTTGAAGAGCGAGCACAGACCGCCGAGGTCGTTCCCACCATCGTTTCACTGCAGCAGCACCTGGAGAACCTGCGCCAGGCCGAGGTAGATCGGGTTCGCGGCCGCCTTGGTAATCTTACGCCTGAGCAAGAGATGGCCGTTGAGGCGCTCAGTCGGGGCATTATCAATAAGATTATGCATACGCCGATCACCACGTTGAAATCGGCGGCGCGCGATCCTGAATCGACGACGGTTGTCGATGTAGTGCGCAAGCTGTTTAACCTGCGCGTCGAACCGCCAATCGAGCCGGTGCC
>Ga0181528_10000106_pt1 | contig 78345 bp, 62 predicted proteins | sample PEATcosm2014_Bin_47_FD_119742 | JGI IMG/M metagenome (GOLD analysis project Ga0181528, IMG submission 119742) | Peatland microbial communities from MTU Mesocosm Facility, Houghton, MI, USA - PEATcosm2014_Bin10_10_metaG | ecosystem: Environmental > Terrestrial > Soil > Wetlands > Peat | place...
GGTCCAATCAAGTCTTCCACCTTTTGGACCACGCTTTTTGCGTTCGCCGGAACCGCATGCAAGGACACTTCGCGAGTGATCTCCGCCGAGGCGTGTCCCAGCAAAGCTTGCACTGTTACAAGTGGTGCTCCCACCGCATCGAGTAAAGTCGCATTGGCGTGCCGCGGCCAGTGCCAATTTGCGCCCTTAAGCCCGAGCTTCTCACTGGTCGGCTTCAATTGCCGATTCAGGAGATTCCCGCGGCTGAGGGGCGTTTCTTGCCCGCAGGCGACAATGTCTCGGGATTCGATTCCGCGCGTTTATAACTATCTAGAATCGCAATTCCGGACGTGCTCAGAGGTATGGTTCGACGGCTTCGTTTCGTCTTGGGATCATCGAATATTTATTGGGCGCCAATTGCTGGAGAAGCTCCGTTACGTATAGGGGAGACTTATGAATCCTCGCGCCGAAGTGATCTCCAAGTCTTGCTTTCACCATTTTTGCCAGGTTGAGTACCTGCTCGAATCCCGTGTATTTATTCCGCCACTGTTGCTGTGGGAAATGGTAACGAATGACCGAGTTCTTGAGCGCGTGCTTGTTCGTGGGGTGGCGGAAAAAATCCGGATTCTTCAGAACAAAATTGACGAGCGGAATCTGAAGCCACGCGAGCATGATCTCTGGGGTGCTGAAATAGAAGAAAGGTTCGTGCAACACATTGTTTCTGCGGCACCATTCGATGGGAGTAGTATAGCTGATATCTACATTCAAGTATGGATCGGCCGAAGTTAAGACCTTCTTCGCTGGATCGATTTCATAAAGCTGCTCTCCGCCTGCCAAAACGGCGAAGCCGCCCATGTCTTCGACAATCGACATCTGCTTGATCATCATGAAGCGGAAGAGTTCGACCGCAACATATCCGTCTTCGATATAGTGATCCAGTTCGTTCTTCACGAAATCGAAGATGTCGATGCTATACAGCTTCTGGTGTACCTTGTTTTCCTGGCACCATCGCTTCGCATACACGACGTCATGCGCATTCCTGCCTTCAGCAAATTCGATGGTCAGCACGTTGAACGGCAGCTTAAGCTTGAGAAAGATCTCACAGACCGTCTCGCTGTCTACTCCACCGCTGGAGCAAATCCAAATCGGTTTTGTAGTGGACTCAGCCAGGGAAAGCGCTGCTTTCTCCAACTCTTCCATCCAGGAGAGCGGTGGCCGTGTGCAGTGAGAAAACTTAAATCGGGAGGAAGGTGTTGGAAAATTGGGATCATCCCATCGATATTGGAGATTGTCGATAGTCGCCATGACCGGATTATACCCGTGAGATTTGCCACTCCGGGCAATCGAGATGCGGCAAGTGACTGGGGAAGCGACAACGTGGCATACCGGTATCCCAAAAGCGTGCTAAAGTTATCTCGCCCGAAAACTGATCGCTACGTTGGCCAGAATTTCTATATTAGGACTGGTATATGAGCAAACTAAAAAAGCTACGCAATCGTGTTCTCGTGTCTGCGATTTTTCTGTTGGGCTGCACCCGACTGACAGTCGCGCGCATTCTTCCTTCCGCTTGGACGAGTCAAAAGCCTAATCCCACGGTCTTTAATCTCACAGAAGCTGCTTGGGCGGAACTGCGCGCCGGTGTTGATTTTACAATTGACGCTCAAGACGCTTCGAAGAGCGGCGATGACAAGAAGGACGCTTCCAAGGGTGATGAAAACAAGGATGCATCCAAGAGTGGTGACAAGAAGGACGCACCGAAGAGCGATGATAAGAAAGACACGTCCAAGAGCGACGACAAGAAAGACGCCGGCTCTGGTGGTGGTGATGGCGAAGTAGCCGACGGTGTTGGCGGTTAGCAGTTTTTCTCCCCGCGTCTGGCCGGGGAAGAACCAAAACATTGCGGGTTTGGAAGCAGTGTGTGTGAAGTGTTCTTCTGCGATGCAGAGCTCTTGCATGAACGAGGACGAGATCCTCACTGGTGGATTACGGGACGCACCCGAGCGGCCTCTTGAATACAATTATCCCGTTTGGAAAAAGTTGGGGATGCGAACGTGGCAATACCAATAAATCAGTTACAACTGCTCAACAAATCGAACAAGGCAGCGGAGGCGCTGTATGCGCAGATTGTTGCGCGGATTCGACAGTGGGTGAGAGAAGGCAATTTGAAGGAAGGTGACCGACTCCCCTCCGAAAGGGAGTTGGCCGACGTCTTTGACGTTAGTCGTGTTCCCGTTCGAGAGGCACTAAAGACCTTGGAATTTTTGGGCGTTGTTGAGCATGTTCGTGGGAAGGGAGTAATTGTAAAAAGGGTAACAATCAATCATATTTTGAGCCACGTAGAATTCTTGCTTGTTGATCCCCTTTCCACCTTGCAAGACTTGTTTGAGGTTAGAGAAGCTATTGAAGTACAGGCCGCAGGTCTCGCGGCAGTTCGCCGAACAGAGGAAGACCTTGAAAAGATGGACAATGCTCTGGTTGAGACCGAACTGCACATCCTGCGGAACCGAGATATAAACAGCGCTTCTCTGCATTTTCACACTGCACTCATCACGGCGGCACACAACAACATAAGCCTCAAAGTCAATGAGTCGTTGTTGGACATTCTGAGATACTCCAGGCAAGCCACTCTAAAAGACCGCAAACAACGAATGGCCTCCCTGCGCGCCCACAGACTCATCTTCGATTCCGTACGAGATCAGAATGCCGAGGCTGCAAAAGCCGCCATGCTGGACCATCTGAGAGAAGTCAGCTCTAAAATCCCGAAACGGTCATAGAAAGAAGATTGCGTCCAAAGAAGTGAATCGAAATTGTTAGCATGTGGTATACCAGTAGGCCACGACATGTAACAGTTCTCGGCGACTCTCTATTGGGCGTTATGGCCCACAAGCATGCCACGTGGAGGAACAATGGACGAGATTGGAAAGCTGTCTCGAAGAGGTTTCCTTATGGCTGCCGCGGGTGCGGCGGCGGTTACACCCGCAATGGCCTTTCCTTTTCAGAACCTTAAGCCGGTCGGATCTTTTCAACGGCATCCGCAGGAACAACCGGTCTACAAAGTCACAAAAAAAGTGCCACAGGTCTGCGCCCGCGCATGCGAAGCTAACTGCGCGTTTGACATCATCGTCGGGGTTGACCCAAAAACAGGGCTGGAGCGTGCACTCACCATTGAAGGCCGGCCGCAAGACCCGGTCTCCAGGGGCAAATACTGCATCAAGGGGCTGGGCTACGTTGACTCTCTTTACGATCCGGAACGCCTTTTGGTCGCACTGAAAAGAACAAATCCCAAGAAGGGCATCGACGTGGATCCCGGATGGGTGACAGTTAAATCAAGCGATGCCGTCACCGACATCATTGGCGTCATGAAAAAGCATCGTCGTGAAGAACTGCTAATCTGCTCACCGGGTAATCCCTATACCAATAAGCTCTGCAAATCAATTGGTGTCATTAGAAGCGATCAACGTACGGAGTGTTTTGGTACGCACTATTACATCAACTGCCTCACACTCACCAATCCGCCAAACCCTGTTTACTCGAGCACCTACACGCCTTCTCACCATGTCCCGGGCTTCGATTTTGACAAATGTAAATACCAGATATGGTTTGGCTATGACTCGATGACGAAACTGGGAAAGTCTGGATTGGTAAATCACTTTGCAGAGTGCAAGAGAAACAAAAGCACGAAGATTGTGATGTTCAATCCCGTCAGAACCCCATTTGCCGACTCGTACGCCGATTCCTATTACTCCATCAAGCCCGGCACGGACCTGGCTGTAGCGCTCGCTATCGTCAATACGATTCTGTCAACCAACAAATACAACACGGAGTTTCTGAAGAAATACTCGGACGCGCTCGCGCTTGTTGATGAAAAGACCAAACTAGCCGTCAAAGGAACAGATGGTTCGTTTTATGCATGGAGTACGACTCACAAGCGTGCCGAGCCCATCGACACGTGCGATGCGCCGGCTCTTGATGGCGGAAGCTACACCTTTATGCTCGATGGCACTCAGATTACCGCAAAGCCAGTGCTCCAATTACTGCGCGAGGGAACCGCTCAGTTCACGCCGAAATGGGCAAGTTCCATCAGTGGCGTGCCGGCAGAAGCCATTCGTCGAATTGCAATGGAGTTCGCTGCCGCTGCCCCCTTTGCCATGGTTCCTTCCAACAAGCGTGATGCGGCTGGTCCGAACTATGCCAACAGCTGGAGACTTCGCCACGCGATCAGCGTCATTAACACGTTGGCCGGATCGATCGATCACGAAGGCGGCATCCTGCTCCAACATGACGTGACAATACCCTGGCTCGAGGATGTTGGGGGGCCGTCGCCATCAATCCCGTACCCTGAGCTTCCTTCGAAACCGGCCGATTTCAGAACGGAATTTCCTGTGACGGACGACATTTATCGCCATAAGGATTTTTCGGCCCCAGGACACTATGGGATGGTCGGCTACGGACTGTACAAGACCGACAGAGCAAAGGTCATTCTCTTTATCAATCCGCACCGTGGGTTGTTCGCTGCGATCCAGCCCCAGATGGTTGAGAAGGGACTAGAGAGCAAGGATCTAGTTGTCGACTGGAATATGTACCTCGACGATATTGGATACTGGTGTGACTATGTGCTTCCGGCATCGCATCAGTACGAAGATCCCAAACTGGATGTCCGTTCCTACTTCCCCAAGCATGCGTGTCTCGTCGGTGGCTCCCCGGTGCAGAAGTCCGTTGGAGACGTGATGGGCTGGGGAACGATCGCAATAAAAATTGGTCTAGCCATGGCTCCCCAGTTCTGGACAACGGATGGAAGCTCAGATCCCAAGAAACTGTTCCCATCGAACATGGGCGACGTCGCTGTCAAGAACGTAGGCGCTGGAAAGAATGTTAAGGAGTTCATGGACAAGGGAGCTTTTTGGATCGATGAGCGCCCCTACGAAAACTACAAGCAGATCAGACAGTGTGGGTATGGCAGGCCGAACGGACGCGTCAGGATGTTCATTGACGAGTTCAGTCGCGTCGGACACGACGCTCTTCCCAACTGGCACGAAAGGTGGCAGGCGCCAAACGATGCCTATAAATTCTCGATGCTTGTTACCAGGGCTCCTTGGTACATGCAGGCCGATCCAAACTTCGTCAATAATCCGATCCTGAAACACGTGACCAGCAAGAACTTCATGGATTGCGTTTGGCTGAGCCCACACGCAGCCGAAAAACTCGGCCTTAAAGAAGGCGAGGAGATCCTACTCGAGAGCAATCCAAAGTACATGAAGGATTTGCCAAGGCCGGTCAAGGCAAAGCTGCATCTTTCGACCCGCGTTACAAGAGACGACTGCGTGTTGCTGTACCACGGTATTGGGCACCGGGCTAAGAACCTGACGGTGGCCAGAAACTATGGATACCGTGATGGCGACCTTGTTCCTCAGAAAGACCCGAGCATCTCCAAGGTCTTCGACCCGCTCGGCATGGGCTGGGTTGAAGATGTCTTTGTGAGCATCAGGAAGGCATAGAGGAGCCACGAATGAGAGAATATGCGATTTTGTACGACAGTACTTATTGCACAGGCTGTAATACCTGCAGCTACAGATGCATTCAGGAATTCAGGGACCATGAGCAGGCTGCGCGTGGCCTCTTCAAAACCTTCGTACAGATTCATGATCATGGGATGTACGACAAACGATGCATGCACTGCAAAGATCCGCAATGCGTCGGCGCTTGCACTTCCGGAGCCCTCACCAAGTCTGAGTATGGTCCGGTGCTCTTTGATTCTGCAAAGTGTACGGGCGACAAACACTGTGTCAGTAGCTGTCCATTTCATGCAATTCAATTCGACGAAGTAGCAAAAAAGGCGGTTAAGTGCAGCATGTGCGCTCACAAAGTGAGTGAGGGCAAAGCACCGGTTTGCATTGCTGCATGTCCGTCAGGTGCATTGCAGTTCGGCGAGTACTCAGCAATGGCTGCTCGCGCCAATGAACTTGCGACGAGTGGAAAGCTGAAGGTATACGGGCTTAAGGAGAACGGGGGAACGAATGTCATCATGCTTACCAAGGAAGATCCGGCCTTGCTTGGGTACCCGACGGTCAGCAAGAAACATTTGCGTGCTCAACTCCTGCCTGATGCCTTTGCCGCACTTCCGCTCGTAGCAGGAGCTGTTTACACAGGTCTCAAGAAGTTGAGTGAACGGCGATCGGATGTCGCATTGGAAGATACCGATTCGAAAGACTGAGTGGCTATGGGCAGCATGAGCTGAACTTCTGACAGGTCACTTTACGTGACCTGTCAGGCTTAAGAAAGCGGTTGCTGAATTCGGGACTCAACCGGTGAATGAAAGGTCTTATGGCGACAGGGAATGAGAAGCGATTATCGGAAATAACGTCTAAAGCAACATTACATTCTTTGCTCGCAGCGGCTCTGAATTATCCGGACCTGCCCCTTGTTGCTCGATTCAAGTCCGGCGACTTTCTCGAGGTGCTCCTTCAATCATTGCTCTCGTCCACGCATTCCTCGCCGGGGGAAGATATCGAGAAGCTAAAACAGAATTGCAAAGCCGACCAATCTTCAGAGGACGCCGAGTTGTTACTGCAATTAGAGAAGGATTACACAAGGATGTTTTTTGCCTCAAAGCCGCGCCTTGCACATCTGTTTGAATCTGTATATAGGGAAGGCCGATTGCTTAGGGATTCGACATTCGAGATTGCGAGGCTTTACTACGATGCGGGCCTGGCACCGACCGAAGAGTTCAGGTTGCCGCCAGATCATATCGCCTTGGAACTGGAGTTTCTCTCATTCCTGTATTTCAAGGAGATTGAAGGAATAGAGAACGGGGATAAGGAAGTTGAGGAATACGCGAAGGAACTGCAGGCAATCGTCATTGAAAAGCACCTTCGGCCTTTTGCCTTGAACATTGCTGAAAAGGTGTCTCTGCACGCAAAAACTTCCTTCTACAAAATAGTCGCAGCAGTGATACAGAGCTACTACTCGGCCGAGTTTGGCTCAGGCACAGCAGTATGACAGTATGACGAGAGCTCTGGACGCGACCGCCACAGCAAAGGTCAAGGTGGCGGCCTGACGGACCTGGCGATTACCGTTATTGGAGGTGATACTTGTGAGCCTCCATTCGCGTGATCGGGATTACAGTGATTTCAACCGTCTTCGATCGAGGATTCCTAAAAATGCTTTTCGCATTTATGGCAACCTCGGCGGTGACCTGCCTCGCATGAGGTGAGGTCCGAGGGCCACGCGGGAAACGGCGTAGCCTCCCGAATTGGAAAGAAGACTATATGTCAGCACCTCTGATGCCAGTACTATTCCGCCCTCCAGTTTGTCTCTCACCAACGCCGGATCTCTTGCCTCGGCTCAGGCTATTGCGACTCTCCGTGACGGACCTTTGCAATTTTCGCTGCCGTTACTGCATGCCAGCGGAAGGCGTGCTAAAGACTTCGCACTCCGAACTTCTATCCTTGGAAGAATTAGCGAGTCTTGCTGCATGGCTCTCACAACATACGGGAATCGATAAGGTCAGGCTGACTGGCGGAGAGCCGCTGATACGCCCTGGCATTGAGCATCTTATAGCGAATTTGGCGACAACTTCGGGAACGCGAGAAGTAGCATTAACCACAAACGGCTCGCTCCTGCCGCAGATGGCCGGGCGTCTGAAGGCGGCAGGCCTGGCTCGTGTCAACATCTCGCTGGATTCGCTTGACGAAGAACGGTTTACGAAAGTAACACGCGGTGGCAGTCTCAAGCGTACTCTGGCCGGTATCGAAGCTGCACAAAAAGCTGGTCTCGCACCGATCAAATTGAACACCGTTCTGCTGCGCTCCTCCTGGAGGCAGGAGGTGCCACGTTTGCTGGACTACGCAGCGAGTACCGGCTTTGAGGTTCGCTTCATCGAACTGATGCGTACAGGGACGGAGCAAGCGTGGTGTGAATCGGAGTTCATATCTGTAGATGAGGTCTGCAGCAATCTAGGGACAGAGTTATCGATTTCGTCCGCCGGGGAACAATCATGGGCTCCCTCTCGCAGGACTGAGGTAAATTGGCGCGGAACGCACTTGACAGTGGGTTGGATCACGCCCAGATCACATCCCTTCTGCAAGCGCTGTGAGCGACTGCGCATGGACGCTCGTGGACGAATCCGTCGCTGCCTGATGGATCCAGAAACGCTCGATCTAGCCAGATTGTTAAGAAGGACGGACAGCTCAGAGGCACAGGAAGAGTTCAATTTCTATATTAGGGGAAAGGTCTCGCCCCGTGCGATGGATAGCCCTTTTGCGATGAATCAAGTTGGAGGATAAGTCGCCCGATTGGGTGATTCTGCGATGACTGCGACCCGGCCAGTGGTCCCTCATTTAGAACGAGCCTTCGCTTGTCGAAGAGTAAGAGTATAGCGATAGACCAGAGCTTCAGCAACAGTCTCAGCCGCGGTGAGAACAGCCCGTGGATGCAATTGGTTGCTGGCCGGTGGAGGGTCGTCTTCGTCATTGGATAGTTGAGGCGGTTCGCGAACTTCGCAGGGACGGAAGGCAGTGATTCGTCTTATGACTCCGCTGCCAGAGACATCAAAAGAGACACTGTAGTTGATGAGATGGAAGGCCTGTTGCTACCTAGATATAAAGGGGGCAGTGAGTAATTCGACGAAAATCGGCGCTTTTCGGCCTCAAACTGTGCTAAGGGCTCGCTACTTACTGGAAGTATCACTTCCTGCTGTGCTCACCGTCACCGCATCAATCCTTCATGTGTGGGAGAGTTCTCACCTTACTTATTTCCGAGTTGTGATTTCGTCGAGGTTGATCCAGCGAGCCGGATCGCTCTCTGCAAGTTCACGCTCAACGTAGTGCAGACACAGGTGATCTTTTTGCCGGACAAAAAGTGAATGTCCTAATGAAGAGACTCTGCGAGCGCGACCGAATCATCCGACACATGTCTGAGGGGGCTGTGGTCTGCCCCTACTACCAAATCCTTGCTTTGCAGCCAGCCATAAAAGCCCATATTGTCCAAGCGCTTTCGGAACTGGACATGAAAGCTCGGCAAGAGATTGAGGCGAAACGAGCGGCAACCTTCGCGGAAGTTGATAAGAAACAAACGCGGCTGAGCGCAGTGAAAATTGGTCCGCTCCGAGTCGTGAGGGCCTGCTGGCGGAAGTGTTCATGACAGGCGCCCCACCTATCGATCCGCTCGACCCCGCGGAAGTTGAGGTCGCTCGTCCCTACCTCGCGGGAGCTAGCGCGGCGCGACTCCGCCGCACGGTGGTTCTGGCAACCGCAGCGGTGTCCCTGCTACCGCTGCTTATCATTTCCTTCCTCTACTACGACCAGTACGAGCGCTCGCTCCACGCCGAGGCTGCCCAGAGCATGTCGCGCCAGGTAACCAACAACAAACGAGCGTTGGAGTTCTTCCTCATGGAGCGCCGCTCAGCGCTCAGCTTCATGGTCCGGGACCGTTCGTTCGCGGAGCTGTGCGACGTTAAGACACTCCCGCTGCTGATGAGACACATGAACGACGCCTTCGCGCTGGGCTCGTTCGCCGATCTTGGTCTGATTGATTCCGGGGGAAAGCAGCTATGTTACACCGGCCCCTACGACCTCAAGGGACGCGACTACCACGACCAGGACTGGTTCTACCGAGTGAGCCGACGGGGCGTCTTCATCAGCGATACATTCCTCGGCTATCGTCAATCGCCCCACTTCGCTATCGCCATCAAGCATGAGCGAGAGAACGGCGACTACTACATCCTGCGTGCCACAGTCAACGCTGAGGTGCTCGCGGAACAAATCCTCACGGCCGGGCTCTCCCCGGACGACGACGTCTTCCTGGTGAACAAGGATGGCGTGCTGCAGTCGCCGTCGCGCCGCTACGGGGGGGTGCTACAGACCATTCCCATCCCGATACCACGCGCCACCAACGAGGTTCGCGTTCTGGAGCAAGCCGATGAACGACACCGGTCCGTCGTGATCGCTTGCGTTCAGATCGCCGACTCCCCATTTATCCTGGTCTATATCAGGCCGCAGATTCGGTCCCAGGGCGCAGGTCTTTCCCTTCCGCGGCTGCTCCTCTTCCTCTTGGTGAGTATCTTCTTCATCCTGGTTGTTATCTTCTGGGGAAGTCGCCAGTTCGTGGCCAATTTGCGTGCTCACAGTCTGAAACGCGCCGAGCTTATGCACAAGGTGGAGTATGCCAACAAACTTGCGACGATTGGCCGTCTTGCCGCCAGCGTAGCCCACGAAATCAACAACCCATTGGCCATCATCAACGAAAAGGCCGGGTTATTGGAAGATATCGTTAAGCTTCAGAGTGAGTTCCCTCGACGCGAGAAGGTGCTAGGCATAGTTGATTCCATCAAAGGATCCGTCGTGCGCTGTCGGACAATTACGCATAGGCTGCTGGGCTTCGCGAAGCGCATGGACGTCAGCAGCGAGATTATCTCGCTGGAGGAGCTATTGAAGGAAGTCGTCAGCTTCCTCGGCAAGGAGGTAGAGTATCGCAATGTCACTGTGACGATAGACGCGGAGCCCGGGGTACCCAATATTGAAAGTGCCCGAGGCGAGCTCCAGCAAGTATTTTTGAACCTCCTGAATAACGCCGAGGCCGCAGTGAAGGATGGCGGCCACATTGACATTCGGGTGCGTACCGCCGGAGAACGGCGGATAGCAGTCTCCATCACAGATGACGGTGTCGGCATTCCCAAGGAGAACCTAGAGCGCATCTTTGAGCCCTTTTTCACGACTAAGGAGGGTTCTGGGACGGGCCTGGGTCTGTCGATCACCTACGGTATCGTTCAGAAACTCGGCGGCGAGATCGCCGTACAGAGCGAGATCGGCAACGGCGCTTGCTTTACCGTGCTGCTGCCGGTCCGAAGAGGATAGGCCATGGCGACGCTGCGAGTGCTGTTCGTCGACGACGAAGAGGAGTTGGTCTCGACCGTGGTCGAGCGACTCGAGCTTCGGGGGATTGCCGCGACGGGCGTGGTGAGTGGCGAAGCGGCCCTGGCCCTCATTGAGGAGCAGCCCTTCGACGTCGTTGTCCTCGACGTACGCATGCCCGGCTTAGGGGGACTTGAAGTAATCAAGCGGATTAAGCAGTCGCATCCCGACCTGGCGGTGCTACTCCTCTCCGGCCATGGAGCCAAAGAGGACGCTACGACGGGCCTTCGCCTGGGAGCATTTGACTACCTCCAGAAACCAGTTGATCTGGAGGATCTGATCGCCGTCCTCCACCGTGCGGTTGCCGGAGGTCAATGTGGCTGAAACCCTCAGCGAAAACCACATCCGCGAGCAGGCGTTTCTTTACTTCAGCCGCGTCCTGTCCGGGCAGTGCCACGAGATGGCCAATGCCCTCAATATTGCTCGTGAGCTTTGCGGCCTGCACGAAGACATTCTCCCGCGCGCCCGCGAGGGACACGCTGATGCAGTCGAAAGGCTTGGTAGTCTTGCACACCGCATGCAAACACAGATCGACCGCTGCCACGCGATCGTCCGGACACTCAGTCGCTTTGCTCACTCCGCCGACGAGGTGCGCCTGCCGTGCGATGTTCGCGAGATTATCGAACGCGCCCTGTTCTTCGCCGCGCGCCAAGTACGCCTGCGTCAGGCCGAGTTGCAAGCCATCGTGCCTGCGGGCGATGTCCAACTGGTGGAGTGCAATCCCTTTCTGCTTCAGCAGGCGATCCATGCTGGCACCGAGTTGCTCTTGGAGGGAATCGAGCGGAGCCGCCGCATTACCGTGTGTCTCACGCCGGATGCTGATGGCGAAGTAGTGACCCTCGCAAGCGCCGATCCTTTCGTGTGCAATGACGCTGCCGCCGAGTTGCTCGCGGAGATTACCGCGACGGTGCAGGCTGCCGGTTGCGAGGTGCGCGAAACTCCAGAGTGCAATGGCAGGCTCAAATTCTTCATTCCGGGTTGCCGTCGCGGCGCCACCTCGACCGACTCGGACCTAGCAATACCCAAGGGAACTGGTGGAGGTTGTGATGTCAGCTGATCGAGTGCTCCTGATTGACGATGAGATGGAGTTTGTTGAAGTCCTGGCCGAGCGCTTGCGTGCTCGCGGTCTGGAGGTGGAGGTTGCCTATTCAGGCATGGACGGCGTAAAGAAGTCTCAAGTCACGAAGTTCGACGCCGTGGTGCTCGATTTCGCCATGCCGGGCATGGATGGCATCGACGCGCTAAAAGCACTTTTGGCCGGAACCCCGGAACTCCAGGTCATACTCCTGACCGGGCAAGCGACGATCAAGACAGCCATGAACGCCACTCGCCTCGGCGCCGTGGAGATCCTCGAGAAGCCAACCGACATTACCACACTAATGGAGAAGATCCACGAGGCACGCACACGTCATGGAGTGCGAGCTGCAGAGCGCGTCCGCAGGCAGATGCAGGAGACGAGATAGCTCGTCGTCGCGAGCGCCTAAGATGCCGCCACGACGACGCGTAGCGGGCACGGCTCTTCCATGGACTCGCTGTGGGATTCCCCGTACAGGACCTCCAGCGCCCGCGCCTGCGTCGGGAAGAACCGTACCGTGGCCGGCCCAGCACCGGTTGCCAGTCGCAGCATGTTGAACACCTCGTCGCGGAGACCGCTAATCGCTACCTGCACTTTACATTGACGGAGCCGCTCGAAGATATTGAGCAATTCTTCCGCGGCCTCGGGGTCGAGGCGATCGATCGTGTGCCCAGCGAGCAGTACGTGGTGCGCCTCAGGGCGGCGCGCCAGACGTTCGATGAGCTGCTGCTCGAAATAGCGGATGGTGGCGAAGTTGAGCGGCCCATCGAAGCGGATTGCCAGGATTCGGGGGCAGAGCGCCAGCTTATGCCGAAGGGCATCCCGTAGCGAGCCGTCAGGATGTAACGCCAACTCCACAACCTGCGGCATCAGGTTGCGGAAGGGACAAGCGGGCTCGTCGAGTCCCTCGTGGGTCGCAGTATGCAGGTCGATGATGGCAAGATATTCCGAGGCCACGATGGACTGCAGGCCAATAGAGTCGGCAAGGCCGCTGCGCCCGAGAATCTCGAACGCCTCGTCGGTGATGCTCGCAAGCATAACGCGGTAATCAGCCTCGCGCATGGCTTCGACCAGCGCCACCAGGTTTTCAGCCTCGCTGCGCTGCAGGCGGTTCAGAGTGCTGGCGACCAAGATCACGCTGCGCACGCTCGGTCGGCGCTTGGCCCAGCGGATGAACTCGGACTGAATCCCGTGGCGGCTGGCGAGCGGCAGTGGTCCGTCAAAGCGCAGTACCCCGATCGCCTGACACAGGCGGAGTTGCTCGCGACGGGCGTCATGGAAAGTGCCGTCGGGATGCAGCGATAGTTCGGTCAGCCGCGGTGCCAGCCCCTCCAGCGGGCAAGCTTCCTCTGACGATCCGGTGTGCGCGCGAGCGTAGATGCCGGCGATCGCGGCGGCCTGCGTCGGGTAGATGCTCTCCTCGCCCAGCATACTGGCAACATGCGTGCGCTCGAGCACCGTCCGCACCTCGTCATTCGCGCCGCTGAAGGACACTGCGAACCCATCCGCGCGCAGTCTCTGCACCAACTCTCCCAACTTCAGCGCCGCAGCCTCGTCGACCCCGCTCACCCCGTCGAAGACGAGGAGTACGTGACGCAGGGTGGGGCGATCGGCGATGCGGGTGAGGATCTCCTGCGCCAGGAAAGCAGTGTTGGCAAAGCTCAAGGGAGCATCGAAGCGGAACGCGGCGACATGGCGGCAGCAGGCGAGGCCGTGACGGTCGGCCGAGCGTAGTGAACCGTCAGGATGCAAGGACAGCTCTATGACTGACGGCATGGCCTGCTGGAAGGGGCAGTTGGGCTCTTTGCTTCCCGCATGCGCGTCGGCGTAGAGCGCGCTGATCGCCAGTGCAAGGGTCGCAAAGAAGCGGGCTGTCCCAACCCGCTCGTAGAGGCCCGACCTGCGGAGCACATCGACAACGGAATCGGGCAGGCCTGCGAAGGACACTTCGAAGCCACTGCTGCGGAGGTTTTCGACAATGTGGCGGAGAGTTTCCTCGCCCGACGCATCGACCTCGCTGATGCCGGTGCCCGCGATGAGCACCTGCCGCAGGCCCGACTTATCCGCAACTCGAGCCAGAATTTCGTCCTCCAGGTATGCGGCGCTCGCGAAGTTCAACGGCCCTTCGAAACTCACGATCGCGAGGTGACGGCAGGTGCGTAATTCATGTCGCCGGGCATCATGGAGTGCGCCATCCGGATGGGGCGCCAGCTCCACTACTTTCGGCCGCATGGTTCGGTAAAGGTACGCCCCCAGCGACAAAGCCACCCCCAGCGCGATCCCCCATTCAAGGTGAGGCGCGAGCACCAAGGTACCCGCGAAGGTCACGACACCAACCACTCCATCGACGCGGTTGGCGCGCCAGGCATGTACGAAGCTGCGGAAGTTCAGAAGCTTCAGCACCGCGAGCATGATAATCGCGGCCAACACGGCCTGCGGGAGGTAGTAGAGCCAGCGGTTAAGGAAAAGTAGTACCACCAGCACCACCAGTCCCGAGATGACGTTGGCGATGCCGGTCCTTGCACCAGCTTCAAAGGCGACCGCCGATCGCGAGAACGATCCCGATACGGGGTAGCTGAGTGAGAACGACCCGACCAGATTCGCCAAGCCTTGCCCCACTAGTTCCTGGTTAGCGTCAAGCTTTTGTCTGGAGCGGGCGGCCATGGCCTTGGCAATTGAGATTGCCTCCATGAAGCCGAGCAGTGAGATGATGAGCGCCGCTGGCAGCAGGTGAAAAAGTGCAGGCAAGTCCATGGGAGGCAAGCGCAGAGCAGGCAAGCCCCGCGGCACATTGCCGATGACGTCGCCGCCGCCCTGCAACCGGATCGCAGCAGGGACGATCCGGCCGTTGCCCACCTGGAGCCGCCACGTCCCGTGCTCGATCGTGACTCCAGACGGGACCGCCTCGGGCAGATAGAACCGGCCATCGCCACCACGGAGTAAGCGGAATGATTGCAGCTCTGCTCGCTTGGGATCAATGGCTGCGCGCGCCTGATTGAAGGACTCGGCGAGCACTCCGGACATCTCGTGCAGCGCGAACACCGACCGCGGATCGGCTCGCAACTTCGCCAAACGAGTTACATCCCGCGGACCGTGACACCGCTGGCACACGGCCCCGGTACCGCTCGCCAGCTCGCTGGGGACGTGACTTTCCGACTTTGAGCGCTCGAGTGTATCCTTCAATACGAACGCGTCGTTGAAAGCGGCGTTGTAAGCGGCGATGACGGACGTCACACGCGACGAACCGATCCTCTCCAGCGGTACGGTGTCGGTGCGCTCGAACCCGATCGCCCACGCGAGCAGTGTCGTCAGCACGGCGGCCGCCAGCACGTTCGGAACTCGTGGGAGGAAACGCTTGAGCCCGAGCATGACCACGATGGCGAGCACCGCCATTGCGAGAGTCGGCAAGTGCGTCTCAACTAGCGCGGTGCGGACGGCGTAATAGACGGTCTGATAGTGGTGTGGCGCTTTGCGCTCGACCACTCCGAAGAGCTTGGGTAACTGCGAGGTAGCGATAATCAGGGCACCGGCGTTCGTGAAGCCGTTGACGACCGGATGCGACAGGAAGTTCACGATCATCCCGAGCCGTAGCAGGCCCAGAAGGAACTGTACAGCGCCGACCAGCAGTGCGAGCAGCACCGCGTAGGCTACAAACTGACTGCTCCCGGCCGTGGCCAGCGGCTCCAGCGCCGCTGCGGTCACGAGAGACACGATCGCCACCGGGCCGGTGGAGAGCTGGCGGCTGGAACCGAATAGCGCGCCGACGATCGGCGGCAGGAAGGCTGCATAGAGGCCGTAGTAGGCGGGGAGTCCGGCGAGCTGCGCATAGGCCATCGACTGCGGCACGAGCACCAGCGCCACCGTGATGCCGGCAGCGAGGTCAGCGCGCAGGGAAACCCGGTCGTAGCCCTTGCACCAACTGAGAAAGGGGAAAATCCGAACCAATATCGCCATCGATGCTACTCGGTCAGCGCCCTATGAGTATCCAGCGGGCCCTTGCGATGACAGGCCGCAGTCTGCAATGTCGAGTCTTAAACGAGCGTGCATCACAGAATATGCATGCGGCTGGGCGCCGTCAACTGAATCTTCGAGGTAGGACGCCAATTACCTCGGAGCCTCATGCGAATCTTGATCAGATGCGCTGCTCTTGACGTCGCGCGGCACCTGTCGGGCACTCGACATCAGATGTGATTGCCGAGATGGCAGATTATATGGGCGGACATGATCAGTGCGCTGCTCGAGCGATGCTTTCCACAAGACAATACAAGTTCTCTCTTCATTTGCAAGCTATCGGATGGCCTACTCGTTTACTGACGCACACGAACCAGATGGCTCGATGAACCGCGACCGCACAGCGCATATTTCATCGGTACGCCGCCATTGCCTGTATGCCAGATTCCAGCAGTTTTATTTTCGGCAGTCGCTGTCGTAGAGTCTTGGTGCGCACACTGAGCCGTCGTTTTACCCTGTATTCTTCGGCATAATTTCAAAAAACACGGCTCAACGAAGACACTAGGCACTCCGCAACAACCGGTGAGGCATTACGGGAATGGCGCCATCTGGCGCAACAGGGCCATTTATTAGATTCGTCCTGATAAACGCCAAACGGACTTAATACTAGTTACGCGCACATGAGAATTTAGGTTTCCAGCATAATTTCTGGCCGGATTGTCGACGTCCCATCTCAAGTCATCCGGTCGAACTGAAGCACTCCTAGTCCGGCCATACAGGCGCTGCCAGAACGCGCCGTCCACCAGAGGTGGCTATGAATTAGCCGCCTCTTCCAGTCCTTCTTCATTGGGAGCCTTCAGCAATTTCGCCCGGCGCACCGGCCACCGGAGCGATTCCCGCTAGCCCGAGTTCATTCGCCACGCTTCTCATCGCCTCTACGCAGAACGTGATGTGCTCATCCAGATCGAGTCCCATTTCCACGGCACCGTTCACAATGTCCTCGCGATTCACCGAGCGCGCGAATGCCTTGTCCTTCATCCGCTTGCGTACGCTCTTGGCATCCACCTCCCGGAGTGACTTCGAAGGCTTCACCAGCGCGACAGCCGTAATGAAGCCGGCGAGTTCGTCGCAGGCGAAGAGCGTTTGCGCCATGCGTGTATCGCGCGGAACACCGCTATACGTGGCGTGTCCCATGATGGCCCAACGAATGTCCTCCGGACAGCCGCGCTCTGCCAGAATCTGGTTGCCCTTCAACGGATGCTCCTCAGCCGTCGGATATTTCTCGTAATCGAAGTCGTGAATGAGGCCGGTGACGGCCCACTTTTCTTCGTCCTCGCCGAACTTGCGGGAATAGGCTCTCATGCAGGACTCTACGGCAAGCGCATGCTTCCGCAAGCTCTCTGATTGGGTGAATTCCGTCAACAGATTCCAGGCATCGTCGCGCGTCATGATACCGAGTATTTTATCGTCTCTTGACCAGCCGATCCAAGGCACCTATTCACCGGGTGGGGGGCTACTTTGAAGATGTCACTTTACTCGAATCAAACCGGATTCAAGATCAACAGCGCGCCATCGACGGACGAGCAATTCACCGATTCTTAATCCAGTGAGCAGCAGCGAAGCAAACAAGGAACTGGATCCTCCGCCAAACTCAAAGATCGCCTAAATTCCATCAAGGAGTATCAGGTCGTGATCGAATCCGCCGGCCGCGTCATCCCCGGAGGCCGTCCGGCCTCCGTAATTGCCGCCAAGCAACTGTTCGACATGGGGCGCGCCCCCGGGCCGCACCTCGGTCGCGACCGAAATGGGTGCCAGAGCGCTGTGACCTTTTGCCAATTCAGTGCAGTTGAGTTGGTTCGCTCCTCGTGATTCCCTTTTGCAATCTATTCAGATCGGGCTTTTGGGACATAAAATTGAGATTCAGTTCTGCAAAGTCTTAGGTCCGTTTGTCCTGTAGATATTTTGGGTAGCGGCTACGACATGGATTTCGGTAATGTCGAGCTATCGGTGATACACAGTTTGAACCTGTTCTGAGGAACATAAATTTCCTGGAGATATACTGGCGTCTTTTCGGAAGTTGCCAAGACCTCGAGCATCAAACCAATTGCTCCCTTGGCAAGCCTAAGCGCACGAGATATCGACCCCGGAAATTCTATAACTTGCATCCTGTATGACATTTCCGTGAATGAAAGATTGCATTCTCTATGAAGGATGGTTTTGAAGTTAATCGAACCTAGTTCCTCGTTGGATTTCTGCAGAAAAAATGCATATTTATCCGCTGCCAGAAAAAACTTGTTATAGATCAGGAACTCGTCGCCAATGTTGATCTTGCGGTCGATCTGAATCAGGTCGCCGCAAGGGCACAACAGTTTCGCCCACGGAGTCTTTCGGTTTGTCACTCTCTTGGACACAACACAGGGATAAACCGGGAGATCGTTTCCCTCCGGGCCGCAAAAGCGGAGGTGCCACGGATCCACCATCCTTGGCCGCTTGTCCACAACAAAAGTGCCGTGTCCCTGGCGGCGCTGTAAGATACCTTCCTCCTCCAAGGCTTTCAGTGCTTTCTGCACCGTTCCCAAGCTATATGGCGCTACACGAGCGATCTTTACCTCTGGCGGAATCTGTTCGCCTCGCTGCCAAAAACCGTCTGCGATAGCAGCGCGCAATATCTCACGCAACTCGGCGTATTTAGGCAATTCCTTCGAATGCGCCAATCGATACTTGCCATAAAAATCTGTCTTCATAGAACCTTTACCCCTCTATCGCCGCAGTCGCACCATTGTACCCGAGCGACTCTCCTCTCTCTCCCCTTTAGGGCGAGGTCTCACCGATGGAGTATCCATGCCGAGAGTGCTGGTTTCCATCAGAGCACGCCATCTCATTGCAGCCGCAAAATCGATTGACGCTAATACTGTATAGCTATATAGTATTCGCGATCACATCTTAAGCACAAAGACTCACCTTTTTCAAAGCTAATCGGAGGCACACTGATGTTGGAAAGCAACGCTCAGGGAATAAAGACCGACCCCATCCTTGATCCGCGTGGTGAGCAGAAGAGGCCAAAGCTCAAATTGGCTCCGCGCACGACGATGGAGCTTCTTAGAGAAGGTCCGGTGGTTTTTTTTGATAACACCAAACTTGGATTTTGCGAATACATGCAGGTATTCAGGCGGCTAAAATCCAATTTCGCAAAAGACGGAATAACCAACCTCATAGATTACAGGGAGACGGTTCGGGGAAAATCGACGCAAGGCTTGAAGGCTATGGCTGCACATTTGGCCTCGTTGAAACCAGTAGCAGCAATCCTGGCCCTCGGAGATGTCGGCACTAGTCCTCTTACCGCCATCGTCACGATCGGGATGGAGGAGCTTGGGATTCCCAGCGTATACATTACTTCCCCTCCAGGAACCGATCTGGTTAAAGGTGTCGTGTTTTACAGGGCTGGACAGCTGTGTGTCTGTCCAATCGACATCTACCAAGGCAGCACGATCGAGGAAATCGACAAGAAAGTGGATGACGCGATGCCCGCCATCTACGAATCGCTTACCCTGCCGCCCGAGCAGATCGCCAAGCGAGCGGTGCAGGAATTTGACCTTGACGAGGTTGTCCCATCGCCGGATGGCATTCTTCGACAAGCCGAAGAGATACATCTTGACGAGGTAGCTTTGGCCCAACCCGCAGCCGGGATCGAAGAGATAACGGATCTCTTTCACCAACTCCACTTAACCGATGGGCTGCCGATTATTCCGCCCACCCCGGCACGCTTGGAGAAGATGCTCTCCTACTGTCCTTTCGATAGAGCAAGTGTACTTGCAGAAGAGATCGGCCCGAGTGGAAAAGACATTACGGTCAGAGATGTAGCGATTGCCGCTATTATGGCAGGATGTAAACCGCAATATATGCCGGTATTGATCGCCGCTTTCAAAGCTCTGGCCGACCCTAAGTACAACTTTCTTCAATCGGTCACAACTTCACATCCCGGCGGAAACCTTGTTCTTGTTAGCGGCCCAATCGCCCAGGAGTTGGGTATTCATGGCGGCGCTGGTTGCATAGGTCCCGGTTTTCCGGCAAATATGACAATTGGCCGGGCGGTCAATCTTGTGCTGATCAACACCTGCAGGTCGGTTCCTGCTCACTGCGACCTGGTCTGCATATCATCGCAAGCAGAGTTGTCATATTGCTTCGCGGAAGACCCATCGCTTAGCCCGTGGAAGACGATCAATGCGGAAAGATTTGATGAGAAATCCACGACGGTGTATGTGCTGAAAGCTGAACCTCCCCACGACATCATCGACTTTCTTAGCATGACGGGCGGCGATTTAATGGACGGTATAACGGATTGCTGCACGACCTTGGGGTCGAACAATTCCTTTATGCCTGGACCGTTGATCGTCGTTATGACCCGGGATCATGCATGGCTGCTGGCGCGGGACGGATGGGACAAGAAGAAAATTCGCGAGCATATCCATACCTTTGCCTATCACCAGGTGCCGATGGTGAGGAACAGGGGTTTGGTCCCAGTAAGACCAGCCAGCTTTGCGAACCGGCATCCGATGCCCGTTACTCGAACGCCTGAAGACATAGAAATTGTTGTTGCAGGCGGACGCGGAGGACATTCAGCGGTCATTCTGCCCTGGGCATTACACAGTGAAGCTATCGTGCAGCGAGTGCTTCTCCCCGATGGCCTTGTTCCATCGAGCATAGAAGAATTCAAAACAAAATGAAGCACGGATTGTACCGGCACTGAGTGATTGGGAGAGAGGTCCCGATTTCGGCGAGGAAACGGGACCTCTCTCAATGGGCAAGTCGAATGGTCAAGTTCAACGAAGGAGAATTGCGATGAGTACTCACCCCGTCGAAAACTCGACAGTGGATGCCGCAAGAGTGAATACCGGCAAGAGAAATTTTGTTTTGGCAATAATTTTCGTTGCTTATCTATTCTGTTATGTCGATCGAATGGTACTTTCCACGACTATTCCCTACATAGGCAAAGAGCTTCACCTTTCAAAGACTGCCATGGGAATGGTAATGAGCGCCTTTTTTGTCGGATACACTGCCTTCCAAATTCCCGGTGGAATCCTCGTTGACAGGTTCGGCCCACGACTGATCATGACCATAGCATTTGGCGTATGGACGGTCTTCACCGGCGTTACGGGAATGATCGTTAATTTTATTCAATTGCTGCTCGCCAGGGTGATGTTCGGTGTTGGAGAGGGTCCTTTTCCATCTGCTTCCATGAAGAGCATAGCGCTCTGGTACGAGCCGAATAAGCGCGCCACTGCCACGTCGATTATCTTGTCATCGAACTCACTTGGACCAGCGATAGCCCCGCTTCTGGCGGTCTGGATCATGTCATATTGGGGCTGGCGTGGAACGTTTTACAGTCTCGTGTTACCTGGAATATTGGTGGCGGCACTGATTGCAGTTTACGTAACGGATGATCCTCGTTCTGCAGAGCAATCCAAATCGGCGGTAATTAAACAAAGAACGTCAGAGCAAACCCAATATTCGTTCTGGCAGGTTCTGAAAGAGCCGGTCGTCTGGCGAGCCACAATCATGTTCTTCTTCTGTAATATTGCCGGTTGGGGCTTCAAGTCGTGGTTGCCGACCTATCTTGTCAGTGCCAGGCACATGAGTATGAAGACGATGGGAGTTGCTGCTTCGCTTCCGTTTTTCGCCGGAATCGTAGGGTACTTGTTTGGCGGGTGGTTGTCGGACGGCAAGTTCAAGAATGACCGAAGAATTCCAGTCATTATCTTCCAGTTGACGACTGCGGTGCTTTTCTACCTGACGTACACGGTAGAGTCGATAACCATGCTGCTGATCTACCAAACCTTGGCGGGCTTCTTCTTGACCGCAATGCTCGCAACGGTCTGGGCGCTGCCGGTCAGTTCAGTGCCAAAGGCGATCACCGGCAGGGCCGTAGGCGTATTCAATACCGGCGGCCAGATGGCTGGCCTGGTCTCACCCACCATCATCGGCTATCTCGTAGACATTTCTAAAGGGAGTTTCAATAGTTCCTTCATTTTCATGATTGCCTGTCTGATCGTCTCAGCTGCGATTACACTCACGATCAGGACTACAACAAGCGAAGTGGCGTAGAGGATCGCGTTAGTGAATTGTCGCGGGGATCAAGGGAAATGCCACGCTCCTAACCAGAACATATTGATCAAGCTGGGATGTGCCCAATGAACTCTGGAACCATACAGTGGATCGGCAAGAACGTTCCAAAGCATTCGATTCCGAATGCTGGCACGAGCCTGGAAGAATTGAGCGCACTCTTGTGGAAATGGCCATGCACCTAACCAACCGAAATTGATCTCAGATTGCGAGGCTTCTGGACTTGAGCCGGATCGGTCCAGCCTTGCAAGAGCGCCTGCGCGATTGGCTGCACCGACAGCCCGACTTGACCGAGGTGGGGTTGCCTGACCGGTTAGAAACCTCTGCGTGAGTGTCTGTAAGGGCCAGGTGCTGCGCAAAACGGGATTGCAACGTAACAAATCGCTCCACGCCTCGGAGTGCGACACCGAAGTCAACCATCGCCGGTGTGAAAAGCTCCTCGCCACCATCTCAACGATCCCAGCCGAAAAAAAGGGCCGCGGAAGCGTTGGATCAAGCCATTACCGAAGCCCTCAAAACCATTACCGCCCACAACCCCGCCGCCTGGTTTCGTCACTCTGGATACGGGATACCGTACGTCCGGTGTTGTGCTCCAACAAAAAGGGTGGCCATGGCCACCCTTTTTGCTGGAGTTTGAAACGGTTATGCGGGACTGGGCCGCTCGCCGGGATTGAGCCCGGGCTGGCGGGTCGGCTCAGGACGAAGCACCTGCTGCACGCTTCCGGAATCATCTGCCGGAGGTGGCTGCACGCGGGCGGGAAGCGTCTTGCCCTGGATGATCATCTGCAACTCGTTGGAGTCGAGCACCTCGCGTTCAAGAAGAGCGAGTGCAATGCGATCGAGAATGTCGCGGTTGCCGTCGAGAACCTCGAAAGCCGTCTTGTAAGCGCTATCGATGAAGCGGCGAACTTCCGCGTCAATCTCGCGGGCAGTTTCCTCGGAGTAGTCGCGGTGCTGGGATAGCTCGCGGCCAAGGAATATCTGCTCTTCCTTCTTACCGAACGTGAGTGGACCAAGCTGGCTCATACCCCACTCGCAGACCATCTTGCGGGCAATTTCGGTGGCACGCTCAATGTCGTTCCCGGCGCCGGTGGTCATCGTCTTGAGGAAAATCTCCTCGGCGACACGGCCACCCATCATGATGGCTAACTGGCTTTCAAGATAGCCGCGATCATAAGTGTGCTTGTCGTCGATGGGCAACTGCATGGTTACGCCCAGCGCCATTCCGCGAGGAATGATGGTGACCTTGTGCAGAGGATCGGCGTGAGGAACCTTGGCGGCAACCAGCGCGTGTCCACCTTCGTGATAGGCCGTGTTCTTCTTCTCCTCGTCGGTCAAGATCATGGAGCGCCGTTCTGCTCCCATGAGCACCTTGTCTTTGGCGAGTTCGAAGTCGAGCATCAGCACGGTCTTGCGATTCTGACGGGCGGCAAGCAGGGCAGCTTCATTCACCATGTTGGCCAGGTCAGCGCCGCTGAAGCCCGGTGTACCGCGCGCAAGAACGGAAAGATCGACATCGTCGTTGATAGGAATCTTGCGAGTGTGTACGCGGAGAATTTCCTCGCGGCCACGCACATCGGGACGTGCCACTACAACGCGACGGTCAAAGCGGCCGGGGCGGAGCAACGCGGGGTCAAGGACATCGGGACGGTTGGTGGCGGCGATAAGGATGACGCCTTCATTGGATTCGAAGCCATCCATCTCGACCAGCAACTGGTTCAGGGTCTGCTCGCGCTCATCGTGTCCACCGCCGAGTCCAGCACCGCGATGACGGCCAACGGCGTCGATTTCATCGATGAAGATGATGCAGGGGGCATTCTTCTTGCCTTGCTCGAAGAGGTCGCGAACGCGGCTTGCGCCAACGCCGACAAACATCTCGACAAAGTCAGAACCCGAGATAGAGAAAAACGGAACATTGGCTTCACCAGCTACGGCTCTGGCAAGCAGGGTTTTGCCTGTTCCCGGCGATCCAACGAGGAGCACACCCTTGGGAATTCGTCCGCCGAGCTTCTGGAATTTCTGCGCCTCGCGCAAGAATTCGATGATCTCATGCAGCTCTTCCTTGGCTTCGTCCACGCCGGCGACGTCTTTGAATGTCACCTTCTTCTGCTGCATGGAGAGCAGGCGGGCGCGGCTCTTGCCGAACGAAAGCGCCTTGTTTCCGCCGGATTGCATTTGGCGGATCATGAAGAACCATAGGCCGAGAATGACGACGAGTGGAAGCATCTGGAAGAGCCAACTGGGCCAACCGCCGCCGCTGACATCCTTCACCGTGATGTTCACGCCCTTGTCGCGCAGGCTTTTGTACATGTCGGTATAGTTAGCCGGCACGGTAGTGTGGAAACCCGCCTTCTGGTCTCGGTAATTGCCGCGGACCTCGGGCCCATAGACCGTTACGTCTTTAATTCTGCCCGAATCCACGTCTGACAAAAATTGCGAGAAGTTGATTTCACTCTCTTTGACTCCCGTGCTATTGTTCTTTACGACTGACCAGAGCAATACGCCAGAAAGCAGAATCACGACCCAGAACACGACTTGTTTGACCGTCGAATTCACCTAAAAGCTCCCTCTATAGAGCGAAAAAAACTGTTCTATACAACTCACCTGGTTTAGATGCGCATCCGGGCGGCTGGACCCAGCTTTTTCTACCCCATCGGATTCTTGCCCGTTCTTGGGGCTCCCCGTATTCAAAATCTGCGGGAGCAAGAGACACCACAACGGGGAATCCTATTGATATTCAGTATATAGACCGGGGTCGGTAAACGCCACTATTGGCGAAGGTCTGGGGCGGCAAAGATAAATGGGCGATTCCGGCCCAGAACAGGTGTCCCAAGACCGAACCCGGCGAGCCACTGCGGTCCAACCTGAAAGCCAAAGTAGGCGACTGGAAGGTCAACGCGGCGGTCGGAGGAGCGATCAAGCAGAGCGCAGATCGAAATAGACGCGGCACCCTGAGCCTGATAAGTGCGAACCAGAAAATCCGTGGTCTGCCCGGTAGAGAGAAGGCCGACGCAAAGCAGAACGTGCTGCCCCTCGATATCCATCTTGGGAGCATAGAAAATCTCGGTGGTGGCTTGGGCGTGATCATGAATCTCGCGAACGTAAGGCTTTACGAATTGGCACCGCACTTCACCGGTGATTTCGCGGAGGAGGTCGGCGACGAAGACAAAGCTATCCTCAAGGACGCCGACGCAATGCAGAACGCGGCCATCGAAATCCTGGGAAATCTGACGACCCAGCGCGGCAATTCTCTGGCGTAACTGGATGGCGGAGATGATTACTTCGTAGTCGTTTGCGGACTGTTCATTCATGGGAGATCGCGCCCTCTTGGCCGTACATTCCGAGTATGATTGCCTCGCCCTCGCCTGGGGACCACGCAACATGGCTAGCCACCGGCAATCCCGGAACCCAGACAATGTGCCCTTCCGCCAGAACAACCGGCCAATTTCGACGGAGCATGGCTGGTACGGATAGCTCCTGCAAAAGGCGATTGACCTTTCTCTCCCCGCTGGAGTGCAACGGATGAAACCGGTCGCCCGGTAAGAGATTGCGAATCGCCAGACTGGACCCGACCCGTGCCAAGCTCAACAGGCTTGCACGAGTATAAACCTGCTCTGCCGACTCGGCTCCGAGCAATTCTGCACCGAGGTACATATCCCCTCCGAACACATTCCGAATTGGAACCTTCCCCGGGACAGGGAGTTCCGTGCAATAAGCCGCAGCTGGCAGCGCCTGTCTTGCTGGCCGCAAGACGAGTCGAGGCGAACAGTGTTTCTCGCGAATGACCTCGGCAACAATCCCCCGAGGCAATTTCAGACGTCCGGCGCAGCCAGCCAGCGCAAACTCGCGAAGGGCTTCGAGGTGCGCGAAGTCGAGGGCAAGCGCGTGAGGCCGGCAGATGTTGCGAAGAATGCGGCGCTGCAGCGCAAGAGGCTGGGCCTGCAGCGCCGGAATAGGGAAACCCTGCCCGGAGTTCGCGCTCAGTGCGCCCGAGGCCAGTTCTTCGAGAAACGCATTTTCGGCGGCTGCAATTTCCGCAGTCTCACAAAGCGCCTCTCGCAGTCTCGGGTTGTAATCGCTTTCAAGCGCGGGCAGCAACTGGCCGCGCACGCGATTACGAAGAAACTGCTGACTGAGGTTCGAGGCATCCTCGCGAAATGGTTGCCCAACCGAGCGCAGAAACTCCTCAACCTGCTGGCGAGTTGTGGAGAGTAGCGGACGGATCAGCCGCGGCGATGGAGAATGAGGCGGCTCATCCTCTTCGCCCGGTTCTGTCTCAGGTGCATCGGCAGCGAGTTCGGAGAGATCGAAGCTGCGGTGGATTCCAGCCAAGCCGCTGGTCCCGGTGCCCCGGAGCAGGCGCAATAGCACGGTCTCCGCTTGGTCGTCGCGGGTGTGGGCTGTGGCAACGCTATCAAGCCGATGAGTGACGGCCGCGCGCAGGAAGAATCCGTAGCGGGCGCGGCGTCCCGCAGCTTCAAGCGAGAGATGCAGCAGCCCCGCGAGGGAGGCTACATCCTGCGATTCAATTGCCGATTCGAGTGAAAGCCGTACCGCGAGATCGCGCACAAAGCGCTCATCGGCCTCCGAGGCAGGGCCACGAAGATTGTGGTTAAGGTGGAGTACAAAAGGGATCACGCCCAGGCTGGGGGCAAGTTCAGCAAAGGCTCGAAGCAGCGCTACGGAGTCCGCGCCGCCGCTGACGGCTACCCCGATGCGTTCGCCGGGACGGACGAGGAGATGTTTGCGCATGTAGCGTTCGAGCGACGTGAGCATCGCAACATGATAACGGATGCGGGTACGGCCACGGAGGACGCAGACCAATTTGGTCATTGACGCCGATCTGGCACAGATGCGTCTTGCTAGGCCGGAAACGGATTGGCAGGCGGGCGGAACACGGGCAGGATGTAACTTGTGGAGGATTTCCCATGAGCACCTTTCCGATGCAGCATGAAGCGTGGCCTCCGGCGATTCCTCCGAGCCACGAACAGTGCGTCGAGGCACCCGGTGGCACGCAAGCCGATTGCGTCATCTCACCTTTGGCAATGGCCGCCTTGCTCGTCTGGGAAGAAGATGACGACGAAATGTAAGGCGAGCTAAAGTCTGGATCAACAAGAAAGACGGGGCAAGCCAATGTGCCCGCCCCGTCCTTTTTGTTGGTCAAAACTAACTAATCCAGCTTGGTACTGCGCGAATCGTTGAGGCGTTTGACCCGGGCAGTGAAGGCTTCGATGGTTGCACTGCCCTCTGCTTTTTCCTGTCCTCGCACGCGCACATTGACTTCACCGATCTCGGACTCCTTGTCGCCAACCACAAGGATGAACGGAACCTTCTGCAGGGCGTGCTCGCGGATCTTCGAGTTCATCTTTTCGTTGCGCGCGTCCACGTGAACCCTGGCACCGACAGCTTTGAGCGCGTCCGCAACTTTGTTGGCATACTCGACGTGGCGCTCGGCGATGGGAACGATGGCAACCTGCGTCGGCGAGAGCCATACCGGGAAGGCTCCTGCGTAGTGCTCGATCAGCACTCCGAAGAACCGCTCGACCGAGCCATACAGCGCGCGATGCACCATCAGCGGCTGATGGCGCTGGCCGTCTTCGCCCACGTATTCAAGTTCGAAACGCTGGGGCAGGTTGAAGTCGAACTGCACGGTGGAAAGCTGCCAGAGACGGCCAATCGCATCGACCAGTTTTATGTCGATCTTGGGACCGTAGAAGGCGGCCTCGCCCGGGATGAACTTATAGGGAATTCCCTTGCGCTCCAGGACGGTCTTGAGTGAATTCTGCGCCATCTCCCACTGTTCGGGTGAGCCTACGTAGTGCGCGCGGTCTTCGGGATCCCAGCCGGAGAGCTCAACCTGAAACTCCTCGAAGCCAAAGGTGTGAAGCACGCTGATGGCGAAGTCAACGCAGCCGTCAATTTCGCTTTCGATCTGATCGGGAGTGCAGAAAATGTGCGCATCGTCCTGGGTAAAGCCGCGAACCCGCATCAATCCGTGCATGACGCCCGACCGCTCATAACGATAAACAGTGCCGAGTTCGCCGAGGCGAACAGGCAGGTCGCGGTAGGAGCGGAGCTGGTCCTTGTAAATCAGGATGTGGAAGGGGCAATTCATGGGCTTGAGGCGGTATTCAGCGTCATCGAGTTCCATGGTGTCAAACATGTTCTCTGCGTAGAAGCCTTCGTGGCCGGAGGTCTGCCAGAGAGCGCGACGCGCCACATGAGGCGTAAAGACCAGCGAGTAGCCGCGCTTGAGATATTCGGCGCGCAGCCAGTCTTCCATGATGGTGCGAATCAAACCGCCCTTGGGATGCCAGAAGATAAGTCCCGGCCCGGCGAGCTCCTGAATCGAGTACAGATCGAGCTGCTTGCCGAGGGCGCGATGGTCGCGGCGCTTGGCCTCTTCAAGCTGCTTCATGTACTCGTCCATTTCCTTCTTGGAGTAGAACGAGGTTCCATAAATGCGCTGAAGCTGGGGGTTGCCCTCCTTGCCGAGCCAGTAGGCTCCGGCGATGTTGAGCAGCTTGAATGCCTTGATCTTTCCGGTAGAAGGGATATGAGGGCCGCGGCAGAAATCAACGAACTTGCCGGTCTTGTAGAACGAGATCTTATCATCGGACTTAGTGAACTGTTCGATGAAGTGGCACTTCATGAAATCGCCTTCAGCCTTGAAGCGCTCGAGTCCCTGGTCGCGGTCAAGAAAGTCGCGCGCGTAAGGCTCGTTGCGGTCGACGATTTCCTTCATCTTCTTTTCAATCTTTTCAAGATCTTCCGGAACGAAGGGGGTCTCGCGCAAGAAGTCGTAGAAGAAGCCGGTTTCGGTGGCCGGACCGTGGCCGAGCTTGGTCTCCGGAAAAAGTTCCAGCACGGCGGCAGCAAGCAGATGCGCCGAAGAGTGATGGAAGACCTGGAGTGACTCGGGGTCCTTCTCGGTAAGCAGGCGTAGCCGCGAATCCCGCTCGATGGGGAGCGTGAGATCGACAACCGTAAAGCCGTCATCGGCAGTGACTTTACCTGCGGGACTTTCGGCTACGGCGAGAGGCGCAAGCTTGGCAGCCAGCGCGGCGTCGGCAAGACGCGGCGAAATTGACTTCGCAATGTCGAGGGCGGTGGTGCCCTGTGGAACTTCTCTGATACTGCCGTCGGGGAGTTGTACTTTAATTTCAGACATAGGGTAGATCTCCGCTCGCGCTTACAAGTGCGCAATGCAGAAAAATTTTAGAGATTTAAGTCTAAAGAGTTCGCGGAGGAGAAGCAACCGGGAAGGGCGCACCAAGAAACAGCCCAGCCTTGTGAGCTGGGCCATTGAACACAGTTCGCTTACTGTCTAACTGGCTTTCTTGATGCTCGGTTCAATGCGATTTTCGCAATCAACCCGTGCGCATGGGTGAAACTGTTCCTGCTCAGTCGAGCCGTGCAAGGCGGTCGTGCTGCTTTCGCCTCCGGCGATGGTCTGGGCAACGTCGTCGAAGTATCCGGTGCCGACAAACTGCTGGTGCTTGATGGCGCGGTAGCCATCCGATTCTGCGGCAAACTCCTTTTGCTGCAGAACAGAATAGGCAGACATGGCACTCTCCTTGTATGCCCTGGCAAGATCGAAGATCGCGTAGTTAAGGGCATGGAAGCCAGCGAGAGTGATGAACTGGAACTTATAGTTCATCGCAGCAAGTTCTTTCTGGAAGTTCGCGATAGTTACATCGTCAAGCTTCTTCTTCCAATTGAAAGAGGGCGAGCAGTTGTAGGCCAGCATCTTGCCCGGGTAGCGGGCGTGGATGGCATTGGCGAAGCGCCGCGCTTCCTCAATATTGGGCTCGCTGGTCTCGCACCAGACCATGTCGGCATAGGGCGCATAGGCAACGCCTCGGGCGATGGCCGTCTCAAGCCCGCCCTTGATGCGGTAGAAACCTTCGCTGGTGCGCTCTTCTCCGGTCAGGAACTCCGCATCCCGGGGATCGATGTCGCTGGTGATGAGCTTGGCCCCGTTGGCATCCGTGCGAGCGATGATGATGGCAGGCACGCCGCAGACATCAGCAGCGAGGCGCGCAGCGATCAGCTTCTGGATGAATTCAGATGTAGGGACAAGGACTTTTCCGCCCATGTGTCCACACTTCTTGGCGGAGCTGAGCTGGTCCTCGAAGTGAACCGCAGCGGCTCCGGCTTCAATCATTCCCTTCATCAGCTCAAAAGCGTTGAGGGTTCCACCGAATCCGGCCTCGGCATCTGCAACGAGGGGGGCGAGCCAATGCTTGCCGTTCTTGCCCTCCTGATGCCAGATCTGGTCAGCGCGCAACAGAGCGTTATTAATGCGGCGGCAGAGCTGGGGAACGGAGTCGGCTGGGTAAAGGCTCTGATCGGGATAAACCTGGCCTGCGGAGTTGGCGTCTCCGGCGACCTGCCAGCCGCTGACATAGATGGCATCCAGTCCGGCCTCGACCATCTCAATTGCCTGATTGCCGGTCATTGCGCCGAGTGCCTGGACGTGAGTCCGGGAAGTCATGAGTTCCCAGAGACGTTCAGCGCCGAGGCGCGCGATGGTGTGTTCAACGTGAACCGTGCCTCGCAGCCGATCCACGTCGGCCGCAGTGTAAGGACGCTCAATGCCGCTCCAGCGTGCATCGGTGTTCCATGTGTTGGTGATGTCGAAGCTGTCTTTCCTGGCAGTCACTGTCGTTGCTTCCCTTCTTTACTCTCAATAATTTGTTGGCTTGCTGGTTTGATGAGGCACCTTCCGGTTGAGGCTGCCGCCAGGCAATTGCCCATGCAGTGTCTCGCGCGGAAGTTGATTGGTACGAATCGGCCTAAAACGAAAACGAGTTTCCCTCCGCGTCCGGAGTAACCCGGCAAAGAGGGACTCGACACGCGATCGGCCCTGAGCACACGAATGGTGAGCCTTGGTCCTGAGAATCGAACCCATTAGAACGCGGCGTTGGTTGACGCCGGTTCGCAGGAGCGGTCCGCAATGCCTGGGGCCAGAGGGCAACCGATGTTTCGATGGGAGACACAGCGCCAAGAAATGCGTTAGGCCCGCGCTGTCCAACAAGGCGGTTGGATGCAATGTGAAAGACCCTGGTTGCAGAATCTCCGCTTCAGTAAGGCGGTATTCAATCTCTTAATATGCCCATTAGTCTGGATACCGCAAATAGGCGTTTCCGGGAAAACGCCCTTCGTCTTCCACAGCTTCCGCACAGGGTTCTGGTGCATAGTGCCGCTTAGCCCTTGCATCCTTGGCGCGGCTGATTCAAGCTCTTTGTATGCCGACTGAAAAGTCAACTGAAGACGTCGCACGCTGCACAATCTGCTCCGGCACGGGCTGGCGCATGGTTCCGGTGGAGCACAACGGCCGCACCGTGGAGCAGGCGAGCCGCTGCGAATGCATTCTCCAGCAACAAGGTAAACGTCTGCTGGAGGCCGCCCGCATTCCGCGGCGATACCTGCACTGCGAGCTCTCGAACTTCGAGCACGAAGGCCCATTTCGCTCGCTGGCCTCGGCACACATGGCATCGCTTCGCTTCGTAGAGGAGTTTCCTTTGGAGAGCGCGGGACTGCTCATGACGGGCCCAATCGGCTGCGGCAAGACTCACCTGGCGGTAGGCATTGCAAAAGAGTTGATCTCGCAGAAAGCTACGGCATGTCTGTTCTACGACTATCGTGAACTGCTCAAGGAAATCCAGAACTCGTACAACGCCTCCGTCCAGGTGACGGAGATGGAAGTGCTTCGGCCAGTATTTGACGCGGAGGTGCTGGTGCTGGACGAACTGGGCGCCGCCAAGCCGACAGAATGGGTGTGGGACACGGTCTCGCATATTCTGAACACGCGCTACAACGACAAGCGGACCACGATCATTACAACCAATTTTATGGATCTTCCGCCAGCGGGCGTCGAGCCCGAGGGGCGGGCAGTTCGCGCCGCGCGCGAGGAGACGCTCGGAGATCGCATTGGGGAGCGGATGCGCTCGCGTCTGCATGAAATGTGCCGGGTCGTGCGAGTCGAGGGCGAGGACTTCCGCATGAAATACAAGAGCGCCAGCCTGCGATAATCGCGTAATCAGCACTCGGCAAAAATGGGAGTGCTCATGTCGCGTGCGCCGGGTTCGCGATAAACTGACGCTGTGTTGACCCGTATCGAGTTCGCTCCCGGCCACGACGCCGAGTTCTTCACAGCCGTCCCGGCCACACCGGCCGTGTTTGTGCTGCGTCCAAAGGGGGCGGGAGCCGAACCCTACGTCAGCAAAACCGCGAACCTGCGCCGCCGCCTGCAACGCCTGCTGGCCCCAGTCGAGGGACGCCGATTGAGTTTGCGCGAACGCGTCTCCGCCGTGGAATTCAGCGAGGTGGGAGGAGATTTCGAAGCAGGATTTGCGCTCTACCGGCTGCTGCGACGCGAGTTTCCGGAGAAGTACGCCGAGCGCATGCACCTTCGCCCAGCGCCGCTCGTGCATTTACTTCGCGAGAATCCCTACCCCCGAGTTGCGGTCACCTCGCGCATTCGCTCGTTACGCTCAGGAGGCGCTTACTTCGGTCCATTTGCCTCGCGCGCGGAGGCCGAACAGTACGCCAACGATTCGCTGGATTTCTTCCTGCTCCGGCGCTGCACCGAGGAACTCGCACCCGATCCGGCGTTCCCAGGCTGCGTGTACTCAGAAATGAAGATGTGCCTTGCGCCCTGCTTCAAGGGATGCAGCGACGAGCGCTATGCCGAAGAGTCTGCGCGAGTGGAGCGGTATTTCGAAACCGCCGGACACTCGCTGCTGGTGGAGATTAGCCGCGCACGCGACGAGGCCAGCGAGCGCCTGGAATTCGAAGCCGCCGCCGCAGCCCACACACGTCTGGAAAAGCTGAAATCGGTGCAGAGCCGGATCGCCGAAATCGTGCATCGCATCGACCAGTTGAATGGACTGCTGCTGCAGCCATCGCACCTCCCGGGACGCATCGCACTGTTTCGTATTGCCGGAGGAATGTTGCTCGGCCCGATTGCCTTTGACCTGCGGGCGCGCGCCCTGAAACCGGACGCAAAAGCGCCGCAGAATGGACATCCGCAGAGCGTTCCTACGCAAAGCATGGAGGCCCGCATCAGGGAGTCGCTCAGCACGGCGAACCCCGCGCTTCCGAAGAGCGCGCAGGAGTGGATGGAGCACCTGGCAATCCTGAAGCGCTGGTACTATCGCACAAACAAAGTGGGCGAGATTTTCTTTGAAGACGAACACGGAGTGCTGCCAATGCGCCGCGTGGTGCGTGCGGTAGGGCGAGTTCTAAAGGGAGAGAAACCAGCGGGAGACTTGAGCGAGACAGCGGGCGATTACTGGATATTCAGAAGTAAAGAGGCGGGGCTGTGAGTTGATCAAGATAGTGAGTGGAAAGGGCTGTTTGCACCAAAAACCGAAGGTTGCTGCGAGCGGAAGCTTCCCGCCAAGAGACTCTCGCTACGACGGATTAGAAGTCGATCCGTTCTGCTTCGGCGATTCGAAGTTCATTCAATAAGTCCGCGATTTTGGCGATCATAACGGCGCTTCCTCAAACACCCGCTTCGAGCATCCTCAAATCCGAATTCTATTCCTGCTCTGCAAAGGCGGGTGGGTGGATTCAATCCCGTCGTTGGCTTGAGTGGGGCTTTTGACTTTGCGGTTGTGTTTGCTTTTATCTCTTGCCGGGCGAAGAATCGCCAAGGCAGTCACAATCTCAGGGTGAGACTGGTGGAGTCTGAGACGAAAATGCGCACGTTCTCACTTTTGGGGTTCACTCAACATGAAACCTGCACCGGTTGCAGCGGTGTCAAGCAAAGAATCTCGCCAATTCCTCCCAACCATCTGATTCCACACAAAATAGAGTTTTGCCAAGGGTGAGGGAAATGCCGCGCGAATTTGCTATCCTGAAAGTAGATAGATACACCGACGCGAGATTTTGAACTTCAACCTTGAAACTTTGAAACCTTGCGAAACCTTGAAACCTGGCTCTTAACCCTCTTATTTTCAAATTTTTGCCGGGAAATATAGGAGGGTAGGTAGCCAACGAATAATCGCCCTATCACTCACAATCCCAAAATCTGCGACTGCTGACGCATGGGAGCTTGGAATGCGCTTCGCGCGGCTTTGATAGAACCTGCGTTAGCTTGCCAAGAGACAAGCTAACGCGGGGCGCACGGCTACTCGCTTTGCTTGCTAAAACCCGTAGAGTTTGGCTGGGTTGGTAACAAAAATGAGCTTGCGTGTGGCCGCACTAGGTGCCACTGTGGCCATCAAGTCCAGCAGCAGTGCATCGTCCGGCTTATCCTTTTCCAGGGGATGCAGCCAGTCGCTGCCCCACACCAGGCGTTCCGGCGCTTCCTTCACATACCCACTTGCCACGGCGACGCTATCGGAATATGTAGGAGGACCGACCTTGGTTTCGTAGTAGAACCCAGACAGCTTTACCCATGCTTTACGTTTGTGCAGCATCTCCACAATCATGGCGAATAACGGAGATTTAACGCCGTCAGGTTCAGGCACGTGACCAAGATGGTCAAACACGACCTGGCAGGGAACGCTATTCAACAGCTCTTTATGGGCAAGGATGTCTGCGCCAGTGGCTTGAATCTGAATGTGCCATCCCAGCGGCATGATGCGCTTGACCAAGGGATTGATCATCTCCCAGGTTGTTCCGCCGCCCTGCGCGATGTTAAAGCGAATACCGCGCACTCCGGCTGCGTTTAGTTCTTTCAACTCCGCGTCGGTTACGCTGGTGTTGATTACAGCGACGCCTCGTGACGATTTGCCGAACTGCTTGAGCGAATCAAGCAGGCAGCGGTTGTCAACACCGTAGGTCGATGGTTGCACGATGACGTTGCGAGTCGTGCCAAGGCGCGTCTGCAGCATCCGGTAATCGGCTACGGTACCGGCACCCGGTTTCAAACCCGCCTTCGGGTCATAAGGGAAACGCGCGGGATCGTAGATATGATGATGGCAGTCGGTAGCATTTGCGGGTACCTTCAAATGAGGCCGTTCCGTACCCGATGACCATTTCACCGCGACTCCCTGCTCAGTGGCGCTGGGCATACCGTGAGTCAGCGCAGTCATGCCTGCAACTGCACAAGGGACCGCAACCAGGAACTCCCGACGGCTCCAGTCATTTTTGTGCATATCATTCCTCCAGAGTTTTCAGAGTTGGTTTGTTCTAAGTCTCGCAATCTGGTTCATGTCAGGAATATTCTGCTTCGCTCCTGATCCACGCAATTGTACTGCCGGCGCTGGCATTAGCAAGGCCAATGCGGTGGAATCACAGTCGCGCTTGTGGCAAAAAGGGACGCCTCAAGGGCTGTGACACGGCAGAAAGTCGAGTGATTTAGTCCTTCATTCGTATTTCGCGGTTACTCCTGCTGCTTGTGAAACACCATGCGGATTCCGTCGCGCCAGTGCTCGTCGAGTCCTACCAGCTTCCACTCCAGCTCAGGAGAGAAATATCGCAGCATCGTCGCCGTCGAGGGATGCACATGCAACGCGGGCGCTGCCAGAATGAGGATGGGATCGCGTTCGGAGAGGATGCGACCTGGGAAGTATCCGTAGCGCTGGAATTCTCCACGGCGATGATGCCACCGCACCCGCGCCCAGTAATCGAGACCCTGCACGGGGAGATGGAAATCTTCTGCGGCCTTCAACTCGATGACGGCAAGGCGGCCATCGCGCGTGATGCCCAATAAATCGATCACAGCGCGGTCGCCAGCGGCAAAGGCGGGCACCTGCGCATAAAACTGGGTGGGATCGAGACGCGGGTCGAGCAGGGTAAGGTCGCGCTCAACGATGGATTGCAGCCAGCGCTCGGTTTGCAGGCGATAGAACGGATGGTTGTGATCGCGCCCACCCCGCTTCAGTTCCAGGCGCTCGATCAACTTTGCAAGCAGAGGTTCTGTGGCTTCATTCCATTCGTACTCGGCTGGCGCTGCGCCGAAGACGATGCGCTCAGCCATGCGGAAGTGCCGGTCGGGTTCCATGGTGGCGCTCGCGAATTCCAATCCATGAAAGCGGAAGCTGATCGCTGCGGAGCTTTGTGCCACAATCTCGGCCCGGGGGCACAGGCTGCGCATACGCACAACGGACTTGGCAAAACGCTCGATGGTTTGCTCGCGGCTGAAGCACTGCACGAGGCGGGTGCTGAGATTCAACTCGGTGGCGAGGTCAAGTTCGTCAGCCTGCCCCGTATGTTCATCGAGAGCGAAGAGCCGCCATTGCGCGGCCTCGCGATGGAGGTGCGACATGCGTAATTGCGCGGTGCGGCCACGGCCCTCGGGAACGAAGAGCGCAACCGTTGCAAAATGCGATTTCCTGGCAAGGTGCTCACGGCAATAATTCAGCCAGAGGATGGCGACCGCAACCGAGTTGTCGATGGTGGTCTGGGACTCGCCTTCACCGCAGCCGACAACTGCAATGCGCTCCTGACCGCGCCGCAACAGGCCGCGAGCGCAGACCGCGCCAAACGAATGTTCGAGGTCGGCGGAGGTTGTGATGCGCTCCAGTGTCCAACCGGGGAAGACATTGGCGACGCTCCGCTCCAGAGAGCGTTGATAGGCGGCGCGCATGGCTTTGAGCGCGGACGGAGAGCGGCGCTCAGCCTTGGCGCAGATCTCTAGTCGCGAGGGTTTGGACTGGCCGAAGCGAACCACTGACAGCTTTAGAATCCCGTTCTTGAGCTCCGCGCTGGTGGCGCGGCGAATGATGTTGCGCTCCTCTGACCAGAACTGCAGCAGGCAACGGTCGCGCTCAGTCGTGGCGGAGTAGTGCGCGTCTGAGAAGTCAAAGAGCATTTGTCCGTCTTCGACGACAACAGCGCTGGGATTTTCGCTGATGTAGCCGGAGACGAAATCGGCGATTTCCTCCGGCGTTAGTACTGCGCTCACAAGGCTAATCCTTCGCTTCGAGTTTCAACGATATGTTATTGAACTCGACGTCAGCGGGAGCTCCAAAGCGCTCGCTCTGGCGTCCCCAGCGGCGGAAACCCGGCGCATCAAAGTATACGAGGAGCTTATACATACCCTTGCGAGGAATGCGGGCAGCTCGTCCGTAATGGTTGAGCCACTGATGCCAGCTCAGAATCAACTCGCCTGGACCATAGGTTTTGCCATCGGTCGCGACGAGGCTCGTCTGCGGTTTGAGTCCCGGAATTAATCGGCCAGTCCGGGAATCGCGCGGCAGGAGCGCGAGACGCACACTGTCTTTGCCAGTGGGATCTATCAGACTTTTCAGGCGGAATTTGGAGCTGGCAAGCGGCTTTGACAATCCAGAATAGTCGAGTGCAAAGCCTACAAAATAATCACCCGACGATTGCTCAGCACCAGAAACCGACTGTTGCCACAAAGCGGTCATGGCCGCACTGAACGCGGCATTGCAGGGCTTGAGCAGTTCAGCTTCGTTGGCAGATGCGGCGTCGGTTGCCAGTGGAAGTTGCGAGACTTCTTCTTGCGTAATCTGCACCGGCGGAAACTCGGTTGTGATGGTGCGCTCAAAGCGCCCATAAGCACCGAAGACATGACGCGATTGCAGCGGATCGACGGTGACCCGCAGCGTGTACGCACTGTCCGTCTCAATAGGCACGTTGCCACCGTAAGCATTGATCAGCGGATACCAGCCGAAATCGGCAGGTACGGATTGCTCGTTGCCGTTGTCATCGATGAGGGAGGCTCGAAGCGTGAGTCCGGGCACCAGCCTTCCATCCGCACGATCAAGCACGAAGATACGGAGATGAACGTTGTCGTCAGGAGCGTCATGCCATGCCAGTTTGCCGCCTCCCGCTTTGTCCCACCAGCCCTCGGCAGGAGTGATTGTGAAAGCTATCCGTAACTCTCCGGCGCCGATATCGCCCTTGATCTGGGCGTTTGCAAGCACCCATTCGACGACTGCGGTGTCTGCTTTTCCCTGCTGCTGCGCTAGTCGAAGCTGTTCCGGGGTTCCGCCCTTGACCGCTGCGGCTGCTGGAGATGGAACTGGAGACGTGGAATTCGATTCGGCAGCAGTTTCCGCATCGGTCGCAGACCCAGGCTGTTGCGCAACGACAAATTGCGCGGACAGGGCAAGCGCGATTGGGAGAAGGCCAGCCCAGCGGCTGACACGGCGTAAGTCGGAGCAGTAACTGTGCGACAAACCATCCTCCAGCTCTTGAGGTGAGTCCGCGAATCTAAAGCGACATCCCGGCTCCCTTTGCACCGGCAGGCAGAGCGCCGCTCCCAGACACTCTACACTGAATTTCAGGCGTCTAGTCAATTACTCCTCCTGCACATTTAAGGTTGCAAAGCTGCGCACGAATGGACCATCTTCGGGCAGAGCCTTCAGCAGTTGGAGCACACTCTGGTGCAGAAGGGGATGCTCGACTCCAGGGGCAATTTCGGCCAGCGGCTGCAACACGAAGCGGCGTAGGTGCATGGCGGGGTGAGGAACCGTCAGCGTCGGCGAATGGATCACACGGTCGCCATAAAGCACGATATCGAGATCGATGATGCGCGGCCCCTTCGGAATGAAATCAGCAGAAGTACGACGGCGGCCCATTTCTCTTTCAATGGAAAGCAGGCGGTCAAGCAGGCGATGCGGAGCGTCAGCGTCGCCTCTTGGGACGGAATTCAAACGTAGAGCGACCGTGGCGTTTAGAAAGCAGGGTTGCGCAGTAAATTCGACGGGCTCGCTCTCATAAGCCTGAGAGAGCGCGGTGATTTCCGCAAATTCGCGCAGCGATCGAATGGCCTGCCGCAGATTTCCGAGGCGGTCGCCAAGGTTCGAACCCATCGATAAGTAAATTTGTTCCATGCGTCCCCATGAAATTCAAGAAAATATCCGGCTCCGCCTATTGTAGCGGGATAGCCGGAAACATTGGCCTTCGAGCCACAATAGATGGTATGGAATCGGCGGAAGATTGCACAACGTGCCATCCCATTGGGGAGGCACGATGGCGTAAAGCGCATGAATACGGCCTAAAAAAGGCCCAGCTGTGGAAAACCCGCATAAAATCAGGCGAAAATGCTTGTCGCGCGCAAAATCACTGAGTTAATATGAGCGGGACTGAAGCGTGGTTTGCGCTTCATCTTCAAGGAGGAATACCCAAATGGCTGCAGGCTTGACCAAGACCGCTCTCGTTCGTCTTCTGGCAGAAAAGCTGGAGACCAGCAACAAGGCCGCCGCATTGTTCTTGACCACACTGGCGGAAATCGCCGTCAAGGAAACGAAAAAGAACGACGTATTTGTACTTCCCGGCTTGGGGCGTTTGAAGAAGTCGGCTCGCAAGGCTCGCATCGGCCGCAATCCGCAGACCGGCGATCCCATCAAGATCCCTGCCAAGACCGTAGTGAAGTTCTACGTTGGCAAGGCCGTGAAGGACGCGATCGCTCCGGCAAAGAAGGCAAAGTAGTTTCCGTTTTGTTGCAGAGGCCGGCCCACTCAGGGTCGGCCTTTTCAATTTGCACGGAGGTCCGGTAGCCTCCAAACAGCTTCATTATTAAAGTATGACAATCGTGATGCCGCGATTACCTCGCCCAAGGTCACGATCTTCCTTAAGCGTCTTGTCGCGTTTCAACAGCCCCCAGCTAGCTTCGTTGGATATCCGAAAATCTTCGCCGGGAATGAAGTCCGCGATCATGCTGTTACGCTTGAAACGGTCGAGAGCCATCCACACTTCCTCGCGCAATCGACCGCCGACCCCGCTCGAGCCATATCCATGAATCAGCTTGATGACCGCGACGCGTTCCGCGCGGGCGGAGGCGATGGCGCGATCCAGCCGCAGGAGTCCGACATTTACCGTCGGACGGCCTTCTTCGAGATTGATCATCTTGCAGGGCACGGCTTCATTCTTATTTTAATCCACTGTCGTTCAATGATTTACGGCATAGCCTAGCGGCAGGAATTTTCTTTTCGAACATTCTTGACACAAATGCACTCATATTTTATGCTTCGTTTGTAGTTACATTTGCATCAAAGTCTGTGTACGGCGGGTTCTTAAGGACTCGCCAAATCAGACAACATTCCTGAATCTAGGAGGATTTAGCCATGACTGTACTAACCCGTTGGGAACCTGTTCGCGAACTTGCAAATCTACAGGACCGCATGAACCGGCTCTTCAATGATTCTTTCAGCCCCGTCGTCAGCCAGGAATCGCTCTCGGCAGGCTCGTTTGTTCCGCCCGTCGATGTGTATGAGGATGAGCAGGGGATTCGGCTGAAGATGGAAGTTCCGGGCATCGACGAGAAGGACATTGACGTTCGGCTGGAAAACAACCTGTTGACGGTGCGCGGCGAGCGCAAGTTGGAAAACGAGACCAAGGAAGAGAACTATCATCGCATTGAGCGCCACTACGGGAGCTTTACGCGCAGCTTCACTTTGCCAAATACGGTAAACCCGGAAGAGGTGAAGGCGTCTTATTCCAAGGGCGTGCTGACCATCGCCCTGGGCAAGCGGGCGGAGGCTCGGCCAAAGCAGATCAAGGTGAACGTTACGCCTGAGATCGCCGAAAAGGCCGCAATCGGCAAGTAATCACGGATTGGATAGCCGCGGCACTGAATCGCGGGCATCCAAGCAGTAGGGGAGTGTTGGACGGATTTGCTGAGTCCTCCGGCTCCCCTTTCAATTTTCCGGACTAAAATTTATCCGCGCCGGTCAGTTCACTTGATCGGGCGGCGACGTAAGGAGCAATCATATGGCAATCCGCTGGGACAAGTTGACGGTAAAAGCGCAGGAGGCGATGCAGCGCGCAGGCGAAGTGGCAAGTGAAAACGGCAATTCAGAAGTCGTCCCGCTACACCTGCTGGCAGCATTGTTGGAAGATAAGGAAGGGATCGTGCTTCCACTGCTGGCTCGCGCCGGTGCGCAGCCCGGGGCCGTGCAGCTACAGGTGCAGCGCGAGATCGCCGCGCTTCCAAAGCTGGCCAGCGCGGCGCAAGCACATCTGGCGGATTCGACTTCGGAGTTGCTCGATCTTGCTTTCAAGGCCGCAACAAATTTCAAGGACGAATACGTATCCACCGAACACTTGCTGCTTGGGCTAATCGCGTTGAAGCATGACCCTGCGCAGAAGATTTTGAGCGGGCTGGGGGTTTCACAGGACACTCTACTGAAAGCTCTGGCGGTGGTGCGTGGAAATCAGATGGTGACCGACCAGAATCCCGAGTCGAAGTACCAGGCGCTGGAGCGCTACGCGCGGGATCTGACCGAGTTAGCGCGGCGCGGCAAGCTCGATCCCGTTATTGGGCGTGACGAAGAGATCCGGCGGACCATTCAGGTTCTGTCGCGCCGGACGAAGAATAATCCTGTGCTCATCGGCGAGCCGGGAGTTGGTAAGACGGCGATTGTCGAAGGACTGGCGCAGCGCATCGTTCAGGGAGATGTGCCGGAGCAGCTCAAGAACAAGCGCGTGGTATCGCTCGATCTGGCCGCGATGGTGGCTGGCGCGAAGTATCGCGGCGAATTCGAAGATCGTTTGAAGGCCGTGCTCAAAGACATCGAGGAGAGTGCGGGTACGATCATCCTGTTCATCGACGAGCTGCATACCCTGGTGGGAGCAGGCGCCGCAGAAGGCGCAATGGATGCCAGCAACATGCTGAAACCGGCGTTGGCTCGCGGCGATCTGCGCGCTATTGGCGCCACCACATTGAACGAGTATCGCAAATACATTGAGAAGGACGCCGCATTCTCTCGCCGCTTCCAGATTGTGTACGTAGGCGAGCCCTCGGTAGAGGACACAATTGCGATTCTGCGCGGGTTGAAGGAGAAGTACGAGGTCCATCACGGTGTTCGCATCAAGGACTCTGCGATTGTCTCGGCGGCCATGTTGTCACATCGCTACATCAGCGACCGTTTTCTGCCGGACAAAGCCATCGACCTGATTGATGAGGCGGCGGCCTCGCTGCGCATTCAAATTGACTCAATGCCAACGGAGATCGACCAGCTTCAACGGCGCGCGACGAACTTGGAAATTGAGCGTCAGGCGCTAAAGAAGGAAAGCGATCCGAACTCGAAGGAGCGGCTGGCGGTTGTTGAACGCGAGCTGGCTGAGATCAACGAGCAGGCCAATGCGCTCAAGGCGCGCTGGCGCGAGGAGAAAGACAGCATCGCCGGGGTTCGCAAACTCAAGGAATCGATTGAGCAGCTCAAGCTGCAACAGCAGGAAGCCGCCCGTCGCGGTGAATACGAGCGTGCCTCGCGGTTGCAATACGACGAACTGCCCAAGGCCGAGCGCCAGCTTGCAGAATTAACGGCGAAGGCCGGGAAAAACCAGTCGCGCATGTTGAAAGAAGAGGTCGACGAAGAAGACGTCGCTCGCATTGTCAGTCGATGGACCGGGATTCCGGTGTCGAAGATGCTGGAAGGCGAAGTCAAAAAACTGGTGCAGATGGAGTCCCGGCTGCGACTAAGGGTGATCGGGCAGGATGAAGCGCTCGAGAAAGTTTCAAACGCGATACGGCGTTCACGTGCAGGCTTGAGCGATCCACGGCGTCCCATTGGCTCGTTTATTTTCCTGGGGCCGACTGGCGTGGGCAAAACCGAGCTTGCCCGGGCGCTGGCGGAGTTTCTGTTTGACGATGAGCACGCCATGGTACGCATCGACATGAGTGAATATATGGAAAAGCACTCCGTTTCGCGCTTGATCGGAGCGCCTCCAGGATACGTAGGATACGAGGAAGGCGGTCAACTGACGGAAGCCGTGCGTCGGCGACCTTATTCGGTGCTGCTCTTCGATGAAATCGAAAAAGCGAACCCGGATGTATTCAATATCTTCCTGCAGATCATGGACGATGGACGGCTGACCGACGGCAAGGGCCGGGTGGTGGATTTCAAGAACACCATCATGATCATGACTTCGAACATCGGCTCGCTATCGCTCTCCGGAGACCTGACTTCGCCCGAGCGTTTTACGCGGGCCAGCGAGCAGGTGATGACCGCGCTGCGCGGACACTTCAAGCCGGAGTTCCTGAATCGTATCGACGACATCGTGGTCTTCCGTCCACTGGGCAAAGAGCAGCTTACTAAGATCGTCGATCTGCGGCTGGAGGACTTGAAGGCGCTATTGGCCGACCGGAAAATTACCATCGAACTCACCGAAGCCGCCAAGCACACGCTGTTCACCAGCGGTTACGATCCAGCCTACGGAGCGCGTCCGTTGAAGAGGGCAATCCAGCGGCTGATACAGGATCCGCTGGCGTTGAAGATTCTCGATGGAGACGTGCTACACGGCGATCACGTGGTTGTCGATTCGAAGGACGGTAAGCTGACCTTTGAGGTGCAGCGGAAAGAGTCGGATGCGGCACGGCAATCGGAAGAAGCCGCGCAGTTGACATAACAACCTGGAAGAGCTATGTCCACATAATCGCCCCGGTGATGACCGGGGCGGTTATTCTTGCGCCAATGGTGGAAACGGTTCAGGGGTGCTGCTTGGCTTTGATCGAAATCGGCCCCGCCCAAAATGGAAAAGCGCCTTGCCCGATGAACCGAAGACTACCTCCATCTATCAGGAAGGAATCTTCCCACTCCCTTCTACCCTTACCATCGGCAGCTAAGACGAATTTGAAGCTCTGAGTTTTCACATCAAACTTCGGTGTGGGAGCGGTCGGCGACGCGGCGACTCCCTCTGCTGGCTTGGCTCGCTTTTCTACGGAAAGTTTCACAGTCGAGTTACTTGACCATTGAAAGTTCTCGACTATTCGGGAGCGAAAAGCCTGAAATCGGCTTTCGTACGTGCTGGTCATTGAAGGATCGCCGCTTGACCCAAATGAGCGATATAGCCACTGGTCCGGTTCGGGTAGCTTCAGGTCGCTTGTGAGCCGATCAAACAAATCCATATTGCCGGCTTGGAAGGTGTCATTCATCGCGAGGACATATTTCCGGAGGCTCCCAGCGTCCGTTGGAAGATTGTGCTTATTCTGCTGCGCATAAGTGTAGGTTGCAGAAAGCAAAATCAAACACCAAACTGCCAGCCTCTTACCCATCACCTTTTCTCCCAATCTGAGAATCGAGTAAGTATACAGCGGCAGCATGCAATGCATAGCGCGAAGATCAGTCTGCACTCAGCATCACGTAAAGCGCACTGCTGCGAAGCACGATGAGCGTCCCCCACAACGCGATTCCACCGATTCGAAGATCCATAACGGCAGAGGAGATTCCTGCCACTGTGGTCAGTAATCCAATGACCAGCAGAAACACGGCGAGCCATCGTGCGCCTCGCCATCCCCGCCATAGTCCAGCGGCAGCGGCGAAATGTATGACTGCAGAAGCCGCATAGGCCAGCCATCCGCGCATCGCCACTTCTTCGCCGACTACCCACGATCCTGAGTTGAATGGCAACACTGCGGTGGCGACGCAGACGGCGTAAAACGCGGCGAGCACGGCAAAGACCGCGAGCAGCAACGCGACGTAGCGTTCGCCATGCGCGATGCTTCGCGGCCCTTCGGCCTCTTGTGGTTTAAGCGAGATCAAACAGCAGCACCTCGGCGTCCTCCGTGGCTTCCAGCGTCAGTTTGCTTTCATCGCTGACGCCTGCGCCGTCGCCCTGATGAAGCGCCTTGCCGTTGAGCTTCGCAGCGCCTTTGGCAACCTGCAGCCAGGCGTAGCGGCCTTCATTCAGCGTGATCGGAAGACTCTCGCCGGGTGCGAGCTTGGTTACCAGCAACCGCGCGTCGGCATTAATTTTCACCGAGCCTTGCTCTCCAGTGGGCGACGCAATGAGCCGCCACTGCTTGCGTTTCTCTTCATCGGGAAACGGCTTCTGCTCGTAGCTCGGCTTAACGTCCTGCTTGTCCTTGTCCGGAATTATCCAGATCTGCAGCAGGTGCACTGGCTCAGTTGGCGAGGGATTGAACTCGCTATGCCTGATCCCCGATCCGGCGCTCATGCGCTGTCCGTCGCCGGGGCGGATGACTTCGCCCGTCCCGAGGTTGTCGCGATGCTCCAGCGAGCCGCTGAGAACGTAGGTGATGATTTCCATGTTCTCGTGGGGATGCATGCCAAAGCCTTTGCCGGCGTCGATCACGTCTTCATTGATCACGCGTAAAGCACGGAAGTGCACGTGTTTTGGATCGCGGTAATCCGCGAATGAAAATGTGTGATAGGTGTTGAGCCATCCGTGCTCGAAATGCCCGCGCTCGTTGGCTGGCCGTAATGTGATCATCTGTACCTCCTGGCTGCGCTTTTCTGCGGCCTCTAAAGGAATAGATGTTGCAACAAGTAATAACGATTCATCACGCATTCCACGCGGCGTCGGGTCTGGGGCTTTGCAGGAAAACGACAAGGCCCGCGCAGATGGACGCGAGCCTTGTCTCAAGACTTGATTGGGACTATTTGCTCTCGCCGACGCTGCTGGCTGGGACGCTGCTCTTCGCGCTGCTGCCGGAATCCCCATTCGATCCAGCGCTCGGCTTGCTGGCTGCGCTATCGCTGGTGCTGCTTGAACTCTTGTCAGAGCTGCCCTCACTCGACGGAGCGCTGCCGTTTCCGTTGCCGCTGCTGGCGTTCTTTTCCTTGCTCGCCGAGGCGGAATCCGGGCCGCCTGAGCCGCCATCTGAGTTTCCTGATCCATTCGATCCATTGGAAGATCCAAAGGAGCCTGGCGCGGTGTGGTTGTGGGCGTAGTCGGTCACATACCAGCCGGAACCTTTGAATTGAATAGCCGGAGCGGAGATCAACTGCTTAATGGTTTGTTTTCCACATTTCGGGCAGGTCTTAAGGGGTGGATCGGAAAATTTCACAATGCGCTCAAAGCGATTGGCGCAGGCAGTGCATTTGTACTCGTATAAAGGCATGATTCCTTCGGGGGCAACCTCGCCGCGAAAGGCGGGCGCGGCGTTCTGTTTCGAACGACTCTATATTGATTCTAGGTTCCTCTGGCGCTCCGGTCAATACTGCGGGGCCTGCCTCTGGTACACTTCGCGTTTAGGGCACCATTGCGTTCCAGCGTTAGCGACCGGAGGGCCAGCGGTTGGCTCGTACCCGTCGCGAAGCTGTAACACTGTATCTTCGAAGTCAAATTGTGGGAGGCAAGCATGTCTGCAACTCAACCCTCGCTGTACCTGGTCGGCACGCCAATCGGCAACCTTGAGGACATTTCGCTGCGCGCGCTGCGCATTCTCAAAGAGGTTGACCTGATTGCCTGCGAGGACACGCGGCAGACGTCTAAGTTGCTGAACCATTACGGCATTGCAACCCGCACCATCAGCTACCACGAGCATAACGAATTGACCCGCTCGGCGGAGCTGATCATGCACCTTGAGCAGGGGAAATCGATTGCTCTGGTGACCGATGCGGGGATGCCGGGCGTCTCCGATCCGGGCTTCCGGCTGGCCTCGCTGGCGATCCGGCACAAGATTCCGGTGGTGCCGATTCCGGGCGCATCGGCCTTCCTGAGCTCGCTGGTGGCCAGCGGCCTGCCCACGGACTCATTTGTCTTCCACGGCTTTTTGCCCGTAAAGTCTGGCCAGCGCCGCAAGTTGCTGGAGCAGATTCAACACTCGCCGCGAACCCAGATCTTCTACGAAGCGCCGCACCGGCTGCTGGGAACGCTGGAAGATATTGTCGATGTGATGGGGCCGCATCGTCACGTGGTGGTGGCTCGCGAGGTCACAAAAATCTACGAAGAGTTTGTCCGCGATACGGCAGCCGAGGTCCTCGAAAGCTTCAAGAAGCGCGATGAAATTCGAGGAGAGATCACCCTGCTGATTGGTCGCGGCGAGGAACAACACGGCCTCCCGGCAGTGAAACAGAAGAATGCCCGCACGCGCGTCCGCGAACTGATGAAGGCGGAGGAGATCGACGAAAAAGAAGCGATGAAGCGCGTGGCAAAGGAGCTGGGAATCAGCAAGAGCGACGTGTATCGGGAGTTGCAGAAGGACGGGAAGAAGTAGGGGGCGGGAAGAAGAGTTCTACGCTGGCCCGTTATTCATTCGCGGCAGAGCGCCCTTCACCACCTCAGAACGGGAGTACACCAGAAAGCAGTACAGGGCCGGTCCAAGAATTGGAACCTTAATCATTGCGCAAAACCAGAACGCTTTCTTTATAGCGGATGACTTGTCAAACCCGAATAGAGAGTACTCCATCGCAACGAATGCCAACGCAGTGCCCATGGCACCGGCAAATAGGAGTACTTTGACAACTGTTAGAGATCCTTGGGGAACTCCACCGGCAATTTTCAGCACGACCAGCATCACGCACATTCCCAGCGAGGCGAATGTCGCCAAACGATAGATTCTCCGGGCCGTGTTGGAAACCATGAATGCTTTGTTGATGTAGTAGTTTCTCAGCATCTTCGCCTCGGATTCCTACTCCTCCACCGCTCTCAGCAGTTCCCTTGTGTATTCATGCCTTGGCGCGCTGGTGATCTGCTCGGTGTCGCCAATTTCGACGATCTTTCCGCCGCGCATCACGGCGATGCGGGTCGAGAGGTAGCGCACGACCGGCATTGAGTGCGAGATGAACAGGTAGGTCAGGCCGAAATCTTTCTGCAATTGCTTGAGCAGGTTTACGATCTGCGCGGCGACGCTTACGTCGAGGGCGCTGACGGCCTCGTCGGCGACGATGAAGCGGGGACGCAGGGCGAGGGCGCGGGCGATTCCGATGCGCTGGCGCTGGCCTCCGCTGAATTCGTGAGGGTAGCGGCCCAGGATGCTGACTTCGAGTCCTACGGCGCGCATTAATTCGGCGGCGTGCTGGCGCAGCAGAGGCTTGCCGAGGTCTTCATGGATGGCCAGCGGCTCGGTGACGATCTCCTCGATGGTCAGTCGCGGGTCGAGCGAGCCGAAGGGGTCCTGGAAGATGATCTGCATATCGCGGCGGGCTTCGCGCAGGGGGCGCGCGCCGAGCGAGGTGATCTCGGTGCCATCGAAGCGCACCACTCCGCTGGTGGGTTCGATGAGGCGCAGCAACAGGCGGCCAAGGGTGCTTTTGCCGCAGCCGGATTCGCCGACCAGTCCGAGAGTTTCGCCCTTTTCTATGGTGAAGGAGACGTCGTCAACGGCGCGGACGGCGTTTCCGGTCGTGCGCCCGAAGGCGTCAGTTGTGTCATAAATCTTCGTTAGATGTTCGGCTTCCACCAGTGCCATATCGAAAAGCGTAACACGCCCAGGCGGGCCGCTTAACCCCTGAAACTCAGCAAGGAGGGCTACGTCCGCAATATCCGCAAGGCCGAGAGCCACCAACGTGTTAAAATTTTCCACAGCAATTCCCTGCGAGAGAACCGATTGATCGAGCTTGCGCCATCCATTTTGTCGGCTGATTTTGCCCGCCTTGCCGAAGAGGTTGCACCCGTGCTGGAAGCGGGGGCAACGGTGCTGCACGTCGATGTGATGGACGGCCACTTCGTCCCGAACATTACGATTGGGCCTCCGGTGGTGGCCGCGCTGCGGAAACACGTAACGGTGCCGCTGGACTGCCACTTGATGATTGAAAACGCGGATGACTACATCTCTGCATTCGCCGACGCGGGAGCGAACTGGATCAGCGTGCATCAGGAAGCCTGCGTTCATCTTGACCGCGTGATTCAGCATATCCACTCGCGTGGCGCGCTGGCCGGGGTTGTGATCAATCCGGCGACGCCAGTGGCGACGCTGACCGATATTCTGGACGCAGTGGATTACGTGCTCGTCATGTCTGTGAATCCCGGCTTTGGCGGGCAAAAATTCATTCCCCGGACGCTCGGGAAGATTCGCCATCTTGCGGAATTGCGTGCGCAGCGTTCTCTCAGCTTCCGTATTCAGGTGGATGGTGGCATTGGACTTGATACCATAGGTGCTGTGGTGCAGGCTGGCGCTGAGATCCTGGTCGCCGGCAGCGCCGTTTTTGGCGGTGGAAATTCCGGCCACAATGTTCAACAGCTTTTGCAGGCGGCCCGTTCGGCTACGCTGCAGAAGGCGTAAGAATCCTATTCAAGCTCTACCGAGGTGTTCCCGGCATGTTTCGTCGCGTTTTCATAGCCCTGCTGCTGGCCGCAAGCTTGCTGACCAGCGTGGCCTGCAAGAATAAGAAGGCCAACAACCCGCTGGCTCATATCAACTCCAAGCAGCCGGACAAGGTGCTCTTCGATCGCGCAATGGATGCGATGAAGCAGCACAAGTATGACGTCGCGCGCATCACCCTGCAGACGCTCATCAACACCTATCCCGACTCCGAATTTGTTGCCCGCGCCAAGTTGACGGTGGGCGAATCCTGGTATCAGGAGGGCACCACGGCGGCACTGGCCCAGGCAGAAACTGAGTTCCGCGACTTCATCACCTTCTTCCCCAACATGCCGGAAGCCTCCGAAGCGCAACTCAAGATTGCCGACATTCACTTCCGCCAGATGGAGAAGCCGGACCGCGATTACACCCACGCCCGGCGGGCCGAGGACGAGTACCGCCAACTGTTGTTGCAGTATCCGGACAGCAAGATGGCCAATACCGCGAGACTCCGTTTACTGGAGGTGCAGGAGGTATTGGCCGAGCGCCAGTTCCGCATCGCACGCTTCTATTACCTCCGCCAGTCACTGCTGGCGTCCATTGCGCGCGCGAAAACGCTGACCGATACCTATCCGCTCTATAGCCGTTCCGACGAGGCCCTCTACATACTTGGACAGGCTTATGAGCAGCAGGCAGAACGTACCCGCGAGGCAAAATTCGCGGACGGACTAAAGCAGCGCCTGATCAAGAGCTACCTCGATGAAGCAGCGCAGGCATACAGTAAAATTGTGACTCGCTACCCGGCAATGGCGCGATATCAGGATGCGCGTCGCCGGTTGGCAGCAATCAAGCACCCCGTACCCACCCCAACCCCCGAGGCGATTGCGCTAAACAAGAAGGAAATCGCGAGCCGGGTGAAAAGTACTCGATATGAACACTTTATGAACGACATGGGAAAGCGTCCTGACCTGAGTGCGGCGACCAGAGTTGGCTCACCCTCTCTGGTTGATCCCAAGGAAACGGATGCTCCGTCGTTGGTTCGCCAGATCAATTCGCTGGCAAAGTCGGAGATGGCCTCCAAAACCGGCAGCGGCAAAGTTGTGGTGGAAACGGTAAATACGGGCGGCAAGGTTCCGGAAAACCAGCCAGCACCGCGCTCGGCGGAGGCGGCGGTGTCTTCCGGGGCGGTGTCTTCCAATGACACTCCGGCAAAGGCACCCGCCCAGCTCAATGAGAGCGTTTCATCCTCGTCAACGGAAGAGGCGGCTTCGAGTTCGTCGTCCACGGACGCGTCAAAAGGCGATGCCAAAGACGCTGCTTCGAGCCGCAAGGCGAAAAAGAAGCACCGCTTCAAGATTCCAATTCCCTTCTAATTCCATGCGAAAAACGGAAAAAGCCCGCCCGGAGTTACCGTCCGGCGGGCTTTTTCTTTCCCTTCGGTTCACGGAAACGGCTCGCATGGATTGACCTTGCGATAGGAACGCGATAACGTGGCACTTTAGATTGCCTCGGAATCTATCGAAATCAGGACTTCTCCACGTGCCACTCAACATTCTGCTTGCCGACGACAGCGTACCAGCCCAGAACATGGGGAAGAAAATTCTCATGGATGCTGGCTATCAAGTGCTCACGGTCAGCAATGGCCTTGAGGCGCTGCGAAAGATAGCTGACGCAGTGCCAGACATCGCGATTCTCGACATTTTCATGCCCGGATATACGGGGCTCGAGATATGTGAACGTCTGCGCGCCAGTCCCGCAACCGCATCGATTCCGGTCATCCTGACCGTGGGAAAGCTGGAACCATACCGCCCGCAAGATGGCGAACATGTCCACTCGAACGCCGTCATCGTGAAACCGTTTGCCGCTGCTGAGTTGGTTTCTGCAGTGCGCAGCCTCATCGGCATACCGGCAGCGGTTGAGGAGATCCGCCCCGAAGAAGGCTCCCCCCAGGCTCAAAATGCCCACGACGCGCTCACCGTTGCCCCCTCGGTGCCCCAGTTTGCAGGCGCCTCGCAAGAGCCCGACGAACCGCTCTTCGCCATGGGGCCGTCCGCAACTCAAGTGCAGAGGGATGAGCCCTTTTTCTCCAAGGATGGGCCCGAAAGCCTTGTATTCAATCCGGACGCGGAGCACACGCCGTTCAGCGCTTCGGCCATCGATCTGCTGCCAGCGGCATCGCACGCCCCGGCAGCCGATACCACCGCGTTCACTGAATTCGATCTGGAACCGGAGGTGTCGCACTATTCGTCGGCCGCGGTACAGGTCAGCTCCACCGTGCAGCAGACGCTACCGGACGCACCCGCTGCAATCGCTCACGCCGGACAAGCTGATCCCCCATCTCCGGCCATGGCGACTGACGCCGTGATCGCTCCAGACCCAGTTGCTCCGAGTTCGAGTGGAGCGGCGGAGTTGGAATCGTCCACGCTTGATATTCCAGCTCGCGATCCCCTGCTGGAGGTATTCACGCCGGAGCCTGACGATTCTTCTAGAGCAACCCCCTCTGAGGCGCTCACCGATCACGTCGAGAGCGCTTGGAATCCGCAGACAACTGCGCCAAAGCCTGAACCCAATCCGCAAGAGGAAGCGCGACGCCTGGCATTTGAAGAGCTGTTCAATTCGACCGACCCATTTCCGGTGCAGGACTCTCTGATTCCGGAAAACCGTACGGTCATACTTCCAAGCATGGCCGATCTTTCAAGAGATCATCCTTTTGATGTTGCGCCCGACTCCGAGATTGAGCCGCTGGTTGACGATCAGCCCGAATTCGTTGCCCCTCAACCTGATCCGTATCTCATGCAGGAAGAGGAGCCACTGAACGCAATCGGCAAAATTCCCGACCGCGATCCGCGTCTGGAAGGCGACTATGAGCCTGAGATGTCAGAAGTGGTCGCTGCGCCGTGGCAGCCGGAAACGACATTTGATGCTCCGGACGCCTCGCATCCGCCCGAGGAAGAGCGCAATGAACTGACGGCGGTGTCATCCATCGATGCTCCCACGTCTGAAACGCAGGACCATGCAGTCGAAGCTCACGCAGCGGCAGTGGAAACTCCGCAATCCGAATATTCCGGAGGGCTTCCAAATCCCACGTCTGAATCCAGCGCGGCGGAAGCGCAACTTGTTCCTGAGGTAGAAACACACAGTGAAATGCCTCTGCCGCTCGATGCGCACTCGGTTGAGACGCAGAATGTGGCTGCCGGGACTGCTGAACTGACGATTCCCGCCCAGCTGCATCCCGCAGAGATTGTGGAGACGGCCTCCGAAGTTCCCCCAGTGGAAGTGCAACATGCTCCCGAGGGTGAAATACACGGTGTACTGACTCCGCCGTTCGATGCGCACACGGTTGAGGCGCGGGATGTGGCTATCGAAACCGGCTCTGCGCAACCGGATTTTTCCGCGCTGGTGCATGCCGCGGAGATCATCGAGACAACTCCTGAAACCACGGTAGAGCAAGCACAGACCGTTCCCGAAGCCGAGCCCCAGGCAGTTCATGAAACCGTGCCAGCGCAGGATCTGCACCATGAAACCAAGCCGGAGCCAACTGCTGAGATCCCCGTGCAGATTCAACCGGAGCCAACCGCTCCAGCCCCTCAGATGCAGACGGCGCAGAACGCATCTTCTCCAGAGGGTATGCGGAGGTCCAGCGAAGCCGAACGGCTTCACCAGGCGGTCGAGCGGGTATTTGACCGCTTCAAACCGTTGCTGGTAGCCGCCATTGTGCGCGAGTTGGCCCGCCACGATTGACCTGGGACGGCGGATTTGAGACACAGGGAGTTGTAGCGTGAGCCTTTAATCTGATTGGATTCTCATGCTCAGGTCCACGGCCGGAGCCGAGTGCGTCAACGCACCGACCGAAATGTAATCCACCCCGGCGTCGGCATATTGCCGCACGTTTTCCAGTGTGATTCCACCGGAAGATTCAATCTTCATAGTCGGCGACTCGCGGCGGATATAAGCAACGGCCTCGCGGGTCTGCGCCGGAGTCATGTTATCCAACAGAATGGATTCCGCGCCATACTTCAGAGCGGCTTCCAGTTCCTGCATATCGCGCACTTCCACCTCGACAGGTTGCTCGCCCTTACGATTGGCCAGTGCTCGCTCAATGGCAATGCGCACCCCGCCGGCAAGATCGATGTGATTGTTCTTGACCAGGATTCCATCCGATAAATCGAGACGATGGTTGAAGCCGCCGCCACAGCGCACTGCATATTTCTCCAGTAGGCGCATGCCGGGTACAGTCTTGCGGGTGTCGAGAATTCGCGTGCCGGTGCCCTCGACTGCATCTGCGTATTTGCGGGCCATAGTTGCGATTCCACTCAAGTGCTGCAGCAGATTCAGAATCAACCGCTCGCAGCTCAGCAAAACGCGCGCGTTATGCCGGAGGGAGGCCACGGCCTCACCCCGATGCAGGCTTACGCCGTCGAAAATCTCCTGCGGAATGCTCACCTCGGGATACGCCCGCGACTCACCTTCAAGCTCCGCAAAAACTTCAAAAATGCGCTGCACCGACCCGATTCCGGCCAGCACGCAATCTTGTTTGGCGAGGATGGTCGCCATCGCCTTCTGTTGCGGATCAATCGTCGCTAGGGTCGTCGCGTCGCGCGTGGCTTGGTCTTCCAACAAAGCGTTTGACAGGATGGCGGTGATTCTACGACTGCTCCAGTTCATCTCCCGTTCCTTCCCTACTTAACCGTTCCCAGTTCGGCGAGCCGGGCCTTGGATTTTTCAATCAGCGACTCCAACTCGACCCGGCGTGTCTTCAAGCCTTCCACCACCTTGGCGGGAGCTTTGGCGAGAAACCCTTCATTCCTCAGTTGGTTCCCGTTGCGCAGGTACTCGCCCTCTAATTTTTCCAGCTCTTTTGTGGAGCGAGCGGTCTCTGCAGCTACATCGACCTTCTGCTCGTAAACCAACCGAACTTCAAAGCGCGCAGTGGAGCGGGAGTTGGTAGCCTTAGCCAGTGATTCATCGACAAATGTCAATGTTGAGACGTTGGCTAGGCGCTGAACTGCGGCAGTGTTCGCCTCGATCATCGCGCGCACTTCGCTGTTGGCGGAAACCTCGATGGGATGCATCTCTTTTTGCGCCACCTTCAACTCGGCGCGAATGTTGCGCACCGAAACGATGAGGTCTTCGAGAATCGCCATATCTCGCTCTGCATCGGCATCCAATTGCGTTGCATCGGTTTCAGGATAAGCAGCCAGAGCGATTGACTTCAGCGGCGGCTTGCCGTCGTAAACCGCGCTCCAGATCTCCTCGGTGATGAACGGCATGAACGGCGCGAGCATTCGCAACGCGCCCTCAAAGACGCGCACCAGGTTGGTGAAAGTTGCCCGCGCTTCCTCGCGATCCGGCGAGAGCAGACGCGGCTTCACCAGTTCCACATACCAGTCGCAATACTCGCCCCAGAAGAAGTGATAGACCACGTGGGCGGCCTCGTGAAAGCGATACTCGTGGAGCGCCACGGAGACTTCGCCTGCGACGCGATTGAAGCGCGAAAGAATCCAGCGGTCTTCGAGCGTTGCCGATCTAAAGCCCTTCAAGCCAACGGCGTCCTTCGCGTCGGCCTCGGCGGCAAACTCGCTAAGCGACCAGACATTCTGTTCCGCTGCGCGATCCACATTCATGAACAGAAAACGGGCGGCGTTCCAGATCTTGTTGGCGAAGGAGCGATAGCTCTCAGTACGGCTCTCGCTGAATGCGATGTCCGTTCCAGGAGCGGCCATGGCCGCCAGGGTGAAGCGTACCGCGTCGGTCCCGAACTTCTCGATGACGCCAATGGGATCGACCACGTTGCCCTTGGTCTTGGACATCTTCTGGCGCTCGGCATCGCGCACCAGGGCGTGGATGTACACCTCGCGGAACGGCACGATATCGCGCTTGTCCGGCTTCTGTTCGTCCATCAGGTGGCAACCCAGCATGATCATGCGGGCGACCCAGAAGAAGAGGATGTCAAAGCCGGTGACCAGCGTCGACGTGGGATAAAAAGCATCGCAATCCTTGGTCTTCTCGGGCCAGCCCAGCGCCGAAAACGGTAGCAGACCGGAGCTGAACCAGGTGTCCAGAACATCGGGGTCCTGCTCAATCTTTTCGCTGCCGCAATGGGCGCACTTCGTCGGATTGACGCGCTCGACGGTGATTTCATGACAGTCCGAACAGTGCCACGCGGGAATGCGATGTCCCCACCAGAGCTGGCGCGAGATGCACCAGTCATGGATGTTTTCCATCCATTGCAGGTAGATAGCCTTGTAGTTGTCGGGCGTGAACTTGATGCGTCCGTCCTTCACCACATCGCTTGCCACCTGTGCCAGTGAGGGGCGGCCATCCTTGGTCTCCTTGTTCACGGCCAGGAACCACTGGGTGGAGATGCGCGGCTCAACCACGGTCTTGCAGCGGTCACACTTGCCCAGCGGCACCACGTAGTCCTTCACGCTGACCAGCGCTCCTGAGGCTTCGAGGTCGGCGACGATGCGTTCGCGGGCGGCATAGCGCTCCAGACCCTTATAGACGCCGGCGTTCTCATTCATATGCGCCGTCTCATCCATAATCACAATCTCTGCGAGACCGTGGCGCTTGCCGGCTTCGAAGTCATTGGGATCGTGGGCGGGCGTGACTTTAACAGCTCCGGTGCCGAATTCGAGCTGCGCAAGGTCATCGAGAATGATGGGAATCTCGCGTCCGACCAGCGGCAGCGTCACCTTTTTGCCGTGCAGATGGGTGTAGCGTTCGTCGCGCGCATTGACCGCAACCGCGGTATCGCCAAGCATCGTCTCGGGACGCGTGGTGGCAACGACGATATATTCCCCTGGCATTCCGACGACGGGATAACGAATCTCCCAGAGCTTGCCCTGGGTTTCGTCGTGAGCGACCTCAAGGTCGCTGAGGGCCGTCATGCAGCGCGGACACCAGTTGACGATGTAGGTTCCGCGATAGATCAGGCCCTCTTCCCAGAAGCGCACGAAGGCTTCGCGCACGGCACGCGAGAGATGCTGATCCATGGTGAAGAATTCGCGCGACCAATCGACCGAATCGCCCAGTCGCTTCATCTGTTCGAGGATGTACCCGCCGTACTGCTCTTTCCATTCCCACGTCCGCTGAATGAAGGCTTCGCGGCCAATGTCCTGGCGTTTTTTGCCCTCGCTGGCGAGTTGGCGCTCCACCATCATCTGGGTCGCAATGCCCGCGTGATCGGTTCCCGGAAGCCACATGGAATGCTTTCCCAACATGCGCTGCCAGCGGGCGAGAATATCCATCTCGGTGTGGTTGAGCATGTGTCCCATGTGCAGGCGGCCGGTTACGTTCGGCGGCGGCAGCAGGATGGTAAACACATTGGCTCCATCCTCGGGAGTTTCAGTGTGGAAGAGGTTTTCGCTGACCCAGTACTCGGCCCAGCGTTTTTCAATTTCAGCAGGATCGTAAGCCTTCGACAATTCGTGTGACATAAGACAGAAATATCCTCGAACTTAATGTGGTTTCAATGTCGGAGTACCCAGGGATGATGCGCCCTGGTTCTTTGTCTTTGCCCCTGAGGTGTCATTCCGAGCGTAGCGAGGAACCCCTACAACGCTCAAATAAATCACGCTATTCGAGAGGCATTCCCGCCGATCGCTACGCCTTCCTTTGGAACCACCATAGAAACTTCAAGTTTAACAGACCAAATTTCGCTGCAACGGGCAACTCCGAGGCTGAACCCGCCCTCTGATGACGTTGGAAACCCCGGAGGCGCCAAATCGCGATTGTTCCGGCTCATTCCTGGCCCGCCCCGGAATCAAGATTCACTCTACGGAGAGTTTATGAAACGAGTTACTGGAACAATGGTTGCATTCGTACTGATGGCAGGCATGGCGTTCGCGCAGCAATCTGCAATGGCCTCAAAGGCCGAAATGCGCACAGGCCCGGCCAACGTGGAAGAACACTTGAAGGCGATGGAAAACGAGTGGGCCAAAGCTTCCTTGAAAAGCGACGGCAATGCCGTCGAGTCGATGCTTTCCCCGGACTTCGTGAACATCAATTCCGACGGCACCGTGCTGGATAGGGCCAAGACCGTTGCGCGCACCAACAAGTCCAAGATGGAAATCAGCGAGCTCAGCGAGGTAGCTGTCAACACGCACGGCGATACCGCCGTAGTGACCGGCGTATGGACCGGAAAAGGCGTCAGCAGCGAGGGGAAAGCCTTTGAAGGCAAAGAACGCTGGGCGGATACCTGGGTGAAGAAGAATGGGAAGTGGCAGTGCGTGGCTTCAGCATCGGCTCCGATTAAATCAGAGTAATCGCACGAATAAAAAGACTCCATCTGCAAAATTGGAGTCCCCACATTCGCCAAAGGAGGGCGGATGTGGGCCACCCGGAAACGCACCACTCGCCGATTTTAGAACCAGTTGTGCTTCACCGCGCCTTCTTTGCCTTCCTTCTTTATCTCGAACGTGCTATGCGCGAATCGAGGAAGCAATAGCTGAACTTCCGCAGGATCGATTGGCACAAGTTCCACTTTTTCGCTTTGGAGTCGATGGTGCGGGGTCCGTGTGCGGAAGTAGTAGACGCTTCCAGACTCCGCCATAAAGCTGGTAGCGGTGGAGATTTGCCGTTGAGATTTCAGACTTGATTGGCGTTCAGTGCAGAGGCGGTGCTCGCCTTGGCCTACAATAAAGAAAAAGTAAGATTTCTTCTGGTTTGCACCGACCCATGTCCCATCGACGCCCACTCTCGTTGTCACCTGTCCTATACCATGCAGATTGTCGATATCTTCGTCTCGGAAGACGTAAACGATGGCTTTGCTCGATTCCGCCTGTGCTACTGGGTGCAGCTTCTTGTCTGTCTTCACACTAAATTGAACCGAGTTGGGACCGCAACCGGCAGCAATAAGTGCGGCATCCGTTTGACCTTGTGCGAGAGCCCCCCCCCACCATCAATAGAATTGCCATCAGAATTCTCATCTATTTTCCTTTCTGTGATGAAATCGCTCCTCCACTCGGACTCAGTTTCATATAGTCACCGAGAACCGAGCAGGCGGGTGGCCACTCGCCTATCCCAGCCTCTTCACCAACAATTCATTCAGCACCGCCGGGTTCGCCTTGCCTTTGGAGGCTTTCATAACCTGGCCTACAAAGAACCCGATCATGGTTGTCTTTCCGGCGCGGTACTGCTCGACCTGCTTGGGACTGGCTGCGAGGACTGCGTCGATCATCTTTTCGATTTCGGCGGTGCCGGAGATTTGCTGCGGCTTTTCCTTTTCGTAGATAGCGGGAAAGTCCACCTTTTGCTCGAAGGCGTGGTCGTAAAGTTCCTTGAGAATCTTGGAGCTGATGGTGCCGTCTTCGACAAGGTCGGCGGAGAAGCGCGCGCCAGCCATGGTTACGGGAGAGTCTTCGAGTTCCAAGCCTGCGGCCTTGAGTCGTCCCTGGAGTTCGCTGATTACGATGTTGGCAAGGCGTTTGGGAGACTTGGCCTTCTTGGCCTCGGTCTCAAAGGCGTCGGCGCGGGCCTGGGTCGCCGTTAGCATGGCGGCGTCGCCTGCGGTTAGCGCGTATTCGGCGATCAGGCGCTGGCGCTTGGCCTCGGGGAGTTCGGGAAGGGTGGCGCGAATGGCATCCTGCTGAGCCTGATCGACGATCAACGGCAGCAGGTCTGGCTCGGGGAAATAGCGATAGTCGTGCGCCTTTTCCTTAGAGCGCATGGCGTAGGTGCGTCCCTCGCCGGGATTGTAGAGACGGGTCTCCTGCTGGATTGTGCCGCCGTCTTCGAGGACTTCGGCCTGACGCTCGATCTCGTATTCGAGAGCCTGTTTGACGAAGCGGAAAGAGTTTACGTTCTTCACTTCCACCTTGGTCCCCAGCGTCTGCTGGCCACGAGGACGGATGGAGACGTTGGCATCGCAGCGGAGCGAGCCTTCCTCCATGTTGCAGTCGCTGACCCCAGTGTAGAGGATGATTTCCTTGAGCCGGGTAAGGTACTCGTGCGCCTCCTCCGGGGTGCTGATTTCGGGGTTGGAGACGATTTCAGCCAGGGGCGTGCCGGTGCGATTGAGATCTACGTAGGTCTTGGAGTCCGAGTCGGCGAAGCCCTCATGCATGGATTTTCCCGCGTCCTCTTCGAGATGGAGGCGGGTGATTCCGATGCGCTTCTTCTCGCCCTCGGCAGTCGATACTTCAATGTAGCCATGCTCGGCGAGAGGCTTGTCGAACTGGCTGATCTGGTATCCCTTGGGAAGATCGGGGTAGAAATAATTTTTACGGGCGAAGATCGAGGTTTCGTTGACCTTGAGGTTCAGGGCCTGCGAGGCCTTGACGGCAAACTCGACCGCCTGTTCGTTGAGGACGGGAAGAGCGCCGGGCATTCCCAGGCAGACGGGACAGACGTTGGTGTTTGGCTCGGAGCCAAAGATGTTGGCGCAAGAACAGAAAATCTTGGTCTTGGTGAGCAACTGCACGTGTACTTCGAGTCCGATGACGGTTTCGTATTTTGATAGAACGTCTTTCGCTGCGGTGGCCATATGAATTCATATTATAAGGGCGCGGAATTCCGGGGGCTCAAGGTTTCAAGAGTTTCGAGGTTTCAAAGTCAAGAGCAGAACAACTCAACCGCCGGGCAGAAACAACTTCAAAGGCCTCGCCCCAGCCAAAAACAGTCCAGGACGGGGCCCTCTCGTGTTCTTACTGGTGTCTCCGAGTTTACGGTTTGCCCACGAGAACCTCGAAATACATCAACTCGTGGCCGTGAGCGTCGCTGACTCCGGTGACGAAGAGGCGCGCGCCCTGCGCGGGATTCTCAAGATCACCGACATCGAAGAAGAGGAAACCCTGCTGCGAGGTGTGGGGCTCGACTGAGCGGGCGGCAAACGAGGCGCGCTCAAGCTCGTCGCGGTCTTTCTGGGAGAGCCCTCCGTGGACCTTGTTCTTGCCAGGAAACGGAATGGGAATCTGATCCTGCGTTCGCGAGCGGGGAGCACGGATTGCGGTGAAGGCACGGCGAAGATCGTCAAGCGAATAAGGATCGGCCTTGGCGCGGTCACGGGTGACCAACTGGAAGCGGGCACGGCTAAGGACCACCGTCTCATCGCCATCGTTGGTGAAAACGATGCGGATGGGAAGAACGGAATGGGCCCGCATGTCGGGATGAAAGAGTGAGGCCTTCGCCGCTGTGTCATAGGGATCGGCACCCAGGGTCACTTTCTCCTGTGGATGGATGTCGCGGGCTGCCATGGTGGTAGCCGGAACAAGTGCGGGCATAACGAAATCCCGGGCAAAGGCGGCAAGGACGAAGGCAGCGGCAAGGGCCGCGAGGCAGGCGATTCGCTTCATGGCGGGATTATAGGCGGGCCCAGAGACGAAAACTTCGGGAAAAGGGACGCGGGGGTAAAAACGCAGGGCTGAAAACACGGAGTTCGGAACACAGCGGCGTGATTTGGTGCGCGCTACTCTGCCTGCTCAATCTACAATGGCTGGCGTGTACTTTCTTTACAGCGTAACCCTGGGTCTGCTGCTGACTCTGTCTCTGCCGTGGTGGCTGGTGCAGATGGCGCGGCTGGGAAAATATCGTGCAGGACTGAAAGAGCGGCTAGGAGTGGTCCCAGCACGGCTTCAGTTGGCGGCAGACGATTCGGCGGCGAAGCTTCCCGTGGCGTGGATTCACGCGGTGAGCGTGGGCGAGGCGCTGGCCGTCGCGCCGCTGGTGGAGCAGATGCGCGCGCAGGGGTACCGGGTCGTGGTATCGACGACGACGCATACGGGACAGCGGTTGGCGCGGGGAAAGTTCGGCGAGGCGAATGTGTTTTACTTCCCGCTGGATTTCGCGCTGTGTATCCGTCCTTTTTTGCGAGCGTTGCGACCGGCGCTGGTGATCATGGCGGAGACCGAGTTCTGGCCGAATTTCCTGAGGCTGGCGCGGGCGAGCGGGGCGCATCTGGTGGTGGTAAACGCGCGCATCAGTGACCGTTCTTATCCGAGGTATCTGCGCTTTCGCAAGCTGCTCGGCAGGGTGCTTGAACCGGTGGAACTGTTTCTGGCACAAAGCGATGGCGACGCGGAACGGTTGCGAACCGTCGGTGCGGCGGCAGAGCGAGTGGAGGTTTCAGGCAATCTGAAATTTGACGCAGCTCCGCCGGTGGAGTCCCCGTCGGTGACGCAGTTGGGCGAACAGTTGCGCGCAACAGGTGAGCCGGTCATCGTGGCGGGCAGTACGGTGGAGGACGAAGAGGAGTACGTGCTGCAAGCATTCCGAATGGTTCTGGGCGAGTATCCGGGGGCGTCGCTGGTGCTGGCCCCACGGCACAGGGAGCGCTTCGAGGAAGTCGCGCACCTGCTGGCCGGGAAGCGTTTCCGCCATGTGCGGCGGTCGGCGGACAACGCCGCAGGGCAGGATCTGCGCGGCGCGGTGTTGCTGCTGGATACGCTGGGCGAACTGGCGGCGATCTATCGCTACTCAAACATTGCATTTGTGGGCGGTTCGCTGGTGCCAAGGGGCGGGCACAACATTCTTGAACCCGCATTTTTCGCCAGGGCGATCCTCACCGGTCCGTACACCGAAAACTTCCGCGACATTCTCGCCTGCTTCGAACGCGGGGGGGCCGTGGTGCGCGTTGACCGGAAGAATCTGGGGATCACCTTGCTCCTGCTGCTGCGCGAGGGAGTGGAACGCGAAGCGCTGGGACAACGAGCCCAACAGGTGCTAGCTAAAGAGCGCGGAGCCACCGAGCGCTCCGTGGCTCGAATTCTTGAACTGGTGAGAAGAGGGCAAGGATGACCGCCGATCCGCTCACGTGGTTGTTTTCGCAGATTGTGCGGGTGCGAAACGCTCGCTATGACGCGGGACGAACCCCGATTCACAAACTGCGGCTGCCGGTGATCTCGGTCGGAAATATCAGCGTGGGCGGAAGCGGAAAGACTCCGTTTGTGCAGACCCTGGGGCGCTGGCTGAATGAACGGAATATTGCTTTCGATATTCTCTCACGGGGCTACGGGCGCGTTTCGCGCGGAGTAATGCAGGTTGACCCGGCAGGCCCCGCTGCGCTTTACGGAGATGAACCGCTGCTGCTGGCGCGTTCGCTGAAGGCTCCCGTGTTTGTGGGGGAAGACCGATACGAGGCGGGGCTTGAGGCCGAGGCATTTGGGCCGAGTTGCCAGCGCCCACCGCGAGTACACATCCTGGATGACGGTTTTCAACATCGCAGGCTGCATCGGGATTTCGACATTGTGCTGTTGGGAGCTGGCGATCTGCGGGCGAGGCTGCTTCCTTTCGGGCGACTGCGTGAACCGCTCTCATCGCTGGGACGGGCTCAGGCGGTCGTTGCACCAGGCGAACTGGCTGCATTGCTGGCCGAGCCCAACGTCTGGCACATCCGGCGACGGTTGGTGCTGCCCGAGCTGGCTCCGACGCGGGCGCTTGCCTTCTGCGGACTGGCGCGCCCAGGGCAGTTCTGGGAATCGTTGGGCGATATTGGAATCCATCCGGTGGCAAGGTTTGCGTTTGGCGATCACCACAAATACAAGGCTGCGGATATAGCGTTGCTGCAGCGACTGGCGCGTCAGCACGGCGCCAATGGCTTCTTGACCACGGAAAAGGATCTGGTGAAACTCGACGGACTCGGGCTGACTCCCATCGTCGCTCCGGCACTCGTGATCGAGGTTGAGAACGCTAACGCCCGGTTCACTTCGATGCTGGAGGCCGTCGGAGTGCGGTGAAAAGTGCGGCTCCGTTCGAAAAAGTGGAGCAACTCCAACTACAGAAGTAACACTCTTAGAAGTAAGTCTCGCAAGAATCCCACATCTGCAAACTGCAGCAGATGTGGGGCACCAGCGTTTTTGCTAATCCACTTTTCAGCACCCGATATTGCTACTTGGTGCCGAACAAATCCAGGAGCACGGCTGTTTCTGCTTTGATCGCGGCCTTCAGCGTGGGTTCGCGTTCGGGTGCCCACTGAGGCGAATGGGGACCGGGCAGGATGGTGCCGCTTTGTTTTGCGGCGGCTAACTTTGCAGGATCGACCGCACCAATATGCAACAGCACGGCAGGGACTCCCGCCAGTCCGTATTGCGAGAAATCTTCAGAGGTCATCTTCGCCGGCATTTCAACAACATTTTCCGGGCCCAAAGCCTTTCGTAAAATTGCCGCCAGCCGAATGGTCAGCTGCGGATCGTTGTACACGGCATCGGTTCCCAGTGTGACTTTTACGATGGGATCGCGAGGTGCGTTCGCGGCCATGGCTTCGGCCTTGGCGACGCGCTCAATCGAGGCGAGCAGGCGCTTGCGATTCTGCGGATTGAATGTACGAACCGTGAGTTGCAGCTTCACCTGATCGGGGATGATGTTGTGCTGCGTTCCTCCGTGGATGCTGCCCACGGTAATGACCCCCGAATCCATTGGGTTGGTCTCGCGAGAGATGAGGGTCTGCAGCGTCAGCACGATCCGGGCGGCGATCACGATGGGATCGACCGTATCCTGTGGCACCGCGCCATGTCCGCCAATCCCCAGAACTGTGATATCCACGGTGTCAGAGGAGGCGCGGAAGAATCCCGGATGGAAGCCAATGACGCCGGAAGGCAAGCTGGCTTCGTCGTGGAGGGACAAAGCGAAATCAGGCTTCGGAAACCTGGTAAAGAGTCCGTCTTTCAGCATGGCGGAAGCGCCTTCCACGATTTCTTCCGCTGGCTGGCCGATGAGCATCAGCGTCCCATGCCAGCGCTGGCGGTTCGCCGCCATTAACTTCGCCGTGCCATACCACGAAGACATGTGGAGGTCATGACCGCAGGCGTGCGCCACGGAAACCGAATCGCCGGATTCGCGCTTGAACACAACGGTGCTGGCGAAAGGCAGTCCGGTCTTTTCCTGCACCGGCAGGGCATCCATTTCAGTGCGCAGCATCACGGTGGGCCCCGGCCCATTCTTGAGGATCGCCACCACGCCGGTTCCTCCAACGCCGGTAGTTACCTCGTATCCCAGGGCCTTGACGAGTCCGGCGAGTTTGGCCGCCGTCTTCTGCTCGTGAAAAGCCAGCTCGGGATTGCGATGCAAGTCTATGTACAGTGTTTCGATCTCGGGATAGATGGCATTCACTTCCTGACTGGAAGGCTGCGACCCGTTGCCGGATGATTGCGCGGCAATCGCGACGGGCAGCAATATGAAAGCGAGCGACAAGCAGGCAAGACGTTTCATGGCACCTCTGGACAAAGCTCCGATTGGCTCGGATATGTTGATATGCTAGTTCCCAGTTTTCTTCAGGTCCAGAACTATGTTGTAAGACTGCATACAAGGATCCATCGCTATGCTCCTCGTTCTTGACATCGGCAACACGGAAATCGAACTCGGCCTCTTTCCAGTGCGGGAGGACGGAACGGTTGCGCCTGAACTGACGGCGCAATGGCGCATCTCAACCTCGCAGAAGCAAACTACTGACGAATATGGCGTGCTGATGCGCCAGCTGTTTGCCATGAAAAGGCTTGAGTTGAGCGCGGTGCAAGGGATTATCGTAGCCTCGGTGGTGCCTCCGCTGGAGTCGCTGGTGAAGCAGATGTGCGAGCGCTATTTCGGCATCAAGGCTCTGTTCATCGAGCCGGGAATCAAGACCGGGATGCCGGTTCACTACGACAATCCGGCTGAAGTGGGAGCTGACCGCATTGTGAACGCGGTGGCGGCCTATGAGAAGTGCAAGCAGAGTTGCGTGGTAGTGGACTTTGGAACGGCTACAACGTTCGACGCGGTTTCCGCGCGCGGCGAATACATGGGAGGGGTGATCGCTCCGGGGATCGGGATCTCGGCCGAGGCGCTGTTTTCGCACACGGCGCGGTTGCCGCGGGTGGATATAAAACGCCCTCCACATGTAATTGGCAGCAACACCGTACACTCATTGCAATCCGGCCTGTTTCACGGCTACGTTGGATTGGTGGATGGAATCCTGGAGCGCGTGCTGGCAGAATTTGGACCAGTACGAGTGATTGCCACGGGAAGCATGGCCAAGTTCATCGCCACCGGCTCGCGATATCTCTCGGAGATCGACGACGCGCTTACGCTGACGGGGCTGAGAATCATCTGGGAACGCAATCTGCATGGCCGCAGGAAGTAAACTGTAGGCAGGGCGCCGGGGGCGAAGGAAACGACCCTAAGAGCTTTTTGAGCTAATCCGGAAATCTTGAGCGGTGCCGGGATTCTTCGCTAACGCTCAGAATGACACCTCTAAAAAATGGAACGCTTCACATATTTTTCTGACATCGAAGAGCATTACCAGCGCCGTCGCGGCAGCATTCTTCCCTCCTCGCCCGTGGATTGGTGCCTGATGGAAACCTGGAAGGAAGCGGGGATTCCGCTGGAAGCCGTGCTGCGAGGTATTGACGCGGCTTTTGATAAGTATGACCGCCGGGCCCGGAAGACACGCAAGGTGAATTCGCTCGCCTATTGCCAGCAGGAAGTGCTCTCCGCAGTGGAGGACATGCAAGAAGCCGCGCTTGGTTCAAAACGCGATCCGAATGCAACGGGCATCCCTAACGCCGAGGTTGCAGCGTACTTTGAACGCAATGCGCGGCAACTGAGTGCGTGCCAGCATCCTGCAGCCGCGCTTACGGCGCTAACCTCGGAGCAGGCTGCAACGCTGCGGGAATTGGCTACCCAACTCGGCGGTGAGACTCCGGCAGACCTGGAAGCCCTGGAACGGCATATGACCGTCATGGAAGAGAAGCTCTATGCCGCATTGTGGAGCCATGCCAGCGACCTTGAATTGATGGAGGCGCGAGCCCAGGCTGAGCGCGAACTCGCACCCTATCGCGGAAAGATGTCTGGAGCACAGATTGATCAGCTACTCAGGCAATATGGAAATAAGCAACTGCTGGAGCGTTACAAATTGCCACGGCTCAGTTTGTTTTACTTATAGGAACAGGTGATCCACGTTCGCCAAACACAGGCGGATGTGGATCACCCTGAATTCCTTCTATTTCTTTCCCGTTAACTTCTGTGCGGTTACAAACACCGGGCGAATGTCGGTGGGGACCGCCGTGAGTTTATCCAGTGTGCGCTTGAACTCTGGACGCAACACCGCGGTATCCAACAATTTTTTCGTGCCTACGTAATCTCCCGTAGCTTCGAGCATCAAGAGGTCATGCACGAGGTCGCGCACGGCGTCTTTCACTCTTGCGTAATCTACCGTAAAGGTACCGTCTTTGCCGACCGCAAACGCGCCCTTGTCCATGAGGTAGTTCACCTGCAAGGCCATGCCGCGCCCGTGGGCCTCATGCAGTCCAAAGCGCAGCGTGCGAAACGACGAAGCGAGGTAAGTGGTATAGAGCTTCTTCTCCGCAGCGTCCTTCTTGTCTTTCGGCAGCACGCCCTCCAGCCCCATCTGCTTTTCGTGGTCGAGCATGTATTGCAAGGCGAATAATCCGAGAGCGTCGGCCTTGGCTTCTTCAATGGCGCTGTAGAGTTCCTTCAACTGCTCACGCGGCGACGTCGGCTGCCCGTTGAGCGTGATCTGGTGCGGCCCCAGTCCGTGCGACAATTCGTGAGCCAGGATGTGGGTAAAGAACCAGTCGAAGCTCAATTCGCGCCGCGCGTCTGGAGCGAGTACGCTGCCGGCAATCGGCACCAGGTTGGCATTGAATTTCGCTTCCTGCACATTGCGCAGCTTCACGCGCTTGGTTCCGCGCTCGGTGGTGATGCGTTCGTCGTTCGGCAGATTGTAGGCCGCGGTCTGCACTCCGTGGTTGCCGTCGCCCGCGCCAAACACCTCGTTGACCACGCTAATTGGCGCAGCCGCCCCAAGCTTGGGATTGCGATACTTTGCATCGATTGGCAGGTTGTCTTCGATCTCCTGCAGATGCTTGCTGAAAGCGCCGAGCTTCGCGGTTTCGCGATCGTCGCGCACATTTACGTATGCCTCAAACGAAGCTTTGTAGCCGAAAACTTCGTCGTTATAGGTTTCATACGGGCCGATGGTCACGTCAATCGGAGCATCGAGATCCATCCACGCGACGTCGCTTGCGTAATAGTCGTCGTTCAAGAATGCATCTGCCCGCGCGGTAAGGAAGCGCTTGAGGCTGGCGTTGCCGGTGAGCGCGGCAGCTTCGCGAAGTAATGCTGCCGCTGTTTCCAAGTCTTTGGCATAAGCCTTGCTATAGGGCACCATCACAAGGTGCCTATCGCCAGTAGCGGTGTTGCGCCAAATCACCGAGAAGAACCCAATTGCCTTTTTCTGGTCCTCCGGACTCTGCTTGGCCAGCCAGCTCTCAAACTCCGGCTTCGTCATGTCTTCGGGATAAAAGTTCGCTCCCGGCAGTTTCACCGGCGGCACTCCGGGAAGAAACGCCTTTTCCGCATCCAGCGAACTCCACGGACTCTTGTTCAGCCAAAAATAAGAAGCGCGCGCGACCCCGAGGGGAGTGTGGTCGTGCTTCAGTTTGGCCCATAATGCACGGTCTCCGCTCCAGTATTGATCCATGAAGATGAAGTCGATGACTCGTGCGGCCTCGACCAGCTTCGCCAGCGCCTTGCGATCACCAACCGAAAGCGATGAAAGATCGACCTTTAGCGGCGTGGGGGCAAAACGCGCCTCCATGCGGTTCAACTCCGCAAGATCCGGCGTACTCGGACTCTGTTTTGCCATTGCCACGATCTCCCTTTTTGCACTCTGAACCGGCGTGGTCTGTGCGGTTGCCTCTACCGCAAAAATGACCGCCAAACCGGCGACCACGGAGATGATTACGCTTGCTTTTCGCATTCTTATCCTTCCGCCAGGGACGCTCCTCTACGCGAATGCCCCCCTGAACCCGACCGCGTATTGTATCAAACCGGATTTTTCTCCCCCGGTCCAGATCGTGTCAATGCTCTATCCTGGATTAGCAAAGCGTTTGAGCGCTGGCTGATGTGGTTGCGGTGAATTACAATAGGTTACTTGTAACGCAAATTTTTCGCGGCGTTTCCGCCTGCTCCATGCCGGGCTGGAATCGCAAACGCGCCGGATCTCAATGAAGAAGCTCTTGTTGTCGCTGATCGCCGTCTTTTCCTTAGCATTAGTTTTGCCCGCCCTCGCACAACAAGACACCGTGGTCGAGGAGATTGTGGCGCGCGTCAACAATGCCATCATCACCCGCGCCGACCTTCGCAAGAACCGCGAGCAAGCGGTGCAGGATGCAAGGGACTTAACTGCGCAGCAGGTTGCAGAACGCCAGACGAACTCTCTGCGCGACTTGATCGATCAGCAACTGCTTATCCAGAAGGCAGCCGATCTCGGAATTTCGGCCGACGCCGACCTCATCAAGCGCCTCGACGACCTGCGCAAGGAACTGAAGGCCGGCTCGATGGAAGATCTCCAGAAGATTGCGGAAGCCCAAGGCGTGAGTTGGGAAGATTTCAAGCTGACCAACAAGAACGGCATTCTGACGCAGAAGGTGATCAGCTCCGAAGTCGGTAGCCACATTCAGGTAACGCGCGATGAGGAGAAAAAGTTCTACGACGAGCACCTGAGTGAGATCGCGCAGCCTGAGCGCGTCCGGCTCAGTGAAATCCTAATAGCCAATAGTCCCAACGCTCCCAAACCGGTGGCGGGGAAAGAGAACATACTCCAGGAGCCGACCGCCGACCAGGTGGCTGCTGCTCAACAAAAAGCCAACGACATCTACCAGCAACTCAAGGCTGGCGCAAAATTTGACGAGACCGCACGAAAGGTTTCCAACGGCTCGACGGCCGATCAGGGTGGCGATCTCGGCTACTTCAAACGCAAGGATCTTGCCAAAGAGCTGGAAGATAAATCTTTTGCCCTCAAGACTGGCGACTTTACTGAGCCAATCCGTACCCGGCAAGGGTTCATCATTCTCCGCGTCGTCGACCATATCCAGGCCGGTACCCCGCCCTTCGACTCCATCCGAGAACAAATTCAGGAACAGCTCTACAGCCAGAAGATTCAACCCGCATTGCGAGAGTATCTTACCCATCTGCGCGATGACGCGTACATCGACGTAAAGCCCGGGTATACCGACACTGGTGCCAGTCCCAACCAGACCAAGCTGATTTACACCTCGGACACCGGTCCTAAAACTAAACAAGTTCGCGGCAAACTTGGGGTGGGCAAGAAGAAAACGGTGATAGTGGCTGGCAGAAGTAAAGGGAAGCCAACCGGTAGCACTTCCGAGCTTGGCCTCGCCAAAGCCGAGGTGGATGCCAAGGCAAAGGCAGAGAACGATCGCAAGGCCAATGAGGCTGCTGCAGCCGCAAAAGCTGCCGCCGACGCCGCTGAAAAAGTAAAGATGAGCCACATGTCCGACAAGGAGAAGCGTCGGTACTTGGCTCAGAAGAAGCACGAGGCAAAGAAGGAAGCCAAACTTGGGGGCAAGCTATCCAAGCAGGAGAAACGGCAGGCTAAGAAAGACGCCAAGCGCAAGGCTGATGAAGCCAAGGCAGCCAAGAACGGAAAACAGCCTGCAGACAAGCCCAAAGACGCTAAATCCGCCGACCAGCAAGCGGATGCCAATGCTCCTCCGAAGAAGAAGAAATCGATTTCGTGGTTCTAGTACGCGCTGCTGCCTGGACGTCCGGGGCCGGAGTGAGGTTTGATTGCAGCAATCTTCGCCGAAGCCGCACTTGTAGTCTTCGGCGAAGGTAGCCGGGCAGCTCAACGAACCAGGCACGGACGCTTGTTGTCGAACTTCCAGCCCGGGATTAGATACTGCATGGCCGTAGCGTCATCGCGTGATCCAAGTCCATGCTCGTTGTAGAGCCGATGCGCTTTCTCGATTTGCGCCATATCCGGTTCCACGCCCAGCCCTGGGCGGTCGGGAACCGTGACGAGCCCGCCGACGATCTGGAGCGGTTCCTTGGTTAGGCGCTCCTGTCCCTCTTGCCATATCCAGTGCGTATCGAGCGCGGCGATCTTGCCCGGTGCGGCAGCTCCAACTTGGGTGAACATCGCGAGCGAGATATCGAAGTGGTTGTTTGAGTGGGAGCCCCAGGTCAGGCCCCATTCGTGACAGATCTGCGCGACCCGCACCGATCCCTGCATGGTCCAGAAGTGCGGATCGGCAAGCGGAATATCTACCGAGTGCAGTTGAATGGCGTGTCCTAACTGGCGCCAGTCGGTCGCAATCATGTTGGTGGCGGTTGGAAGCCCGGTAGCGCGACGAAACTCCGCCATGACCTCGCGTCCGGAATAGCCTTTTTCGGCGCCGCAAGGGTCTTCGCAATATGCCAGCACACCATGCTTGTCGCGGCAAAGACCAATCGCCTCCTCCAGCGACCAAGCTCCGTTGGGATCGATGGTAATGCGTGCCTTCGGGAAACGCTCCGCCAGAGCAACTATGGCCTCCATCTCCTCGGCCCCGCTTAGCACTCCGCCTTTCAGCTTGAAGTCGTTGAACCCATAGTGTACTTGAGCCGCCTCGGCAAGCCGCACAATAGATTTGGCCGTCAGCGCTTCTTCGTTACGAAGCCGGTACCAATCGTCTTTCTCATCGTGAGTGATCGAATACGGTAGGTCCGTTTTCTTGCGATCCCCGACATAAAACAGGTAGCCCAGCATTTCCACCTGCGTGCGCTGCTGCCCTTGCCCGAGCAGCGCCGCAATCGGTACTTCAAGGAACTGCCCTAACAAGTCGAGCAATGCAGATTCCAACGCAGTAACGGCGTGAATCGCCACACGCAGATCAAACGTCTGCAGGCCACGTCCACCGGCATCGCGATCGGCAAAGCTCCGACGCACAGTGTTCAGAATGTTGTTATAGGTGCCGATGGATTTGCCGATAACCAGTGACCGCGCGTCTTCCAAGGTCTGGCGAATGCGCTCGCCGCCAGGCACTTCGCCGATCCCGGTGCGGCCGGCGTTGTCTTTCATGATGACAATATTTCGAGTGAAAAAAGGAGAGTGCGCGCCGCTCAGATTGAGCAGCATGCGATCGTATCCTGCAACTGGAATCACCTGCATTTCGGTAACTGAAGGCGTTCCTTTGCAACTCCCGTGCTGTAGGTTCTCTGCGTTCGTTGATGGTGTCATTCGACTTTCCTCGCTAAAACTTGCTTGCGCCACATGGGCGGCAAAGATTGATTGGTCCCTTGTTTCGCGCCACTATTCACTTTGTTAGAAGCCCTATATGGTCAAACCTGCTTGAGTTCCACGCGTTTGATGTCACCCACGATCACCAAATAAGAAACGATGGCCAGCAGAGCGTTGATGCCCACGAATACAAGCGCCCCATTGAACGATCCCGTGTACTTGACGATATAGCCAATCACAATGGGCGTAGTGATACCCGCCGTGTTGCCAAAGGTATTGAAAAGTCCGCCGCTCAAACCCGCAATCTGCTTTGGTGAGGTGTCGGAAACCACGGCCCAACCAAGCGCGCCAAGACCTTTACCGAAGAAAGCAAATGCCATGATGAAAACTACGGCCACTTGGGAGTTCACGTAGTTGCAGGCGATCATGCTGACCGAAAGCAGCATGCCAACGACGATGGGAGTCTTCCTGGCAGCCGTCAGAGAAAAGCCTTTTCTCAGCAATCCATCGGAAAAGACGCCGCCCAGCACGCCTCCACCAAACCCGCAGAGCGCCGGCAGAGAGGCGACAAAACCTGCCTTCAAAATCGACATTCCCCGTCCTTGGACAAGGTAGATTGGAAACCAAGTAAGGAAGAAGTAGGTGAGGGTCGTGATGCAGTATTGGCCGACATACACGCCGAGCAACATGCGGTTTGTCAGCAGTTGCTTCATGTAAGACCACTTGGGGACGTTGGCTGCGTCGATGCTGGTGGTTTTCGGCCCTTGGTCCAGATTTACAAGCGCTCCTCCCTCTTCGAGGTACTGCAACTCGGCCTTGTTAATCCGTGGATTGTCTTTGGGACTGTCCATGATTTTCAGCCAAACGAGACCGGTAACGATGCCAACGGCGCCCATGAAATAAAACACGTAGTGCCAACCTAGAGCACTAGTAATCCAGCCCATGATGGGGGCGAACAGAACGGTGGCGAAGTATTGCGCAGAATTGAAAATCGCGGAAGCCGTTCCACGCTCTTTGGTAGGAAACCAAGCGGCCACAATGCGGGCGTTCCCAGGGAAGGAAGGACATTCAGCCAGTCCCACCAACGCGCGTAGAGTGAACAGCACAACCACGGCAGTTGTGGCACTGAAGGCACCGACGGTTCCTTGCAGCATGGTGAACACAGACCAAGCGATTAAGCTCACCGCGTAGACATTTTTTGAGCCGAATCGGTCCAGCAGCCAACCACCCGGGATTTGTCCGGCCACGTAAGCCCAGCCGAAAGCAGAGAAGATGTATCCCATTGCCACAGGACCAAGGTGAAGTTGCTTCGATATCGCTGTTCCAGCAATCGAGAGTGTCGCTCGATCGCCATAGTTGACCGCCGTAGCCCAAAACAACATAGCAACGATCAAGTACCGGACATTGGTCCTACGTGCCTCGGCCACGTTAGCGCTGTTGTTACTCACCATCTACCTCCTCGGATCCTCAGAGACTCGCGTTTTGCTCTCGTTCGACTGCGGAGTACAGCACATTTCCCATGCGTAGGCGAAACTGAGTAGTTGAGGTTGTCAGACAACGTATAACTATTCCGAAAGATCTGCAAGAAAAGAATGCTTGAAATTTTGAAATGAATAAATCCTGGCACTAGGCTATTATCCAGAGATTACGGTGCAGAGTTCACGGTGTCAACATTGGTCTCCGCGACGATCCTAGCTGTTATGCCTGAGCTGGCTGCAGGGAAGAAGTAGCTACGCATTGTTGGTTTATCAGGTTGGACGCGAAGAAAAATTATTATAAGATGTCTGATAACTTGTGATAGCTTAGAGCATGGCCCTCCTTGCCTCCAACAGAAGACGCCCTCGCACGCTTACTCAGGAACTTGTTTCCTCGATGTCAGAGCAGATCCGAAGCGGAGCTATTCGCCCAGGTGCCAAACTTCCGACCGAGTCTGAGATTGTTCAGGAACACGGCGTCAGTCGTACTGTAGTGCGCGAGGCAATCTCGCAGTTGCAGGCTGCGCGGTTGGTGGAAACACGCCACGGAATTGGAACCTTCGTTTTAGATACGCCAACACAGACGGATCTCCGAATCGATCCGAGCGAAATAGTCACAGTGCGAGACGTTCTGGCAATGTTGGAATTACGCATAAGCCTTGAAACCGAGGCAGCCGGGCTCGCGGCAGCTCGCAGAAGCGCGGAGCAACTCCAGGAGATGCGCTCCGCGCTCGATGCGTTCAGTCTGAGTCTTGATAATGGTGGCGATACCGTTGAACCGGATTATCAATTCCATGAGCACCTTGCCCAGGCGACTGGTAACCGCTACTTCGCGCAGATCATGCGCAATCTGGGCACGGCTACAATTCCACGAACTCGCGTCCGAGCGCTGCCGAGCACTGCCGATTATGTGCTGTATTTGCGAGGCGTGAACCGCGAGCACGAGAACATTTATCAGGCCATCGCGTGCCGCGATCCAGAAGCGGCGCGTGCAGCCATGCGTCATCACCTCACGAACAGTCGAGAGCGCCTGCGGCGAGCGCACGATGCGGCAGCAGTTTCAGCAACTTCTTCTTTGCCTGAAAATGGGGGCACCGGCACGCTCGAAACCTAGGATAATTCCAGGGTAGTGCGTCCGCGGGTTGGTTCCCGCTCAAGCCCGAAGGTAAGAGGGCTTGAATGAGCCACCAGCAAACTTCCTTGTAAGTTACTTATCAAATCCCCGGCGGCGCTGCGTGCTGTAGGCGGCGAGCGCGGCTTCAATTACGGGATAGGCGTCTGACGGCGGTTGTACTGCGTCCACCTCGACCGCCTTGCCCTCTAACAGTTTGTAATCCTGGAAGAAGCGGCGCAGCATCATCAACCGGTGCGGCGGCATCTCCTGTGCATCGGTGTAGCTGTTGAACTCCGGATCTTTACTGGCAACGGCGATGATCTTGTGATCCTTCTTCCCACCGTCGATCATGGTCATCAATCCTACCGTCCGCGCTTGAATGATGGTCAGCGGAACCACCGGTTCCTGGCAGAAGACCAGCACGTCCAGCGGATCGCCGTCTTCCGCCAATGTCTGGGGAATGAATCCGTAGTTTGCCGGGTAGTACACCGCCGAATACAAAATCCGGTCCAATTTGATCATCCCGCTGCTCTTGTCCAGTTCATACTTCACGCTGGAGCCAAACGGAATCTCAATGACCGCGTTGAATTCGTTCGGGATATGCTCACCCGGTGTGATGTCGTGCCAAGCATGAACCATAAAACATTGCCTCCAAAGGAACCGACTCGGTTCATTGTACTGAATCCGCTCCGCCAACACATGAACCGGGAGTCTTCGAACTCGCCAAGTTGGGTCCAACGTGTAGAATCATCGCAGTCTCCGCTTCAAAAGCCATGATTGAAACGCCTTCTGATGCAGTTCCGAAGCCCCGCCGAGGCAAAGCCGCAGCCACCATGGTTGCCGCCGGAATTCTGCTCAGCCGCCTTAGCGGGCTCATCCGCGAACGCTTCTTTGCCCACTATCTAGGCACCTCGCTGGCAGCGGATGCCTATCGGGCCGCTTTCCGCGTGCCTAACATGCTGCAGAATCTGCTCGGTGAGGGCGTCTTGTCGGCATCCTTCATCCCGGTGTACGCCCGGCTCCGCGCGGAAGGTCATGAGCGCGAAGCCAGCGAACTGGCCGAAGCCGTGTTTGCTTTGCTTGCCCTTATGGCCAGCGTCATCGTGGCTCTGGGAATTCTAGGCGCGCCGCTGCTGGTCAGTCTGCTCGTACCGGGCTTTCAGGGTGAGAAGCGCGCACTTACCGTCGCCCTCGTGCGCATCGTATTCCCCGGCACTGGCCTGCTGGTGTTTTCAGCTTGGTGCCTGGGCGTACTCAACAGTCATGGCCGCTTTTTTCTCTCCTACGCTTCGTCTGTGATGATGAACCTTGCGATCATCATCGCACTGGTGTGGCAGGGCGGGTTTCGCGGTCATGGCGCGGTCGCGCTGGCCTATACCATTTCGTGGGCGTCGGTAGCCGGAGCCGTACTGCAATTTGGCGTGCAGGCACCAACGGTTTACGGGTATCTGCGCCCGTTGCGCGGACACATCGACCTCCGATCTCTTCACGTTGCCGCCGTGGTCGCCGCATTTATCCCCGTATTCATTAGCCGGGGCGTATTCCAGATCTCGGGATTCATCGACCTTCAACTCGCCAGTTTCTTACCCAAGGGCAATGTGCTGCTGACTTACGCGCAGACGCTTTACATGTTGCCGGTATCGTTGTTCGGAATGTCGATATCCGCCGCCGAACTGCCGGCCATGTCCAGCGCGGTCGGCACGGAATCGGAAATCGCCGCCACGCTTCGCAGCCGCCTAACCGCGGGCTTGGGAAAGATCTCTTTCTTCGTCATCCCATCCGCGGTGGCATTCATTGCCCTGGGCAACGTAGTGACTTCCACGCTTTACCGCACTGGAAAATTCAGCGAGCAGGATGTGTTGTTTGTCTGGGCGGCATTGGCGGGCTCCGGAGTTGGCTTGCTGGCACAGACCATGGGACGCCTCTACTCCTCCACCTTCTACGCTCTGCGAGATACCCGCACTCCCCTGAATTACGCCCTCGTGCGGGTTGCGCTCACCCTTTGCCTCGGCTATCTCTTTGCATTGCCGCTGCCGCGCGCCCTCGGCATAGACCACAATTGGGGCGTTGCCGGTCTTACTTCTTCGGCTGGCATCGCGGGATGGGTGGAGTTCACTTTATTACGGCGGGGATTGCAGGCCCGCATCGGGCACGTGGATTTCTCCACCATGCGGGTCGTGAAACTGTGGGCCGCGGCATTCGCGTCCGCTGCAATCTCGTTGCTGGTGGAGTGGAGATTGCACCTTGCCTCGCCTATCCTGCGCGGCGTAGTAATTCTCATTCCCTTCGGCGTGGCCTACGTGGCGATTACTCACCTGTTGGGATTGAGTGGAGCTATGTCGTCAATCCTGGCACGGTTAGGTTTGAAGCGCGGATAAAACGATTCCCGAGTTGTTGTCTGCCACCCTCACGTTGTCCAGTGCGCTTGAGTAGGTGTGATTTTTGGGATGGGTCATTGGTTTCTAAAGAGTGTCATTCTGAGCGACAGTGAAGGATGACCCTCTAGGCGCGCGTTACCCTGCGGCCTTCAGCCGCGTTTTGATGACCTTCATCTCGTTCCAGTCATAGCCGAAGCGCCGTCCGCATTCCAGGCACACAACATAGTGGGAGCAACTTGAAGGCAGCTCTTCCGCCCAGTCCAGGTGCGCCTGGTTTTGGCGCGCCACATCCATTGAAAACGGGACGGATATATGAGAGTGCCGACAACCAAACGTCAATAGGTTCAGCACTTTCTCAAGCATATTCAGAACACACCTCGCCGAACTTAACTCATGCCAAGGCCGCTCCGGAGCGGCATCGTTTTTTGCTGGCGGAAGAGACGATGGCCCGGCAGTACGGCTACCGGGCCATCAGAATCCGTCGCTACGCATGTGTACCCAAGGCACTGCCTCAGGCGCGAATCGCTGTCTTGTCTGGAACCACGACCGCCGGAGTCGCTTCGGCCGCCGCTTGCGATTTTTCGTTTGCATTGGGCTTGCGAATATCGATGCCGCCCTTGAAAAACGCTCCGTCTTCGATGCTGATGCGCTGGGCAATCACGTCGCCGGTCAGAGAACCTTCATTGCGAATATCGACACGATCCGTCGCGGAAACATTTCCGCGCACCTTACCTAGTATGACGGCTTCACGAGCTGTAATATTGGCGGCAATCACACCATTACGGCCTACGGTGACGCGGTTTCCGGGTAGATGAATCGACCCTTCAACCCGGCCATCGATGTACAGGGATTCGGATCCGGTCACCTCGCCTTTTATCACGAGCGACTTGCCGATGGTTGCCTGGTCAGAAACAGCCGCAGTGGAACTCAATGGCTTCGGCGTGTTGTTGTACTCCGGTGCCGGAGGCGGTGTGGAGGTCTGGCGCTGCGGTTCCGCAGGAGCAGGAGTATTGCCGGGTGTAGAGGGCTTCCACATGTTTAGTAAGTCCTTTCATAAACAGGTATGCACCTGCATTGCCATTTGACGCGTGCTTCGTAAGTGAGAACAACGCAAGGTCTTCTGGATTCGCTGATCTGAAATATTAGGCGTGCTCTTCGTTCCCTGTATGCACTATATTCCACTTGGCCGGAAGTTTCTGCACTGACTGGCCTCAACCGCCAAGAGATTCTTCCGTAGTTCTGTTCTGAACTGCGTAATCCGGGCTATCTATATTCAAGGTTCATGGACTCGCATAAGCGCCCGTGACGCGATACCATTTCACCAGCGACGAATGATCTCTGAAAACGATCTGCTCCAACACATCGAGGACCAGCCACAGCGTGCCGCCGGATACAAGCAACTCATCCGCGAGCTCTCGTTGCGCGGTCGCGAACGAATCGAACTGGAATCCATGCTTGCCGACCTGGTGGTGCGCGGCAAACTGGTGCTGGTGGCACGCGACCGCTATGCCATCGCCTCCGCCGCGGTCAATCGCAACCTGGTGGTAGGCACTCTTACCATGCACCGCGATGGCTTTGGCTTCGTCCGCCCGCTGGACCGCGAAGTACGGGAGCAGTTGCAGGGCGATGTCTTTATCCCGCCGTTTGACACCGCCGAGGCCATGCATGGCGACCAGGTTCTGGTCGAACTCTCCCCGCACTCCCGCGAGGGTCGCCACGAGGGCCGCATCGTAAGAGTCATGGAGCGCGCCCATCCTACCGTGGTAGGAACGTTTCACTATGGCGACCGCCAAAACTACGTGCGTCCAATCGACGACCGCATCAAGATGGACGTCATCATCCCGCCGGGCGAGGAAGTGGTTCCCGAGCCATCCGAAGCCGAGAGCCGCCTTGAGATAGACCGCGTCGTGGGCAAAGAAGCCAGCCGCCATTCCTGGGAAGACCTCGAAGGTCTGGTGGTCGATTGTGAGATCACCGATTGGCCCACCGCCACCAAAAATCCACGCGGACGCGTCATCGAGGTCATCGGCCACGAGGACGACTTCGGTGTAGACGTCGAAATCATCATCCGCAAGCACCACTTGCCCCATCGCTTTCCGCAGTCGGTAGTCGCCGAAGCCCGCGCGATCATCTCGAAGATTCCACCCGCCGAACTCAAGCCCCGCCGCGATTTCCGCGGCTTGCCCATTGTCACCATCGATGGCGAAACCGCGCGTGACTTTGATGACGCCGTACTGGTCCGCAAACTTCCCGATGGACACTACGAACTGCAGGTCCACATTGCAGACGTTGCGCACTACGTCCGCCCCGGCATGGACATCGACCGCGAAGCCGAAATCCGCGGCACCAGCGTTTATTTTCCTGATCGCGCCATCCCCATGCTGCCCGTAGAACTCTCGACCGACATCTGTTCGCTGCGACCGCAGCTCGACCGCCTTGTGATGTCATGCATCATGCAGATCGACGCCCGTGGCGAGGTCGTCTCCTATGAAATTATGCCCGGCGTCATCCGCAGCGCCGAGCGCATGACCTAC
>Ga0181528_10000107_pt1 | contig 78257 bp, 53 predicted proteins | sample PEATcosm2014_Bin_47_FD_119742 | JGI IMG/M metagenome (GOLD analysis project Ga0181528, IMG submission 119742) | Peatland microbial communities from MTU Mesocosm Facility, Houghton, MI, USA - PEATcosm2014_Bin10_10_metaG | ecosystem: Environmental > Terrestrial > Soil > Wetlands > Peat | place...
GCAGGCCTGGAACGAGGAGATCAATCGCGCACAAACGAAAATCAATTGGCAATTCAGCTGCAAGGACGCGCGCCGGAAGTTCGGGTATAGGAAGAACCAATTCAAGCGGTCAGAGAACTAGTACTCTTGTCGAACTACTACAACTGCAACTTATTGTGCTCGCAGCAGGACCTACGTACGCTTGAACTGGGGACACTCAGGCGAGATTCCCCATGGTAGCGGATACAGGCTGAGGTGTTTGCAGTAGTTGGTTTTCACGACTCCCTCGTGAATGCTCCGCCAAGGTTCCGGCCAATTGCGTTTTCAAGGCGTTAGTCAAGTCCCAGGAGGATGGATGAAGAGTTTCACGATTGCGGCCTTCGCCGCGCTGCTCGCATCTGGTGCACTCGCCGCTGCGCCGCTGATCACGAATGGCGATTTCAGTTCCGGCTATAGCGGGTTCTCAACCGACTATACTTATGCCGCTCCTTATACGGGCGGTGTGGGCGCGCTTTGGACGCCTGGCGTCCTGACTGTTGCTACAAACCCTTATGACGTCCACGATCTTTGGGCCAGCTTCAGCGATGTTGACGGTGGCGGTAATATGCTGATCGCCAACGGCGCGCTAGACGCGACTATGGCAGTCTGGTCCGAGAACGTCACGCTGGTCGCTGGCGGCAGCTATGAGTTCAGTTTCTGGGGCGCATCTTCCTACTTCGACTCACCGGCAGTTATCCAGTTGCTCGTAAATGGAGCCCCGCAGGGAGCCGCCTCGGATCTGTCCAGCACGCCTGGCCTGTGGCAGCAGTTCAGCGGATCGTTCATTGCGCCATCCGGTGGGACGCAACTCAGCCTTGTTGACCTCAACACGGCCAGCAGCGGAAACGATTTCGTCTTAGACAATATTGCGCTGGTGACCCCGGAACCGGGCACATTCACGCTGATCGGACTGGGTCTGGTGGCCGCGTCCGCGGCTCTTCGGCGCAGGTCCAGAAAGTCCAATTAGTCTGACGATCCACGTCCTGGTTTTGCAATGGGCCGGTCTGCGACGACCGGCCCATTTTCTATGCGGCGCCCGGCACGGACCTCGCCCCTCGAGCCATCCGTGACTGCTGGCTCTTTGACGACCATCCGCCGGCTGCGCAAATGCGATCCACCTCGCAGAAAAACCATGGCCAAAGCAAAGAAAAGTGGTCTAAAGGAGAAAAAGGCGTCTTATAATCTTTTGACAGACCAGCGTTTCTCCTGGCCGGGCGCTGCCGCGCCAGGGTTGTGCGCTTTCCATCTTTATACGCCATGCTGCATGCTTGTGGACCTCAAGAGCGCGCTGAATCTGCAGGTCGCGCCGAACGCCCACTCGTATCCGTACTCACTTTGTCTAATTCTCTCCGGTGGCTCTTCTTTTTCCACCGGCGCTTATAAGTCGTTTTATTCCCAGTCTTGACATTCTGGGAGTTCGCGGGACGAAGAACACGAAGGAAGCAAGGAAGCCAATGAAATTCTTGATGGGATTGGTGATCGGAGCCGTACTCAGTTGCGGCGCATTCTCACTTTATGCACAGAACGAGCGCGCGATGCACCCCCGTATCGCGCATGCGATCGAAGCATTGAAGGACGCAAGAGCTTACATGCAGCAGGCGCCGCACGATTTCGGCGGGCACAAAGCGAGCGCCATTCGCGCAACCAACGACGCCATTCACGAATTGGAGCAGGCTCTCAGGTATCGAGGACGCGAAGACCGGCGTTAGGCGCTGACTGGCGACCGCAATGCTGGCGCATGCCTGGAAGCGCAGGCGGATAAGAACTTGATTGTGTTCGCGCCCTGATCAATGGCGCGCATCAGCGAAGGGCGAGAGATCGCCGGGAGCGACATGCGCTGCCGGATACCGGATAGAGGACCTGGAACGCGGCGGCACTTCGGCCTGTCCCGGAGTGCTGCGACCTGAAGCAATCGACCGTCTGTCTGAAGGTCAGGACGGCTTACCGGTGAATTCTTACCAGGGAGGATCGGATTGGACAGGGAAGGGCGGTAAACCCTTCCCTATTCGAAGCCGCATCTACTTGCTGCGTTGAGCCGAGTCCCGATTCAATGCCCGTTCGAACTTTCGCGCGACCGCCGGAGTGGTGAAGTCCCCGCTAAGGATCTCACGATTCGTTGCGTCGCGGCCGTAGATCTCCCTGTTGGTCTCCCCGTCCTGACGAAGCGTCGCGCCTTCCAGCGAGATGCCTGCGAACAGCCCGCGCGAACGGGAATACGACAGCATTTCCGCGTTCATCATGGCGTCCGTCTGAGCGCTTGCGTCGCGGCCAATCGGGCCTGCCGCTGCTGTTGCCTCTCCGCCGAGCGTGAACTTATCGGATAAGAGATGCTTCATTCCGCCATCATTCATCACTAGCAACACAACATCGGTTTCCGAAGCACCAATCTGGAACCCGACGCTTCCACCTTCCACCCGCATCGCGGCCGGTGCGCCCCAGCCCGAGCCACCGTGCCGGCGGCATACGGCGAACCCGCGGCCATACTTCGCGCCGATGATGAATCCGGCCTTCTTCATGCCAGGCACGACAACGACGCAGCGCGCCTTATCGAGCAGATCTTGGGGGATACCCTTATCGGAAGCCCTCATCATGTCGGTCAGCGTGTCGGCCGAAGCGTCCAGCCTGTCGTCGACCTTGATTTCCCTCTCCGCTGCGAAAGCGGCAATACTCATGGAGCCGGCGATCGCCAAAATGCTTGCAAGTGTCTTACGCATCTATATGCACCTCTTCAACTTCAATACCTAGCACCTTGGCTGCCAATGTTTCGGAGGTCACATCTCAAAGCCATCTCCTCACCGCTCAGCGGCGAGGCCAAAGTCACGTCCCGGCGTCTTCGATCCAAGCAGGCCGCTCATCTTGTGAGGATTCTCAACACACCACGATTGCGGTAGACGGAAGAACGAGGGTTTCCGATTGTGATTGGCGAGTGCCGTACGCAAGGGGCTTGCCGGTCAAAAAGGGGTGCAGAATCTGTTGCTGAAGTGCACCTTTTGCCATGCAACTGGTGATGGCGAGGCCAGCGGCGCGAGGGAAGGTGACATGCGCCGCCTGCTAGAGGGCATCGAGCGCGGCCGTACGCCGGCCTGGCCGGAGTGCTGCCTCGCGCGAGCGCAGGGGAGCGACGGCGGCTGCCGGCTTAGCGCAGAAGATCAGCGCGCAGGAAGCCCTAAGCCCCTGAGTTCAGGCCGCTGGACCGGGCGCCTTGAAGGCAAAGGCGAAGAATGCGGCCGCGCCCAGACAGGCGAAGGCCACCAGATAATTCCACGCGAGCTTTTCCTTCAGGAACGTGACCGCGAAAACGCTGAAGACCACGAGCGTGACGGCCTCTTGAACAACCTTGAGCTGGAATCCCGAGAATCGGCCATAGCCGAGGCGATTCGCCGGCACCGCCAGGCAATATTCGATCAGCGCGATCGCCCACGAGACCAGGATCGCTTTCCATAGCGGCCAGGCGTGACCGTATTTCAAGTGCCCATACCAGGCGAAGGTCATGAAGACATTCGACAAAACCAGCAGAAGAATAGTGCTCATAGGGTTGGGTCCGGAAGTCGATTGTCGCGTGTCTCCGGCATGAAGAAGTAGAGGATTGCGAATGCGGCGGACGCGACCGCTGCAAGGAACAGGAAGCCCGCATTGGAACCAACGTGGTGCACGATAGAACCGGCGATGACCTGGCTGAGCGAGGCGCCAATGCCGACCGCCGTGCTGATGGCTCCGAGGGTGAGATTAAAGCGGCCCGTGCCCTTTGTGAGGTCGGCGATCACCAGCACCGAGACAACGCCGAAGATTCCCGCCGCCACCCCATCCAGGACCTGGATCGCGACCAGCGCGCCAGTGTTGACGGTGAGCGTGTAGAGAATGCCTCGAACGGGCAACACGCCGAATGCGATCAGCAGAAGCGGCTTTCTACCCCACGACCCTGCCTTCCGCCCCGCCCAGGAAGCCAGCAACGTGATGACAAATTGGGTGGTCACCACGCACGCCGACATGAACATCATCGAGTTCCGGCCTTGACCCTTGGCCAGCATCTCACCCAACAACGGCAGCACCGCGGCATTAGCAAAGTGAAACATCACCGCACAGACGAGGAAGACGAGCAGCGGCCGGTCCTTCAGCAGTGCGTACGCCACAACAGGCTTGCCGTCTTCGCCGCCCTCCTTCGCACCGCGCGCCCGCGCGTAATCGATCTCATCGGAGCGGATGATGAGCAGGGTGAGGATAGTCGGGAGCGTGCAGACCGACACGAAGAAAAAGATGCTGCGATCGGAGATGAAATAGCCAAGCAGTCCCATCGACACGGCGGCGACCACGTTGCCGGCTGAGTTGAAAGCCTGGTTTCGTCCCTGGCGGAGATCGAACAACTGGTGTCCCACGATCCCGAGCGAAATGGCACAGATGGCCGGACCGAAAATGCTCGACGTGCCGCCAATCAAGGCCTGGGCCGACATCACGGACCAGAAAGTGGGAGTGAACGCAATCAGCAACGCCCCCACAGACAGTGCGACGATCGCCGCGGCAATCAACGCCCGTTTGGATCGCAGGCGATCGACCAGCGCGCCCGCCGGGGTCTGAGTCAGGATTCCGGCGATTCCGCCAACGGTGAGGGCGAGTCCCACGCGCTGCTCGTTCCAGCCATATCCCGCGAGGTAGATCGCCAGGAATGGTCCAACTCCCGTCTGGACGTCGGCGAGGAAGAAATTCAACCAGTCCAGCCCCCGCAACGATCGACGCGAAGGGCACGTCCGGGCGTTAGTGGATGCGTCGGAGTCGCAAGCTGTGTTCATATCTTGGCTCGTGGCGGGAATCCCGTGAGCTGCCTTTTGCGCGGAGCTCGGACCCGATGGGGAGAACCGCGACGTGAGCGGCGCCAGTCATCTGTAAGGAGCCGCCAGGAAGCAAATGCCGGTACAACAAGCGGCTCAATGCCTGGCGTGCTTCGCCGCGTGCTTCTCACTCGCTTTGTGGCCTCGAATTCCGATTCCGTTGGCCTCCTCCGCCTCGATCACTGAGTGCCCGCCAACCATCGGTCTTGTGGAGCCATGCCCTTCCACTTCCATGCCGGCCTTCATTTTCAGCGCCCGCGCTCCCTCCGGCTTGACATGCAGGAAGTCGCCGGAATCCAGGATTCCGCCGTTGACCTCCCCATGGAGCGCATAATTCAACGCCTCAATGCGGCCGGAGAAACGGCTGGTTCCTTGTTTAATGGTCTCGACCAGACGGCCATCGACACTGAGCAAGTGGACCAAACGGAATACGTCATGCTCGGGTTTGCCGTGCGGTTGCTCGGACTCAACCTCGATCGTGACCTGCTGTCCTGGTTTCAGGTCCCTCGCCGACGGTTCGTGTTCCTCTTTGGGGAAGTTGATCTGGACGACTCTCTTGCCGGTCTTGAGAAGGAACCCTTCATAGAATCCCTTGGGGCTGACATTCAGAGCTTCGACTGTCCCTGACTTTTTCATAAGCAACTGGCTTGCACGCAACCCCCCAAACCGGGAGCGGCAGAATCTGACGGTTCGAGCTTGCAGATCCCCGGAGTCTTTCAGAACCCACGTCTGACTTTGCCGGATGCGTCCGAAGATCCCGGCAAAACCTGCGCCCGAGTGCAATCTTTTTCCCTGCCACATCAAACAGAGTTTCGACGATGCCAGCCCCGCCGCTGGCGACCCAGCGCCGCGAATTGAGTTGATCAATGGACCGGAAAGCTGGATCGTGGTGCACAGGAACAGGCCTGATCGCGAGGAGGAACATCACACGCCCACTTCCGGCATCGGCAGCGACAACAAGCCGGCGCCATTGGCGCGGTATGTGCCGCAAACGCGCAACTCATAGAATCCACGGCAGCGTCGCACCTCATTTTCATTGACATTAACCGCACAAGATTGTACATTCATCGCCTGCTACCGGTCCGGCGCGACGCGTTGAGGCCGGCATTTGGAGGAGCATCGCATGAGAACATCCGTCCGTTGCCTTGCTACCAGTGTGCTGACCGCAGCCCTGGCAGCTCTCTTGTGCTCAACCGTTTATGGCCAGGATGCGCCCTATCGGCTCCGTCTGGCCGAGATCCACGTCCGCGTCGGCCAGACTGCCGATTTTGAAGCCCTGGCCAAGCTGGCGAACGAAGCGTCCAAGAAGTTCGGCATCCCGTGGCGCGAAACGTGGTCCGTCTCGCAGTTCGGTGAGGGTGGTGTCTATTACGCTGTTTCACCGGTTAAGAACTTCGCCCAGTTCGACGAGGACGGCCCGCTTTCAAAGCTCTCGGTGGAGGACCGTCTCAGCTACGCGAACCTGGCGCGCAACGCGGTGGAAAGCGCTCATTACAAGCTGATCGAGATCGCGAACGATCTCAGCCTCGTCAGCGACCGGAAGGAGCTGCCGAAGTTTGCCCGGGTTACGGTGGTCCACGCACTGCCGGGCAAAGCGGTGGAACTGGAGGCAGTCATTAAGGACCTGCTGCTGCCGGCGATGAAGGCCGCCGGCGTGAAGGACTTCTGGGTGCACAGGACGGTCGTGGGTGGTCCGTTGAGCGAGTACACCTATCTCCTGCTGTTTGATAAGTGGGCGGATCTCGACGCTATTCCGGGCACCCCCAAGCTGCTCGGTGACAACTACGGGAAGTACATGGCCAGGATAGCCGCGTCGGTGGGAGGCGCTGAGAACATGGTCATTAAGCTCGACCCTAAGCTGACCTACATGCCCGAAAAATAGCCGTATCGGCCGGGCGGGCGCCGGCCCAGGCCCTCCGGGGTCCGCCGCGCCCGCCCACAGTCCTCGTTCCCGACCCTCGGCGCGCCCATTCTCACGATCCATTCTTGCTAGCGGGACTCTACTGGAACTGGCGAGTCAGGCGGGCCTATTGTGAACCCGTAAGGCCGTTTCGAACTTGACATGAATCCCAGGCTACCGCTCGAATGATCCAAATGGCCCCTGGTGGCTCAACTGCCGGGTCTACCCTAAGACAAGTCCTCCGCCGTTGATTGCCAGCCTCGCCGGCGTGGACTTCCATCCCACCAAAGCGTAACTTGGTCAATTGCGGCCTGATCCGTACTCGCGCGGGCTGGCAGTCTGGATCTGCCTTAGCGCAGCGCCGCACACGCCGCGGCGAATTGGCCGGCAACCGCTCCGGATTTGGATGAACCCATGACCGACCGCAGGCAATTCCTCAGACAGACGGCCCTGGCGGGGGTGGCGCTCCCATCCGCCGCCCGGGCCGCCGGTGCGAACGCCATCGTGGTGGATCCGCAGCCGCGCTTCGACATCTCGCCGCACCTGTACATGCAGTTCATGGAGCCTCTCGGGATCACCGACAGTTCCGTGGAAGCGGCATGGGACTACGACCTCGACGACTGGCGCAAGGACTTCGTCGATACAGTGACCGATCTGGCCCCTGGCGCCATCCGTTTTGGCGGGCTCTACAGCCGTCAATACAAATGGAGAGAGGGCGTCGGGCCGGCGGCCGCGCGACCGTGGGTCCGCAACTATTTCTGGGGCGGGAAAGAGACCAATCGCGTCGGCACGCGCGAGTTCGTCGAGCTCTGCCGCCGAACCGGCGCCGAGCCTTTCTTCTGCGTGAACTTCCTCAGTGACGGCGAGAAGCGCCTCGGCAAACTGGCTGAAGGCGACCGCACCGGCGACGCGCAAGAGGCCGCCGATTGGGTCTCCTACGCCAACGATCCGGACAACCTTGAGCGCAAGAGCCATGGCGCCGCGCAGCCTTACAATCTCAAGCTGTGGCAACTCGGCAACGAGACTTCTTACGGCAGCCAGACTTTCACGCGCGAGGAAGCCATCGCCGCCACCATCGAGTTCGCCACCGCGATGAAGGAGAGGGACAGCTCCATCCGTCTGATTGGCTGGGGCGATCGAGGCCGCGGAGCGAAAGGGCTCTGGGCCGGCGAATTGCTCAAGCGGGCCGGGGAGTATCTGGATATGGTAGCCATCCATATGATGGGCCAGAGTCCGAGGCGTCCGGACACGGTATTGAAAGGGCTGCGCTATCAAAAAGAACCCGAGCGCGCGTGGCGGGAACTGCTGGAGCTATCCGACGCAGTGGAGACCCGCGTCTCCGAATTGGAAGCTGTGATCGCGGCGCAGGGTTCGGCGGCCGGCATCGCGGTGACCGAAGGGCACCTTAGCCTGAGCCCGCACAACGCCAACCCAATCCTGCACGAATGGCTCTCCGCCATCTATCACGCGCGTTCCCTGAACATCTACCAGCGCCACGGCGCCCGAGTGAAGATCGCCACCGCGGCCGATTTCCAGGGTAATCGCTGGACGGTGAACTGCGTCATGCTGCAGACTCCGCGCGGAGTCAGCTATCTCACGCCAGCCGGCTCCATTGCACGGCTCTTCAAGAAGTACAACGGCCAGCAGGGGGTGGAGGTGAAGGCGCCCGCGGGTCTCGACATCGCAGCCAGCCGCACCGGCGGGAAGGTCTATTTGCACGTCGCCAATCTGGAATTCCGCAACTCCGTGGAGGCCACGTTTGCAGTGGACGGCATGGCGGTAACCGGCGGACGTGTTTTCGAGATCGCGCCCTCGGATCTGCGGCAATACGTCAACCAGGATCAATCGGCCGTCTTTGCGCCGAAGGAATACCAGCTCGCGCCGGGGGCTGAGCTGAAGTGGAGATTCCCGGCAGGGTCGGTGACCGCCGTTGAACTGGAAGTGCAATCAAGCCGATGAGGCGGATTGAGGCAGAACCAGTCGCGCACGAAAGCGCTCCGCGCCGGCAGCCAGCTTCGCAACTTCAAGCGACTCGACGTTTTCAGTTTTTCTCCAACGCGACACTGCGTACGACGCCCCGGCCCTGACGAACCACGATCCAGTGATGCGCCGGGAGGTTAGGGAATGACTCCTGCTTTCCATCCGGCCAACGGACGGTAAGGTCCGCGGCCGTTGCCTTCGCCAAGCCGAAGTGCACACGGAAGTCGCCCTGTGAGATGTAGTATCCGCCGCTGCGGACTTCGTCAATCTGCTTCATTCCCCCCGCGGTGACGGTCAGCTTCGCGCCGATTGCGTCTCTGCCCGATGCGGTCAGCGCTTGAATGAGAATCGAATTGCCCCGATCGCCGTAATTCTTCAACAGCGAAGGGCCCTGATGCATGTTGATCACGACGATTTCCTGGTCGCCGTCATTGTCGAGGTCGCCGATGGCGAGACCGCGCGAGGAATGCGGGACATTGATGCCGGGTCCGGCGGCGTCGGAGATGTCAAAGAACTGTCCGTCGTGCCGGTTCCAGTACAACAGTCTCGGCTGGCGAAACGTCTGCCCGACATTTCGCGAATCGATGTCCGGGTAGACGTGGCCATTTACGATCAAAATGTCTTTCCATCCGTCGTTGTCGAAGTCGAGAAAGCCGACGCCCCAGCCGACGAGCTGCGTGTGCACGGCCAGCCCGGCCCGCACCGTCTGATCGATGAAGCCGCCGCCGTCGTTGCGGTAGAGGTTCGGGATGTCGTCGGCGAAGTTGGTTTTGACGATGTCCATGAACCCGTCATGATCGTAATCGGCGGCGGAGGCTCCCATCCCGCTCTGTTCGCGCCCGTCCTCGTTGTACGCCAGAGCATTGACCACGCCAGCCTCCTCGAACGTGCCGTCGTGCTTGTTGACGAACAGCAGGCTCGGCGTGGAATCGCAGGCCACGTACAAATCGGGCCAACCGTCGTCATTGAAATCGCCGGTGAGCACCGTCAAGCCGGCGCCCCGCGCTTTACCGAGGCCGGCGCTCTCCGTCACGTCGGTGAAATGACCGTGGCCGTCGTTGTGGTACAGGCTCATGCTGTCCGGCGTCAGCCCCATGGGTCCGCAGACGACCGGAAAGCCTTTCCACGTGCAGTGGTTCGGATCCGCGGGCCGTGCAACTTTGGCGGGATCGAACACCAGGTAGTGCGCCACTACCAGATCGAGATGCCCGTCGCGGTCATAGTCCACGAATGCGCAGCCGGTGCTCCAGCGTTTCGGCGCCCCGAGCCCGCGCTCCATCGTTTCATCCTTGAATGTACCGTCGCCCTGGTTGTGCCAGAGATGATTGAACCCCCACGCCGTGACGAACAGGTCGATCTTGCCATCGTTATCAACATCGCCGGCGCAGACTCCCTGCCCCCAGTCGGTGTGCGTGATGCCCGATTTCTCCGTTACGTCCTCAAACCGCAGATGGCCGAGGTTGTGGTAGAGGTGGTGGGTCACCTTCTGTCCCGGCGGCTTGTCGAAACGGTCGGCGCTGACAAGAAACACATCGGGCAGCCCGTCGTTGTCGTAATCGAAAATGGCCGCGCCGTTTCCAGTGTTCTCGACAATGTAGTCCTGCTGACGGTCCGATCCGGAGACGTTGACGCCGGTGAGTCCAGCCGAGACCGCAAGGTCCTCGAAACGCACCAGCGGAGCCTTCATCCCCTCCGGCAGCGGCCGCTTCGAGACGGCTGCACGGCCGGAACCCGTCATCTGAGAAAACGCGAGCCGCAGCGGCAGCAAGAGCGCCACGGCGCAGACTACCAGCAGAGCGGATCTCCAGCGCGAGGCGATCATCATAATCCAGTCCCTTTCGGCTCGGAGACGTTCAGGATCTGGTCGGCCGTGAGATTCTCAAGCTTCTGAACGATGCCGGAGGGCCAGGTCAGTTCCAGAAGCTTGATGCGCGTCTCCCGGCCCAACCCGAAGTGGACGCGCTTGTCGCTCGAGGACTGATAGCTGCCCGCCGTGGTTACCAGGGCGTATTGCTCCAGGCCGGACTCGGACACGAGACGCATCTGGGTTCCAATCCCGTCGCGATTGCTGACGGTTCCGATTGTGTTGACCGTCAGCCAGTGGTTCTGGTTGCCGCCATTTCGAAGGATGATGGCCGGGCCGTTCAATACGTTGATGGCCATGTCGACAAAGCCATCGTTGTTCAAATCGCCAAAGGCCACGCCGCGCGCCGCCAGAGGCACGCGGAACGCCGGACCGCTGAGCGAGGAGACGTCGTTGAACGATCCACGCTCGTTCTTCATCATCAGCAGCGGCTCCTTGTAGCGCAGCGCGGGCATGGTGCGCTCAATGTTGTCCATGACGTGGCCTTGCGCGATGCACAAGTCTTTCCACCCGTCGTTGTCAAAGTCGGCGAAGTGAAGCCCCCACCCCGAATGGAGAATCGAGATGCGTCCAACACCCGTAGTGCCGGTGGCGTATTCGAAGACGCCTTTCTCGTTGTGAAAGACGGCGTACTTCTCGTTGCCCAGAGAACCGATAAAAATGTCGGGCCAGCCATCGTTATCGTAGTCGGCAAAATCGACGCCCATCCCGGAGAAACTGCGGCCGTCTTCGTCATAGGCGACGCCCTGTTTCAGGCCCACTTCCTCAAAGCGGCCCTTCCCGAGATTATGGAAGAGCTGCTCGGCCCGGTTGTCGTTGGCGATGACGATATCCGGCCAACCGTCGCGGTCGTAGTCATTAAATGCGATGCCCAGACCGTACCCCGGGGCGGAGCCGATTCCGGATTCCTTTGAAACATCGGTGAACGTTCCGTCGCGGTTGTTGCGGTAGGCCAGGTGCGTCATCTGCCGGAACTGGTTGGGGTGGCAGTAGGCCCGCCCTGAACTCTCGTGCGGGCCGCACCACGGGTTCTGTGCGATGTTCCAGTCCAGGTATCGCGTGACTACAAGATCGAGCCAGCCATCCCGGTCGAAGTCGACGAAACAGGCGCTCGAGGACCAGCCGCCGCCTGCGACGCCAGCCTTCTTTGTGACGTCGGTGAAGGTGCCGTCGCCATTGTTGTGGTACAGGATGTTCTGACCGTAGTTGGTGACGTAGATGTCGGGGTGGCCATCGTTATCGTAATCGCCGACTGCCACGCCCATGCCATAGGAATGGCCGCGCAGGCCGGCTTGCCCGGTAACGTCGGTGAACGTTCCATCCCCATTGTTGTGGTACAGACGGTTCCAGTAGCGCGGATCGGACTTGTCCGGGGGCTGATCGACGGGTTGCGGATCGCCGAGCCGGGCTCCGTTTACGAAAAACAGATCGAGGCGGCCGTCGCCGTCGTAGTCGAGCATGGCAACACCGCCGGGCATCGTCTCGATCAGGTACTTCTGCGACGTCGGAGAACCGTCGCAATGGAAGGCGATCTTCGACTCCGCCGTGACGTCGCGAAATGACGGCCAGGCTACCGCCGCGGGTTCGGATGCACGCGCCAGCGTGGGCCGGATCAGGGGAACGGGGATGAGGCCCGCCAGAAAGGATCGTCGATTCATTCTTCAGACACCACGCGGCGGCTTCATCTTGCCGCGGGAGCGCCTCCCTTCAATTGCTGGAACCGGCCCGTCTCCAACAGTGCATCTTCCGGCCGATGGCTTAACCGATAGAGCTGCGCCAGCGCGTAATGGTATTCGGCCTTTCGCGGATTGAGCGCAACGGCTTTCTGGTAACTGTCGATGGCCTTCTCAAAATCCCCGAGCCCGCGGTAGGCCTTGCCCAATTCCTCGAAGGCCTGATCAAAGCTCCCGTCGATCTGGACCGCGGTCACCAGCAGCTTGCGGGCGTTTTCGAAATCGTTCTGGAGGTTGTACCAGGTGGCGTAGTCGATGTACGGCCAGGGCGATTGCGGCTGCTGCGCGGAGTTCAGCGCCAAAGCCTTTTCGAAACACTCGACCGCCTTCGCGCTATCGCCCGTGGCATTGTAGGCCAGCCCGAGATTGTGCCAGACTCTGACAAAATCCGGCTTGAGCGCCCGGGCCTTTTCCATCTCCTCGACGGCCAGCGGGTAAGAGCCCAGCTCGAAGTAAATCCTGCCAAGCTCGTAATGACTCTCATGGGAATTCGGATCGATCGCGATCGCCTGCTGCAATTCGTGGATAGCGAGTTGCTGGCGCCCCGCGATGTTCAAATCGTAAGCCAGAATCTTGTGTGCTTCGGCGTTCTGCGAATTCAGCGCGAGGCTACGGGACAGCGCCCTCGCCGAGTCCTGAATGCGATGCAGGCGAAAACAGACATAGCCAAGCTGGTAAAAGGCGCGCCATGAATCCGGGTGTTCTTTTGTATACGCCTCCAGTTCGGGAGCGACCTCAGTGTAGTGGCCGCCTTTGATCAGCACATCGAACTGCTGAACGGCAGCGTCTTCTTCACCCGCCGCCGATCCGGCGAAGGCGGGCAGAATCGCAACCAGGCACAACGCGGCGGTCCAGACAAACGGCGAACCGGTGCGGCCCATCAGCGAACCCATGATCCTCACTTCTTAGGCGCCGGGGCCAATTCCCAACTGACCTTGTCGGCCGCGGACGCCCGCAGCCGATCCGCCACTTCCAGCTCCTTGGCCGCCCTGTCCGCCTCTTTCAGTTTTGCCAGCACCAATCCGAGTTGGTAATGGGCCTTCTGCGACTGCGGGTCGAGCCGGGCAGCCGTCTCAAGTTCACGTTTCGCGTCGGCGAGCCGGCCCAGGGCGCGGTATGCCATGCCGAGGGAGATATGCGCCCGAACGTGCCCCGGAGAACGGTCTATCACCATTCTCAGCAGTTCGATACTCTTCTCAGTTTCGGCCTCCTGCAGGCCGATTTCGGCCAGATAGTAGTACGATTCCACCTGCTGCGGCATCAGGCCGACGCTCTTATTCAGGTACAACCGTGCGTGGATATTATCGCCGGCCAGGTAGTGGGCCGTCCCCAAGGCGTAGTTGAGCTGAGCGTTCTCCGGCTCCTCTTTCAGCAATCCTTCATAGATCTCAATGGCCGCGGGGATGTTCTTGTTGGCGACCCGCGCGGAGGCCAGGGCGTAGCGCGCCTTCTGGTCCCCGGGATTCAGCTTTACGGCCTCTTCCAAAGCGGCCGTGGCGTCTTTGAACAAGTCCATTTCGAGGCACACGGCGCCGAAGGCGTAGAGCACACTGAAGTCGTCCGGCTGCAGCTTCCGGGCTTCGATCAGGAGCGCCAGGGCGCCTTCCGGATCCAACTGCACGTTCCTCAGTCGAGCCAGTTTGAGCAGAATTCGTACATCCTTGGGGGCGCGGCCTCGGGCCTGCTCCAGGCAAACCTTCGCATCGGCGAATCGCCCCTGATCCAGGAGCATGGCGCCCAGTCCGAAAAGTGCTTCCACATTGTTAGGATCACGGGTCAGGATTTCCCGGAAGACCTGCTCAGCGGCTTTCGCATCGCCCTTCGAGAGGAGGACTTGGGCCAGTGTGAGCCGAGCCCCAACCAATCCAGGTTCAAGTTTGATCGCCCGCCGGAGATGCTGCTCGGCGTCATCCAGCCGGCCAGTGGAAACGTCGATCGTGCCGAGCAGGCTGAAATCGATCCCGGTGGGATGCGCACCAATGGAAGCAAGCAGGACCGCCCTCGCCTGCTCCAGGGATCCCGCCTTGTACAGCTCGAGGGCCTGCCGAAAAGCCTGATCCTGCGCCGGGGCGGGCATGGATGCGCAGAGCAGGAAAACCAGAACCCCTCCGGCCATGAATGGGCGACCAAACACCATTAGAAGTCTCGTTACTCCAATGCTACTACTCAACCCCCGGCGACCCCGGCCGCGGTTGTGGACACTGCTCTCAAACAGCGCCCGCGCAGTCCGGTTGGGCCGGACTGCGCGGGCGCATATCAGCGGAACTGAAACACTTCAGAAGCTGATCTTTGTATACACTTCGAACATTCGGGGCTGGTTGCATTGCCCGCTGGTCTGGCCGAATTGCGCGTCGCTCAAGTTGCCATCGACGTCGCACCACTGATGGCGATTGAAGACGTTGGTTCCGTTGAGGCCGAGCCGCAGATTGGCCTTCTCCATGAAAGACCAGTTCTTGAACAGCGAGAGGTTCTCGTTGTAATTGGCCCAGCCGCGCAGGACCGAATCGACTCTGCCTTCGTTGCCCAGCCGGGTTGACGGATGATTCAGGATGAAGGCGGAAGCGTTGATGTACTCGCTGCCGAGACCGAAGTTCCCGTTGTTCGTGTTGGCGTAACCGCTCGTGCCAGACACGCGATCGGGTGCGTCGCCGGAGTTGAAGATCTCTCCGCCGTAGGAGTTGTTCTCCCAGATCGAAAGCGGACGGCCGCTTTCGTAACGCAGCGAGCCGCTAAACTGCCAGCCTCCGACCACGGCATTGGCCAGGCCGCCGTGGTTCAGGAAGCGCTTCCCCTTGCCGAACGGGAGTTGGTCGAGGAAGGTGATGGTGACAACATGCGGGATATCATCGATCGATAACGCCTTGGTTGGCAGGTAGGTGCTGTAAGGATACGCGCCCCCGAAGGCAGCGGGCATACCGGATTCGGCGCCGTTGTTCATCAACTTGCCCCAGACCCAGGAGATGTTGGCCTGGAGGCCGCTGCTGAAGCGCTTTTCGAGGGATGCTTGCAGCGAGTTGTACGTGCTCCAGCCATTTGCGCCGTTGAACTGCGACACGCTCTGATATTGCGGATAGGGACGCATCGCCTGAGCCACCGAGCCGACGAACCCGGCGTAGGGAGCCGTGAAACCGGCCGCATTCGCGATCGTCGAGCCGATTTGCGAAGTCAGTACGCTGGCCGGATATTGCGAGAGCAGGAGCGGGTTGAGCTGATTCAGATCGTTCAGCGCGTCGCCGGCCGCGAGGCGGGTGCCGTGGTTGGCCACATAGGCGACATCGAGCATCAGGTTCTTGGCCAGTTCGCGCTGCACGGAGAGGGTCCAGTTCTGGTACCGCGGCAGCTTGACCGAGTCCGGGTTCATGTACTGGATGCTGCTGCCGTTCTGCAGCGTCGCGGACATGTTTGGCGGAATGCGAACCGCGCTCGCGGGGAAACCGCTGTCGAGGTTGAAGACCGGCTTTTGGCCGTTGGTCGAATCCGTCACCGATGGGTTAGTGCTGAACCCATAGTTCGGACTCGCGTTGAAGGCGTTCATGGTGACCGGCGCATAGTAGATGCCATAACCACCGCGAACCACGGTCTTCTCGTCCAACTTGTAAGCGAACCCGAAGCGTGGACCGTAGGTGTCGGCGTGCAGCTTTTCAAAGGTGCTGCCCTGCCCATTCTGGCCGGCGAAGACGAGCGCGCCGGGAATGTTGCCGGCGCCGGGATTCGGCGCGTTCGGCATGAAGGAGGAGTACTCGTTGTGCCGTTCGGTACGCGGCATCTGCAGGTCCATGCGGAAGCCGAAGCTGAGGGTCAGTTTGTTGCTGATCTTCCAGTCATCGTTGATCCACGGAGCGTAGTAGTTCCGGCGGTAATCGGAGAACGACGGGACCCCGAAGCCGGACGAGTTGACCTGGCCCAACAGGAACGAAGCGTAGGCATTGCCGGCGCCGTTGACCTGATTGCCGGCGGCATTGTATGTGCCGGTGTTCGCCGTGTTGAAGTTGTAATAGCCGGCGTCGCCCGGATTGGCGCCGTTAAACCAGCGCTCGAAGCGAAACTCAAAACCTACCTTGATCGTGTGAGCGCCGACGATCTTCGTGGTGTCGTCGAGGAATTGGTAGCGGTCGGTGCCTTGCAGGTCGCCCGAACCGTTCACGCCAAAGCCCCAAACAGCAGAGTTGAAGCCAATGGCGGGGAATCCGCCGGCGTCCTGGTAGGGGATACCTTGCAGACCGAGTTTAGTGGCCCAGCCCGCACCGACCAGACCCGGGTAAGTGTCGGGCAGAACCCAGCGGTCATAAGCGAACACCGCGTGGGTGAACAGAGAGGGGCTGAGCACATAGGTCAACTGGAGGTGCGCCGTGTCAGTCACGATGTCCTGGTTGCGCGGATGGCCGATGGGCGCATCGCATCCGCCGATGTTGTTGCAGTCCAGCAAGCGCGGCCGGGAGTCCCAGTTGTTGGTGAGGGAAAGCCGGAACTTGTCGCTGAAATTATGGTCGATGCGCGCCAGGACCGTGTTGGCGTTCAGGAAGGCCTGAGGCGGTCCCAGCAGATAGTTGTTGGTGAGGCTGGAGTTTGTCGGCTGCGGGAGCAGGGCCTGGATGTTCTTGGCAACCGTGCTGAACTGGGAAGCCGGGATCAGATTGCCCACGTACTGCGTACGGACGAAAGTGCCGGCCGGGCCGCCGCAACTGGTCGCGCTGGTAAGCGAGCTCGGGTCGAAGATCGCGCCGCCAAACACGGGACGGCCGCAGGCATCGCTGCCGACCACGTTGCTGGTTAGCGATTGGGAGAAATCCCCGGTCCGCATCTGGTCCGTTGGAACGGTGCCATAACTGCTGCCGGCGCCCGGGTTGCGGTTCTTGAACAGGTCCATGTTCACGAAGAAGAAGGTCTTCTTTCTTCCGTCGTACACCTTGGGGATAAAGACCGGTCCGCCCAGGGTGAAGCCGAACTGGTTCTGCCGCATGACCGAGGCCGTCGGGGCGATTTCGCCGCGAGCGTTGAGCTTGTCGTTCTGCAGGTATTCATACCCCATGCCGTGAAGCTGGGAGGTCCCGCTCTTGGTGGTGTACTCGACGAATCCGCCGCTGGTGTGTCCATATTGCGCGCTGAACGTGTTGGTGATCATGCGCATTTCCTGGATCGATTCGTACGGCGCCGAGCGCTCCTCTGTGCCGTTGTGGCCGCTGACTTCGCCGTAGGATGCGCCGTCGAGGAAATTCTCGAAGGAGCTCCGCTGGCCGCCGTTGATGCGGGCGCCGAAGGCGGTTCCCGCGTAGATGTTGCCCTGGGTCAAGCCGGTGAACGACGGCAGGCTGTACAACATCGCTTCGGGCACATGGTTTTCGCCCGCCTGTACCATGGCTGGCAGCGCGTCGAGGAGAGCCTCGTTGACCGACTGCGAAACTTGCGCGTTGTCGGAATTCAACTGCTCAGCCGCCGCACTGACGTCGACCGATTGCACTACATCGCCAACCTGCAATGCCGCGTCCTGACGGAACGTCTGCCCTGACGCAAGGCTGATGCCCGTTGCATGGAAGGCCTTGAAGCCCGGTGCGCTCACCGAGACTTCATAGGTACCAATCACTAACGGAGGCGTGGCGTAGTTGCCTGAAGACGATGTCTTCAGGTTCGTCACCACGCCAGTGCGCGAATCCTTGATTTCAACGGTGACGCTGGCCATTGCAGCGCCGGTGGGGTCCAACACGACCCCGGTGATGACCCCTCGATCCGCCTGTGCGGACAGATTAGCTGTCCAGCAGATCGCGATTACCAGGCATGCCAATCCAATTCTTATGAATTTCATCCCCTGAGACTCCCTGATGCATTTGGTTCTGGTTCACACGCCCATACAGCAATGTCGTGGCTGCACGGTCGGCGCGAGGCGTCAGTTCGTCTCGTCGCCTTATTAAGTCAGAAGCATTCGCGCTGCACTGCGGTTGACACAATGGATGACTGAAGCACAAGAACCTGGCGAGTCGAGCCCCCGGATCTCATTGCCTCCTGAAAGCGTTTTTTACTCCCGGCATAGCATTTGTACCCCCCATCGGTACTGCCCAACAATGGGAAATTGTTACTAGAGACCCGTTGCGATGCCCCGCTACAGGCGCGCCAGGGCGGTCACCGGGGAACCCGCCGGGGATGGACAAACGCTTCATCAAGTGGTTGGAATAATCAGACACTTTACTAACCCCCGCGCCGGGGCGCCTGGGGCATAATAGAGAACTTGGGACAGACATACCCGTCACAACCCGTGCCCCCTGTCGTGACACGGCGAGAGCTACTCCTGAGAAGCGCAGTTGCCGCAAGCGGCCTGATTGCGCCTGGCTGCATCCGGCGTCACTCCGGAAAACTTGCGGTGATTCCTAAGACCACTGCAATCAATTACTGGGAAGATATGCGCGTGGGCGCAGTGGCGGCCGCCTCCCATTTAGGGCTACGGGTCATATGGACCGCCCCGCAGACTGAAACCAACTTTGCACAACAGGCGTTGATACTGGAGGACGTGATCCGGCAGAGAGTCGATGGAATCGTCCTGGCCCCCTCCCATGGATCGGTGCTCGCCTCCGGCGTACGGCACGCCCGAGCTGAGAACATACCCCTCGTCATCGTGGATTCTCCCGTCACGGTAGACCAAAGCGAGTTCCTTGCCTACATCGGGAGCGACCCCGAACGCATGGGGACGCTTGCAGCCATGCGCATGGGAGAGATCCTCGGCGGAACGGGCGAGATCGCGATCCTGGGTGTGTCTCCGACGCTGGAAGCTTCGGTTCAAAGAGAGCAGGCCTTTGCAGCCGTCATTGCGGCAAAATTTCCGGGAATTCGTATCGTCGAGGTTCAATACGGGCTGTCGGATCTGGCCCGCTCGCGCGGGATCGTAGCAGACATTCTCACGGCGCGCCCCGGCTTAGCCGCAGTGTTCGCGTCCGATTACTTCGCCGTGCGCGGCGCATCTGCCGCCATTCGGGATTTCAAACCCCGCGGCGCCCGGCTGATTGGGGTCGCGCAGGAATTTGACCTGCTCGACTATATACGACGAGGCTTTGTCGATTCGCTTGTTATTCAGGACCCGTACTCCATGGGCAAGTCCGCCGTGGAGATTCTGGGCGCTGCGCTCCAGGGGGGCTATCGCGGCCCCGCCCGGATTCAGACGCGCGTCGCGCTCGCCACGCGCGAGAACCTTGCCGGCGCGACCATTGCGGAACTCCTCTCTAAGAGCTAGGCCGGGGCGCTGGGCCGCGCAGGGTTATTCCGGCCGGCGCACGGTGAAGTTGCGCCACGATGTCGGCAAACCGTGGGTGCGTACGCCCACGGTTCCGGAAAGCTTAGCGCAATCGTGATCGAAGTAGGTCAACCGCGCTTGCACGCCGCTGGCGAGTTCGCGGGCCGTCGCCTCGAAATAGCAGCCCTTCGCGAGAACTTCGAGGTGGAACCATGAATCCCGCTTTGCGGGAACGCCGAGCGGTACTGCTCCCAACCATGTCCACGCATAATTGGCCCGGCCAATCAGCAAGACGCTATCGTCCGAGCCGTTCGCCAGATAATACGAGCCAATTCCCACATAGTAGCCGTCATAGGAATCGACGCCGATGGATGGGTCCGTCACTCGAAGCATCACCCCGGCGTCGCCCCATAACCAGTCCACAGGATCGGCGTTGAGACGGATATCGGTTCCCACCACGTAGTCGGTCCAGCGGGAACTCCCGGTCACGGCCTTGTCGCCGCGCTCGCCGCTCAGGTTCTCCAGAATGCCATCCTTCACCCTCCACGAGCCGCCATAGATGTTCCACTCCGAAATGTCGCCGTTGCGGAAGGAATCCTGGTACGGCCGCAGCAGCGTTCCCTGGAAGAACCAGAAATACACCAGCGCGAAGATCGCCAGCACCGCGACCCCGGCAAACACCGCCAGGAGCCGGCTCGCTACCGGCTTCCGCTTGAACCAGAAAGATCGCGTCAACGCGCTTGTTACTCGCATGCTCGCTCCCGGCCGGACTACTCAATCGACAAGAGCCCCCGGATGAGGGCCAGATGCGTCGCCTGGGTGCGGTCATTCGCGCCCAACTTGACCATCAGATTGTTGATGTGGTTCTTCACTGTGTTCTCAGCGACGGATAGCTGATAGGCGATCTCCTTGTTGGACAGCCCATGGAAGATGCACTTCAGGATCTCCATCTCACGCTGAGTCAAGTTAGCTCTTTGCATTCGCTCCGCGTATCGCGCCGCGACCCCCGGCGGGATCCACTTGCCTCCGCCGTGAACCTGGCGGATCGCGGTGAGCAGTTCGTCGCTCCCCGTGTTCTTCAGAATGTAGCCGACAGCGCCCGCGTGCAGGGCCTGATAGATGTCTTCCTCGCTTCCGAAACTGCTTAAGATCAGGATGCGGACTTTGTCGTCCAGCGCTTTCATGCGCCGCGTCACCTCCACTCCGCCCCAGTCCGGCATTCGAAGATCGAGGAGTACAAGGTCCGGATGTGTTTTCTCCAGCAGTGCTACCGCATCGGGCCCATCCCCGGCGTCTCCGGCCACCTGCATATCCGGCTGACTTTGAATCAGGGTGCGCAGCCCAAGGCGCACAACGATGTGATCGTCAACGATCAAAACGCGGATCATAACAAACCCTCTGGCTTACTGCCTTCGCCCTGTGCGCGAGTCCATCCGGGGCGCCAGGCGAACTCCGCGTGCCTGATTCTTCTGCGCCTCGCCGCCGCGTGGACCGTCACGGTCGTACCTGTTTCCGGGCTGGAGGCGATCTCAATCCGGCCGTCGATGTGCTTGACCCGCTCCTTCATTCCCAGGATGCCGAAATGGCCTGTTTCGGCTGACTTGGCGGATGCCACGTCGAATCCCCTGCCGTTATCGGCCACGCTGAGCGTGACGTCGGTTTCTCCGAAGCGGACTGTGATGACAATCTCGGACGCTCCCGAATGCTGCCAGGCGTTCGTAATTGCCTCCTGCCCGATTCGCAGCAGGTGGTTCATCGCTTCGTCCGGGATGAGCACCGGTTTGCCTTCGCGGACGCCTGCCACGTGAATCTCGTTCGGCATCCGCATCGACTCGCATGACGACAACAATAAAGAGAGCAGATCGGCGTCCAGCTGGGTCAGTGACCGCAGGGCGAAGATCGATCTGTGGGCCTCCTCGCGACAGTGGCGAACCAGTTGCAACGCCAGGCCGAGGTGCCGCTCTATCGATTCCTTCTCGACCGACGCGTTCAGTTCGCGCGCCAGCCCTTCGAGCTGATAGGTCAGCCCGGAGAACCCCTGCGCCAGACTATCGTGCATCTCGCGCGCCATGCGCCCGCGCTCCTCGACGATGACCTGGTAACGAAGGTTTACGACGCGATCCCGGATGAGGTAAGCCAGTGAAATCAGGACCAGCGCCGCGCATCCCAGCCACACCGTGTGCTTGAGATTCCACCAGGGTGGAGGACTGATTTCCCGTATGTCGTCGGTCGACCGCAGCAGGACGAGGAACGCACTGCCGCCCGCTTCGTCGGAGCCAACTCTGGAAACACACACGCCCACCAGTCGCAGCGTGCTGCCTTCCTCCAGCCTCTTGCCGAGATCCCTGCTCCCGTGAATCGGAGAGGAAAGTTCGAGCGATGCCCCAAACAACTGGCTATCCCCTTCAAAAGTGAGGCGCAAATAGCCGTCGCCCAGGGTCTTCTTCAGGAGGCGGCCCTCCGTATCGATCAGGCGATTGCCGAAGCTACCCTCGGCGGCCTGCGCGGGATTGAGAGAGAGCGGCACGGGTGGCGAGCCGGACCACAGCCTTCGCACCTTGGTGGCGTAAATCGCTGGTGATAACTCGCGCCGCCTGTAGTCGCCCTGCAGTTCCACTTCGTCGCCGATGGCGAGGCGGCTCGGCTCTTCGGGTGGGATTACGGCAATCGCTCCGGTCTGATCCTGAACGTAGATGATCTGACTGCGTACCAGCGTCACCACTCCTCTCAGCACAACAGGGCCCCTGCGGCCCGAATCCAGCAGATTCGAGAGGGAGTCGATGGAGCGCAGAAGCAAAGGGGCCGCCTCGCGCTCATCCGTGCGTGCGGCCGGTTCCGGCGAACTGCCGCGCGCCGCCTGCGCGTGGCACACACCCCAAACAGCGCCGCACGTCAGCAGAACTCGCAAGACGAATCGGCCACCGTGCGGGGTTTCTCGCAACGCACATCGCATGTTTCTCCTGGATCTTACTTCATTCCCTCGCGGCGGCGTCTGCCCACCCGGCAAGCTTGTATGGCTCGTCGTGGAACCGCCCCAAGTTTATGCACGCCAGAGCACCGGCGACGCCAGGTTCCGGCAGGATGACATGTGCGGCAAATCGCTATCTTCTCATGCCGCGCGAATGCACAATTCGAAGGGACCCGCCTGACACGCGCCCGACACGAATTCATGTAGAATCCTGCCGTCATGCCGCGGAATCCCAGCTCCTTCCTTCAAGTGCGGCGAACAGTCGCCTTGTAGACCGGCGCGAGATGCTTGCTGATTTCAACCTTTATCGCCAGTGCCGGTCATCCGCAATAGGAATTCTTTCCTATTGGACCAGCCAACAATCCCGCGTGATAACACGTGCTGGTCCTGGGCCGGCACTGTTGCGGCCCGCTCACTTGCGTCCGGCGGAGAACGAGGATCAATGCGTCGCGGCCGTAGCGGCGCGCCCCGATCCCAACTCGATGAGGCGCTGGTGCATCGCCTGGAGCTTTGCGGCATCGAACTTCAGTTCCTTGCGGTCGTAAGTCATCAGGCCGTTGACCTCGCCCTCGACATCGGTAGTCTGGGTATAAATGGCGGCCGACAATCCTTTCACTACCAGAGGCTCCAGGTCCGCCAGCAGCTTGGCGTACGCCGACTGCAGCTCCTCGCGGGTGTTGAAGGTGCGATAGCCCCAGTTGCGCTTGTTCCACCACAGGTGATCCGGCACGGGGAATCCAAGGCCGCCGAACTCGCCGAGAACGGACGCACGCCCGGGCACCACGGGAAACATGCTGGGCCCGGGGTATTTGTGCATGTCTTTCATGTCGCCGTACCCGCGATCCTCCCAGCCGCTGGGACCATCCACCAGGCGCGACGGGTCCAGCGATTTGACCCATTTCAGAATCTCGTTCGTGTTGTGCTGTCCCCATCCTTCGTTGAAGGGAACAAAACCGACAATGCTGGGGGAGTTCCCGACGTTTTCCAGCATGGCGCGGAGCTCCCGCCGGAACAGCGCATCTTCCCCGCTGCTGAACAAGACGTCATCGCCGCCGGGCTTCACCCCGGTCGGACGCGTTTCCACCATCGCGCTGGGCATGTCCTGCCAGAGCATCAGGCCGAGCTTGTCGCACCAGTAGTAATATCGGGCCGGCTCCACTTTGATGTGTTTGCGGCACATGTTGAAACCAAGCTTCTTCAGGGTTTCAATGTCGAAGCGCAGCGCCTCATCGCTCGGCGCCGTGTATAAGCCATCCGGCCACCAGCCCTGATCGAGCGTGCCGATCTGAAACAGCGGCCGGTCGTTCAGAAACAGGCGAACTATGCCCTTCTCGTCGGCCCGTTGCTCGATCTTGCGCATCCCGAAATAGCTGCTGACGGCGTCCCCTGATTTCAGGCTGACCTCGAGGTCGTACAGCAGCGGCGAATCGGGCGACCACAATTTGGGGTCTTTCAGCGCGATGAAGGTCTCCTGGTTCGTAGTGCCAGCGACCCGGCCGGCAACGGCGCCGCGGAATTTCGCTACCGCGTCAAAGCCCACATTCGCATCCGACAGCACAGTCAGCTTGAGACGCTTGCCATCCACGTCGGGGACCAGAACCAGACGTGAAACATACTTGGCTGGCACGAACTCAAGCCAGACGGTTTGCCAGATGCCGGAGACCGCCGTGTACCAGATTGAGCGCGGGTTCAGTGTCTGCTTGCCGTGTGGCTGCAAGCCCGTATCCGAGGGATCCCAGACGGAGAGGCGAAGTTCCTGTGGACCGCTGGAGCGGAGCGCATCGGTCACATCCATCGTGAAGGGGTCGTAGCCGCCTTCATGCGATCCGACTTTCGTGCCGTTGACGAACACTTCCGTCTGCCAGTCGACCGCGCCGAAATGCAGCAACACGCGCTTCCTCTTGCCCTCCGGGGCGGTGAACGTCCGCCTATACCAGAGCCGGTCGGCCGGCGTCAGTGCGCGCTTCACACCGGAGAGTGACGATTCGACCGGAAACGGAACCAGGATCGCGCCCTCAAATTCTTTCGGGGAGTTCTGGTCCTTAGCCTGGATGGCGTACTCCCAGAGCCCGTTCAGGTTGGTCCAAGCCTTCCTTACCATCTGCGGCCGTGGATATTCGGGCAGGCACCGCTGCGGGTTCACGGCCGCGGTCCATGGGGTGGTGAGCGGGCCATCGGCGCGCTTCCACTCTGCTGCAAACCCTGGACCGGTCAGCAGTAGCGCGAACAAAGCCAGCAAGTACCTCTGGCAGGCCGCACGCATCTTCGTCGAGTCATGCGTCGCCGACACTCCGCGCCCCGGAACCTTTTCATTTGCCATCCAATTCCTCCCTTGTTCAAACCGCCCGAGATCGTTTCATGTGTAGCGTGATGCCGCCCTCCAGGCAATGGTAAAAAACTACTACAGAAATCGAGCAGCCGTTCCCGAATAATTCAGCAAGATGGTCGAGCACGAGATGTGCGGTATCACCATTGTTCCGCTTCAGTTGGAAATGGTTATATCGTGTTTCCGTGGCGATCGCGGATAGAACACCCGCGGTACACCCATTGGCTGGAATGAGCGGCAAGGAGAATCGTGCAATGTTCCGTGGACTTGGGATCTTGATCCTCGCGGCGGTGGCCGCCATACCGGCGCCGTCCCAGAACCTCAGGCCTGTTCTGCCGAAACTGGAGCCGGGTTTCGACTTTCCCCTGCGTGATCCGTCGATCGATATTGGACCCGACGGGGTGTATTACCTGACGGGAACAACCGGGTGGCCGAATTGGTGGAAGACGAACGAAGGAATCCGCATCTGGAAATCGGCGGATCTCAAGACCTGGACGCCCCTGGGACTGGTCTGGAGCCTGCACAACGATGCCGAATGGGCCAAAGCTGTGAAAGAGGGCAACCGTGCGGTTTGGGCGCCGGAGATTCACTATCTGAAAGGCACGTTCTGGCTCACGTATTGCATGAATTACCGTGGGGGCGGCACCGGGCTTCTGAAAAGCGTGACCGGAGCGGCGGAAGGACCCTATGTGGACGTGAAACCGGATGGCCCGCTCACCAACGAGATCGACGCCTCCCTGTTCCAGGACGACGACGGCGCCGTCTATTGGGTCTATCAGGACGGCAAGATCGCGCGGATGAAGGACGACATGACGGATCTCGCGGAGCAGCCGCGCCTGCTCGTACCATCGAATTGGCAGCATGTCGGATTCGAAGGCGCCTTCATTTTCAAGGCGAACGGCCGCTACTATCTGATCGCCGCCGAATTCAACGAACTGCCTGGCGATCCGGAGAAACGCAAGGTATACGACTGCATGGCTGCCAGTTCCGACAAGATCTACGGCCCGTACACCGATCGGTATCTGGCGGTTCCGCACGGCGGCCACAATATGATCTTCCGTGACCGGCAGAACCGCTGGTGGTCGACGATCTTCGGCAGCGATGAGGTGAGTCCAATCCATGAACGCTTCGGTCTGGTTCGGATCGAATTCGGACCGGATGGGCACATTCGACCGATCGAGGGACGGCCATGATCCGCGGGAAACGCGGATGGGAACTGAGCAGCTTGGGAGCGGCTGGCGTGAGGACGCGGAACATTGCACTCAGCCTCGCCTTGAGCATTGTGGCGGGCGTGGCGCACGCGGGCGAACCGGTGAAGATCCACGTCGACGCCCGGCAACGTGCGGCGTATACGATTCCCGCGACGATGTGGGGAACGTTCCTGGAACCGATCGGCAATTCAACCTACAACGGACTCTGGGCCGAGTTGCTGCGCAATCCGAGCTTCGAGGACAACCTGTGGAACGCGGGTGCAATCGCCGCAATGTTAAAGGAGCAGCCGGAGCTGCGCCGCGCAAGCGAACTGGCGTTGCCGCTGCCTTGGGAGCCGCTGAACGAAGCTCAGGGCAATCGTTACGAGCCGCGTTACGGCCATGCGGCGAACTCGTGGCGGTCACTGTACCTGATGGGACTGCCCGGCGTCGAGTCGGGCGTCAAACAGAGAGTCTATCTGCCGCTGGAGCGCGAGCGGCGCTATCAGGGCAGCATCTACGTGCGGGGCTCAGCGGAGATCAAGGTGGCGCTGAGGACGCGGAGCGATGGCGCCAGTGCTCCGGCCAGGACCCTGGCCGAGGCCCGAATCGAGACGCGCGGCGACGAATGGCGCAAGTACGCGTTCACGCTCGAGGTGCCCGAAGGGTCGCTCCACGCGCTGGAGCCTGCCGATTTCGTCATCGCGCTCGGAGACGCCGCAAGGGTTGAGATCGACCAGGCGTCACTGATGCCGGCCGATGCGCTGGATGGGCTCGATCCGGAGATGGTGGCGCTGTCGAAAGAGATGCACACGAAGGTCGTGCGCTTCGGCGGCAACTATACTTCGGCCTATCACTGGCCCGATGGCGTGGGCGAGCGCGACAAGCGCGTGAGCATGCTGAACGTGGCGTGGGGCATACCGGAGTACAACACCTTCGGCACCGACGAGTTCCTCCACTTCTGCCGGCTGATCGGCGCCGAGCCGCAGATCGCGCTGAACCTGGGGACCGGAACTGCCGATGAAGCCGCGGCCTGGGTACGCTATGTGAACGAGCATTGGAACAACGGGCGTGGCGGGCTGATGTGGGAGCTCGGCAACGAACTGTGGGGCAATTGGAATACGGGCTATCCCCAGCTCAGCGAGCTGGCAGGGCGCACGCGGCGCTTCAGCGAGGCGGTGCGTCGCGTCGATCCAAAGGCGCGCCTGATCGCCACTGGCCAGGATCCGGACGCGTACGAGAAATGGAATGCGACGCAACTCAGTGCCGCGCCGGGGACCTTCGATTTTCTCTCGACGCACTTTGTGGTGACCATCCCGGAGGCCGCCAGTGCCGGCCAGAGCGCGGAAGCGCTGACTCGCGCGGCTTACGCGCTGCCGGTCGAGCTGGGGCGGCGGCTGCGGGCCATGAGCGCGCAGATCGGCTCGTCGCCGCACGCCGGCCGCGCGAAGCTCGCGTTCACTGAATGGCTTTACCTCGCTGGGCGGCAGCCAGCCGGGACGCCGCAATACGACAACCTCGGCGGCGCGCTGTGCGCGGCCGGCATGTTCAACATGCTGATGCGGAACGCCGACATCGTACCGGTTTCGGATATGACCGGCGGCATTGAATTCGCCGGGCTATGGAAGAAGCGCGGGCGCGTTTACGCGACGCCGGCCTATCACCTGTTCCGCATGTACGCCGGCGCGGGCGCGCACACGCCAGTTACGGCGACGGCCGAGGCGGGCAGCTATGAGGTCCACGGCGGCGTGCGGCGCTTGCCGGAGATTCAGAAGGTGCCGTACTTGGACGTTGTGGCGGCGCTGGACGAGACCGGCGCGAAGCTGCTGCTCTTCTGCATCAACCGCCATCTGACGGCGGCCTTCGACGGCGAGATCTCGATCGACGGATTCCGGGCCGTGTCCGGGACCGCCGAGACGCTGAAGGCGGCATCGCGTGCCGACCGCAACGACGAAGAGCAGCCGCACGCGGTAGAGCCGGTGCGGGGACCGGTCGAGGTAAAGGCTGGCGTCGCGCGCTACGTGTTCCCGAGTGAGAGCGTGACTGTGATCGAGCTGCGCGCGGAGTAGATTGCGTCAGCGAGTCAGGCGGCCTGACGGCAATGGCTTGCAAGACTGACCCTCGACTTGCTCCCGGATGGAAAGGGCGCGGTTCTGTCAGGCGATCGCGCGGTGATATTGGAAGCGCGATTCCTGTTGGATAAGGAGCTAACGTGCGCTCGTTATATGGCCATTTCATCGGATTCGCAGTCCTTCTCTCCCTTGCTGCCGGACCCACGTCCGCGCAAAGCGTGACTGCGGAGCAGGGTGCCGGTGGCGAGTATGGGGTTGTCTTCGCGGCCGGGAGCCGCTTCTCGCGCGCGCATCCGGTTGAAATCGAAATCGCGGACCGCTCCCTGGGCGCGACAACACGCTTTGCACGCGGCTACGAATCCGCCGTCCGCACCGCGGACGGGTTCATTGGAAAGGCGACACTCGCTGCAGCGGGCGCACGCTTCGTTGTCGAAGACAACTGGACCCGCCGGGGCGGCGTCGTCACCGTGCGCCGCAAGCTGCGCGTGGAGGGCTCCGCGGAGGGCGGATTCGTTTCCGCCATTACGCTGGCAACCGCCGTGTCGGTCCACCGCGACGACGTTGATCTATTCGTGCCGGGCATGATCTACGGGAGTCCACGAAACCTCGAGCAATCGGCGATTGGCGGGGCCGGGTTGTACGAGAGCGGACGTTGGGGCGAATTGCGAATTCGCGAGGACCGCACCCCGGCTCCCCTGTTTGGAATTCGCTTCAAGGACGGCAGCTCGCTGGCCGTGATCGACAGCAAGCCCGACGCTGCGACGACCGCGGAAGACGCGCGCGACCTGAAGGCGAAACCAATGGTGGACCGGCGTTTCCGTTTCGCCGCGATCGGTACGCGCCCGGAAGGCGAGGGCGTCGCGGTCGGCCTCTGGTTTCCCGGCGCCGAAGGCGAGTTCACTTATAGCGGGGGCACCTACCCGGGCGGCCATATGAAGCAGTGGCGGCGGCGCTTCCACCCGATCGAAGACGGGCTGACGCAGCAATACGAGGTGTCGTTCCGCTTCAGCCGGGAGGAGGATCTGCCGTCGTTCTGCCGCGGTGCGTGGCGCTGGGCCTGGTCGGTGATGGAGCCGAAGTTAAACTGGCAGGACATTGAGGCTGTCCAGCGCAGCCTGATCGACATGCTCGGCGAGCGCGCGGAGAAGACTCCCGACGGGCGAACCGGCATCTCGAATTACATCGATAGCGTGGCGGATACACCCGGCGACCGCAAGGCGATCCTCGGCTTCTGTGGCAAGAACCTGGAAGCCGCCGAGTTCCTTCTGGAAGACGCTTCCCGCGATACAGGCTCGCGCGCAGAGAAACATCGCGCCACTGCAAACGCCATCTTCGATTCGTTCGCGAAACTCAAAGTGGCTCCGCCCGAAGGCGAGGGATTCAACCTGGACACCGGAGCGACGGCACTCGCCATTCCCCGCGACAAACGAGTGTACCTGCGCTCGTTCGGCGACGACGTCAAAGCGACATTGCGCGCGGTAAAGCGGGAACGGGCCGCTGGCCGGGAGCATCCGCGCTGGCTCGCGTGGTCGCGAGAGTTCGCTGATTGGCTCCTCACCGGGCAACAGCCAGCGGGCGGGTTCCCACGCGCGTGGGAGCCCGGCACGGGAAAGGTCGTCGATGCCTCTGCGGCATCCACCTATAATGCCGTGCCTCTGCTCGTGCTCCTGAGCGATCTCACGGGCGAAAAAAAATACCTTGCCGCGGCAATCCGCGCCGCCGAATTCTCCTGGGAGCACGGCCAGGCACGCGGCAAGTTCGTGGGCGGAACGATCGATAATCCCGATGTCATCGACAAAGAAGCGGGAACGCTCTCGCTTGAGGCGTACCTGTCGCTCTACGAAAAGACGCGCGAGTCGAAATGGCTCGATCGCGCCAAAGTGGCGGCCGACTACGCGGAGACGTTCATCTATATCTGGAACGTGCCGATGCCGGACGATGAGGACAACGCCAAGTTGCACTGGAAGAGAGGCGTTCCCACTACCGGTCTCCAGATCATCGCCACTGGACATTCGCTGGTCGACGAGTACATGGCCTTCGACGCCGACGAGTTCGCGAAGCTGTCGGTTTACGCCAAGGACCCGCATTACCTCGACGTCGCAAGGATCCTGTTGCACAACACGAAGGCGATGTTGGCCCTGCCCGGCCGCACCTACGACCTGAAGGGACCCGGCTGGCAGCAGGAGCATTGGAGCCTCGCGCCAGTCCGCGGATTCGGGTTGCATCGCGGCTGGCTCCCCTGGGTTGCGACCAGTCAACTGAACGGGATCGTGGGGCTGCGCGAGTTCGACCCCGCGTTGTTCCAACAGCTCACGAATCGGTCCGCGGCCGCGGAGCCCGTCACCCGCGCGGAACTCGCGGCGGAGATCCGCACAAAGCTGGCTCGCGTTCAGAACTTCTTGCGGGAACAGAAACTGGCCGGCGTGCTGCTTTCGCAGGTCAGCAACTTCTCCTGGATCACTGCCGGGCTGGGCGACAATCACGTCGTCATCACAACCGAAACCGGCGCTTCCTCGCTGCTGATCACCGCTGATGGGCGCAAGTTCGTATTGGCAAGCAACAGCGAGATGCCGCGACTCTTGGCCGAGGACTTGAAAGGCCTGGGCTACGAGCCGAAGGAGTTCAAGTGGTACGAGGACAAGCTCACGCCGGACCGCAAGCTGGAGCTGATCCACGAAATCGTGGGTGGCGGCGCGGTCGGAACCGACACTCTTTACGCAGGCCTCAAGCAAATCGGAGCGGAGTTCGCGCCGCTGCGCTATGAACTCACCGAGCCGGAAATGAAGAAGTACCGCTGGCTCGGCCGGAACACGGCGGAGGCGGTGGCGTCGGTCTGCAGGCGCATCCAGCCCGGCATGACCGAGTACGAGATGGAAGCGATGGCCTCGGACGAACTGCTGCGCCGCGGCATCCGGCCGACCGTGCTGTTGATGGGCGTCGACGAGCGCGTACTCAGCTTCCGGCATACAGTGCCGTCGGGCGCGCGGCTGCGCCATTACGCCTTCGTAAACGTCTGCGCGCGCAAATGGGGCCTTGTGGCTTCGGCCGGCCGCTTTGTCTACTTCGGCCCTCTGCCCGAATACCTGCGCCAGCGCGTTCACGCCTCCGCGCAAGTGACGGCCGGATTCCTTGCAAGCACAAAGCCCGGAGCCCAGGCAGGCGAGATTCTGGAACAGTCGAAAGCGTGGTATGCCGCGAACGGGTTTCCAGGCGAGATGGAACTGCACCATCAGGGGGGCGCGATCGGTTACGCCGAGCGGGAGTGGGTGGCGTACCCAGGCTCGAAAGAAATCGTGCATGACCGGCAGGCCTTCGCGTGGAATCCGATCGTTCAAGGCGCGCTGTCGTTCGACACGTTCCTGCTGAACGGGGGCCGGTTAGAAAACATCGGTTTCGTCGAGGACTGGCCCACGATTCACGTCGACGTGAACGGCCAGGACGTGCAACTGCCCGATATACTCGTGCGGGAGTAGCGCCCGCGCCGGTAGCAACCTCTCTCCCTTGACCGGACAACTTGGACACATCGGCGCACCGGGACCAAAACTGTCGCCTGAACAGCAGGCCCAGATCAGAAGGCTACATTCAAGAGGCGCCAAGGCTGCCGCCACAGCGGCAAGGCTCTTCAGAACCCATCCCGCAACGGTATCGCGGCTGCTGGCACGCCATTTGGCGCCTGGATGAAGAATTGGAGACAGTTTGCTGATAAGCAGCGCGAAGAAGGCGCGGAGAAGCTTGCATCGTAGCGATTTCGGGAGCGTTCGACCGGCTGCGGTTCCCCGCGAGGGACCCAACGTGTTGTCATCAATTTCGTCTTTTGGAATGAATTACTTGCGGGAGGCTGCGCCGAGGAGGAATTGACTTTGCAGGCGAGAGTAACTGCTTAAGTCTAATTGAATGAATTGGTTGCGGGGGTAGGATTTGAACCTACGACCTTTGGGTTATGAGCCCAACGAGCTACCAGGCTGCTCCACCCCGCACTCTGACTATAGCGAACCCTTCGCTCTTCCGCAATGAAACCGGTAACGCTTCTACGACCGAATTGCAGGACCTTTCGCCCGTTCTATCGCCTTTGGCGTCTTGAGAGGCGCCCGGGATGTTACTCGCCGCATGTCTGCTTCCTGCCGCCCAACGGCGCGAGGCTCTCTCTCCCGCCTGCCCGTTACCTTAAATTGCACACGCCGGGCCGCATTGCGGCTCACCGCACAGGGCCGCCCTCAGCGCGAAATTTGCTCAAAACATAGGAGAATTCATGTTCGACGCGTGGTTTTGCATCTTAAGCCCTGCTTGGGCTAGTCGTCCTGCTGCTTTGCGCCAAGGCCCTGTTGGGCCTGGTGAGCTTCCGGGAAACCCAGGTTGGGATTGTTGTGAAGAAGTTCAGATTGGGCGGCGCCCGCATGCCCAACGGGCGCATTGTCGCCCTGCATGGAGAGCCTGGAATTCAGGCCGATACACTCGCGCCGGGATTCCATTGCTGGCACTGGCCGTGGGTCTACCGGATCGACAAAGTTCCGGCTATTGTCGTGCCCCCCGGATTCCTCGGCCTGATGAATGCCCGCGAGGGCGACCCGATCCCGGTGAATCGCAGCTTGTGCGCCGCCGTCGCCTGCGACAATTTCCAGGACGCGCGGAAGTTTCTCTCCTCGGGAGGACAGAAGGGCCGCCAGTCGGCGATGCTCACGGCCGGCCTCTATCGCATCAATACGGCCCTTCCTGGAGTCAGGACCGACATTCCGACCCGGCGGATCGAATCGAACAAACTCGGCGTGGTCACCGCGCTCGACGGCGTGACAATACCGGCCGGCCAGATGGCCGCGCCCGAGGTGCCGGTGCGGCGGCGCGCGTTGTATTACCGATGCTCTGCTTCCGCCCGCCAGCCACGCGCTTCGAGCGCCTGGCGCAAAGCAGTAGCGAAGCTCAAAATAAAACGCCATTTTCGCTCCTCCTCCCAAGCCACTGATTCTAAATGGCTTAAAAACGGAGAACGAAAATGCGTTTTAGTTCTAGCCTTACCGGCGTTGAAAGGTTCGCGCCAAAGCGCAACGAGAATCCGAGCGTTGGGAGGCTGCCGGACGACGGTTTGTGCCCAGGGCCGGACCACGCGACCGGCGCGGGCTTGGAGGTCCGCCCGGCATTGCCGGACAGGTTATTGCAGGACAGTCGCTTACAGTTCCAGCTTGCCCTTGTAGACCATCTCTTTGGTATCGAACTTCCGCTCCAGGCGGTTGCCGCCCAGTTGCGTCTGAAAGTCGAGCTCCTTGTCCTTGCGCGTGATCTCGTCTTCCCGCGAGAAGTGGAAGTAGATGATGCCCAGCTTGCCCGGCAGATCGAACTCCACCTTCACCGGGCGCAGCGAGCGGCCGGTCCCGCGCGAGATCGTGGTACGTTCCATCAACTCTTCGCGAATCGCCTCCGGATCGCGCCCGCCGTACTGGCTGTTTCGGTTGTCATCCTGGTCGCTCGTCTGGCCGCCGGTGCGTGAAGTGTCGCCACCCTGCTGTTGCCGCTGGTACTGACTGTTACCCGTATTGAGCGGGAAGCCATCCACCGCGATGATGTATTCCGATGGCGTTTGCGACGGCGACAGGGCCGCTGCCGCGGCCTTTTCGGAAGGCGCTGCGTCCGCAGGCTTTTCAGGAGCCGCCGCGTCTGCTGTTTTTGCCGGAGTTGCGGCCGCGGGATCGTCGCCGGCCTTGCGCCAGCCGGGCGTCTTCACCGCATCCGCCGAGTCGGAACGCGCTCCAGGATCCTGCAGCGAGTAAGCCAGCCGCAACGGCAAGGCGCTGTCCCAGCGCACCACGGCGCTGGAGGTCGTTGAAGCCGGGCGACGATTGCCGCCTCGTCCTCCGCCACGTCCGCCCGGATACCCCATCCCTCCACCGCCACCCGGGTACGGGAGTCCGATTCCTCCTGGCAAAAAGATGCCGCCACGCCGCGAGTTGCCGCCCGGATAGCCTCCGTTGTTCGGGTCGTTGGGGTCGTTCGGGTATTGCCCGCCTCCCCGCCCGCCCTGAGAGCCCATCCCGCCCTGATTGGCCTCGAGGCTGACCTTGCCCAAGTGCGCCCATGGCGAATCGTGCGTCAACTTGTGGATTGTGTCTTGCGACCAGGAAGCCGGATCCTGCGCATCCCATTTGTCGGAGGCCGAACACACCGCCGCCAAACCCAGTGCGGCCATGGCTGCGAACAGTCTTGTGAGTTGCATGGTGTTACTTCGTGGACGGGCGGCGAGGCGGGCCGGTTGCCGGGAACTCTGAGGATCTTCAATGAAATCAGCCGGACAGGAACCGCATCACGCCCGGCTCGCGAGCAATCCCGCGTGCGCCCTCAGGCTTTGGGTAATGGGCCAGTATCCGATAAGACGGTCTGTCCCGGGCACTCGTCTCACGCACTTCTATGCGGCCAAGCTGGTTCTGGTCGGAGTCCGAGGAACGCGGCTCCTTGCGCGTACTAAAGGCCGGATGACCCTATTTCTCGCTGCGCGGGAGTGCCGCGAGCGCCTGCCGGAATGCCGGATTGCCGTTGGGGCCGTCCAATGCAATCGCTTTTTGGTATGAGGCTCGGGCTTGCTGAATGTTCTTTTCGTCCTGAAATGACTGGCCCATGAAGAACCAGGGGTAGGGATTATCTGGACCCACTTCGGCAGCGCGCCGCAGGTACGGGACCGCCCGTTCTGGAAGTCCCCACGTGAGGGCTTGAGTCCCGGCTGTCAGCAGCGCTCCGAAATCGGCTGGATTGGAAACGAGAATTCGCTCCTGCCTCGCCAAGTCTGGGAACAGTATCGAGTCGGGGTCGCGCGATGCGGCGTTGCGATAGGCTGCGCCGGTCAGCACCCTCACGAGCGTCCCATCTTCTTGGAACTCCGCCAAGGCGTCGAAAGACTCCAGCCGAACTCCGCCAGGATTGGTTAGATTCACGGTTCGATCCGCGCTTTGCGGCTTGTCCCTTGGAACGATGTACGCCCATTGAACGTCGCTGCCAAAGTACTTCCGAATGAATCCGGGATACTGCCATGGATGATAAGCCGATCGAAAGCCGGTGACGATGATTCTGTGCGAGCCGTGCATTGCTTGCCGAATGATAGGTAATGCGCGGTCAATTCTCGCGCTCACGTGCTCTTCATTGAGTACCCACTGTTGGGCGAAGGAATTGTAAACTTGCGCATTTGTGCGCACTGAGAATATGGCGACAGCGAGCAGGGCCGCTTGCGAAAGGACTCTCCACCACCTCCCGCCCGGCACGAACAGGACAATGGCGAACAGCAGCGGTGCGGCATTCCACGCGTACTGGATCTCATCGTGGCGCGGCAGTAAGGCGTTTGGCACTAATGCGGCGACTCCCGCGACCAAGAATGCCAGGGCCATGAGGAGAGTTCGTTTTTGCTCCCAAAACGCGACAACAACAAAGAGAACGGCAAGAGCCAGGACGAAAGACTGTGTTAGTGGCAGGAGCGCCCTCAAATAGTGCATTAACCCGGTGACAATCGAAGCGGGATGAAAATTGGGAGCGTAGGGCGAAGACGCAGGCACTGCGCCGGCGTAGTGAAGGAAGCGAACCATGTTGAAGCATTCGGCGGCCAATTCCACGAAGCATGCGCCACCCAAGAAGAGTGCGACTTTCCGCCATTCACGAGGGCGACAGTGATAAACGCATAGCGCAGCAAGGAGCACCGGCGCGCTGAGATCATACGTCTCCTTGGAAAGCGCCATCGCCAGTAAGAAAAACAGAGCCAGCACAAGACTGCGTCCGCCGTGCTCTCGAAGCCATCTGTCCGCGGCAAAGACAGCAAGCAGCATGAAGAACCAGGCGGCCACGGAAAACATATCGAAACGGTGCTGGAAATAGAACTCCGGCTGCGTGAATACCAAGGTCAAGAATGTTAGAAATGCGATGACGTTTACTTTTACTCCGCAAAAACGCGATATCAAAACTGGAGTGAGAGCGGCGCTCAGGAGCACGACCACTATGCTCGCGGCGATTGCGCCGTGAATTCCAAGCAACCCAGAGCCCCGTTGAAGAAGGTACACCACAGGTCGCGGGTAAAAGAGGACCTCAGTGAGGGGCTCTCCTAAGAGCGCCACAGGAGCGTAGAGGTCGGCACGGTAAGGAACGAGGGGATGAAACTCTTTGGGGAACGCCAACACGAGGCTGGCTGCGTAAGTTGCAAATGCAAGCACGCTGTACAGCAAGACAGAGATACGTCTGCTCATGACGCAAGTCTACCTGTCTGCGCAGTCACGCAAAGAACCTTCGACGGGATATTCGGCTCGCCGGTGACCTACTGGCACGCTCGACGTCAAGGGCATAGTAATCGAGTGCGATCCGCCACGGTTGCTGACCATCACCTGGCACGTCGAGTGGATTCCCGAGCTGCTGCACCTCGCTGAGAACCTGGTCTCTTTTCAGATCGACGCGCTCCGCAACATGGTGCGGCTGACCATGACCCAGTCCCATCGCGAGGCGATTGACGACAGGCTCCTTGAGGGCGGACCGGCGAGCGCGAAGCACACGGAGAAAGCTAACGGTCCTGGCAACCAGCGGCATCGAGCTCGCACCAGTGAGCGAGGGCAGTCTTGCGAAGGTCCCCGGCAATCCAGTTCGGCTGAATGGGCTGGCTGGACAACGCAAGCCGCTTCACGAGGGGTAAAAGACGCTGCCGATTGGGCAGGCGCTGCCAGTAGATGACGAGGAGCCAAACCTGCTGGTCGGGCGTGAGACCGTCGGCAACCGCAACAATCTCGCCGCGCATGGCCGTAAGCAATTCGGTCGGCGTGCCCTGCGAATGCAGCTCCTGTTCTTTCCAGAGGGCAAAGATCGCATCCGTCCGCGCCCGGCCGGTTCTTCGTGGTAGGCTCGCCTTTAATTCGGCCGTGTACTTCGCCATAACGGCGGCGTATCGATCCTGGCGCTCCTGAATGGCTGCCCGCAAAGCCCTAAGCTGCTCCGGGTTCTTCGTATCGTACAGCGGTATGGGCCGGTTTTCGTATTCGATCAGAAGGGTCAGCTTCGTTAACAGATCTAGAGCGTCGAAGGAAACGCGAGTGGTCGGGCCGTGAATTGTTTGCTTGAGCATTTCTATGGCGGTTTTTCGCCAGGACGACTCGAGCAGCCCCTCGAAAAACGCGGAGTGGTAGGGCTCGCCCGCCGTCTCGGAAAGCATACGGACCATCTCCGCTGTTGACGCCTCTGTATTCAGATACCGCAAGCGTGAGGCCGCAATGGTTTTCTGGTCTGCGCTAGACAGAGGCGAATCGAGCAACTTCTTGATGTCGCTTACCTCGTTTCCGATCCATGCCGGATCGGCAGGCAGCACCGTCACTGTGACTTCATTCGAGGTCACCAAGACCGCGTCGGCCCCTGTCGGCGATGGGTGATCGGTAAACAGCGAGACTCGCGAGGATTGAGCTACGAGCCGGTAAACACCCGGCCTGACAAAGCGCAGCCATGGATTGAGGTCGGTCCGGGCGACGTATGGCTGGGACGACAGCTTGTTGTAGCTGGAGGGAATATCTCCGCCAAATCCGAACCCCAGTTGCCGGCTGAGATCAACGTACGGATCTGCTGCACCGTCTTTTGGAATGGCCACGAATATCTCGGGCACAGAGCCCCGGCTGCCTTTCAGCGGGCCGGCACTGTCGATCCCGTATTTCCCTGGTGTGGTCGTTGAAAATGACAGCTTGCAGACGATCCGCTCCCCTAAGTGATAAACGGCTGGAGACTTCGTGACAGCGAGCGTGAAATAAACGTCCGAGGGCGTTTCCGCAAACGCGCTGTTAACGCAGCAGAGCAGAAAAAGCAGCGCCCTGGGTATGCGCGCTGGAAAGTCCATATCGCTTTGACACCGCGGCAGGCGAGAGTGTGCCCTCGAACGCATCCTGCCTATTTCACCACTTTCGTCCATTGCGGCGCATAAGCTGCTGCTGGCCTGTTAATGAGTGCAACTGGCGTCAAACCGCCCTTCGCCAACGCCGGCGGATCACGAGTGGGAGGTTGGTCGGCCACCCAACGATTGTCCAGAGGGATTGCCAGAACTTCCCTGCCCCTTCATCCGGCGGCTGTCGTTCCTGTACGCTGATCAGAGGGACAAACATGCCTTATTCCGCTTCCGCTACACGCTATGACGCGATGCTCTATTACCGCTGCGGACGCAGCGGCCTGAAGCTGCCGGCCGTCTCGCTCGGCTTCTGGCACAACTTCGGCGGCAACGACGTCTTCGAGAACGGCCGCGCCATGGCCCGGCGCGCCTTCGACCTGGGCATCACGCACTTCGATCTCGCCAACAATTACGGCCCGCCCTACGGTTCCGCCGAAGAGAACTTCGGCCGGATCCTCAAGAAGGATCTGGCGCCGTATCGCGACGAGATGGTCATCTCCTCCAAGGCCGGATGGGACATGTGGCCGGGCCCGTACGGCGACCTGGGCTCGCGCAAGTATCTGGTGGCGAGTCTCGATCAGAGCCTCAAGCGCATGGGCCTGAGCTACGTCGATATCTTCTACCATCACCGGCCGGACCCCGGCACGCCGCTCGAAGAGACGATGGGCGCGCTGGATTACATCGTGCGCAGCGGACGCGCGCTCTATGTGGGTATCTCTTCCTATGAGCCCGAGGATACCAGGCGCGCGGCGCAGATCCTGCGCTCGCTCGGCACGCCGTGCCTCATCCATCAGCCCTCGTACAGCATGTTCAACCGCAAGCCGGAGCAGGGTTTGCTGCAAACGCTCGAGACCGAGGGCATCGGGTGCATCGTCTTCTCGCCGCTCGCCCAAGGCATGTTGACGGACAAGTACCTGCACGGGATCCCCGAAGGCTCGCGGGCTTCGAAGCATCATTTCCTGAAGCCCGAACAGATCACGGAAGAGAAGCTGGTCAAGATCCGCGCGCTGAATGAGCTGGCCAAACTGCGCGGCCAGACGCTGGCGCAGATGGCCGTGGCGTGGACGCTGCGCGATCCCGCGGTGACTTCGACGATCATCGGAGCCAGCCGGCCGGCCCACGTGGACGACGCCGTGGCGGCGCTCGCAAACCTGCAGTTCTCTGCGGAACAACTGCAGCAGATCGACACGATTCTGGGCGAGTAAGCACGCCCCTGGGAACGCCGATCTCCAGATCGGCTCCGCCCGGCTCACACTTCGGCCGTCGGCAACTGCGGGCAGGCTTCGGGCGCGCCAATGTGCAGTGGAGTTGCCGCTCACGCGCGCCGTTCGGAGCCGATCTAGAGATCGGCGCTCCCAGGGGCCGCGACCGTGAGGGAGCGGTGGATATCGGATATTGATCGCTCGCTTCGTTCGCGTCTCTGTGCTGGCGGGTATCAGCGCAAGCACCTTGCCGCACGGTCAAAACCCTAGTTCGGATAGACGATGTATTTCTGCAGCTTCTCGATGTACGCTTCCAGCCCGAAAACGCCCACGGTCTTGTAGCCATGATCGTCCAGAAGAGCGGCTGCGCGCGCCGCGCGGCCTCCACGCCGGCAGAATGGCACGACGGGCTTGTCCTTCGGCACGTCCTTCAGCCGGCCTTCGAGTTGTCCGAGCGGAATGGTCAATGCGCCTTTGAGGGTCCCGGTGACCGCGATTTCGCTTGGCTCGCGAACGTCGATGAAGACAACCCCGTCAGGCTTTTCGATCAGCTTCACCAACTCCTCGTAGGCAATCTGTCTCGGAGCGTCGGTCCGCGCCTGACGCGCCACGAGCAATCCCGCGATCAGGACCACGCAGACAGCGCAAGCCCAATAGATTCTTCGCATGGCCGCGAGTGTATCATGACCAAGATTGCCGCCTCCAACCCAGACGAGTTCTACCGGATCCCCCGGGCTTTGTCCTTCGCGGTGCGGCGCTGGATCTCAGCGTTCGCTGTCGCGGCTCCGATTGGTCTTCAAATCCGGGCTCGCCGCAGGTGTGGTCAAATACACTCAGCGCATTTCCACGAGGGGTTCTATGAAACGAATCGCAGCCGCAACCGTTTTAGCGTCGGCGCTGTTTGCGCTCGGCGTGGGCCGGGCGACCGGTGGCGCCGTCCCGGAGTTCCGGGAGCTGTTCAACGGAAAGGACCTGACAGGTTGGGTCAACGTCAACACGGCCGAGGACACGTGGAAGGTCCGCGATGGCCTGCTGATCTGCTCCGGGCATCCCATCGGCGTGATGCGCAGCGAGAAGCAGTATGAGAACTTCATCCTCCACATCGAGTGGATGCACATGGAGCCGGGCGGCAACTCTGGAACGTTCGCATGGAGCAGCGCCAGGCCCAATCCGGAGAGCCGCCTACCCGACGGCATCGAAATCCAGATGCTCGAACTCGACTGGCCGAAGCTCAACAAGGTGAATGGCGTGACCCCGCCCGACGCCTATGTCCACGGCGAACTCTTCGGCGTCAACGGCGTGAAGATTGTGCCGGACAATCCGCGCGGCGAGCGCAGCAAGTCCGTCGAAAACCGCTGCAAGCCTCGGGGCGAATGGAACGTCTACGAAGTCGTCGCAGTCGACGGCGTCATGAAGCTCTCCGTGAACGGCAAGTTCGTGAACGGCATCAGCCGCTCCACCCGGCGCAAGGGCTATCTCTGCCTGGAGTCCGAAGGCGCCGAGATCCATTTCCGCAACATCCGGATCCTGGAACTGCCGCCCGGCGTGACGGTTCCAGGCACTGAATAATCATCCTCGTCAGGACGCGCGCCGCACGCTCATTTCACGCCGAACACCCGCTCCGCATACTCCCTGCTCCGCCGCAGGTTCTCCCCCAGCGGCCGGGTGATCTGTGTCTTCGGGTCCCATGCCAGCTCGACAGTTAGCCAGCCCCGGTAGCCGATCTTCTTCAACTGCGCCGCGACGGCCCGGTAATCCAGGTCGCCATCGGTTAACTCTTCCAGCCAGACGCCGTCTTTGGAATTGCGCAGATGCACGTCGCCGACACGCTTGCCCGCCTCGCGCAAGATCTGCAACGGGTCCTCACCCCCGCGCAGGCTCCAGTGCGTGTCCATGCAGATGCCCACGTTTTTCGCGGTCGTGTTCTTTACGAAATAGCGCCATTCGCGGGCGTGATCGGCCATCTCGGGCGCATGCTGGTGCACCAGCAGTCTCAGCTTCTTTTGAGCGAGCTCCGAACCCAGTTGTTCGAGCGCCTTCGCCTCCGTCTCAAGCTCCGCGTCCGTCTTCGAGGCATGCGCGGGCTTGGGGTCGCAGTTGAAGCTGATCGCCTCCAACCCTTTGTGCGGTTTCAGCCGGTCGGCGAAAGCCAGGGCCGTTTCCACGGTCTTGGGAGCCAACTCGTTGTGCATCGGGCCGCCGATATAGGCGATCGGCAGCGCCAGCGCGTGCTTGTCGAGCAGGGCGAGCGTGCCTTCGGTCTGCCCGACGGGGAAGAAACTGGAGGTCAGTTCCACCGCGCGATATCCGGCTTCTTGCAGGGTCGCGAAGATCTCGTCCGCGTGATCGAGCGTCTTCTGCTGCTTCTGTCCGTACGCCTGCTCGAAGACGTAACACTGGCACGCGATGCGCGGTGCGGCATTCTTCGCACCGGCGAGCGGCGCGGTGGCCAGTAGTACCAGGTACTCTCTCCTGGAAAGTTCCATTTCATTCACTCCCGCAGTCAACTTATCATCAGACTTCACCCGGCCACAACGCGGGATGTAATATTGACGTCGAGTCGAGTCGCTGATTTTTGCCCATGCCACCTGTTCACGGCGGGATCTGTCTTGTCCCTGCCCCCGGCACCCAACCGGGTGAAGCGGTGGTGTCCGCAGCGTTTGTTGTTTGCAGGCATTCCCGACAGGCTGCCCGTCCGGCAAGGTGCGGACCGCGCTGTGAGAGCATTTGCCAGCATGATCTTCGAACGCTGAAGCACGGGTTCTTCTATACTTTTAAGTCCCCTAACTCAATTTTGGAGCAAGGCGTCTTCTTGTCCGAAATCCTCGGAGGCGGTCCAGCCTGGCCTGTCATCCGTTGGAGTCAGCTGGGCTATGTCTAGGTTTGCTCTATTCTTTATGCTCCCCGTCGTGCGGGCCTTCGGCCAAGCCGGGCCGCCGCCTTCGCCCGTCGAAATCCCGAAGAAGGCAAGTACTGAAGGCGTCGTCCTCAACGAATCCACCCAGGAACCCCTGAGACGGGTGGAGATCAGTCTGTATCGCTCGGGGAAGAGCGGGGACATTACGGGCAACGACAATCCCGCTTACTCCGCGGTGACCGATACCGCAGGCAAGTTCCGCATCGAGAACATTGAGCCCGGCGAGTATTTCCTCGAGTACCGCAAGACGGGGTACGTCACTCACCGCGCCGCCTACGGTTTTTCGGCTCGCACTCTGAAGCTCGGCGCGGGGGAGTCGCTGACGGACTTGCGTTACTCGTTGTTGCCCCAGGCAATTGTCACCGGCCGCGTAGTGGACGACGCAGGCGAAACGGTTCAAGGCGCGACCGTCCTGCTGGTGCGCTCGCACTACCGGCGCGGTTCCGCGCGCATGATGCCGGGCGGTCAGACGCAAACCAACGACCGCGGTGAATTCCGGATCGTCAATGTCCCGCCCGGCAAGTACTATATCCAGGCGAACATTCAACGGATCATGAGGAACGGCAGCGTACTGCCAGCTCCCTCCGCGACCCCTGGTGCGCCGGGAACCGCCTTCGTCTCCACTTACTACCCCAGCGCCGCGGAGATGGCGCAGGCCACCAGAATCGAGGTCCAGGCCGGGCTGGAGCTTGTCGGCCAGGATATTACTCTACGCAAAGAGAAAGTAGTCAAAGTGTCCGGAAAGGTTCTCGACTCGGACGGCTCGCCCGCCAGACAGACCTTTGTCTCGTTGGCTGTGACCGATGGATTCATGCGTTACAGCAGCGTGAGTTCCATGGTTGATGAGAAGGGCAACTTCACGCTGAACAATGTCTGCCCGGGCCAGTACACTGTCATGGCCAACCGGATGGACGGCCAGAACCACCAGGCTGCGCGGACTCCCTTGACTGTGAGCGACTCAGACGTTGCGAGTGTCGCCCTGCAATTGCTGCCGGGCCTCGAAGCGAAAGGCCTGATGGTCCTGGAAGGCTCGGACCAGAAAGACTTCGACTTCTCAAGTTTCTTTCTCGGTGTGGAAGCCCTCGACTCGTCTCCCTTCGGCGGATCCGGCACTGAGGCCCGGTCCGACGGCACGTTTACGATTCCCCAGCTATCCCCCGGGCGCTACACCTTGAGCGTCCACCCAAATGCGGGAGAGGGCTATGTCCAATCGATTCAAGTGGGCGGGGAAGACGTCTACGGGAAAGAGGTGGACGGCGCCGCCCTCGCCTCTGGCGGTCTTCGCGTGGTAGTGCGTCTGGACTCGGCGAGGGTCACGGGGACAGTCGAGCTTCCGGAGGACCGAAAGGCGAATCTGCGTTCGCCGACTGTTGTGCTCCAGCCCGCCGACCCTCGCCTGCGGAATGGCAGCCAGTTCAGTATCTCTCCGCTGAACCAGACCAACAGCTTCGAAGTGAAGAACCTCCGGCCGGGTGATTATCTGGCCTTCGCCTTCGAAGAATGCGACTACAGCTCCCTGGAGGATCCGGAGGTGTTCGCCGCGCTGGAGAGCAAGGCCACGAAGGTCAGCTTGGCGCGGGGCGAGTCCAAAGCGCTCAGCCTCAAGCTGGTGCCCTGGCCCCAGCAGTTCGCCGACCGGTTACAGTAGCGCGCGACAATAGGAGTATGCTGGCGCTGGCCGCGGCCGGCCGGAACTCGCGCATGATCTACTGGATGCAAATTGGCTAAATCGAGAGTGACCCGGTTCCTCCCCATGCTGGCCGCGCTCCTGCCCTGCCTGGCCCAGACTCCAGCCGGAGCACGGGTCGAGGGCGTAGTGGTCGACACGGTCTCCGGCACGCCCATCCGGCGCGCGATCGTCCAACTCCGCCTGTCGGATAGCGGCCAAACCTCCGTCGAGGGCGCCGATTATGCCGAGTTCACCGGGACCGATGGAAGCTTCCATTTCGACCGCCTTCCGCCCGGCTCTTATTCGCTCAGTTATTCGCGGACCGGCTACCTGCTGCCGCAAATCTCCACGGGCTACTCATCGCATGTGATCCGCGCCGCCGCGGGCGAAACCGTGAAGGGCCTGCGCTATGGGCTCATCCCCCAGTCCGTCGTCTCCGGCCGGGTGGTCGATGACGAAGGCGACCCGGTTGAGGGCGTGCAAGTCTCACTGCTGGCATTCCGCTACTCCGGCGGCATGCGCCGTCTGACGCGATTGAACGAGACCGGGACTACCAACGACCGCGGGGAATACCGCGTTGCGCGACTCCCCGCCGGAAAGTACTTTCTGCAGGCCTCGCCTGAGCGGCTTACCCCAGGTTCCGCGTTGCTTGCCGCGGCGCGAACTCCAGGCGCCCCGCTGGCCACTTACGCCTCCACTTTCTATCCCGGAGTTGTCGAGTCCGCGCAGGCCCTGCGTGTGGAGGTGCGCGCTGGTCAGGAGATCTCCGGTATCGACATCGGCTTGCAGCGCACCACCATGGTGCGTGTTTCCGGGCGGCTGATCGGCGCCGATGGCGCACCGCTGCCGCACGCCTCCCTGATGCTGATCACGGCCCAGTCTCATTTGCAGACCAGCTATGGCGGGTCAGCCGACGAGGCGGGTAACTTTGTGCTGAACAGCTTGCGGTCCGGCAGCTACATCCTGCATGCATTTTCCTCAGACAACCAGAGCATCTCGGTTCCGCTGGAGGTCGGCACCAGTGACATCACCGGCTTTGTTGTGCGGGCCAGTCCGGCTTTGTCGCTGCGCGGCTCCGTGACGGTCGAAGACGCCCTCCGCAGTCTCAATCTGGCCTCCGTCGGCATCAATCTCAGATCGGCCGATACCGGTGCGACGCTGGCCATGGCGCGCCCCGCGGCCGATGGGACGTTCAGCCTGGAGAACCTGGTTCCAGGGCGCTACTTCGCCGACGTCCTCCCTGGTGCTTCGGGCGGCTACGTGCAATCCATCACTGCTGGCGGTGATGAGGTCCGGGGGCGCGATTTTGACGTATCCGCGGCGTCGGACGGCTTGAGAATCGTTCTGCGCACCGATTCGGCCACGCTCAATGGGACGGTCGATTCGCCGAATGACGGAACCGGGCAAGGAGAGCGGCAGGGCCATCCGTCCGTGATTCTCATTCCCGCCGACGCTCGCCTCCGCGGCCTGGACGTGGTTCCCCCGGCGCGGGTCTCATCGAACGGCTCCTTTACCATCTCCGGACTCCGGCCTGGAGAGTATCTCGCCATGGCATTCGAGGACATCGACGAGTCGCAGCTCCAGGATCCGGAGTTTCTCGCGGTCCTCGAGCCGCTCGGGCGCAGCCTGCAAATCGCGCCTGGCGAGACACAAACCGTTACCTTGAAATGGAGCGTCTGGCCGCAGACCGCCGCTGGCAATTAGAGCGTCCGCTCGCATCGGGCGCTTGATTCCGAAGTTTGAAAGGGCCGATCGACATGGAACGCACACTCTTCCTTTTCCAATGGGACGCCGGACAGGCCGAGTCGCGCGCCGCGCAAATCCGCGCTGCCGGGTGGACCGTCGAAATCGAATCGGAGGACGGCACGCGCGGCATCCGGCGCATCCTGGACAGTCCTCCCACCGTGGTCGGGCTCGATCTGGACCGCAGCCCATCGCACTCCCTGCAGGTCGCCACTGCGATCCGCAAGTACCGCGACATCAGGCACCTGCCGCTGCTTTTCATCGGCGGCTCGATGATGAACGTGAAGCGGGCGCAGGAGACGCTCCGGGGGGCGGCCTTCGTCGTGCCCGACATGCTGTTGACGCGGCTGAAGGGTTTCGACGGATAACACGAGCTTTAGGTGCTCTCACACGGGCCAAACGGGCTTATTCTAGGGGCGGAGCGGCGTGGGAAGCGATGCGCATGCCGACCGTGATTCTGGCTCTCGCCGGTTGTGGCGCCGGAGCTTGTTTCGCTCATGCGGATCCGCCATCCCGCTTGCGTTGAAGATGCTGCACGACCAGATTGAGGCCCGGGGCATTCACCATCCGGGCGTCCTACGTGCCATGCGGGATACTCCGCGCGAGCGCTTCGTCCCGCAGTCCGAACGCGAGCACGCCTACGACGACGGCCCGCTGTCGATCGGATACGGTCAGACCATTTCGCAGCCTTACATCGTCGCCTCGATGACCCAATTACTCGATCCCAAACCGGGCGACCGGGTCCTCGAAATCGGCACCGGCTCTGGCTACCAGTCCGCCATCCTTTCGCAACTCGTCCGGCAGGTTTACAGCGTGGAGATCCTCGAACCGCTGGCGAAATCGGCGCGTGCGCTGCTGACGGAACTCGGCTACAAGAACATCACGATCCGTTGTTCGAACGGCTGGCTCGGCTGGCCTGAACTCGCGCCCTTCGACCGCATCATCCTGACTGCAGCGCCGGCCGAACTCCCGCCCGCGCTCATCCAGCAACTGCGCCTCGGCGGCCGCCTGGTGGCGCCCGTCGGAGATTCCTGGCAGGAACTCGTCGTCGTTGACAAGGATTTGCTCGGCAAGCTCCACCGCCGCGTCGAATACCCCGTGGCCTTCGTGCCGATGGTCGGCAAACCGAAGTAGACCGCGCTCTCGAAAGTCACAGGCCCCTGAGAACGCCGATCTCCAGATCGGCTCCAATCACCCGTGTGAGCGGCAACTCCTTTGCACATTTGCGCGCCCGGAAGCCGGCCTGGAGTTGCCGGCAATCGAAGTGTGAGCCGGACGGAGCCGATCTGGAGATCGGCGTTCCCAGGATTGGCCGGAGGCTTGCAGGCTTCAATGCCTTCGCGGCTGCTATCCTCGGTCTTATGCTGTTCACTGGTCTGGAGCATACGGCGATCGCCTCTCCGAATCCCAAACTTTTGTCCGATTGGTACGTCCAAAACCTGAGTTTCGTTATCAATTTCGTATACGACGGGAACTACTTTGTGAAGGCTCCCAATGGCGCGATGCTGGAGATCATTCCCGCCGAGGGTTCCGCGCCCGAGACGCAAAGCCGCACGCCCGGCTTGCGCCACCTGGCCGTCGCGGTCTCCGATTTCGATGCCGCTCTCGCGGATCTGAAAACGAAGGGCGTCCACATAACGAGCGGTCCGTTCTCGAATCAGGGCAACCGTCTGGTGTTCTTCACCGATGCAGATGGGAATCTGCTGCATTTGATCGAGCGCGAACATCCGCTGCCCTGACGGTACATACCGCGTGCTGCAAAAGGTTTTCGAGCCGTTTCAATCGCGCGACTTCCGGCTGATGTGGTCGGGCGCTTGCACTTCCAGCATTGGGACGTGGATGCAGAAGCTCGCCCAGAGCTGGCTCGTGCTGCTGCTTGGCGGCTCGCCTTTCTGGCTCGGACTCGATTCGTTTCTCGGCGAACTCCCGATCTTCACGCTGGCGCTGTTCGCCGGCGTGGCTGCCGACCGCTTCGACCGCCGGCGGCTGCTGATCGGCTCCCAATTCATGCAGATGAGTTGCGCCTTCGTGCTTTGCATTCTTTTCGCGACGCACAGAGTGCACGTTTGGCAGATCCTCGCGCTTTCGTTCGTCACCGGAACGGCGCAGGCTTTCGGCTCGCCCGCCTACCAGTCGCTGATTCCCGCTTTGGTGCCGCGCGAACAGTTGCCGCAGGCCATCGCCATGAACTCGATCCAGTTCAATCTGGCCCGCCTTATCGGCCCGGTATTGGGCGGAGCCGTGTTGAGCACGCTCGGCGCCGCATGGTGTTTCGGGCTCAACGGCGTCAGTTTCGTGGCCGTGATCGTGACGTTGCTCCTGATCTCCGTGCGCTACGATTTCCCCAAGACCTCGGACACCGTGTTCGAAAGCATGAAGCATGGCGTGCAGTTCATCCGGCAGCGCAAGAACATGGTGCTATTGTTCGTTGTCTCGTTCGCCTGCACCTACCTCGGCATTCCGATCCTCACGTTTCTGCCGGTCTTCGCGCGCGACGTCTACCATGGCGACGCCAAGACGTTTACGCTGCTGCTCTCCGTGCAGGCCCTGGGCGCGATCGCGGGCGCCGTCGTCGTGGCGGCTAGGGGACGCAAAACGGGGCTCGGCCGCTCGGCCCTGCTGGGTTTGCTCGCGCTGGCGTTTTGTCTCAGTGCGTTTGCCTGGAGCAAGTCGATCGCGGTCGCCTGCGTCTTTCTCTTCTTTGGCGGCATGGCGCTGATCACCTGCTTTGCAATGCTGAGTTCGCTGGTGCAGTTGATCGCCACCGACGACATGCGCGGGCGCGTGATGAGCGTCTACAACATCGCCTTCCGCGGAGGCATGCCGATCGGCAGCCTCGTGGCCGGCGCGCTGATCCCGCAGTTTGGCGCACGCAACGTTGTCGGTGCGCACGGCGTGGTTCTGGGCGTACTGGCCCTATATCTTTTACTGGTACATAGGAAACTTGCGGCGATCTAAGTCACTTTGGCGTCATTAGAGAGGCAACCCGCGCGGGACGCTTCGACGTCTTTACAATAGGAATTCAACCTGCATGAGAATACTGTCCGCACTTACGACCCTGACTTTGGCCCTGTCGTCCCTCGTTTTGGCTCAGGACCCGGTTCCCGCTGAATGGCGCAAAGCCCGGAACACACAAGACCGTGCCGCGCTGGAACGGATCTCCGGCGGCACGCAAGCCGCCGCCAATAAGAGCGGCAACGACGCCAACTCGCAATACCGGGCCGCCCTGAGTGAGAGCCTGCGCGCGGAGGTCCTGGCCGAACAGAAGGACAAGAAGGCGTCGGGAGCGGCGGCGGAATCCGGCATCCGGTACGCCGAGAAAGCCGTTACCCTGAATCCCAATAATGCCGAATACCACCGGCTGTGGGGAGCGCTGTGCGGCCAGACCATCCCCGCCAATATCCTGTTTGCCATTCGATACGGGCACTGCGCCATGGATGAGGTGAGCAAAGCCATCCAGCTCAATCCCAAGTCCTCCATGGCCTGGCTCAGCAAGGGCGTTGGCAATTTTTATCTGCCCGCCAACTTCGGCGGCGGCCCCGATCAGGCGCTCAACGATCTGCAAAAGGCCATCCAAATGGACTCGGGCAACGCCGATGCCTGGCTGTGGCAGGGGATCGTGCTGCGCAAGCTCAACCGCAACGCGGAGGCTAGAAAGGCATTCGAGAAGTCGCTGGCTCTGGACTCCACACGCGTCTGGGCCAAGGAGCAACTCGACAAGACCCCGCTGCAGTGACTCGTCCGCACCTAGCCACGGCTGTCGCTCTCGGCGCGTTCACTTGCCTGACTTATCTTCAATTCCCGGGCCACACCTGGCTGCAACAGGACAGCCAGATCTACGTCGCGGTGCTGGAGCATCTCGACAATCCCGCAGCGCTCTCGCGCGACCTGCTGTGCGTCCATCCGCATGTCAAATGGACCGCCTTTGACGAGATTTCACGCGCGCTGCACGCCATCACCGGCCTGGGCTACCACACGGTGCTCGACGCCCAGATGCTCGCCTTCCGGTTTCTCGGTCTGGTTGGAATCTTTCTGCTTGCCGGCTCCGCCGGGCTGAACCGGATTGGCGCGATTTTTGTCGCTTTCCTGTTCGGACTTGGGATGTTCGTGGGCGGTGCGGAGATTCTCACCATCGAGTATGAGGCCGTACCGCGCGGCTTTGCCCTGATGTTGATTCTGGCCGCTCTGGGCTATGGAGCATACCGCAGGTGGAAGGTTTCGGTTGTGTTCGCCGCGCTGGCTCTGTTGTACCACCCGCCCACCAGCTTTCCGTACTGGCTGGCCGTAATCGTCTACGCGCTGGCGCTGCAACGTCCGAAGGCGCTGAAGACGGCTCTGATCGCCTTCTCGTCCGCCTGCTTCGTGCTGCTGACGCTCGCCGCTTTCCAGGCGGGCGAACACGAGTCCCAGCCGCTTTTCTCCACCATTCCTTCCGATCTGATCCCGCTGCTCCGTTACCGGGGCTGGTATAACTGGGTGGATCTGTGGAAGCCCGACTGGCTCCGGGAGTATCTTCTGCTCGGTGTTTTCGCCGCGGCGGCATGGCTGCGGCTCAGGCGGGAGATCACCAGGGAGCTTGCGGCGCTCAGCGCCACTCTCCTGCTCTACGGGATGCTGTCGATCCCGCTCTCCTGGCTTCTCCTGAACTACATGAGCTGGAGCATGATGCCGCAGTTTCAACCCGCGCGTGCGGTGATCTTTGTGTGCGTCTTCGCGATCATCCTGGGCGGCGCGGCCGCATGGTCGGCGGCCCGGCGCGGCCGGTGGCTGGAGAGCGCGGCGTGGCTGCTGCCCCTGTTCGCCCTGCCCGCTAACCGGCTCGCTCTCGATTTTTTCACCCAACCCTTCGCGGACCCGCTGGTGCAACGCAGGGTGCCGTTGGTGATCGGCCTGGCTCTGGCCGCCGCGCTCGCCGCACGCTGGCAAAAGACGGCCGCGGCAGCGTTGCTGGTCCCCGTCGCCGCGGCGTTTCTGATTCCTGGCGTTGGCCAGCTCAGCAACTACTCACACCCGCACTCTCCGGAACTCACGGCTCTCTCCGAATGGGCGACCGCCCGGACCCAGCCCGGCGCGATGTTCCACTTTGCCGATGCGGGACACGCCCTGGCGCCGGGCATTTTCCGGGCTGAAGCTGAGCGTGCCCTCTACGTCGACTGGAAAGGCGGCGGGCAGGTGAACCAGAACTGGACGTTCGCCCGGGAGTGGCAGAGCCGCTGGAACTGGACGCGGGAAGCCCGGCCGCCCTTGCTTCCGGCCGAAGACTACGCCTCAGCCGGCATCGACTATATCGTCGTGGGGCCGCAGAACGGCTTGCCCGGATTGCAACCGGTCTTTTCCAACGCCTCCTGGCAGGTGTTCGACGTCAGGCCGCCCGCATCTCACTGATGCCGTTCACTGAGGAACGCCTCCACTTCCTCTCGCGATGGCGCGGAGGATTGCGCGCCCAGACGGGTCACCGAAATCGCCGCCGCCGCGTTGGCGAAACGCAGGGCTTCGCCGAGCGGCATCCGCTCGCACAGCGCGACGCCCAGAGCGGCGTTGAAGGTGTCGCCGGCCGCCGTCGTATCCACCGCCTCGACGGGGAAGCCCGGCGAAGCAATCTCCGTACCGCCATCTGAACACAGGCAGCCCTGATCGCCCAGTTTCAGGATGACGGTCTTCGGCCCGAGCGCCCGCAGCGCCTGCGACATTTCTCGTGCTTCCGTGAGTCCCACCCGGCCCGGCTGACGGCCCAGCAGGATGCACGCCTCGGTCTCGTTGGGAGTCAGCACGTCGACCAGCGAGAGCAGCGAGGCGGGCAGCGGACGCGCCGGCGCCGGATCGAGCACCGTCAGCGCACCGGCGTTCCGCGAGGCCCGCAGGGCGGCTTCCACCGTCGCCAGCGGCGTTTCCAGTTGGAACAGCGAGACCGCCGCCGTCGCATACACTTCGTGGACCGATTCAATGTCGGCGGGCGACAACTCCGCGTTCGCGCCTCCCGCAACGACGATCGAGTTCTGACCCGAGCGCTCCACCCAGATCTCGGCAATTCCGGTGGGCTGGGAATGCGTCGCGTGCACGCCCGAAACATCCACGCCCGCCGCCGCCAAGCTGGCTTTCAGGCTGTCGGCGAAGGGATCGTAGCCGACGCGCCCTACCATGCGAACCCGCGCGTTGCGAGCCAGTTTGCCCGCCGCGCACGCCTGATTCGCGCCTTTTCCGCCAGGAATCATGCGGAAATCGTGACCGAGCGCGGTCTCTCCCGGCGCGGGCAACCGCTCCACTTGAACGACAAAATCCATGTTCAGGCTGCCGGTGACGGCAAGGGTGGTGGTAGCAGGAGGCACGCTTTGTATTCTATGCGCAAGCGCATTAGTGTGGTGGGGCGGACCCCCTGGGCACCTCCGGAAATGGGGGCCGACCCCCAGGTCGGCCTGTTGGTGGCCTTGCCTGCGTCTCCCGGAAGCTGGTCCAGGTGGACCCGCGCGGATCCTGGGGGTCCGCCCCGCCGGGAATCAGCTGGCACATAGAAGCGCCAGTTCCAAGGCTTCCTCTGAAACGATCGCTGTATGTGGAGGACGGACGAAGGCGCCATTATGAAGCGGCGCACCAGACGATTTTGCACCGCCCGGCAATGCGATGGGGCTTGCCTGGAGGAAGTCTACTCGCCGAGATTGATGCCGAAGTTCTTGAGCTCCTCGGCGTAGTACCGCTTGTGCAGCAGATCCCACTCCTCGGTGCCGTCCAGCACCTCGCGTTTCAGCGTGCGGATCTTGTCGCGGGCTGCCTTCTCGGCCTTCTCTTCGTTCTGGAGCAGACTCGACATCAAACGCACAATCTCAAGCCGCAGATCGTTTTCGTTGCGGCGGATCCGGCAATCGTGGGATTTCTTCAGGGCTATGAGCAGCTTGTGCGAGATCTCGTTCACCTTGTCGCGGCTGAGCTTCATCGCGTCGCCGGTGTCGCGCCCTGAAGCTTTGACGATCTTCCGTTGCTGAACCAACTGGTTCTTGATGCGCCGGAACATCTCCGAGTAGCTGATGGCGTTGTTCGCCATGTAGACGCTGTACTCTTCGAGGATCGTTCTCACCTCGTCGTTCAGCTTGTCCTCGACCATCATCTCGTCCATGATCACGCCCACGAAGACTTCGCCTACGGCGGAGCGATCGGCGATCTCAATCATATTGGCGGGAAGCCTTGCGGCCATCTGCCTTCCGAGGTACGCGACGAACTCTTTGGCCAGCAGCATTTGAAGGTTTGGAGGATCTATACGGTAGTCCCCACTACCAGTCTAGGGAAGCAGCGAAACAAGTGTCAAAAAAACAACGCGCTCCGGATGCTCAATGAACGCCGCCGCCGCCATGGTTTCGAAGAAACTCCGTGTCGATGGGCTTCCTTCCGCGAACGCCCTCTTCGAGTCCGTGCCAGTGCCCGATCCGGGCTTCGCCGAGGCGCCAGCAAAGCAGGACTTCTTCGCCGTGATAGGTGGTTGGGAAATCCACCAGTCCGGTGTCAAGGTCTTTCACCTGCACGCCCAACTCCGTGATGGCCTCGATGGCTTCCTTCAAGTGCTTCGCGCCTTCTTCGCGGGATTGCTGGAGCAGCCGGGCCTTCGGAATATCCACGACGATGCCGCCCATGACCTGGACGCGCTGCTGCAGAGTTGAGATCCCCTGGTCCGCCTCCTCATACACCATTCGCGCGTGAATGGCCAGCCTCAGCAGGCGCTCCACTTCCGGCAGCAACCGGGTAGCCTGTTCGTGGGAGAAATACCTGGGCATGTTTCGTGCGGCTCCGACGGCACCGCAGGATATGCAGAATATCAGATGCCGCTGACTTGCACCGCAATCGAGCGGCTGCGCGGGCCGTCAAACTCGGCCAGAATAATGCTCTGCCACGTGCCGAGCAGCACCGAACCGTTCCTGACCTGGAGAAGAAGCGTCTGGCCGAAGACGCTGCCCTTCAGATGCGAGTCCGCGTTCTTCCGCTCGCAATCCGAGAACGCCGGATCGTTGTGCTTGTAGTAAACTTTGCGATCAACCACCGTACTGATGAAGTTCTGGAAGTCCTCGAGCAATGCTTCCTGCCACTCGCCGAGAGCGAGACCTGTCGTCGTATGCAACGACTGCAGGTGCACCAGGCCATCGGAGATTCCACTGCGGCGGACGATTTCCTTAATGCGCTCCGTGACGTTCAGCAATTGGCTGCGCTCGGCGGTGATGAAGTCCAGGACGCGGCTCTGGATCCGGAATCCAGTCGCGGCATGCGCGGCGGGAGCAGCCGCGCGCGGGCTGTCAATAGGAAGGGTGCTCATAAACCAGGAATTGCCTCCTGTTCTTATTGATCCTTCATATTGCACTATGGTTTCAAGAGACCGGCACGGAGCGTGTGCTATACTTCGCCGCACTCGCGCGCCGAACGGAGACTCCCCCAAATGAAACGGTAATTCCGAAAAGGAGCAGCGGCCCCCTGGCCGGCCTCCTTTCAGCGCGAATCGCCCGGCGCTTTGCCCACTACATCAGATGTGACGTTCGACGGATTGCGACTGCAGCGCTGGTGGTTGAACACAGCAAGGGCCACCGGAGGCACCCGCGGACCTGAGGTCCGCCCTGCCATGAAGTGACGGATTCGCTATCGTGCGATATGCTGCATGGCAGTGAACATCATCGTCCCCAGGCGGCTGCCCCGCAACCGTCAAGCTATCCTACTATTACCGCTTTTTCTCCAGATTGGGTGGGGCCAGGCTGCTCCCGCGAATTGGAAAGGAACCTTGCGCGATGCCGCGGGCGGGCCCGTGTCCGGCGCGAGAATAGAGCTCCATCCGTTCGCGAAAGACGCGGCGAAAGACCTCGCTGCGCGCACGGGCCACGAAGGGTCGTTCGAGTTTCGAGAAGTCCCCGCGGGCAAGTACGCCGTCAACGTGCAATGGAGCGGCGGATCGGGTTCGGTTGCGGGAGTGGTGGAGTTCGCCGCCGGCGCCCAGATGCAGCAGAGCCTGCGTTTGACCGCGTCGGGCGGCGTGCTGCTGCAAGCCGGCTCTCAATCCACGGGCGGCGAGCAACTCACCGGCAAGCAGGTCTCGGCGCTGCCTTTGAACAAGCGCGACTTCAGTCAGCTTCTGCTTCAAGCCGCCGGCACGCAGACCGACACCAACGGCGCGGCGAACTTCACCCAGCAGTTCACGGTGAACGGCCAGCGCGGGACGGCAACCGTTTTCTCGATGGATGGGGTGGACACCACCGATCCGGAGATGGGCGGCGCGACGTTTTCGAACTTCAACGTCGACGCGATTCAGGAAGTGAACTCCAGCTCCGGCGTCATGCCTGCCGACATCGGCCACGGCGCCGCCGGTTTTACCGCCATTACGACCAAGTCTGGAACAAACGACCTGCATGGCAGCCTGTTCGAATTCGTGCGCAATGCCGCCTTCGACGCGCGCAATTTTTTCGACCGCCGCTCGATCGCTCAGCCGGGCCGCATTCCGCCCTTCGCGCGGAATGAATTCGGCGTGGCCAACGGGGGTCCCGTCGTGTTGCCTGGCTATGATGGCCGCAACCGGACGTTCTACTTCGCCCAATACCAAGGCTTCCGCCAAGTGCTCGGAACCACGCAAGTGCTGCCCGTCCCAACTGCCGACGAGCGCCGCGGCATCGACACGACTGCCTTCGCCGGCGACACGTTGCTCGTGCCCGTGAGCCCCAAGGTGGCCTCCGTACTGGCCGCCTATCCGCTGCCGAACGATCCGCAGGGCTCTTACGGCGCGCGTACTTATGCAATTTCGTCCAAAGTGCGGACCGACACCGACCAGTTCTCCGTGCGTCTCGATCACAAATACTCGGACAAGCTGGCGCTGTTCGCCCGCTTCAATATGAACAACGTCGACGGCCCGCTCACGAATCCAAGCCAGACGGCCATCGATCCCTCGTTCTCCATTCCCTTTTCCGACCGTCAGAGGAACGCCGGATTCTCGGCCACGTGGACGCCGTCGGCGCGGTTTACCGCTGTCACCACGCTGGGCTATATCCGCTCGACACCGGCATTCTCCGCGCATAACCAGACCCAGGCGGGACTGACTTTCGCCGACGGCGCATATGAGCCGTTCAACTCGGCGGCCGGCTCGATCATGGGCGCTTTCGGCAATCTCTTCCAGGCCCGGCAGGACCTCACGTGGATCCGGGGCAAGCACACCTGGCAGGCCGGTTTCGAAGCGCGCGTGAATCTCGACACCACCATCTTCGGCATCTCCCCCAACGGACTCTATACTTTCGGCGGCGGAGCGGCCTACTCGCCGGTCGCGATTCGCTCTCTGAGCGGAGCGCACAACATCGACGTGGGCGACGCTCTCCCGGATTCGCTGACGGGCTTCCTCACGGCGACCCCGTTTTCCTACGCGGTCGCGGCGGCGCCGCCCATGTTCGCGCAAGGCGACATGATGGGCGAGGCGGCCGTGCATCGCGAAGCGGTAAACGTCTACTTCCGCGACACCTGGAAGATCTCGCCGACCTTCAGCCTGAGCTATGGACTTCGCTACGAGGTGAACTCGCGTATTCACGAGGCGCATCACCTCGCCTCGGGCACGTTCTTCGACCAGTCGGGCGCGCACTTCCTGGTGGATCCGGATCCACACTACAACATGGATTGGAACGGCTGGGGACCGCGCCTGGCGTTCGACTGGAAACTCGACAGCAAAACGATCTTCCGCGCCGGCGGCTCGATTACGACCCTGTTGCCCAATCTGTGGCAGCAGAACATGGTGACCGGCGGACTGCCGTTCGTGGCGTCGCTTTACGAATCCGCCGCGCGCGGCGCGCCCGTTTCGTTCAGTTCCACGCCCCAGTCCATCGCGCTTCCTGGAGCGTACACGCCCGCGGGTCAGCTCATCTATGCCAGCGGGAATTCGATGGACGTCGCGCCCAATACCGAGATGGACATCAATCGCTTCGACCGCGACCTGGCGGCGCTTAGCCCCGACAAGCAGGTCCGCGCCGTGAGCACTTACGGGATGGCCAGGAATACCGTCAACGGCTACGTCGGAAGCTATACGGCGGGCTTCGAGCGGAGCATGGGCGACGTGACGGTCAATGCGTCCTACGTCGGGACCGTGGGCGTGAAGCTGGCGCGCATCGATTTCCCGAACGGTTATGGCGGAGCCGATCCGTCGGTTGCCAGGTACACCCAGTTCGACGCATCGGGCAAAGTCGCCGGCGGTTTCGGCCCCATTTACATCACGGCCAACGATTCGCACTCCACTTACCATTCGTTGCAGGTCTCCGCATCCAAGACCTCGCTGCGTTACGGACTGGGGTTCCAGGCGAGCTATACCTTTTCCAAGTCGCTTGACGATACCAGCGCGGTGCTCGGCGGCTTCGTCTCTTCCGCTTCGGGCACGGTGCTGCAATCTTCGCCGCAGAATCCGTTCAATATCGGCGCGGAGAAGGGGCCGTCGACCTTCGATGCGACGCACTCGTTCTCGTTCAACGCCGTGCAGGACCTCGCCGTCGGCCGCGTGCCGCTGCTGCGCCTTCTGGGCAAGCGCTTCACCGGCGGCTGGTCTTTACTGGGCGTCGGCTCGCTATCGACCGGCTCACCCTTCTCCGTGATGTCCGGGATTCAGCAGACCGGCGTGGGCTCGAATGGCGCGGACCGTCCCGATCAGATCGGCACGCCCACGCTCTCCACGTCGCGAACCGTGCGCGAAGATTACTTCGGGCTGGGCTCGAACAACGCCTCGTACTTCTCGATTCCGATCGACGTCGCCGGCGGCACAGGTCCCAACCAGGGCCGTTTCGGGACGCTCGGACGAAATACGTTCCGCGGTCCCGGCTTCCACAACTTCGACATGTCGCTCATCAAGAACACGCCGATCGGGTCGTCGTCGAACCCGGAGCGCGCCGTATTGCAGTTCCGGGCCGAGGTGTTCAACGTCTTCAACCTGGTGAATTTCGGCCTGCCGAACAACGTGCTGCTGGGGCCCGGCTTCGGGCTGATCAGCCGCACCTCCGGCAATTCGCGCCAGATCCAGCTCTCGCTGAAGGTCTTGTTCTGAATCTACAGTTGAGCGGGGCAGTCCCGGAGCCAGCAGGCGGGCGCAAATGCCGAGACGCCAGAGGACCGGATATGATGCTCTTGTGCTCTTTAACAAAACATATGCTGTCCTCGGATTGCTGGCCCTGGCGATGCTCGTCCCGGTGAAAGCTCAGGAGAAGACGGGGCCGGTGCGCCTGGCCGTCGCGGGTCTGGTCCACGGCCACGTAGACGGATTTCTCCGCGCAGCCAAAGGCCGCCCGGAGATACAGATCGTCGGCCTTTCCGATCCCGACGCTGCGCTGCGCCACAAGTACGCAGCCAAGTTCGGCCTGCCCGAATCCATCTTCTACCCCAATCTCCGGACGATGCTCGAAGAGTCGAAGCCCGAGGCCGTGGCGTCGTTTACCAGCACCTTCGATCACCCGGCTGTCGTCGAAGCGTGCTCCCGGCGAGGAGTTCACGTGATGATGGAAAAGCCGCTGGCCGTGGACATGGCCGGCGCCCGCTCCATCGAGCGTGCGGCGAAGCAGGGCGGCATCCAGGTGATCGTGAACTACGAGACCACCTGGTACCGCAGCCACGCCGCGATGTGGCAGATCCTCAAGCAGCAGGCGGCCGCCGGAGAGATCCGCAAGATGGTGGCCATGGACGGTCACGAAGGGCCGAAGGAGATCGGCGTTGGCCCCGAGTTCCTCGGCTGGCTGACCGATCCCGCGAAGAACGGCGCGGGCGCGCTGTTCGACTTCGGCTGCTACGGCGCAAACCTGATGACGTGGTTGATGGACAATCAGAGGCCCATCGCCGTGACGGCTATGACGCTGCACATCAAGCCTCAGATCTATCCGAAGGTCGACGACGACGCGACCATCCTCGTCGAATACCCGAAGGCGCAGGGTATCATCCAGGGATCGTGGAACTGGCCGTTCGGACGCAAGGATTTCGAAGTCTACGCTGAGAAGGGCTACGCGAATGCGGTGGGTGGCGGAATCCTGAAAGTGCGCCTGCCGGGCATGGCGCAGGAAGAAGTCCGCACTCCGCCGGAACTGCCGGAGATGGAGCGCGACTCGATCTCGTACCTGGCGGCCGTGGTGCGCGGGAAACTGAAGCCCGCCGGGCTTTCGTCGCTCGAAAACAATCTGATCGTGACCGAGATTCTCTCGGCCGCGCGCGAGTCGGCGGCCACGGGCAAGCGCGTGACGCTGCGCTGAAGAGCGTGCGTGAATCGATCGCCAGTTCGTCTGCGTGTGGTTGGCCGGATTGAGACCGTGGCGGATTGCGAGCCGCCTGGGGGCGGGTCGATCTACGCCAGCGCGGTCTTTCGACATCCGGCTCACCGAGGCGCAGGACCGCCGCATGGAGATCGCAAGACCGGTCGCGCGCTGTACCCCCGGAATGCACTTCGGATTCGAAACGCTCCATGGCTGGTTCGCAGGCGAGGATAACCGAGGCGGCGCCTCCGGGCAGCATCCCGGCTCAGATCGCGCGGGACTCCGCCAATTTTACCTGCCGAGCGAAAGAGCAGCGCGAAAACCAGAGAGCCTCAACCCGGTGCGTCTCAGTCCGACAGCGTCCAGTTCGCGATCGTTGCCCGGCTGCCGTCGGAATAGGTGATCGTTCCCGTGCCCGATTGATCGAGAGAGCCGGTGGCCAGCGCCTCGCCCGTGCTTACTTGGATAACGGTCAGGCGCAGAGTGCGGCTCTGGTCGTCGATCACCGAAACCTGAAACTTCATGTCGTGCGCGGTATCGGTGAGGGTCCAACCGGTCGGAGTCGGCGGAAAGAGCGTGAACGAGGCGGCGCCGCCGCTGACCGAGATCGAGGAGTAGGCCGTGCCGCCCTGAACGACAAACGTCGACGGCGTCGGGTTAGTCAGCGTAAGCGATCCGAGCGGCCCGGTAAAACTGGACCCTGTGCCTGTGAAGTTGATGCCGCCGCCCGCGGTCTGGAATAGGGTCAGCGGCGTCACGGTGCCGATGGCGATTCCGAGCGCGGGGAAATCCTGCTCGATCGCACCCACGCATTGCAGGGTCGGGTCTGAGCTGATGCTGCAGGACAGCCCCAGGTTCACCGGCAACTGTGAGCCAGTCGCCGGTGTGAACGTACCCAATCCGTTTACTTGTGCGCCCGAATCGCCTATCGTCAGAGCCATGTTGAGTGCCATGGCGCCGATCTTCGTTCCATTGGAGCCGAAGTAGGTGGCGGTCTCCGTAAGTACGCTGCTGTTGCCCGTTGTGTTCCCTCCGCCAGTGACATCGGCAACTATGTACGGCTGCGTGCAGTTGGAGTCGTAATAGATGGTGAGCGGGTAGATCGACTGCCCCTGGTAGACGTATGTCGCGGTCGTGCCGGTCTGCATGCTGCCACTGCCGGAAAGTTGCTGGCACTTTAAATTCGATCCATCGGTGTTGAACAGGACATCGACCTGACTCTGCAGCACGTTGGACGCCTGGCCGATGGCGAGCCCCGTCTGCACCAGCGCGCGTTGCGACACTGCCTTGACGTCGGTCGAGATCTTGGCGAGCGCCGGGACGCTGGTGATAACCCGGCCCTGGGCGCGAATTCCCAGCGCGGCGATCTGCCCGGCGGAGGGCACATCGAATTCAATGACGCCCCGCTTGCCGGCAGTTTGCGGGTAGCCCAAATTGGCGTCGGTGAGCATGAATGAAGTGTGGCCCATGGCCGGGAGGCTGATGGACTGGGTGGTCAGCACGTTGCCAGAATCGTCGCGCACCGTGACGGGTACGCTCGCGGCTTGGGCGGTGGTGTTGGCGACGGCGAGTCCTGTGGACACGCCTCCGGTGTTGTCGAACGCGAGGACGAAACTTGACGGGGTGCGGGTTTCAAGCGGCACGACCGCCTCCTGCCCCGAGGGGTTGTAGCGGAAGACTGCGAAACCGCTCACCAGGCCGGCGGTGACCAGTTGCGCTGATCCGGTCAGCGCGGGACCAGAGTCCGGGCTCTGGGTGACGACCGTCATTGTCGCGCCGGCGGCAAGGGTCCAGCCAACGGTAGCTGTCGTCAAGTTCGTGCCCGTCTGCGGGAAAGCCACTGGCAGTGTGAGCGCCGCGCCCTGGTCGTCGAAGAAATTCAGTTTGATTGTGGCTGAGGAAGTGCCAGCGTTGACTAGAGTCAGCGTGGTCATCCAGCCGCCGCCGCTGGCGAGATGGGCGAACGTGCCGCCCCCCGCCGCAACGCTCGCGAGCAGAGGGAGAGTCGTGAGCGCGCCCGAGTTAGTGCGCAAGCCGAGCACGCCGATCCGGCCTCCGGCAGGGGCGTCAAACTCCACTGTGCCGCGCTTGCCCGCGACCTCGGGGAAGCCCTGCGCCGCGTCGGTCAGCATGAACGAATTGTGGCCGCCTGCGTCGAGCGGAATCGACGCTATTGCCGTGGAGATCTTCGCGCCGGTGTCATCGCGCACCACCACGTTGACGCTGGCGCGGGTGGTCGCGAGATTCGCGATCGCGAGGCCCGTGCCGACGGTACCGGTGTCGTCGAACGAAAGCAGATACGACGACGCGTTGCGCGTCTCCAGCGGGACGACAGCCTGCTGGTTGGTGGGTGTGTACTTGAAGATCGCAAAGCCATCGACAAGTCCGCCGGTAAGCAGCTGCGCCGAGCCGGTAATGCTCGCCTGCGCGAGCGGGCCCGTGGTATCGATGAGGAGCGATGCGTTGGGGGCGAGGGTCTCGTCGAGAGTGGACTCGAGCGACGATCCTGCGGCGGGTAATTGGGGGAAGGTGAACGTGAGCGGCGAAGCAGAGCCATTGTTCGAATAGAAGTTCAGAAGCGCCTCGCCCTGCGAAGTGCCAAGGTTAACCAAGGTGAGCGTGGTGTCCCAACCACCCGCCGACGCAATTTGGGTGAATAAGCCGGCGAGCGACAGGCTGGAGGCCGAAGCGGCCGGTTGAGCGGTCGTGAACGCGGGGAGGGGAGTGGCGAGGAGATTCTGTCTGCCGTCAGCGCGCCTGGCCAGACGCGCGAGAGCGGTCCAGGCGGTGGGTTGACCAGCGCCTGAAGAAGTGGCGCGATAGCCTGCGCTGGCGCCAGGATTGCCCGTCTGGCCGAAGGCAGCTTGCCCGCAGAGCAACACGGACAGAACGAGCAAATGATCCAGGAGTTGGCGAGTCGTCATGTTAACCTTCCACAGTGTGAAGCAATTCCCGGAGGGAAAAATGACTCACTCCGGACCCGGAGCAATCCAGGACTGATCCGGTTGGCCGTGAGCCTCCTCCTCCGTCCAAATCGAAATACCACTTGAGCCGAAAGAAAACGAAGAGAGCGCCGGGCAGGACCCGGCACCCGCTTGTGGCTCGGACCAGGGCGGGAGCAATTCTGTGAAACTGCCACAGTTCGACATGTGGCCATTCTGGACATCGATCCGGAAACCTCGGATCCGAGCGGATTAGGATTACTGTAACGCAGACTTGAAGCCGTTACCATCTCTCAGGCAAAAGAACGTGGGACGCGCCTCGAAGAATGCCTGGAAAGCTCGAACTCTCGAACGCCTTGTCGGGCTACCTCCCCCCGCACTCGTGCGGCGCGACGCAGAGTTTCGTGAAGGTAATGCGTTGCCCGTCTCTACCGAAGACCTGGAAGTCTCCGCCTGAATTCTCCTCGACTCCTGGTAAGTCATGCCGCGGAATGGTCACCGGCGCCCGCCCCCGGAGATGGCGCCCGACAGATTCCTCGCCGACCGTTATCGTGGCAGGCCACCCAAGGCATCCGGTGATGCCTGAACCAATCAGCAGGCGGGTGCCCAAGCCCGCACAAAGCACCGCACGCCATTTCTCGCGCTCGCGCTGGTGAGTGAAGCCTCATGCTGCGGTATGCGCGCCAGGGTCAGAGCCGACCAATCCACCAGGTGCAGGAGTTTGAGTCCATTGATTGAGCTGACTATGTCCTATTCGACTGGCGCCCTTTGATCGTCAGCGAACGGAATTTGGTCTGACCTCACGTTGGACCGCTCACTCGCAGCCGTGCGGGATCCGGATCGCGCGGACGCGGAAACTGGCCCACGACGCACCGCTTTGCGAGCCGGGCGTGCCGCCGGAGCCGCGGTCTACTCGGGAGCGGGAGGACTTTCGATCCCGATTTCAGGCTCGACGTGAACCGGGACGTTGACGGAAGCCGCGATGAAACAGTGGCGGTGCGCCTCGTGATGCAGCGCCTGGGCTCGAACAGGATCCGATTCCGCAGTGAGGGTGACTTTCGGCCGGAGCGTCGCTTCGGTGAAAGCGCCCGAGCCATCCGGGTTCACGGCCATCACCCCGCTCGCGTCGTCCCGATAACCTGTCACCACGACGCCTGCAACCGCGCACAGGTGCAGATACCAGAGCATGTGGCACGCGGAGAGGCTCGCCACCAGCAGTTCCTCCGGGTTGTAGCGCGCGGCATCTCCGTGGAAGGCGGGATCGGACGATCCAGGCAGGACCGGCTTCCCGGCGGTGCTGATGGTATGGTCGCGCCGGTATCCGGCATAGGTGCGGGTGCCGTCGCCGTCATTGCCGCTCCACGCGATCTGGACCTTGTACTCGTGACGCTCCACGACGTGCCTCCCCTCGAATGGATGAGCGCCAGCCAGGCTTGGAAGCATCGTTCTTCGGCTGAATTACCGCTGAGTCGAACGTCAGTTCTTAATCGAGAGTCCTCGAGGCGCAAGGGCCGCACAATGCGTACTTGCTTGAAGGAGCTCCTCGCCCACGACGCGCAGGGCGCGTCAAGTCACTTGCACTCGAAAACGAGCGCGTCGTTCACGATCTTCGCCCCAGGCGTCGTGACGATGGCGTAATCCAGGTGCTTCGTGCCCGGTGGAATGAGTTGCGAGGCGGACTTCGCGACCCCGTTCTCTTTCCATCGATGCGTGATCCGGAGCGGCGAGGAACCCGGCTCGCCGGCCGTCTCCACGGCCATGCGGAAGTCGTCCAGGGCGAGCCCCCGCAAGCTGTACCGCAGGTACACTTCTTTGGCGCCGCCCGTCTCCACGTGCCGGTCGACCTCGGGCCACAGCAGCGTCCGGTCGATGACCATGCCGTCTTTCCAAACCAGCTTCGGATCGTACTCCCAGATGGTCTGGAACGGTCCATCGGGCGACTGGCTCCAGGCGATGGATGCCGCGGCATGCTCCGAGGCGAGCGGCTGCACCTGGCGCACCTCGGCGGTGAACTTGTCGGGCGCGAGGCCGTTACTCAGGTCGAGAAACCGCCCACCGGCGTCGAAACCCGTGAGCGGCTTGCCATCTGGTGAGGTGAGGCGGAAAACAAACCCGGCCGGTTGATCGCCGGCAGGGATCCAATAGCCCTGCCCGGCTTTGTCCCCTTTTGCCTCGACGTAGCTTGCGCCCGTGGCGTGTTGAGCGATCTTTCCCGCGTCGGCGGCTGGCACGGCCAGCGGAGTGCGCACTCGTGCTGCGCCCGATGAAAACGCCAGTTTGTTGCGGCCCGCTCTGAGTTCGGGCAGCGTGCGCGGATTGAGCTGGATTGATGTCCGCAGAAAGACGCTGCTCACAGTCGCACCAAGGCTCTTCGTGAGCCGCACCAGATAGCCGTACCGGCCGCTCACGGCCGTGCGGACGCCGTGCTCGGACCGGGTCAGCACAGCGGGGCTGGTCTTCCACACTTGCCGGTGCGGACCTTTGACAACGCCCGCGGCGACCCACGTGCGCCCCTCGTCGGTCGAGGTTTCCAGCGTCACGCTCTGACTTTCGGAGGCGAGCGTGGCGCCAATTTCAAACTCGGCCCCGATGATGACGTACGGGCTTTGCACGCGAAAGATCTGCTCCGCCGCGCCAGTCATGGGCGGATGATATTCGATGCGGCCGGTGCCCCACATTCGCTCGTCCTTCTGGCTGCGCGGGCCGTCGGGCGTGCGGATCTGATATTCGGCGATCTCCTGCGGAAACTCCTTCCATTCCTTCCCGTCGAATTTGTACGGCAGGTAGAACAGGCCAGCCTTCTCCGGGTGATAGTAGCGGATCAATCGCTCGCCGGGACGCAGGACGAAGTCCAGGCCGTGCCCCTGCGGAGCGCGTTCCATGGGGAACAAGTGGTTATCAGACTTGGTCGTGAACAACTCCGCCAGGCCGTCCATCGCGCCGGCGTTCACGTCCGCCGGATACCAGGGCTGGTCGACCTGCTTCGCATCCGCGTCTCTGGGTCCCTTCAGCTTCGAAAGGATGATGCCGCCATCGTTTTCGAGCTGATGGACGGAGGCGACCGGCGACTGTTTCGGGGGTCCATGCCCGGTCGTCGTGTAGCCCATCATGTCCGAGTCGTAGTGGTGATACGCGCCGTCGTAGTAAACCTCGGCCACGGTGTGGCCGGTGAGGAACCAAGCGCGCGCATCCTCGAACCCGCCCGCTCTCCAGGCCGCTTCGAGCACGGGCGCGATCTGGTAGCAGAGGCCGAAGCCGTAGCTGTTCATAAGCTTCAGCGGGTCGAGCACTTCGCCCATCGGTTCCTCATAAGCCCAGCCCGCGATGTGATACCAGAAGCCGGGCGGGACGAAGCGGCCGTCGGTGAGGAAGTAGCGCCAGATGGCTTCGGCGCGCTCGCGCGGCGTGCGGGCGACGGCCTGAGCGTAAATGCCCTCGGTCAGCCGGGTCAGATTGGAGGCGTCGGGCTGGCCCTTGAGCAGGACCTGAGGCGAGTAGACCTGCGCCTGCATTGACGTGGCGAGCACCAGCGACAGCATGACAGAGCGCATCTGAAACTCCGTTCGTTGTGGGGCGGCTCTCCAGAGCCGCGCGGGGCTTCCAAGCCCCGCTCCGGAAAAGCATGCGGGGCCTGGAGGCCCCGCGCGGTCGTGGACGACCGCCCCACTCAACAGCTACTCTTCAACGCCGCACCAGCGGCACACGAAGAGCAACAGCGCCTTCGCGGCGGCGACGGCCGAATCGAGATCGACGTACTCGTCGGCGGCGTGCGTGTTGCCGCCGTTCACGCCCCACAGCACTGCCGGTATCTTGAACTGGTGGAAAACGTACATGTCGCACGGCCCTTCGATCCCGGCCACCGGCGGCGGCGCGGACAGCACCTGAGCCGCGCAGGCGCTCAGTTCTTTCACCAACGCTTCCGACACCTCGATCGCCGAACCGGGCAACCAGCGGATGGGGAACTCCACGGTGGGCGGTTGTTCGAACAGATGCGGCGCGCCGGCGAGAAGGCTGTCGAACCAGGCCTGGAACTGGCGCTCAATGCCCTCCTGGCTCTCGCCGGGCATCGTCTGCCAGAAAAGTTCTACCTTGCACTCCTCGGGCACGGTCATCGGTTCGCTGCTGCCCCACGGAGCGGTGAATACCTTCATGACCGAGACGGGAACCGGGTCCGGACATGCGGCGTAGAGCGGGTGCGCCGGCGTCCGGCGGCGCTGCTCCGCGAAGGCGTGCACTCCACTCAGGAAGTATGTCAACTGGTCGATCACGCCGGCCGGGAACTTGCCCTTGGCGAGGACGCCTCCTTCGGAGCGGAACGTGATGTCCACGGTGCGCCCGCCGCGCTGCGCGGCGCAGATGCGCAGGGACGAGGGCTCGCCGATCACCGCCGCGTCGGCCAGGTAGCCGCGCACGCGTCCGGCGATGGTCCCGTTGACGCCGCCGAACTCTTCGTCCACTACGGATTCCACGGTCAGGTCGCCCTGCAGACGGATGCCCAGGTTGGTGAGGGCTTCGGCGATGAACAGGTTCGTCGCAACGCCGGCCTTCATGTCGTTCGATCCACGGCCATAGAGGCGGTTGCCTTCCACCTCGCCGCCGAAGGCGTCGCGGGTCCAGGGCTGCGTGCCGCGCGGCACCGTGTCGATGTGGCCGGAGAGAATCAGCGACCGGCCGTTGCCGGTCCCCTGACGGCGCGCGCCCAAGTTGGGACGGCCGGCATACTCGCGCCCCTCCGGCGCATACATCGGATGTTCGAGGAGTCTCGGCACGTCGGCGAGCTCATAAATCTCGGGTTGCCAGCCCGCGGCCAACAGGACTTCGGCCGCATAGCTTTGACAGATGGCCTCGTCGCCGTGTGGCGGCATATTCTCCGAGCGGCGCCGGACGAGATCGCCAATCAGCGTGACCAGACGCTCGCGGTTGCTGTCCACGTAGTCAATCAGACGTTGTTCAAGTTCAGATGTCATTGTTCAGTTCGCTTCGGAAAGGCTGCTTAAAGATTGCGGCGCGACGCGGAATCCCCGCGTCAGAATGGCAAGATAGACCACTCCCAGCCCGAGCCAGCAGAAGCCGGCGAGCTGGGCCTTCCAGCTCAGGTTGAGCCAGATGTACGTACAGACGCCGGCGCCCGCCAGCGGGAAGAACAGACTCGTCACCAGCGCGAACCCATGCCGCTCGTGCTGGCGCAGATAGAAGTGGCGGATGACGCTCAGGTTGACCAGAATGAAGCCGACGAAGGCTCCGAAGTTCAACAGCTCGACGACGAGTTGAAAGCGCAACAGGAGCGAGCCGGCCAGCGAGACGGCGCCCATCACGTAGATACCGCGCACGGGCGTCGAGTACTTCGGATCGATGTGCGCGAAGACGCGGCGCGAGATGACGCCATCGCGCCCCATGCCATACAACAGCCGCGACGCGCCGGCCTGTCCGGTGAGGGCGCTGCCCACGCATGCCACCAGCAGAATGAACGTGATGAAGCCCATCATCCACGCTCCTCCGGCCACGCGGCCGATGTCGAGGATCACAGTCTCGGGATCCTGGTACGAGCGGAAATCCGGCCAGACGAGCGCCGCCATGTATACGGTGACGACGCACAGCGCGGTCTGGATGACGCAGACCAGCACGGTGGCGATGCTGATGTCGCGTTCGGGCCGGATGGTATCTTCGGCGAGCGTCGATATGGCGTCGAAGCCGATGTAGGAAAGGCTCGCGATGGCCGCTCCCAACAGCAGCGGCTTCACGCCAAACTCGCCCGGACGATAGAACCCTTGCATCTGAAGCAAGCCGCCCCAGCCGTGATGCACGACGACCCAGTGCGCGGCGAGCACGACGAACAGGGCGGCGCAGAAGCTCATCAGCGCCATCATCACGTTGCCCGCTTGCGCGGTAACCCGGATGCCGCGCACGTTGATCAGCGTGATGAGCAGCGTAAAGAGCACGGCCCAGACTGCGTACGGCACCTGCGGAACGATGCGGTTGGCCGTCAGCGCTCCGTAGACGACGCTCAACAAGGGGATCAGGAAGTAATCGAGAATCATCGCCCAGCCCGCGAGGAAACCGATGTGCGGGTTCAGCGCGTTCTGTACGTAAGTGTACGTCGATCCGGCAGAGGGAAACGCGCCCGACATCTTGCCGTAGCTGGCGGCGGTGAAAAGCATCGCGACCATCGCCACCAGGTAGGCTAGCGCGGCGTGGCCGTGCGAGGTCTGCTGCACGATGCCATAGACCGGATACGGCGCAGTCGGACCGAGCAGCACCAGGCCGTAAAGGATGAGATCGCGGCGGGTCAGAATGCGCTTCAGGGCTGGCTTGGTTTCAGTCACGCTGCTGTCATTCTCCTGGAATGCCCGCGATCACGGGGTGGTCCCCCATGTCGAGCCAGTCGAAGGCCTGGTTGTCGAGGGCGATGCCGTTCGCTTGCGCGTATTGGTTGCGCGCCGCGCGGATCGCCTCGACCCACTGGCCGAAAGGCAGCGCGACTTCGCGCTGCACCAGATAGCTCATATCCGCGGTGCGATCGGGCACGTGGTCTTTCACGTCGTCCAGGTCGTGGAGGAACGTGCGCCCGTTGGCCTTCAAGACGCGTGGGAACCAGCTCTTCTCCCAGGTCGCAGTCGCGTCGCGCAGCGCCGCGTTGCGCTGCTGGCGGATCAGCCTTGCGAGTTGCAGCGCGCGGTCGAGCGACTCGACGGCCTGCTTCGCGTCTTTCTCAGCAGCGGCTTTCCGCGCGCCGTCGAGCAGGTAGTTGATCCGTCCAATGTCGCGCAGCATTTCCAGATTCTGGCGGTAGAGCTGGGCGATGGAGACATACACCTCAAGGTTGTAGCGGTTGAAGCTCACGCTGCGCAGATTCTCGTGCAAAAGGCCCAAAAGTTCGTCGTTTTCGGCCAAAAAAGTGGCAGAAAGGTCGAGTTTTCGCGCGTTTTTGCGCGTCCAGGAGGCGTCAAATTGCAGATCGGGGCCCGGCGCGGGGGGCAGTTCGATCTCCTGGTCCTTCACTGGCTGCTTCGGATTGAAGATGCCCGCCGAGTAGCCGAAGATCGGCTTGCGCGCCGACGGGCCCCACTCCCAACTGTCGAGCCAGAAGTGCGATTGCTGGCTCATGAGCTGGTAGGCGCGGTCCATGTTCACGGCAGTGTCGCCGTAGAACAGGCGGTAGAAAGACGAGGCGGATTCGGGAAGCGAAGGCGAACCAGGATGCCAGGCCGCCGCGGTGATGGTGGCGTAGCCGAGCCAGAACGTCTCGGTGTGCAGCCCCATGTCGGCCCATCCCGCTACGACCGCGCCCAGCAGATCGGCCTGGCTCCGCGCGGGCTGGAAGGAGATCTCGCGGAACCCGTCCGCGAGGCGGTCAATCTGCGAAGGCACTGGGTGCAGGCGGCGCTCGTTCGGGAGGCTGAAATAATCGGGGAAAAAGCGCGCCTCCCCGCCCTGCGTCGAGGTGTAGATCATCTGCCGGATGCCGCGCTTGCGGAAAACCGGGTCGAAGTCCGGGCCGTATACTTCGCCGTTGATCAGATGCACGGGCAGGGCTTCGATGTCGGCGGGCTTCAGCGGATACTCGCCCCAGAAGATCACCGTGCGCCCCTGCTCGTGGAGCGGGTTGGCCACAGTTGCGACGAACTGGGCCAGCAGTTTGCCAACGCTGCCCAGCGCCTCGGCCGCGGATTTCTCCCGGCACTGCGCGTTGTCGGCCAGACCGATGTAATAGGCCTCGTCGGTGGAGAGGTAGACGAACTTGCCACCCTTATTGGCGTCCACCAGGTCCTGAAACATGCCGGAGAGCAGCTTCACGGCTTCGGGATTGGTCGCACACAATTCGTAATTGCTGTCGGGGAACGAGCGGTATTTCGCGTACTCGGGATGCTTCAGGATGAAGGCGATGTGGCCTGGACCGTCGAGGTACGGAATCACCTGAACATGGTAGCGGAGCCCGTAATCGGTGAGCTCCTGGTATTCAGCGGGCGTCATGGCGTAGGGCTCGACCAGGGCGGGCGCGCTCTTGAACTGGAAATGGCCTTCGAGCTTGATCGAGATGCCGTTGATCTTGAAAAACGACGCCTGCCGCACGGCGCGTTTCAACTCGGGCAGCCGGTCGAGATGATGCGCATCGTCCCAGTAGATGTGCCGCAGCGGCAGGTCGGGCCAGTCGGTGATGCGGCCCAGCGGCAGGGAAAGAGCGCCATTGGGGGAAATGCCGGGCCGCAAAAGCTGCACCAGCGTCTGCACGCCATAGAACAGCCCCTCCGAGGCGTTGGCGGTGATAGTAACGCCCGCTGGAGACGATTCCAGCCGGTAGGCTTGATCCGCAATGGCGCGTTTGTCGGCGCCTGTGGCCTTGCCGGGTGTCACGCTGCCGGGTTGAATCTCCAGCCGGACTGGAGTACCGGAGTTGGCCGGCGCGTTCAAGCCGAAGCGTTCCTTCAGCAGGTCGCGGAGGCTTTCCAGGGCGATGTCGCCGGAATTGACGCCCGGGCCTGCCTGGAGCGACCACTCTGGGCCGAAGCGCAGATCCGGGCCGGGCTGCAGTTCCACGTCTTGCGGTTCGGGGATGACGGTGTAACCGGAAGCCGCGAGTTTCGAGAGCGTCTGGGCCTGCAGGCCCAAGCCGAAAAGAAGAGCAAACGCCAATGATTTCATCGACATTCGAGAGACTCCGTAAGGCTGGCGGCGTCGAGGCGTGGGGAGATCTTGCTGAAAACTAGCCGGCCAGGGGGCCGGCCGCGGACCTGGGGGTCCGCCCCACCAAACGCGCCAACTGGGTGGAAACAGGCGGCCCGGCACGGGGTTCCCAGGTCGGGGAAGTCCGCAAAAACTCTAGCCGAACGGATTACTGAGCGGCTGATTTGCGAAAGATTGTATATCCTGGTCTTTCCATGCAACCACGCGGCAGTCAGCTTCGATTTTTTTCCCTTTCGCGTCTCGCGATTATCCTGATTGGGGCGCTCCGTTGCTCCGCTGGCGATCTCCTGACGCTCCCCGAGCACTTCCGTCCCGACCCGTTTGGCGGCATTGTCGAAGCTGACCGGTCGCCCGGCGCGGCGCCGGCGCGAGCCATTACTTTGGAGGGGGCACGAGCGTCTTTCGTTTCCTGTCACCTGCTTGCGATTATGCCTCAACCGGGTGATTATAGCTTGGATGCCGGCGCGTTTCCCGGTGCAAGCGGTCTGCAGGTGGAACTCTATCGCGAGTGGTTCCACTATCTGCCCAAGACGAAAAACTACTATCCCGACGCTCTGGTCCCGGTCGCTCCGCAGTATCGCTCGAAGCTGCCCGAACCCGACAATCGCATTGCGAACCAGACGGCGCAGGCGTTCTGGCTGGATATCTGGATTCCCGCTAACACTACTCCCGGAAGCTATCGAATGAAAGCTGTTTTGAACGCTGGCGGCATGCTCTCGGCGGTGCCGATCGAGGTGAAAGTGCTGGCCGCTCAGGTGCCTGCCGAGGATGTGGTGGCGATGGACCACAACACCTACGGGACATCGTGGCTGGCTACTGACTATCCGTCGCTGAGCCAGCGGGCCGGCGATAGCTTCTTCACGAGCGACCGGTATTTCGAGCTGATCCAGGCATTCCATCGGGTTTTCTACGAGAATCGCGGCGTCTTCCACCAGCTTGGCTACGGTCACGGCGGCAAGGTCGGCCCGGAGTTCGCTCCCCGGCTTGAAGGAACGGGCAAGGACAAGCACATCGCAGACTGGAGCCTTTACGACCGCCATTTCGGTCCCCTGTTCGACGGATCTGCCTTCGCAAAAACGCATCTTGGTCCTAGGCCGATTAAGTTAGTTTACCTTCCTATCAATCCGGAATGGCCAGCTTCTTTCTTGTGGTGGGGCGAACCCGGCTACGAAAGGGAGTTTGTGAACGTCGTTTCGGAGATGGAGCGCCACTTCCGGGAGAAGGGCTGGACCACCACCCGTTTCGAGATGTTTTTCAACCACAAGAAGCGTTACAAGGCCTTTCCGTGGGATGGCGACGAAGCGCGCTTCCCCGCCGACACGGCCTACATGCTGGAGTACAGCCGTCTGCTGAGACGCGCCGTGCCGCCAGGTTCGCCGGTGAAGTTCGTGTTCCGCGCCGACTCAAGCTGGACTCTGGACCGGCAGGTCCGTGAGCTGGCGGGAGTGGTGAACTTCTGGGTCTGCGGGCAGGGCGAACTGGCCTACCAGCCGGAGGTGGCCCGCACGCTCAAGCAGCGCGGCGACACCGTCTGGACCTACGGCGGGACGCCGGAGGTGACCGAGCCTTCCTCGCACATCACGCTGCAGGTGCTGCGGCCGTGGATGTGGGGCATCGACGGCTTTGTCCACTGGATGGCGACCGATCCGGGTCCTGACCCGTGGTTCCAGTTTGAGGGCGGCGGCGAGACGCTGGTTTATTCCGGCGACCGGTTTGGCATCGGCGCGCCCATCCCGTCCGTGCGCTTGAAATTGCAGCGCAACGCTGTGCAGGACATCACGCTGCTGAATGAGTTCCGCAAGACGCGCGCAATCGAGCAACTGCGCGCCGAGGCGGCGCGGCGGTTCAACGGCACAGAGCTGAAGGACTGGTGGAGTCCGCGACCGCCGTATGCCGACAAGGATCCGTTGGATCGCACGAACGCCGACGAGGGCATTCCGGAAGGCCCAAGGTTTCACGAGGCGCTCGACGCGGGCGCCTGGCAGAGGGTGAGAACGTATGTGCTCGAACTCGCTCGGCAAGAGCCTGCAGGAGATGCCAAATGAAAGCCGCAATCACGTTTCTGCTGGCGGCGAGCCCGCTGCTGATGGGGCAATCGATTGTGTCGAGCGAAGCTCGCGCGCAGGAGCTGGAGCGCGTGGCGAAAGCCGCGACGGCGATGGTGGACGGCGACGTCTGCCTGCGCATCGAGACCAAACGCTCGCGTGAGTTCCTGCAGAAGAACGACCCGCGCGACCCGTGGATCGCAAGCGACAACTTCGACGTCGATCACGCGCCCTTCATTCAAACCAAGAAGACTCTGATGCGCCTGGCCCGCTTGTGCCCGGAGGCCTGCGACGCGAACCTGTGGATGCCGGTGGAGGGAAATCCACCGCGCATTCAGATTCTGATCCGCAACGTTTACGAGATGAGTTCCTTCTGGAAGTGGGGCGATCTGCACCAGCCCATGCCGGAGGAGATGAGACGCGTGCTGGCGACGGGCGAGCGCGTGACGTTCCGCGGCAAGCGAGGCATGATCTCGGTGCTTGCGCCCGTCTACGACAGCCTCAACAACATCGTGGCCGTGGTGGAAGTGGTGAGCCAGGAGAAGCGGGATCTTCAGGAGAACGTAAAATGAAACGCAAAGTCGTAGCACTCGTCGCTAAACAATCTATCCGCTTGATGTCACTGCTCCTTCGAAAGTCATCCCGAAGAATTGCCGCTTGCGCGGCAATGGGTGCCGATCTGGAGATCGGCGCTCCCAGGGCGGGTCTCCTGGCGCTGGTTGTCTTCGCCGCGGCGGCTTTGGCTTCAGGCCAGACAAGCAAGAGCGCCGTCAGGAGCTACGAGGGGACGATCACGGTTCCCACCTACGAGCACTCCGGCCGCGAACTGGAGCCACCACTGTTTGCGAGTTCGACCGTTACCGGCATGTACCCGTTCACGACGTACCTGATGCCGTTTAAGGCGGACGGGCCGAAGCCCAAAACATATAAGGCCATCTTTGTTGAGAACGAATATTTGAAACTGACCTACATCCCCGAATTCGGCGCCCACATTTTTTCGCTCTACGACAAGCTGCGCGGGCGCGAGGTCTTCTACCGCAACGACGTCATCAAGCCGGCGCCGTACAATCCGCGCAACAGTTGGCCTCAATCGGGACTTGAGCTGACTGGTCCGCACGACCTGCATACGCTGACGCTGAACGGCGAGCCGTTCTGGGCCAATCGCGTGGTCCGCAACGCGGATGGCAGCGTGTCGCTAGTGCTCGGCGAAACCGATCCCGTGTATGGCATGGAAGTGAACCTGATCGCGACGCTGCACCCCGGCGTGGCGGCGTTGCAGATCGGCGTGCGGTGTTACAACCCTCGTCCGGCGCCGATGCCGCAAATGCTGTGGATCAACACCGCAATCAACGCGACGCCCAAGACACGATTCATCTATCCGATGACGCGCACGGTCGGCCACACGACCGCGGACATCGCCGACTGGCCGCTCTACAACGGCATCGATTACAGTTGGGACCGCAACAACACGCACATGCTGGGAGTGTTCGGCATCGACAGCTACGACAACTTTCAGGGCGCCTATCAGTTCGACCGCGACTACGGCATCTTCCGCTATGCCGATCGCCGCGTGGTGCAAGGCATGAAGATGTGGACGTTCGGCTATGGCGAAAGCGCCAAAGAGCACGAGCACGGATATACCGACAACGCGGGTCCGTACGTCGAACTGCAGAGCGGCCGGTATGTCTGGGACGGGCACTATGAGTGGGTCGCGCCGCATCAGACCGAGAGATGGGACGAGTGGTGGATGCCGGTGGCCGGCACCGGCGGCCTCACCACGCTGACGCGCGACGTCGCGCTCAATCTGGAAGTACCAAAAGCGGAAAGCGGCGAAGGCAAGCTCACTCTCGCCGTCACACGTCCGCTGACGGGCGCGGAGATTCGCGTGACGGCGCGCTCGGGCGAGCTGCTGCGCACCAAGGCGGATCTCGATCCGGCCAGGCCGTATCAGAAGGCATTCGCCTTGCGCGGCGACTCGTCCGCGATGGTGGTGAGCGTGACGGGCGGCGACGGCAAAACGCTGCTCGAATACCGCCGGCCCGACGCCGACCCGGGTCGCAAGGAGTACTCGCCCTTTACCCAACCGCTCGAACGCCCGCGCAAGAGCGTCGACCAGATGAGCGCCGAGGAACTCGCCATCGCCGCTGAGTACCGCATGAAGGAACTCGACGGCGCGGGCGCGACGGTGCTGCTCGAAAAGGCGCTGACGCTCGATCCAGGCTACTCACGGGCGCACCTGATGCTTGGCATCCAGGACTTCAAGAACGCGCGTTTCGAAAAAGCTGTGGCGCGACTTGAAAAGTCGCTGGAGCGCGATCCTTACTCGTACGCGAGCTACTACTACCTGGCAATGAGCCAGCTCGCGCTGGGCGAGGACGGCAAGGCAGAGAGGAACCTCTATTTCCTCGTGCCGGAGAGCGGCTTCTTCGGCGAGCGCGAATACAACCTGGGGCGGCTGGCGCTGCTACGCAAAGATCTCGACGACGCGGTGAGCCATCTGGAGCGCGCGCTTTCGGCGAATTCGACCGATCTGAACGCGCGGCTGACGCTGGCGCTTGTCTGCCGCTTGCGCGGCGACAAGGCGCGTGCTCTGCGGGAGCTCGACGAAGCCGGACGGGTGCAGCCGGACAGCCGCGTGATGCAGGCCGAGCGAACTTTCATCGACGCGAATCCCGCGGCGAAGGCGGAACTGCTGCGCCTGCTGGGGCGGCAAAGCCAGGAGGCGCTATCGACGTCGCTGTTTTATCGCGACCTGCTGCGTTGGGGCGACGCCGCGCATGTTCTTCAATTGGTGGAAGACAACAACGCCGACCCGTTCGGCACGACGCCCGAGTTCTATTACTCGCTGGCCTATTGCCAGCGCCGGGCCGGGGACGCTGGCGCGGCCGATGCTTCTCTAGTCAAGGCGCGGGCGTCGGCGGGCAAGATCGATCGCTTCCCCTTCCGGCCGGAGAGCGAAGCTCCGCTCGCGGAAGCGGTCAAGCTTGATCCAAATGACGGTGTGGCGCATTCCGCGCTGGCCTGTCTGCTGTACTTCCTGGGACGGCCCGCAGAGGCGATCGAACACTGGAAATTGGCCCTGGGGAAAGCCGCGCTCGCGGCCAACCCGTCGGACTTCTCTTCACACCGCGCGCTGGGACTGGCCTACGCCGAGCAGAACATGAGTGTGGACCTGGCGGCGGCGGAGTTGAAGCGCGCGGTCGAACTGAACCCCGCGCACGTCCGCACGCTGAACGACCTGAGCAATCTGTATGCGCGCGCCGGCCGTTTCGACGAGCAACTGGCGCTGCTCACGGCGGCCCTGGGGCGTTCACCCAAGGACGACGACCTGGCCGAGGGCGTGCTGACGGCGAACCTGATGATAGGTCACTACGACGCGGCTGAGCGCCTGATTCAGACGCATCCGTTCAGCCCGCGCCACCGCAGCTACGGACTGCGCGACAAATACCGCATGCTGCGCTATGCACAAGGCGCGACGGCCTTCAATGGCGGCGACTACGCAACGGCGATGCGGCAATTCGAGGCATCCACAAAGCCGCCCGTGTCGTTGGGCGTCGATGATTTCCAGGGTCAGGCTTCGCCGCGCCAGCAGTATTACCTCGGCCGGACGTACGAGGCGCTGGGCAAGACTTCCGAAGCGCGCGCGGCATTCGAGAAAGCGATTGCGGGCGTGGCGCAACTCTCGGGCGACCGCGATAGTTGGAGCAGCGAAAACTACTTCATGGTCCTGTCGCTTGAGCGACTGGGCCGCAATGGGGAAGCCACGAAACTGCAGAAGCACTTTGCTGATTTTGGGCGAGGCGAGGCCAATGACCCGCAGATGGAGCGAAGAGCCGAGGCGCGTTATCTGCTGGGTCTGGTGAACAAGCACGACGGCCACGCGGACGAGGCCCTGAAATCGATGCGGGGCGCGTTGGATGCACGGCCCGATCTGTTGCCCGCGCGTCTGGAGCTGCGCGGCGAAGCGCTGGATCCGCTGACGCCGAACAAGGTCAACTGAGGGGAGACAGGCCCATCATGCAACTGGCAAGCTGTGTTGTATTCCTGACCGCCGCGGGTCATTGCGGCGGCGCCGAACTGGTGCTGCCTTCGCTGTCGCTCGAACGCGACCGGCCGGTCGTCGCCGTGTTCCGGACCGCATTGCAGGCGACGGGCAAAGGCGAATTGGCGCTTGAATGGACGGACGTACTAGGGCGCGTGGTGGAGCGCCGGAAGATGCCCGTCGAGTTGACGGACGAGACCGAGATCCGCTTCCCGCTGGACCTGCGCCGCGCGGTGGCGATGGAGAACGAACTGCACGCGCATCTGTCGCTCGACGGCGTCAATGCAAAGGGCGAAAAGGCGCATCGCGAGGAAGACGCCTCGGTGCACTTCGTGGCCCGGCCGGGAGCGCGCCGCTGGAACGACTACGAGATCATGATGTGGCAGCCGCACACCACCGCACAGGCCGCGAAGTTGCGGACGCTGGGCATCAACGCCGGGCAATTCAATGGCCATAATCCCGCGCTGCCGGAGTTCCTGGTGAAGAACAACGTGCGTTGGTATGCGGAGAATCTGGCGACGGATTTCTATTCGGAATACCACCGCTTCCGGCCCGACCGGATTCAGCAATGGTCGTGGCTCCAGGCGAAAGCGCTGCTCAAGAAAGACCTCGATTCGAAAGAGGCTTTCAAACGTCATCCCAGCCTATCGGACCCACTGTGGCTCACCACGATTCACGACCGCCTGGTAGAGAGAACGCGGCTGCTGTCGCCCTACCGGCCGATCTTTTACAATCTGGGCGACGAATCGGGCATCGCCGACTTGGCCGCATTCTGGGACTTCGATTTCTCCGACCAGGCGCTGAGCGAAATGCGCGTCTGGTTGCGGGAGCGCTATGGAACGCTGGCGGCGCTGAACCGGCAGTGGGGCACGAGCTATGCATCGTGGGACCTGGTGACGCCGCAGACCACGCGCGAAGCGATGCGGCGCACCGACAGCAACTACTCCTCGTGGGCCGACCACAAGGAGTGGATGGACGTCTCCTACGCCCGCGCGCTGAAGATGGGCGTCGACGCGATCCACTCGGTGGACCCGGATGCGTACGTCGCGATCGAGGGCGGGCAGATGCCGGGTTGGGGCGGGTACGACTACTACCGTTTGACGCAAGTGCTGGACGCGATCGAGCCCTACGATATCGGCAGCAACATCGAGATGATCCGTTCATTCAAACCCTCGATGGCATTCGTGACGACGGCGTTCGCGCGCGGGGCCTGGGAGAAGCACCGCATCTGGTTCGAGCTGCTGCACGGCGCGCGGGGCAATATCATCTGGGAGGACAAGCCCGAGCACGTCGCCGAAGACGGGAGTATCGGCGAGCGGGGCCACGAGGTGGAACCGTACTACCGGGAGTTGCGCAGCGGCATAGGCGCGCTGCTCATCAACAGCGTGCGGCAATCCGATCCGGTGGCGATTCATTACTCGCAAGCGAGCATGCGGACCGAGTGGATGCTGGCGCAGAGGCCGAAGGGCGACGCCTGGATCGACCGCACTTCCTCCTCGGAGCGGATGGACAGCGAGTTCCTCGGCGTGCGGGAATCGTACTGCCGTCTGCTCGAAGATCTGGGGCTGCAATACAAGTTTGTGGCGTACGCGCAGGTGGAGGCGGGCGAGTTGTTGCGCGGCGGCTATCGCGTGCTGATCCTGCCGCGCTCCAGTTCCCTCTCCGACGCCGAGGTCGCGGAGATCCGCGAGTTCGCCACGCGCGGCGGGCTCGTGATCGCCGACGGCGAGCCGGGCGTGTTCGACGAGCATAGCCGGCGTCGCGAGAAGAGCGCGCTCGACGATCTGTTCGATGCTTCGCGCGGCGCGAAACAGGCGGTTCGCATGGACGCTCTGAGCTA